>OBKR01000082.1_pt1 | contig 115483 bp, 97 predicted proteins | sample 1518991 | NCBI WGS metagenome assembly OBKR01 (sample SAMEA2452117, study PRJEB22498) | human gut metagenome | biome: human feces; feature: human gut; material: feces | place: Australia | collected 2012
AAGCCTGCCGCTAGCGTTCATCCTGAGCCAGGATCAAACTCTCCATTGTATAAAAAATCAATGTTTCGTTAGAGTCCTGACTATTCGTTTCCTTTAAAGGAAATTGACAGATAAATACTACATTCTTCTCTCAAATATAACCAGTAATTCAAAGAACCAGTTTAAAAAAGCTTCGCGTTTAGTAGCGAAAGGGACTACAAAGGTAAGTGATATTTTTGAATCCCGCAAATCTTTTTCAAGATTTTTTTCACCACCCGTTTCCGAGCTAAATCGCGAAAGGGACTGCAAAGATAATCGCTTATCCGTTAATCTCCAAAACTTTTTCAAGAACTTCGCACTTCACTGAAAATCAACAATAAAACCATCTCAAGTTCCTTTATTGTAAACTCTCGACTTATTTGCAAGAACCGTTGTTTCTCAAATGCGGATGCAAAGGTAGCGACTTTTTCCGAATCTGCAAGCGTTCGGACATCTTTTTTTGTAAAAATCTTCATTATTTCGCAACAAAGGGGATTATACATATATATTATATATAAACCGAACGCTCGTCCACAGCTTCAGCCTGAAAAACCCGCACCTGCCACATACATTACGCAGCCGCACGCCGGCCGGCATGCCTCATAATATCCCGCACGCGCGCCGGGAGAAAGGCAGCATTGGTCATCGTCCGTGAGGCTGACCTTCCACGATGCATCCGGATCCCGAAGAGCAGCCAGAAAACAACGAATTGACGGCACAATTTCGGCACGACGTCCCGAAAACCCGGATTTTTTACTACTTTTGTGCGATATACTGAACTATACAAGATGAATCTCAAAAAAATATCGCTGCTCGTACTGCTGCTGGTCTTAGCGGACCAAGCGCTGAAGATCTGGGTCAAGACCCACATGCACCTCGACGAATCGATCACAGTCTTCCCCGACTGGTTCCAGTTGCACTTCATCGAGAACAAGGGCGCCGCGTTCGGCATGCGCCTCTCGCTGGGCGACACCTATGACTGGGGCAAGCTCCTGCTCGGTCTCTTCCGCATCGCCCTGGTAAGCGTCATCGGTTGGTTCACGGCACACCTGTACCGCAGCCGGCCCGACACCCCGAAGGGAGTATTTGTCGGACTGGCCCTGATCCTTGCGGGCGCCCTGGGCAACATCCTCGACAGCGCATTCTACGGGTTGCTCTTTTCGGAATCCACCCCCTACACGGTAGCCGAATTCGGCGGGCATTACGCCGGATTCATGATGGGCAAGGTGGTGGACATGTTCTATTTCCCCCTCTTCCAATGGGAAAATGTACCGCGCCTGCTGGAGTTCCTGGTAGACCGCAACAACTACTTCTTCGGCGCAGTCTTCAACCTGGCCGATGCCTACATTTCGGTAGCAGTAGTCTATCTGCTTGTATTTCAGTTCAGATTCTTCAGCAAGTAAATTTTTCTTCAAAAAATGCTTGCTGATTCAAAAAAAAGCATTACTTTTGCACACCGCAATTCCGGAAAACACCGGTACAATGCCCAGGTGGCGGAATAGGTAGACGCGCACGTTTCAGGTGCGTGTGCCGCAAGGCGTGCAGGTTCGATTCCTGTCCTGGGCACTGAAACCCCCGCAGACGAAAGTCTCGCGGGGGTTTGCTTTTACCGGCTGCACCGAAAAGCCCGCCGACACGCTGCGGCCATATTCCAGCAGCCAAGTCTCCATACCCGGGCAAACGGTCGGCTCCTGCGCCGTCGCCCTTTGCAAAGGGGCCCTTCGGAAGATGTCAGACGGATTCGAATATTGAACCTCACAGACTTGCAAAAACAAAAATTTATCCCTATTTTTGTTTACGGCAGCCGGCTCCATATCCACGGAGTTCCGTTTCCGGATCAAACTGTTGAACCCAAACCCCATTTCGAAAAAGCCGCTCACCTCTCCTGCCTACCTGCCCACAGCCGCACTCCTCTCGCCGAAGATGCACTACGGAAGTCTGAAGGGGAAGTAAGCAGCAATCCTCCGGTCTGAAACCCGATTCCAAACCTTTTACAGCCATGAAACAGATACGGATTATCCCCATCCTGCTTGTTCTCCTGCTGGCCTTCGGCACCGATTGTCCGGCCCAGAAGAGGCAGGTCATCCACGCCCTGACCGGCAAAGGGGTCAAAGACCTCTACAATGCGACCCAATACAAGCCCCAGATGCCGCCCCTGCCGCGGATTACACCCGCACCTCCATCCATCGTCGCCCTGCCGGACACCGCCCGGTTACGGGCCCTGCAGGAGACATCCCAGACACGGCTTCGCTCGCTCAGGCTGCCCGACCCGAAGACCATATACCGGAAAGCACAGGAGCAGGTACGGGAGTTCTACCGACTGCGATGTGCAGACATGGAGGCAGGCAAAACGCCCCGGGATACCCTGGCATGGGTCCGTCTCGGGAACCGGGCGGCCCGGCTCGACCTCGACGACGTGGCCGCGGACTGCATGAACCGGTTCCTCTACTACCGTCCCTCGGCTGCAAAGATCACCCGGGCGGTCGATTCACTGATGTATGCCAGCCAACGCTATGCCCGCCCCATGATCGAAACCGCCGCAGAACGCGAGGTCTACGCATATTGGCAGGACCCCGACGCACACGACGCCCGCATCCCCGACCTCAGGATGCTCACCGCACTGGGCGAACGATACGGATGCCGCACCACCGACCTGGCCCGCGGGACGCTGAGCTGCATCGACGGTGACTACGGGGAAGCCGGCAGACGCATCTCGGCCGAAATAGCCCGGGCTGCGAAAGACCCGGAGACCCCGGACGAATACAGCCGTCTGCTCTGCGGCATCGCCGCCCACTGCATGATACAAGCCGGGCAGCATGCCGAACTGCTCTGCCTCTTCGAGACGTACGACGCTGCGGAACAATATGCCGCAAAGGACCCGGCACTGGCCTTCCAACTCTACCGGGCCGCCCTGCTGGCCGACCCGCAGAAGGCCCGAAAATATGCCGACATGGGGCTGGCGGCCGACGAAGCGTATTTCACCGAACAGTTCGAAGCGTTCTATGACACCGTATACAACCAGTTCGTCAGCCGGCCGCAACCCCTGAGCAACCTGGACTTCCTGCTCGGCAGCCCGACAACGGAACAATACCTGCGCTCGGCGCTCAATCTGGCGGCCGACCTGCTCGCGCAACTCCCCGACACGGATATTTACGACGGCCGGGAACATTTCCATGACGAAGGACTCGCCCCCTACCGCGATGCGCTGCTCGAAATCGCCCGACGCTCGGAATCGGCAACACAAGGCCGCCTTACCCCCGACCATGCGCTGCTGCTCCTGATCGCCGAGAGTACACGCGGCAACTTCGCCCGATCCGCCGAAGAGGGACGCGCCCGAGTCAAGGAGCTCTTCGAGAGGCTCTACACCGAAGAGCGCGACAACGACGAATATACCCAGGTGATCGTCCTGTCGGGTTTCTGCCATTCGCTGGGGCTCTCGGTCCGCGATCCCAAAGGCGCATTGAAGGTGATGACCGGGAAGGTCATGCCTCTGTTCGAGCAACTGGTCGAAAGGGACCCCAACCCACTGGGAATCGATGCGACCAACGAGGTCTACGGATACATGGCCAGCCTCTACCGGCGGACGGGAAAGAACGGGAAGGCCGAAAAGATGGAACGGCTGATCGTCAAGCCGGCAACGGACGGAATCCGATAACACCCCGAAAAAGGATGAAACAGCTGCTGACAATCCTCCTGCTGCTCCCGTGGGGGTTGCAGGCCCAGGAGACGTGCGACACCGACTATCGGTCACCGCGCATACATTACTACGTGTCCTGCCCCGACGGGTCCGATACCCGGAGGCAGGCCGATCCCGGACAGGCCGTGCGGGCCGGCTCCGACATCTGGATACTGCTGTTGCAGGACGACGGCAACGCCGTGCTGGCCAAACACGCGGGGAAAAACCTCCACTACGGCATCCGCGAACGGGAGAGCACATACGGCCCGCTCACCCGCAGGGAGGCCGTCGAAGTGCTGAACCGGTGGATCGCCCACTACTGCCACCTGACGGAACAGGACCGGAAGGAGGGACGCATCGGCTACAACACGCCCTGCTACACCGGCATTGCCGACAGTCCGCTGAAAGTCGGCCCCGATTTCAGGAGCGGCAACAGCCTCTCTCTGAAGGAAGGCGAGCGGGGATGGAGGTTCATCCACACGGGAGCCTACTCGGAGGAGACCGGAATGGAGCTGTGGACCAGCCGCGACTTCAGGCGGGCCGTCTACTACCGCTCCGGGGAACTGCCCGGCACCGACCGGGCGGGCCACAGGAACTACACGCTCCTGCAGGAGTGCGACATCGAGGATTGCCTGCCCCGGAGCCGGACATCCGGGGAGCTCACCTTCCTGGGAGTCCCGCTCGGCCGCTCGCTCGAAGAGACGAAGCGGCAACTGCGGGACAGAGGCTTCGCCGAACTGTCCGATGACGACACGGATGCGGCGTGGAATGAATACGACGGCGAACTGGCCGGCCTGCTCGGGAGCTCCGCAGATCAGGCCACGCTGGAAGGCGACTTCTACGGCATGCCCTGCCTGGTCGTCCTGCAGGCCGACCCGCAAAACGGAAAGGTGTACTCCGTTTCGGGACGTCTGCTCACCCACTATCCGACCCTGCAGCAGGCCCGGCGGCCGTTCGACATCCTGACCGGGCGACTCTCCGAGCGCCTTGGCTCCGGGACCTACGCCGACTCCGAACAGACCCGATACGTCATCCGCAACGGCACGGGGAAGATCGACATAGGGATCGAAAAGATCGGAATCGCCCTCGAGGACGAAGGCATGTACGAAATCACCTTCCTGTTCTGGCCGTAGCCTCCAGTCGCTCGAAGGCCGGCATTCACCGCAACTCCAACGCAAGGAGGCACCGTCACGGCCGGAAACCGTCCGATCCCGACACGCACCGGATCGGGACCGGGCATGTCCGCACCGGCTTGGAATATTGCAAAGAAAAGGTTATTTTTACGAACCCAAATAACCAAAAGCTTTGCTGATATGAAAAAAACACTTATCCTGACAGCCGCCGCCCTGCTGACGACGCTCGGCGGCATGGCACAGTGGCAGCCGGCCGGAGACCGGATCCGGACCGCCTGGAGCGAGGAGATCGATCCGCAGAACGTTCTCCCGGAGTATCCCCGCCCGCAGATGGTCCGCAGTGAATGGAAAAACCTCAATGGACTGTGGAACTACGCCATCCGTCCCCTGGGCGAGCAACCCGCCGCATTCGACGGCGAGATCCTCGTTCCCTTTGCCGTCGAGTCATCGCTCTCGGGTGTCGGCGAACGCCTCGGTTCGAAAAACGAACTGTGGTACGAACGCACGTTCGAGATCTCCCCGAAATGGAACGGCAAACGCATTCTGCTGCACTTCGGTGCCGTAGACTGGAAAGCCGACGTGTGGGTGAACGGCATCAGCGTCGGTTCGCACACGGGCGGATACACCCCCTTCTCGTTCGACATCACCGCCGCCCTCGCCAAGGGCGAAAACACCCTGCGCGTCCGAGTCTGGGACCCCACCGACGAGGGTTACCAGCCGCGCGGCAAACAGGTGAACAATCCCAACGGCATCTGGTATACGCCGGTCAGCGGCATCTGGCAGACCGTATGGCTCGAAGCCGTACCGCAACAATATATCCGTGAAGTGCGCACGACACCCGACCTCGACCGCAAGACGTTCCGCGTCGAGGTTCCCGTCTGCAACGCACAGCCGGGCGATCTGGTCGAGGTAACCCTCTACGACGGCGGGGCCGAGGTCGCATCGGCCCGGGCACTCAACGGCGCAACGGTCGAGCTCACGCTCGCCGATCCGAAATGCTGGAGCCCCGACTCGCCCTTCCTCTACGACATGAAGGTCGCCCTGTTGCGCAACGGACGCCTGATCGACGCCGTCGAGAGCTACGCAGCCATGCGCAAATTCTCGACCCTGCGCGACAAGAACGGCATCGTTCGCCTGGCCCTCAACAACAAGCCGCTGTTCCAGTTCGGTCCGCTCGACCAGGGCTGGTGGCCCGACGGCCTCTACACGGCCCCGACCGACGAGGCGCTCGCATTCGACGTCATCAAGACCAAGGAGCTGGGCTACAACATGATCCGCAAGCACGTGAAGGTCGAGCCCGCCCGCTGGTACTACCACTGCGACAAGGCCGGCATGATCGTATGGCAGGACATGCCCAACGGCGACCAGGGTCCGCAGTGGCAGATGCACAGCTACTTCACCGGCGAGGAGCGCCACCGCTCGGCCGAATCGGAGGCCTGCTACCGCAAGGAGTGGAAGGAGATCATCGACTACCTCTACTCGTTCCCGTCGATCGGCGTCTGGGTTCCGTTCAACGAGGCATGGGGACAGTTCAAGGGCCCCGAGATCGCCGAATGGACCAAGGCCTACGACCCGAGCCGTCTGGTGAACCCCGCCAGCGGCGGCAACCACTACCTCACGGGCGACATCCTCGACCTGCACCACTACCCGCAGCCGAAGATGACGCTGCTCGACACCAACCGGGCCACCGTACTGGGCGAATACGGAGGCATCGGCCTGGTGATCCCCGACCACGTCTGGGTCAAGAACCGCGACAACTGGGGCTACACGCGCTTCAACTCCCCGAAGGAGGTGACCGACGAATATGCCCGCTACGCCGACGAACTGCTCCGCCTGATCGGCTGCGGATTCGCTGCCGCCGTCTACACGCAGACGACCGACGTCGAGGTGGAGGTAAACGGCCTGATGACCTACGACCGCAAGGTGGTGAAGGTCGAGGAGGAGCGCATCCGGGAGATCAACCGCACCATCTGCAACTCTTTAAACGAACAATAGAATGAATCGTATCGCGACAGTCGCCGCAGCCCTCCTACTGGCGGGCTGCGGCGCACAGTCCGCCGCTCCGGAGCTGCTGCCGGCCGAGAGTTTCGCAGCCTCCATCGACGGGAAACAGGTGAACCTCTACACGCTCCATGCGGGCGACATCACGCTGCAGGCGACCAACTACGGCGCCCGCGTCGTCTCGTTGTGGACCCCCGACCGCGAGGGCCGCTGCGAAGACATCGTACTGGGATACGAGACGCTCGACCGCTACGTGAACAACACGGGCGAACGGTTCCTCGGAGCCGTCGTGGGTCCCTACGCCAACCGCATCGCCGCCGGACGCTTCACGCTCGACGGCACGGAGTATACGCTCCCGACCAACGACAACGGGCAAACGCTCCACGGCGGCATGACGGGACTCGACCGCGTGGTATGGGACGTACGCGAGGCAACGGAGCAGAAGCTCGTGCTGAGCTACCTCCACCGCGACGGCGAGGAGGGATTCCCGGGCAACCTGCAGATCCGGATGACCTATACGGTGACCCCCGAGAACGAATTCCGCGTCGATTACGAGGCCACGACCGACAAACCGACCGTCGTGAACCTCTCGCACCACTCGTTCTTCAACCTCAAGGGTGAGGGGAACGGCACGGTGCTCGACAACGTGCTGACGATCCGCGCGAGCCGGACAACGCCGGTCGATTCGGTGCTGATCCCGACGGGTGAGATCGCCGACGTCACGGGCACGCCGTTTGACTTCCGACAGCCGCACGCCATCGGCGAGCGGATCGAGGCCGACAACGCCCAGCTCCGCAACGGGCACGGCTACGACCACAACTGGATCATCGACCGCCGGACAGCCGACGAAGTGGAGCTGGCCGCCACGGTCTACGAGCCCACGACGGGCCGCACGCTTGAGGTGTGGAGCGACCAGCCGGCCCTGCAGTTCTACAGCGGCAACTTCTTCGACGGCTCGTCGGTCGGCAAGACCGGCAAGGCGCTGCGCTACCGCGAGTCGCTGGCGCTCGAGACCCAGAAATACCCCGACAGCCCGAACCACGCCGACTTCCCCTCGACCGTGCTGCGTCCGGGAGAGACCTACACACAGACCTGCATCTACCGCTTCGGAGCAAAATAACTCCGCCCCGCAAAACGACGGCCCGAAATGCTGATTGCAGCGTTTCGGGCCGTTTTTTTCGGGAATCCGGCGCCGCACCCGTCAGACACGGCAACCAGGCCCGAGCTATTTTTGCAAAAGATCGAATGCCAGCGAGAAGGGCTCGAAAGCCTCCATGTCCACACCGCCCACCTTGACCCCGGTGGCTGCAAGGCCGAAGAGAAGTTTTCCGGACTCAAGCGTGTAGACCGCATCCGCCTCGGCCGTGATCGACACCTCGATCTCGATATCGGACGTCTCGCCGTCGCCTTCACCGCCGGACGGGAGCGTCAGCTTCAGAGCCTCGGGCGCAAGCGTCATCGCAACCGTGGCCTTGTCTTCGCTCATCACGGCCGTATAGGGCACGCGGTAATCGACCTGACCGATGGCTGCCACAATCTCATCTACCCCCTCCTCGGTTCCGAGGACCTTGACCACCAGGTCGCGAATCGGGAAATCCGTGAAGGAGATCTCCGCCTCCGACACCGCAGCCTCGATCGCCGTACCTGCGGGCTCTTCGCCGTCGGCAGCCGGTGCCGCCTCCACAACCGACATCGTTCCGGCATAGTCGCCGCAAACGGCCGTAATATCGGGCTCGGTCGGCGGAGGCGTCTGCCCGCCGCCATTGTCATCATCGTCGCATGCAACCATCACGCAGCAGGCTCCGGCAAGAAGTGCCGCCATCCAGCTCTTTCCAAAAAAAGTTTTCATCGTTTCCGTTTTTTTAAGTTCAAATCACCATTTGTCCAAACCGGTTTTTCACTGAAAGCTTTCACCCATATAAATCCCCGACGGCCGGAAATACTGCACGGGGAACTCATTGAAAAAACGACACTTATATATAAAAATAGAAGGTTTAAACATCTGATATACAGACACAAAAAAAGAACCGGCATCAACACGACACCGGTTCTTCAAGCCCTGCACGCACAGGCATGCCCGCACATCATCCGGGGTCATTTGCGCTTCTTGCGCACCGACCAGCCGAAATGGCCCAGGGCCTCGCCCAGGGCGAAATACTCCCCGTGCGAATAGACGATCGGGCAGGCCCGTTCGAGGCAGAAACGCCCCGTCGCAGGATCGATGTAGGCCTCGTCCACCTGCACGTTCACCACCTCGGCCAGGAACATGTCGTGCGAACCCAACGGCAGCACCTGCCGCACACGGCACTCGATGTTCACGGGCGACTCCACGATGATCGGCGCCGCAACCACCCCAGCCGGGGCCGGAGTCAGCCCCATCTCGCGGAACTTGTCGCAGTCACGACCCGAGCGGACCCCGCACCAGTCGGTCGCCCGGGCCAGATCGCGGGTCGTAAGGTTGATGACGAATTCGCCCGTGCGGCGGATGATCCCGTAGGAGTGTCGCTCGGGCCGCACCGAGATGTAGCACATCGGCGGATTGGTGCAGACCGTTCCGGTCCACGCTACGGTCAGCATGTTGTACTCGTCGGGCCGGGCGCCGCAGCTCACCAGCACGGCCGGCAACGGATAGAGCACCGTTCCGGGCTTCCAGGTCTGTTTCATGTCGATTCGGTTTCTGTTTGCGGACAAAGATACGAAAAAGCGGACAGAATCCCCGAGGGAGCGAAGCGCACCCTCCCCTCTTTTTGCGTATATTTGCATCGTATGCTGCACGAATTCATCCGATATCTGGAGGCCGAACGCCGCTACTCTCCGCTCACGGTGCGCAACTACCGCCGCGACATCGAACGGTTCCTGGCGTGGCGCGGCGACGACGACGCCACGTTCGACCCGCGCAGCGTCTCGGCCGACGACATCCGCGAGTGGATCCTCCACCGCTCGGAGGCGGACGGCGTGGGCGCCGCATCGATGAACCGCGAACTGTCGTCGCTGCGGAGTTTCTTCCGCTGGCTGCACCGCACGGGCCGCGTCGAGAAGGAGGTGATGAGCCGGATCCCGGCCCTCAGAACGCCGCACCGCCTCCCGGCTTTCGTTCCCGAGAGCCGCATGACGGGCATCGTCGGCGACTGCGAGACCGAGAGCGACGACCCCCTCCGCGAACGCGACTCGCTGATCGTCCTGATGCTCTACGCCTGCGGCCTGCGCCTGGCCGAACTCATCGGCATCGACTGCGACGACTTCTCGGACGACTACCGCACGCTGCACATCCGGGGCAAGGGAGACAAGGAGCGGATCGTGCCGGTAATGGAGTTCGTACGGGAGAAGATTTTGCGCTACCTCGATCTCATTCGGCGGCAAAATATTTGCAAATCCGGAGAAAAAGCGCTATTTTTAACTTTGAAAGGAGAGCGTGTATCCCGTACGGCGGTTTACCGCATCGTTCAACGGGAACTGGGCCGCGGAGGCGTGCAGGGTAAGAAAAGCCCCCATGTGTTGCGGCACACGTTTGCCACCCACCTGCTCAACGGTGGGGCGGACATGCGCGAGATACAGGAGCTCCTGGGGCACGCGTCGCTGCAGGCCACGCAGGTCTACACGCACAACAGCATCGCCCGGCTCCGGGAGGTATATGCGAAGGCCCATCCCCGTGAAAAGGGAGGGAAGTAATTAACTTATTAAACCGTAAGGCTATGAACGTACAGATTCAATCCGTGAAATTCGACGCCGACAAGAAACTGGTCGAATTCGTGAACGCCAAGATGACCAAGCTTGACCGCTTCGCGGAGCGCGCGACGAGCGCAGACGTCATTCTGAAACTCGATAAGGACCACGAAAAAGGAAACAAGATCGCAACCATCACACTGCACATGCCCGGCGAGGACCTGGTGGCCTGCCACCAGTCGAAAGCCTTCGAGGAGTCGGTGGACGAGGCGATCGACGCCCTGAAACGCCAATTGGAGAAGTTCAAGGGCAAATTCGACAAATAGACATCCCACCAACCTTTAACCTTTAACTAACCAACGCCGCGGCGGCCGCATCCGAAGGGATGCGGCCGCCGCCATTCTTCAGCACCTCTCAAAAACAAGGGAGCGGCCCTGCAACCGATGGGACGGACACGTTCCAGCAACACACTCCCGGCACACTCCGACCGCCACACCGGCCACAAGGCCGCTCCTCTATTCCGCCGCCACCGAAAGGTGGAATGTCACGGGCTGCACCGTCTGCCGCCCCAACTCGTCGGTCACCGAAAGGGTAAACCTGTGGTCCGAATCCTCCTTGCAGATCATCGCAATCATCGGCACAAGAGCCGAGATGTCAAACGGCACGGAGGTCTGTCCCTTCACTTCGTCCCCGCACTTCAATCCGAGCGAGGCGAAGGCCGCCGCAGCCTCTTCCGACGGATGGGCCATATCGAGCGTCGTAGAGAGGTGCAGCGCACCGAGCAGCTCGTCGGTCAGCGCCGGCGAATCAATCTTCACGGTAAAGTCCCGGATCCGCTCCGGCGCCGAGATCAGGATCCGAGCCGTCATGTCCTGCACGATCTCCTGCGGCTGGGAGATATCCCCGCCTTCAAGCGTGATTACCGGCGCACTGCCCGGCTTGCCGTCCGACTCCTTCTTGTTGCTGCACCCCGCCGAGAGGGCAACGACTGCGGCAAAGAATGCCACAATCTTCATCCACTTTTTCATAGTTTCCATCATTTAACAGGAATTCGTTCCGATGGCAAAAGTAGAAATGCGCCCCTTTGCCGGCAAATCTATTCAACGAGCCGGCCGTTTTTCCCCGCCGAAAGGCATTTTCTGCGAACCAACCCCTCTCCGCACCATCGGCATCGCACTAACCGAAGACCGCTAAGGAACCGATCGCACACAACGGAACGGAGACGCCGGCAATCAAGGAGACCGGAGAATGAACCCCGAAAGAGATCAGCATGCGGAGGGCTCCCGACCCTCGCAGGAAGGCATCGGCAACGGAGTGCACCGACAAAAGAGAAAAAGCAAACGGCAACTCTGCTGTTGCAGAATCGCCGTTTTCTGGTAGTGGATAGGGGATTTAATGAGCCCTTTTTCTCGCAGAATTGTCAACTGATTTTCAACGACATACAAATCGAAAAATTTATTAAAAATCACCTTTTTGTCCCGTATCTGTCCCGGGATAGTAGTGGATAAATTATCCACTACCAAATAGTTGTACCTAATTATTGTGTACTCGCAACATCTTAGCCCGGCGAATCTTACTTAAAACTTCTGAATAAGTCTCAGACACAACAATTTTCACAAAACCATTTCTATCTTCAACTCCCGGACGCTCAAACTCTTCAGCCAAATAAATTGTAACGTTCTTTGTATCATCTTCGACACGAGTTATCCAATCCACATTGATTAGCGTCTTTCGATATGGAGCAGCGGAATTTGTTACTTCAATAAATCCATTCATGATTTCATCTATTTAAGATTTCAAGATTATTCTCTCCGAACACCAATTTCAACACTTGCTCCTTTTTACTTTGACTCAATTCAATAGTGAGCGTAGCACGAACTTCATCACTAAAATTTTCACCGTTTCGGCGTTTTTCATAGATATCCGGATAAGTGAATAAATCTATTTCACGGAGACCTATATTTGTTGCAATATTTGAAATTTGGCGTAAACTTAATTGCACCTCTCCGCTTAAAATCTTGCTGAACTGCGAAGCGCTCGTTCCCGCATATGCGGCCATCGCCTTTTGCGATATCTTCCTATCGCTTATAATTTTACGGATATTCTCTACTATTGGATGCGTCATCTTTTCTTGGTGTTTTTGCCTATAAGAAAGTTAGGCATTGATTTTCAGATTGTTGCAAAATAATTTGAAATTATATTTCATTTTATGAACTTTTAAGTTTCATATTATGAAATATATTTCTATATTTGCATTTGTAATTACAAAAGTAACGCATTTGTAATTGCAAATATAAAACAATTTCTAACCAAACATTCAACCCTATGTACACTATTGAAGAAAAGGTTCCGAACTACGCGCCGCAACTGCCGGACATCGCAAAGGCCAAGAAAAGCATCACCGGAAAGGCTCGCCAGCTATTGACCGCCGCCCTGGGACGCGAGTTCATGGAACGATCGACCCGTCACAAGGTTTACGGGCTCTATTTCTGCCTCTCGCTGATCGCTCTCTTCGCCTGGGACGAATCGCGGATTTGGCCGAACCTGCTGAACCTGCTGAATTTCGCCAACGCCGCACGGCTGGCAAATAAGACAGCAAAAAAATCGAGTGCCCAGAGATTAGGATAGTCGCTACACCACGCACTCGTGCCGAAGCCACCCGGGAGGGCCGCCAAGGCGACAAGGAGGGGCCCGGCCCCTTGAATAGCCGAGCCGGGCGCCCTCCTTGCTTTTTTTCAAACCACCAAACACCGGAACAATGAAAACGACAACACCAACAACAAAGGAAATCATCGAAATAATGAAACAGGCCAGCAACGCCTTGGACAAGTTCAACAAGGCGCACCGCCATCTCGACGTCTGCGAAAAGACGGAAGCCGATCTGGAATTATGGAGCAGCAACCTGCGCTGCCATGCCACAACACTCAATTCCCGGATAATTTACAAATAACCAATACCGCCATGAAAGAACAAACATTGAAGGAACTCTACACAACACTCGGCCCGAACGAGCAAGCGAACATGATCCGCTTTTTCGGGGCAAAGCTATTTGTCAACCCCACAACGGCGGTCTACTATCTACGCGGGTATCGCCAACTGCCGAAACTGAAACAGCCGGTATTGGCCGAATACGCCGAAAAAACATACGCCGTCAAACTCAAATTCTCGTGACCATGTATTGCGACAAAGACAGCAACGGCCGCGTCTCAATCATGGATTTAACGAACGACGAGTTCGACACGATCCGCCGGGCGATCATGGCCTTCAAAACGGGGCTGCTCCAAAATCGCTTGCCTGCCGGGTTCGCCCCTCAAAGCGAAACCTACGAACAATATCACCGTGCAGGGATAATCCTGCGCCAAATCGAAACTCTCGAATAATACAATCGGGGGGGGGTGTCCGAGGGGGCCCCTCCAAAACGCGAAAAGATGATACCTCAAGAAACAATACAACAGCTCAACGGCCTCGACATTCTCCGGGTACTCCAGGACGAGGGGCTCGAACTGAAACGGGCCGGCACTCACTACGAGTGCTGCTGTCCCTTTCATGGCGAGAAAACACCCTCGTTCAAAGTATCGACCACCCGGGGAACCGCACATTGCTTCGGGTGCGGCAAAACATGGGGACCGATCTCCTTCGTCATGGAACGGTACGCGATGAACTTTGTAGAAGCGTGCCGCCACCTCGGCAACCGCTATGACATCAAATGGGAGGAGAAAGAGCCGACACCCGAAGAATTGGCAAAGCGGTTCGAACGCGATCAACTCTTTCGCGCCAACAATATCGCACTCGAATTTTTCCGGTCCATGTACCGGCAATCGGAACCGGCACAGAAATACGCCACCGGACGCTGGGACGAGGCGACCATCGAGGAGTGGTGCATCGGTTACGCCCCTGGCCGGAAAACTCTACTCCGCCACATCCGAGAGCAACACGAAAACCTCGACATATTCATCAAGGCCGGACTCATCAAAGTCAGCGACGCAGACGGGGACATATACGACGCCTTCACCCAGCGCCTCATGTTCCCGATCCGCAACCAGACGGGCAACGTCATCGGCTTCACCGGCCGGGCCATCAACTCGAAGAAGAACTCCGAGGGGAAAGAGCCTCCCAAATATATCAACACCAAAGAAACGCCCATCTTCAAGAAGGGCGACATTCTATTCGGGTACTTCGAAGCACAGCGCATCGCCGCCTTACACGACGTACTGAACCTCGTCGAAGGAAATCCCGACGTGATCCGCATGGCGAAGATCGGCCAGCAGAACACCGTCGCGCCGATGGGAACCGCCCTCACGAGTACCCAGATCGGGATGATAAAGCGCATCGTCTCGAAAGTCGTCATCATCGGCGACAACGACTCAGCCGGGCAGAAGGCGGTCGTCAGCCATGGTGAAGCCCTCACGGCGGCCGGGCTGAACGTGCGGGTGATGATACTCCCCGGAAAAGACGCCAAAGACGCCGACGAGTATTTTAAATACGAAGCCTCAAAATCCTACGACGAGTGTATGGCCGAGAACTCGGCCGACTTCGTGGACTTCATGTATCAGACCAAGGTCGGGAGCGTCATGTCGCAGAATGACCGGCTCAACGTCATCAATTACATCTGCGGCCTGCTCGTTTTCTACGACGAGACACTCGCCCGGATGTACCTCGACAAATTCGGCAAGGAGGATAAGCAAGGTAAAATTTGGAACGAGACCTACTACCGGCTGAAAAACAAGCGCCAGGTCGAGGCAATCCGCGAAGAAAAGCAGGAGCAGGCCGATTTGGTGGAAAAATACGGCTTCTACATCAAGAACAACTGCTACTACGGACAGATATCGAAGGTCGGGAACGCGATGCCGTGGACGAATTTCGTCATCCGTCCAATCGTGCTGATTTGGGACGGTCCCGCCTCCTACCGCATGTTTGAAATCGAGAATATCCACCGCGAAAAATGCCTTATCACGTTGCCGCAGGACCAGGTAACGACACTCGACAACTTCCAGAAGAACATCGAGGGCAAAGGCAACTACATCATCGAAGCCGTCGTGGCGAAACAGCAGTACACGCAACTCAAGAAATACATCTACGAACAGACACCGACGGCCCGGGAAATACAGCAGCTCGGATGGCAGAAGCAGGGCGAATTCTTCGCATGGGGCAACGGTGCCTTCGACGGCGAGGAGTTCATCCCGGCCAACGACTACGGACTTATCAAAGTCGGCGATAAACTCTACTACCTCCCGGCCGCATCCAAAGAAGCCCGCGAGGACACCACCACCTACAACCTGCACCGAAAATTCGTATTCGTTCAGCAGAGTACCGTGACGCTCTACGAATACGCCCGGCAATGTATCGACGTATTCGGGGAGAACGCGAAAATCGCCCTCTGCTTCTACTTCACGACGCTCTTTTCGGACATCGTGCGCTCCACAATCGAAAACATGCCCATCCTCGACATGTTCGGGCCGCCGGCCACCGGTAAGACTCAGATGGCACGCGCCATCGTCGCACCTTTCCAGGTCAATGCTGAGTCGATCAACCTCCGGAACGCGACGCAGGCGTCTCTCGGCGAAGCGATCGCCGAGGTGTCGAACGCCGTGGTTCATATCGACGAGTTCAAGGAGGACATCGACCCGAAGAAAGTCGAGTTTCTCAAAGGTATATGGGACAACAGCGGCCGGAGTAAAATGAGCATGGACGGCAAGAAAAAGCGCACCATGACGGCGATTAGCTGCGGGCTCGTGCTCACGGGCCAGGAAATGACGACCTCCGACAACGCCCTCATGTCCCGAATCGTGATGCTGACTTTCTACCAATCCAAGCACAGCGAGGAGGAGAAACAGCGCTATGACCAGTTCAAGACCATGTGCAACCGCGGACTCTCCCACCTCACGCACGAGTTGCTCCGCGAGCGGCGCAAGATAAAAATAGGCTACCGCGAAGCCTACGACCTGACGAATGCCGACCTCCGGACTTTAACGCGCGGCGTCATTGACCGAATACTTCAAAACTGGAGCGCCCTGCTGGCAACGCTCCGAATCCTCGAAACACGGCTGCAACTGCCGTTCACCTACGCCGAAACGCTCGAAATCGCCGCACGACTCTGCCAGATACAAAACGAAAAGGCCGAGCAGACCAATGAACTCGCCGGCTTCTGGTCGTCAATCGACTCGCTGGCCAGCCTCGGAAAAATTCAGATGAAGGCCGAGTACAAGATCGTACCGGGGCCGGAGTGGTGTTTCGCCAAGAAAAAGGAACGGAAGGAACTGCCAGACGGCCGCGAATATCTGCTCCTCTATTTCGGCCCCGCCGCGGACCTCTACACGATGCACAGCAAAACCCTCGGCGTGCGCTACCTGCCGAAATCATCCCTACAAGAGTATTTGCAGAAATCCGACGAGTTCATGGGTACGAAATCCGGCGTCCGGTTTCTACCGCATCTGGGAGTCGGCGGCGGCATCAACGACAACGAAGGAGCGCAAAGCAAGGTTACGTCGGCGATGGTGTTCGACTACACCCTGCTGAAGGAGAAATACGAAATAAGCCTATCCATGTCCGCTTATGGGGTCGGGGACGACTTGGAACCGGCGCCGGAACCGAACGGGGAGGACAAACTTTTTTAATAACCAATATTCAATCCTATGTACAAGCAAAACGCAGAAAACCAGACATCGAAGCGGGATTGCTGGAAAAGAATCGAAGCTGTAATCAAAATGTCCCGAATGACAACGAACGCTTTTGCCCGGCATATCGGGTTAGCCCGGGGCGAGAACCTCTACCAGATCAAGCGCGGCAATAACGGCGTATCGCTCGACGTAGCCAACCGAATCGTTGCAAAGTTTCCCGAAGTGAGCAAACTATGGCTGCTGACCGGCGACGGCCCGATGCTGAACGGAAAAACAGAGTTGGCAGGACCTACGCCGTGGGTATATTTCGCCGGAACTGCGCTCCACGCTCTAATAGCGAAAGATGTCGATTACCCGGAAAAATCGGCAGCCCATTACGCAGATCGCATGGTCGAACTTTACGCAAAGAGAGGAGGACAGCAATGAATTTTCAGACCTCGTGCATGGTGTTCGTACCCGACGAACAACAGCAAATCGAAATCCAAAAATGGATGAACAATATCGGCTGGCAAATCCTCGGAAGACGAGACAGCAAACATTGCTTTCTCGTGGCCGATACTGACCAAAACGCCGCCATGTGGTTGGAACTGGACAGGAGTGCCCGAGCATGTTTCAGCCAAGATTACTACGATTGCGGTGAGAATATCGAAATGTTCAAAGCCCTGGCGGCTATGAACAGCAACAACGATCGCGAACAATGGTTCATTGCTCACGCCGTGATCCGCTTCAACCGGCTGAAAGACACCGTACAAACCGAAACTGGAGAGCGGTTAATCATGGCCGGCGACTGGTTCAAGGTCCTGATCCCGCGAGCCAACAATATCCGCGCGAAATGGATGGCGGCAAGACGCCCGGAGCAACTTTCGCACAAAGCGAGCAAAGAGGAGATCATCGAACACTATAACGGGAAAAAGTGATGAAAAAGCGAAAAAAATACCTTTTCGATTTCGAACTCGATACGGTCGAGATTTCAGTAACCGCCACTACTCTGGCCGAAGCCCGCCGCAAGGCCGAAGCCAAACTCAACCGCAAAAAAGCCAGCTCTTACATCGGTAAGAGTTGGCCTAACAACCGGAGAAAAATCAATCTACTCGACGAACATGAATGCGACTAAACGCACCACTATACCCGCCCCACTTACCCTATCCGACCTCCGGACCCGGCAGGCGTGGCTTTTGGAACAGAAAATCGACCACACGGTCGGTGCAATCGAGGCATTCGTAAACTACTGCGAAAAGCACGGCCGCAAACCCTACGTATCATTTTCCGGCGGGCTGAACTCAACGGTACTGCTCGACATCGCCCGGCGCTTCGTCGATCCGAATATGCCAGGCGTGTTCTGCTCGACGGGCAACGAATGGCCGGAGATCGTCCGCTTCGTGCGGCACACGCCGAACGTCACGATCATCCGGCCACAACTAACGCCGCGGCAGGTCATGGAGCGATACGGATTTCCGCTGGTGAGTAAAGAACAGGCACACATAGTACGACAGATACGAACGACACAAAGCGAAAAATTACGCAATTATCGGCTCTATGGTGAGGGGAAGCGCAAAATGGGAGTTATTTCAAACAAATGGCGCTATCTGGTAACCGAACCTTATACAACATCTGAGGAGTGTTGTGAGGTTCTCAAAAAACGGCCATTTCATAAATACAACCATGAAAACAACGCCTGCGCAATAGTAGGAACAACTGCATCCGAGAGCAAACTGCGCGAACAAAGATACATTATGCGCGGCGGTTGCAACGCTTTTTCAAACGATCCGAGCAAGACACACAGCGCCCCGTTGTCCATATGGACGAATGCGGACTGCTGGGCCTACATCCGTAAATTGTCGGTGTCATACTGCCCAATTTACGACGTACCGGGCATAGATCGCACCGGCTGCGTATTCTGCGGCTTTGGCGCCCACCTCGGGGGGGGGAGTCGCTTTCGGGTGCTCTACACCCTACATCCGAAACTCTACAAAATGGCAATGAATTACTCCAACAACGGTTACACACTCCGCCACGCTCTCCGGCGTATGGGCGTTGAACTGCCGGATGAAACACAAGAATTATTCTGATGATGGAGGCAAAAATCATTCGGGTATTCCCGACCAAGACCAATGCGACACCGGATGACGAACTGGTACGCATCCGCGAGGTGCCGTCATTGTTTGACGAGGCCGACGAAGTGCATATATCGGTCGCTTTCACGTGGGACATTCCGTGGGCGGAATGGGCCGCCCGCCAATGGGAACGAGTGGCTCCGGTGAAGATCGGCGGTCCTGCCTACAACGAGCCCGGAGGGGAGTTCGTTCCGGGAATGTACATGAAGAAGGGTTACGTCATCACCTCGCGCGGATGCCCGAACCGATGCTGGTTCTGCGCCGTACCCAAACGCGAAGGCGGTCAGCTCCGGGAATTACCCGTGCGAGACGGATGGATCATCCAAGACGACAATCTGCTTGCCTGCTCGCCCGGACACATCGACGAGGTGTTCACCATGCTGGCACGGCAACCTCACCGACCGCAGTTTGTCGGCGGACTGGAGGCCGCGCTTATGACCCCGGCGATGGCCGAACGGCTACACGAATTACACCCCGATTCGCTCTTTTTCGCTTACGATACACCCAGCGACCTCGAACCGCTCAAAGCCGCGGGAAAGATGCTCCTCGATGCAGGCTTAACCAAGGTAGGCAACCGGCTACGCTGCTATGTGCTGATCGGCTACAAAGGCGATACCTTCGAGAAAGCCCAGAAGCGGATGGGCGAGGCATGGCGGGCCGGATTTATGCCTTTCGCCATGCTCTACCGAGATCGGGAGGGAAAATTCGACAAAACATGGCGTCGGTTCCAGGGGCAATGGGCCAACCCGACAATCACCTACTGCAACTGCAAAAAATATTTCGGAAAATAATGGCTATCAAACTACTCTACATCGACCTTTTTTGCGGCGCCGGCGGAACCTCGACGGGCGTCGAACGGGCGCGAATCGACGGTAGCAAGTGCGCGAAGGTCATCGCATGCGTCAACCACGATGCCAACGCGATCCTCTCGCATGCGGCCAACCACCCGCACACGCGCCACTTCACCGAGGACATCCGCACACTCGACCTCGGACCGATGAAAGTACACATCGCCCGCGAACGCATGAAGCACCCCGGTGCGAAACTCGTACTCTGGGCCTCGCTGGAATGCACGAACCACTCCCGGGCCAAAGGCGGCATGTCGCGCGACGCCGACAGCCGCACGCTGGCCGATCACCTTTTTCGCTACATCGAGGAGCTGTGCCCCGACTATATCCAGATCGAAAATGTCGTCGAATTCATGGAATGGGGGCCGCTCATCGTCAAGGAAAGCGTCGGCCCGGACGGTGCGGCCTTCTGTACGCTCGACATCAAACACGACCGCAAGCGACGAACAACAACCGTCGCCCCGGTGTGGGTTCCCGACCCCGAGCACAAGGGAATGCACTACCGCCGCTGGGTGGAGGAGGTATGCACCCACGGCTATCGGTTCGAACACCGCGTGCTCAATGCGGCCGACTTCGGGGCCTATACATCCCGGGTGCGATACTTCGGGCAGTTCGTGCGGCCAGATTTGCCGATGGCATGGCCTCGCCCGACACACACCCGAAACCCGGAGCAGACGCGCGACCTTTTCACCGAACCACTCGCGCCATGGCGGCCCGTGCGGGAATGCCTCGACTTCGAAGATCGCGGCGAGTCGATCTTCAATCGCCGGCGGCAGCTCGTCGGTGCAACACTCGACCGCATCCACGCCGGGCTGGTGAAATTCGTTGCGGGAGGCAAAGACGCTTTCCTCGTCAAATACAACTCCCGAAACCAGTCCGGCAAATACATCGCACCCGGGCTCGACGCGCCGTGCCCGACCGTGGCGACACAAAACCGGCTCGGCATAGCCCGTGTGGATTTCCTATCCAAGCAGTTCAGCGGACAGCCCGCGGGCAAGAACATTCCCGTCGACGGCCCGGCCGGAACCGTTACGACAATCGACCACCACGCCTTCGTCTCGGCATACTACGGAAACGGATACAACTCACCCGTTGAACGGCCGGCCCCAACGCTGACAACAAAAGACCGTTTCCAGTTGGTGCAACCATTTATCACCAACTACTTCTCCGGCGGCGGACAAATATCCTCCGTGAACGCACCATGCGGAACATTGATGACAATACCGAAACAACGACTCATAAACGCCCACTACCTGCTGAACCCGCAATACCGGTCCGCCGGCGGCTCTGTGGATGCGCCTTGTTTCACGCTGATCGCCCGGATGGACAAACGTCCGCCTTATCTGGTGTCCGTCGAGCAGGGAGTACCAGCCTGGACTATCAAGCCGGACGACATTCCCGAAATGGTGCGCGTGAAAGAGTTCTGCATCCTCTATGGAATTGTAGACGTAACAATGCGTATGCTTCGGATTCCCGAAATGAAGCGCATCCAGGGATTCGGCGACGATTACGTGCTCATCGGATCGCAGGAGGAACAGAAGAAATTCCTCGGCAATGCCGTAGTCACCCAAGTAGCGACCGCATGGAGCGAGGCAACAGCCGCAGCTATCGACGAAATAAAATCGCCTGAAAAACAACACAAAAAGTCCAACTATGAAAATCACAATCGAAAACACCGACAAAATCGTTACCCTGAACGGAGTTCCGGCCCGTATCTGGGAGGGAAAAACCGACTCCGGAATCCGAGTCCATTGCTTCATACCCCGGATAGCCGTGAGACGGGACGAAGCTCGCATCGAAGAGTTTGAACGGGAATTACAGGAAACGGCCTCCCCGAGTCCCGAAATAGCCGCCTATCCTTCACGCCTGATTATATGACGTCCCGGCAAATCAAAGCGGCGCAGCTCCGCCGCCGCATGGCCATCCAAGCCATGACCCCGCACCGACTGCCAAAGCGGCCGAGCGAAGTCGAACAACACATGGCAGACACGGCAGTCGATATGCTCGTATTGATCCAAATGCTACCTTATATCATGGGAGATCTCCGAGAAGCCCTGGAAGCGTCCGGTCAGTATCGCCACGAGATCAAGCGCCGCCATCGGCAGGTCGAGGAAATTATTTTTACCGTGGCCGAACCGGCCTACCGGATATTTGCCAGGTTCAATCCCGAAACGGCCCGGGGCTTCCTCGACCGAGTAGATGACCTATATTTCCGCATAAAAAGCGGATACGGACTGCACGGTGTCGAAGGGGCTGTCTCTCTCCTCGACGCTGCATGTCGGCTGATCGAACGCTACAACCACCAACTCGAACGGACCTATTATTTCGAGCATGCGGAACCGATTTACAAAATCCCGAGCCTGCTCGATTGCATCCCCTGCAAACGACGCGACATCACCGCACAAATCGCTAAGGCCCTACAACCGACATCGAACCCGCAGGCGAAGCGCACAGCCCAACAAAAGAAAAATATAACGCGCGAATATAGCTTTTTACGGAAAATCAACCAACAACTACCTACATCCCTAAAAATCAACAAGATGAAACAACATAGTGAACCTACAACCGACCTACAACGACCTACACCTAAACCTACATTTTGATACTACAACCTACAAACCTACAAAACTCTATTTTACAAAATATTGATTTTCAGATTTGTAGGTCGTGTAGGTCATGTAGGTCGAAAAAACATGTCACCATGATCGAATATGAAGAAATAACCCCGGAGGAGATTCAAATCTACACGACGAAACTCGTGCCGAGATTATTGCGCGTTCCTCCCTACCAATGGACCCGCATCGACGATATTGCCAAAGACGTCAGCCGGTTCATCGAAATCTGCCAATACCTTGTCGACCGAGGTTATTTCCAGGACGACAAAGGCTTCGTAATTATTACCGTGAAAGAGGATAAATTCGTGCGACTCGACCCTATGTACATACGACGACACGACACAAAAACCTTTCGAATATGGAAATAAAATTCAGAGCCAACGACCAACTCACAATCGACTACCTACGCCACTTGTTCAATGCTCCGGCATCCGGGCCGATCCGTCTATCCCTCGCCAACGACTTCGGCCGCATGGCCGTCGGATTGTACAAGGTCAGCGACACGCCTATCGGCAGGTCCGATGACGAGTTCACCGTAACCCTCATTCTGCCGCGTCACCAAACCACCTACGCCGCAATGACCCGTTACGTCTTTTTCACGGAGGCCGACACCAAACGGCTCAACATGATCCTCGATGCGCTGTTCAACATCGACCTCGACACCTACTACCTGCAAGGCATCCAGGCCGGCATGCCCAAGCGCGACATCATCGAAGCGTTCGTAGTTTCCCGGCATCTCGTGTCGGCCGACTATGCCGAGACGCTGGGTAAACGAGCCTACCGGACATCACTCGCCGCCATCCGTCGCAAGGCCGACCTTATCCATCGAAAGGCGCGTTATCATTTCAGCCAGATACAACCGCCCGAACCTCCGAAAAAATAGCAGGATTCACATATAATAAAATAATTTAATTTGACTTGCGATTTTGTCAATTTTAACGTCAAAAAAATGAAACAGAAATTTATCGCCCGCATCGGGGTCAAAGCATGGAACGACCCATCAAATTATTTCCGGAATCTGCCACTCTCGAAAGTCAACCCTCGGAGCATTGAGATCACGCCAAAAGAGGATGACAACGGCACCTACTGGACTACCAAGGTCACGGCAACACTCCTCAGCGACGTCGTGCTTCTCCATCAGCCCTGCATCATAAAAATCCGTCTCACAACCGGCTACTACATCCTCGGCACGGAAGATTTGCCATGCCGCCCACTCGTTAAAGAGGGCGAACTATGCGAATTTACTCTCGAATACAAGACCAAGAACCCGCCGCGACCTATTAAAAAAGTCCTTTCTATCGCTCCTGGGTGCGAGTAAGTTTGTGAAAAATTCACAAATGTTCCGCATAGAAACAACCCAGAATCCTCTTCAGCTCCTTTCCGACGTCCGCCGTGGGCAATGGTTCGTACACGACTACGAATCATTGCTCCCGGTGGCGCTTTCTTTCCTCCGCGGCGAACGGGTCGGAGAGGCCCGGCCCTCCTTCGAATTCTCCGCCGCGGCAGTCAACCTTTACGAAGCAAGTCCGGGTTCCGAATCCAGGCCGTCGAAGGTCGCCGTCATTCCAATCGTCGGAACAATTACCAAATACGACTCCTGCTTCACGACAGGAGCCGTAACCTATGCCCGTGCAATCAGACGGGCAGCAAATGATTCGGAGATCTGCGCCATCGTCCTCGATATCGACTCCGGCGGTGGTGCCGCGAATGCGGTATCCATACTCAAAGAGGCCATCGGCCAAGCGCAGGCTCTCGGCAAGCCGATCATCGCACATGTAGACTTTTGTGCGTCGCTGGCTTATTGGACAGCCTCGCAATGCGACGCGATTTTCTGCGACAACCCGCTTTCCGAAGTCGGAAGCATCGGCGCATTGTATCACATCGTCGACGACACGAAAAAACTGAAAAAGGAAGGCTATACCGTCATCACGGTTTACGCAGATGAAAGCCCTGACAAAAACCTCAGCTACCGCCAGGCGCTCGAAGGCGAATATGCGCTCATCAAGGAAGAACTCTCCCACACCGTCGCACAATTTCACCAGGACGTGAAGGCTGGGCGGCCGAATATCAAGGCCGACGCACCCGGAGTATTCTCCGGAGCCATGTTTCACCCGGACGAAGCTCAAGACCTCGGACTCATCAACGGAACGATGACCCTCGCCGAGTGCATCGAAAACGCTGCCATCCGGGCACAATACAACCACTAATTTTTCAAAATATGGATTTCAAACAATTTCTTTCCAACACCCAGATGGGCAAATTGGTCGTTCGATTTCTCAAAAAGGAACCGACGGCTGATGCACAGGGTAAGATGGTATTCACCGCAGAGGAGGAGCAGAAACTAACCGAACATTTCGGGCCGAACTTCGTATCCTTGCTCAAGGAGAAAACCTTCTCGACCGAGGACGAACAGGCCAACGACCTCTACGAAGCGGCCCTTCACCACGCCACCGAGCAGGTCGAAGCCCGGTTCACGTCTCAGATCAAACAGCTCCAGAACGACATTGCCACGCTGGCGGCCAAACCCGAAGATCTCCCCGGAGCCACGACGGCAATCGAGGGGATCAGGAATTTCCAGCGGGGCCAATTCAAGGCCGACATGGCCCTGGCACACAACAAAGCCGCGGCCGCATTCCTCCAGCGGGGCGTCATGGCCGACACCCCCACGATTGAGGTCGGAGATCTCCGCAAGGAGCTCGGCCCGTATCTGTCGCAGGGCAACAACCTCGACATTCTCCAGCAGCTCTACCAGGGCTTCTCTACGTCGAAGCACCTCTCTTGGAAAAGAGCCACGACGGAGTACAAAGCCGTCGAGAGTGAATCCGTAGATCACGTCGTTCAGCAGTTCAAGCCGCAATGGACGCCGCGGGGAAGTGCGAAATTCACACCCCTCACGATCAAGAATTTCCGTCACAAGGTCAATTTTTCGATCATCCCGGCCGAGGTCGGCGAAAGCTGGCTTTTCCACCTCTACGACGAGGGCAAGACGCCCGACCAGATGCCGATCACGCGCTACATCGTCGACAAGGTGATGCTCCCGCAGATTGCCGAGGACATCGAGAACGTGATGATCTCGAAAGCAAAATACGTCGCAGACTCCCAGAAAACGGAGGATACGATGGACGGCTTCGAAACGATTCTTGTTGAAGCCAAAAAATCGCTCGACAAACAGATGCGGTTCTTCAACACCACCAAGAACCTGCTTGAAGCGACCGACGACGAGGTGCTGACCGTCATCAACGACTTCGTGGCGTCGCTCGCACCGCTCTACAAATCGAAGCAGATGCCCGTCTTCATGTCGGGCGATGTCTACCTCAAGTACAAGCGGGCCTACAAGAACAAGTGGGGCGCCGGTTCCGGGACGGAGAAGGTGAACTTCGGCGCGGATCGCGTCGATTTCTCGAACTGCTACCTCCAGGTGCTCGACAGCCTCTACGGCTCGCCCATCGTCTTCTCAACGCCGAAGGAGAACTTCGTCGGCCTGCGACACAAGAACCCCGAACAGTTCATCACCGACATCCAGAAGCACGACTACGAGGTGCGCTTCTACTGCGAGTTCTGGCTGGGCGTCGGCTTCCTGCTCGGCGAAGCCGTGTTCGCCATTGTACCGGACGGCTACGACCCGAAGGCTGCGATCTCCTCGACGCGCGAAGGTGCCACGGGCAAGTGGATCACCTCCAAGGTCGAAGAGAATCAGGAATCCGACCCCAGCCCTGAGAATCCGGAGGAAAGCAACGACCCCGAAACCATGTAAACACCAACAGCTATGCCTTACACAAAGAAAGCAATCGGGCGCCCGGCCGGAGGAGCCGGGAACCCGTCCCCGAAAAATCCGCACATCCTTATCTTCGACATGGATGACGTCGAGACCTATCCCGTCCGGGAGGTCGGCGTCACGATTGCCGATGACGGATTCAAACTGAAAGAGGGTGCGAAACTCCAGCCCGTATACGCGACACCCGACAGCATCGAGCTCCTTCAGGAAGCCGAAGGCGAGGCGGATGCCCGCGGCTACAAAAAGGGCGTGAAGTTCGCACATCCCGGAACCTCTACGGACATGGAGGACTTCACCGAGTACAACACCAACCGCAACCTCGGCGCCATCGTCCGCGGTTGCGACGGCAAGGGCGCCAAGATCGTCGGCTCGCCCTGCAATCCGCTCTCGCTGAAGTCCGAAACCCAGGACACAAAGGAAGGTGCCAAGAACACCATCACGCTCCAGCAGGATGTCCGTGACGAGTTCCGCATCCTTACCTACACGGGAGAACTGCCCGAAGTGATGGACGAACCGGCCAAACCCGGAGAAACCCTCTGACGCCATGGCAAAGGATCATTCCCAGGAACGTAAAACCCCGGAAGCAGGAGCAATTCCCGCTTCCGGGCCCGTTCCCCAGCTCGGGATTTCCATCGTTGTACTCGGCTCGGCCGAGGCTCTGCCCCTGCTGACAAAAGTATGGGAGCAGAAAGCCGTCGGAGCCATTATCATCCCCGTCGAAATCGGTGAAGGTCCGTTCTCCGAAGTCATCGACCGGGTGATAGCCAACGACGACATCCCCGACCCGTTCATCATCGTCCCGGCGAACTGCTTCCCGACGCACCGCGTCAATCTCGCCGACCTCACGGCTTATCGCGTCCGCCGCATGAAACCGAAGCCGGACTCCGACAAATGGGTGGTAACACCCTGCACGGGGCTTCCGTTCCTCGTCGAAGCAACAGCCGTGCTCCAAGCCCTCGAAAAACTCGGCGACACCTACACCGAAGAGGAGTTCCTCGAAGTGTACAACGGTATCGCCCACCCCGGAGAGCTGCCCGAGGAAATCGGCATGACTTTCGGCAACACCGTGAGCTATGCCGTACGGTGTCCTGTGTGCATGGGAACCGTCGCCGAGGCACTCATCCGAAAGCGTTTCATCTGCGCCTACGGTGAAGGCTTCGCCGCCATCAAAAGCCGACTCGCGCTACTCGTAAAGGATGAATGATAGCTTGACGGCGGAAATCCGCGCATGGTTGAGAGCAGGAGCCGAGGTCACAGCCGGCCTCCTGCTCTTTTCTCAATTCAGCAACAACACCCGATTCGCGTCACTCGTCAAAATAAAGCCCGCGAAATACCGGCCCTTGCTGATTGAAAAATTGTGCACCCTGGCCGGCATAACACCCCCAAGCGAAGAGGCACGCCCTGCGCGACGAAGATTCCGCGACGATTTTCCCTTCCTCCGGGCTCCGGATTGTCCGCCCGAGTTAAAAATCCTCGCTGCGGATAAAATCACAGCACACGAACGGTATATCCAGGCACACGAACGGCTGTTCGACTGCACAACACTCAACGAGTGTTACACCACCGCCCGGGAGGCCATCGAGAACTTTCAGGAAAACCGCGCGATATTCCAGGAACTCGACTACTATCGAGAACATGGTGCGATACTCGGCAAACATCGGATTTTCGAGTACCTGCGCCAACGGCAACAACTCCACGGACTGAACATCGTGGAGCTGCTCGCCGAACAACGGCGCCTACGGTCGGCAATCTGGCGCATCAATGACGAAATCAAAAAAGGGACAAAACCCTACCTGCAAGCCGAGCGGGAAAAGCGCCGACACCAAAAGGAGACACTTCTGGCTGAAGTGGATAAACTCATAGACGCCTACACCAATGCCCAAACAAATCTACGAGCGAAATAGAATCGGGGACACCTTAACCCGTGAGCAAATCGAAGAACTCCAGCAATTCGGGGCCTTAGAGTGGGAACCGCGTGACATGGCCATCTATTTCAGCTTCGACATCGCCCAATTCACCGCCGAATACAACGATCCCGAGAGCATCGTCACGCTGGCCATAACCCGCGGACGCCTGCAAGCGTTGGCAACGATTAATAAGAAACTGCTCAGCAACGCTGAAGCCGGCGACCTGCCGGCTATCAACCACCTCGAAAAAATCCGGCGCGAAAAGTCGTTCAAAACCTCGAAACTCGACATATTCGGCACTTTCGACAACGAGAAAGCCTTTCGCCGCGTCTACGAGTACATGGCAGAAGGCCGCACGAATGATCTCTCGAACAACGAAAAGCTATTTCTCGACCTGCTCTCGATCATCAACTCCATAGATCGCCAGGTGGGCAAACGAGCTGCGATCAAGTTTCTGACCCAGCAACTCGGATATAGTTACGACCGGGCCGTGGACTATTATAACCAGGCCGACGCGCTGTTTTACTCCAATCGGAACACGACCAAGGAGGCCCTCCGGAATAAATATGCCGAACTGCTCGAAGATTTGGCTCACGCTGCGAAGAACGTAGCAACGACTCCTAAAGACTACGAAGCCGTCAGCGAGATCATTGCCAAGGCTGCGAAAATCCGCAAACTCGACGAGCCCGAAATCCAACGACTGCCGCCGCAAATGTACATGCGACCCTTGCGCGTGTTTTCGCTGACGACCGATGTGATCGGCCTCCCGCCCGTGAACCGCCAGGAGATCAACGACCAGATTCAGCGACTCAACATTCCGGAAGCAACCAAGAGCCGTCTCCGCAGGGAGTCGCTCATAGAGGACGTGGACATCATCGAAATTCTGAACTATGGGAAACAGAGCGAAAATTAAAGGGCCTGAGAAGAAAGCCTATGTCGATCTCCAGTTTATGAACTGGCTCGCCCAATTCTGCGCGATGGTCATGCCCCGTAAACTTCGGCTCGTCGCCGGACGAGGTTCGGCCAAGACGACCGAAATACAAGTCGAACGGCTGATAGAAATGGTCTACGACATGCCGGGGGCCCCGGTGGCATGGGTGGCCGATACCTTCGCCAACCTCACGGCGAACGTCCTCCCGATGGTATTCGAAGCCCTCGAGCGCAAAGGGTTCCGCGATGGCGTCCACTATGTCGTAGAGAAACAACCGCCAACCTTCACGGAAAAGGAATGCGCCGACCTCCCGAAATGGCTCAAGCCCTACTTCTGGAAACCCTACAACAAAATCATCTCCTACAAGCGGACAATCGTATTTTTCACCGGATTGAACATTACCTTCGGCTCGCTCGATCGCCCGGCGTCCCTTGCCGGACGCTCCTATGTCCATGTATTCGGCGACGAGGTGAAATATTTTGCCGAAGCCAAGATCGGCAACCTCCTCAAAGCCCGACGCGGCTACCGTCTGCAATTCGGACACTCTCCCTTCTATCTGGGTGAAACCTTCACGACCGACATGCCCAACACCGGCAATACCGGCGAATACGACTGGATTTTCAAAGGAGCCAAGGAAATGGACCCCGAGACCTTACTTCTCGTATGGAAAACGGCCTCCATAGCGAACGACGCCGTGCAAGAGTATATCGCTGCCAAAGAAAAGTTCTACCGCACGCAGGCCGATGCCGACCGCCAAGAATATCTGAACAAATACAAGACCGCGAACCGCTGGATGGAACGCTGGTACAATCTTCGCCACCATGAAAAGGCTCAGAGCATGTTCCTAATCGTTTCGAGTTACGTCAACGTTGATATCTTATCCCCGCAATGGTTCGCCGACGCGCTCGCCTCACAGCTCTCCGACGTCAATGCCGCAATATTGTCGATGCCTCCCCGCATCGAGAAGGGACAGCAGTTCTACCCCAACTTGGGCGAACGCCACTTCTATACAGACGGGAACATCGCGGCCGTGGAAAAGGCACTCGGCTTCCATGACACCGAGGACTGCCGTCTGCTCCGGCACCTCAATCCCAACCGTGCAATCGACATGTCGATGGACTTCGGCAACATGCTCTCCATGCTCATAGCACAGGACGACGGCCGCGTGCTGCGCATCCTCAAAGAGTTCTTCAGTCTCCCGCCCGAGTGGGTGCGCGAACTGGCCGACAAGTTTCTGCACTTCTTCGCGCCTCACAAACACAAGGTCGTTAAATTCTACTACGACCGAAGCGGCAATAACTACAAGGGAAGCAATCAATCTATGGCCGTCCAAATCAAAGAAGCCATAGAACGAAACGCCACGGGATCACCGACCGGCTGGCGCGTACAGCTCATGTCACTCGGTCAGGCGAATATTCCTATGTCCGACGAGTATATCTTCATGCAAGAACTGATGACCGGACACAATCCGCGCCTGCCCGAATTGCAGATCGACGCCATACATTGCCGCAATCTCAAAGCATCGCTCGAACTGGCTAAGACGATCGTAGACTCGAAAGGCCGCATCGGCAAGGATAAGAGTGCCGAAAAATCCTCCGACCACAAGCGCCTCGTCACATCGACAAATTTTTCGGACGCATTCAAATATATGATGATGCGCAAGGAGTGGATCGCCATCGTCAAACGAAACCTCGGCCGCGGACTCCCCGGCGGCACGGCCGGCGACGTCTCCGTGCGATAGAACAATATTGCCTCGCATATCGAGAGGGCGGCGAATGCCGTCCTCTTTTTCGTACCCCCTCCCCGGCACCCTCCCCGATCCGAAACAATGGCCCCTCATATATCACCTTTTCGAACCCGTGCGATTGCAAACGAAGAAGAGGGCGGGGCGGGCTTCGGTTTCACATCGTGAAGCGTTTTTTTCGTCGAAACCGCAGAACAAATTGATTTATAAGCACAAATATAAAATATCACTCGAAAAAGGTCGCAAAATCGGGATTTTTGAAGCTGAAAACGGATTTTTCAACCCGCAAAACGGGCAAAAAAAGGGAGGGAATAACGCCTTCCCTCCCGAAAGTGGATCAAATTCGTCGGCTCTCGCCTGCGGATTCAACCCTATGTACAGGGACAAAATTACGAAAAAATATACCCGAAACAATAGCGGATTCACATTTTTTGTCCTTTATCCCACACCACCGCACCGCTATTTTTGCCGTATGGAACTATTCGATGCCATACGACGCATGCGGGAACTCTCGCGCAAGAACGAAACCTTCAGTTTCTCGTTCATGTCCTACAATAGTTCCGCCGGCCGGAGCGAGGGAATCGTCGAGGTACGCCACGCCCGCCTCCGAGCCAGGGCACAGGACACGCACCACCGCCATGCCGAAATCATCGAAGAATACATCGACATCGACACCGGCCGGGCACGTCATTTCTACCAGCCCCTTCTGATGTCGTTCAACGGAGAGAAAGTCTACGCATGAAAACGAAAATACATAAAATTTCCCCTTCGTCATTTGTCGTGGAAGCCGGACAAATGGCCTATTCAATTTCCACCGGACGAAGCTATGGCGGCGACATGACGATATTCAACGCCGCACGCAATCCGAACTGGGAGTACTCCTACCAGAATGTCATGGGCAAGCGTATCGTGGCCTTCGGCCCCGGGAACGACATGCCCGTCATGGTGCGCGATCTGGTGCAGGACAATAACCTCGCGCCCGGGATTCTCCAACGGCAGAAAGGTCTGCTCTACGGGCAGGGAGCATTTCTCTACCGGCACCGAGTGAAAGACGGCCGCATTATCCGCGAATACGATGACGATCCGAACATTTCCGCATGGCTCCGCTCCTGGGACGCCAAACGGTTCATCGAAAAAGCGCTGGTCGATTACCTCCACCTGCAAGGATTCTTCGCCTTGCACATCCTCGAACGCGGTCAGCGCCTCGGCGACCGTCTCGGCCGCAAACCCCGCATCGCACGCCTTCAATTCGTCAAGGCAACGAACGCCCGCCTCGAATGGGCCGAGAGCCGGCAACTGGAAGATGTAAAGCACATTTTCGTCGGAGACTTCGAAAACGATTGCCTCACATCAGGCGTGAGGACTTTCCCCGTGTACGATCCGTTCGACCCGGGAAAATATCCCGTGTCGGCATCGTACAACTATTCCTATTCGTTCGGTCGCAACTTCTATTCGACACCGGCCTTCATGGGGGCGATCCGATGGATATTGCGCGGTTCCGACATCCCCACGATATTCCGATACGTTACCGACAACGGACTCAACCTCGCATACCACATCCACTCGCCGGCTCTCTACTGGGAGCGCAAAAAAGACGTATTGCGTGAAAAACACCCGGATGCCCAGGAAACGGAACTCGACGCAATGGTCGCCGTGTTGAAAGACAAAATCATGGGTACAATTACCGAAGTGCTCTCCGGCAAGAAGAATGCGGGCAAATTTTTCGAATCCATCGACTTTTACGATCCCGACGGGAACCTCTGCACATGGAAAATAGAAGCCGTAGACCAAAAGATCAAGGATTTCGTCGAATCGCAGCTTAAAATCGGCGAAGCGGCGAATTCCGCGATCACCTCGGGCATGCAACTCCACCCATCGCTCACGAACATCATGGTCAACGGGAAACTCGCCTCCGGATCGGAGATGCTCTATGCGCATCAAATTTACAAACTCTCCGACGTGGCGATCCCCGAAATGGTCATCCTTGACCCCATTAACCAGGCGATCCGTTTCAACTTTCCCGAAACAGATCTCCAGCTCGGATTTTACCACCAGAGCCTCATGACGCAGGAGGAAACAGCCCCAGAAGATCGAATCCGAAACAATTAGAACCATGATTTTCAATAAAGACAATGACGGCGCCAAGGAAATCCAGACTCTCGTCGGCACCTATTTCCAGAGCAACGACTTCGCAGTCATCGAATCGGAAATAAATTCCGCAAGCCGGACCATCCGAAAACTCATCGGACCCGGAATTTTCGACCGGGCTGAGAAATACTACCGGACACCGGAGTTCACTGCACAAGACGGCGGGATCGACTCGCAGCTCGTAACTGCGATACAAACAGCTATCGCACAACTCGCCATGGTGCGCTTCTACCAACAGAACATCCTTTCGCACGAGGACGGCGGCCGCAAAGTCAAAATCCACGAAGAAAGCGAAAAAATGCCTTGGCAATGGCAGTACGACCGCGACGACCAGGCTTTACTCGACAAATACTACCGTTCGCTCGATGAACTCTACACCTTTTTGGAGGAGGAACAGATCGAAGAATGGAAGACCTCCCCGCTCCGGCAAAAACTCGCCGAGTGCTTTATCAAAGACCTCGACACCTTCCAGGCTGTATTCCCGCTCGAAGATTCACCCCGCATGTTCTATATCCTCGTGCCGTTCATGCTGGAGGCGCAAGACCGCATTATCCGGCCTATCGTTGGCGAAGAAGCATTCGAACGCATGAAGGCCGGCGACATCGGCGAGGATTTGGCCGAGCAATTTGCAACCGCGAAACTCTGCATCCCCCTCTATGCCGTCATTACCGCGGTGAAACGCATGTCGGTCAAGATTCTGCCGACGATGATCGTGCGCCGATTCTCCGACTCTTTCCAAGGCGGCCGAGGCGGCAATATCGACGATGCCGCAACACGAAAACTGCTCTGCACATTGGAGCAAGAAGCCACCGACGCGAAAACAGAACTTCAAAAAGCCGTGACCAACCGCCGAAATCCGGCACGGCATGTCGCACTCTTGCCGGATAACGATCCGTCGAAAAAATACTGCTTAACCTGATGAACCGCATTGAAATACCCGAAGCTGGAATTGCGGTCAACATTCCGTCCTCCTACGCCGAGATGACCCGACCGCAACTCTTCCACGTCATGCGGCAATTTCACGCACTCCAATGCGGTCGCATATCTCTCACGGAGTTCCGGATACGTGTGCTTTACAAACTCGCCGGAATAAAGCGTACCGTGCGCAGCATCGTCTGGGAACGCCTGCATCCGGCCGCAGCACATCGTCGAGCGGAGAAAGTAGTACTCCTGGCCGAAGAACTCCTCGGGTTCCTCTTTTCAACGAATAACGACGAACTCCTCCCCGCATTCGACTGTTTGGAGAACCACTTGCCAACCCTGCGCATAGGATGGCGCCGGTTGGTCGGCCCGGCTGACGCCCTCATGGATATTTCATTCGAAGAGCTGATCGCGGCCGACGCCGAACTGACGCTCTATACAGCAACTAAGGACTCCCGGCACATAGACAACCTGCTCGCCACGCTCTACCGCCGCCCCGGACCACAGCAACCGGCCGGCCGGCGAGTCGAACCGCTCGACATCGACCGCACGGAACGCACCGCCCGCATCTTCCGGTTTGTGCCATCCTGGAAAAAACATCTGTTCCTGCTCTGGTACGCTGCATGCGTCGATAACCTCCAGCGCGGCACCTTCACGATCAACGGCCGCGAGGTATCATTTGCGCCGCTGTTTAACGACAACGAGCCCCCCGGGAAATCACTCGGATGGCTCGGGACATTGTTCAACATGGCCGAGCGCCGAACCTTCGGCGACATGAAGGAGACATCCGCGACAAACATAATCGACGTGCTTCTCCTATTACTCAATGACAAATACAACGCCGACAATGCTCGAAAAAATCACAAGACTGATTAAGTACTGCCGAAACATCCACGAAGGCATGACCGATGTTCCGGCGCCTTTCCTCGTGGCAAACGAGGACCAAGGAACGCTCGTGCTCAACTCTCCCAAACGCGAACCTCGTCAAATCGTGATCTCACTCCCGGAGGCAACGCTCACCGGAGACTGCGATAACATCAAAGGGCCGCACACGCTCATCATCTTCGTTCTCGAAAAAGGTAAGGAGCAAACACGCACGCAGGAACAAACCGACTGGCTCTATCTGGAAACTCTCAATGTCTTGCAAGCCTTGCTCACCAAATTTATCAACGATATATGCGGAGCGAACATCTCCGGGCCATGCCCCCTACTGAGAGGAATGGAGTTCGTCGAAGCAGTAATCCTGCCGGAAGCCGGACGGTTCGGCGGATGGGACGGATGGGCCGCGACATTAACACTCAAATAGAGATAATGGCAAGACACTTATATAAAAAGGGATAATTAAAAAGTCCCCGACCGTTGCATATCTTCTGACTTACATACAACACACCGCTCGACACGGATAGCCGGGGACAAAACCTCAAGGCTCCATGTCGAGCGTTCAATTTGTTGCATGTAAGTCAGAGATACAAAAGTAATGAAAATATACGAGATCATCGCATTCAACCGGGAAATACTCGACCGTTTCGAACGAATAGGCATCCGTCCCGACGACCACAAGCACCTTCCACTATATAACGACTACCGGGCCATGAAGGCCCGCCGCGAAAAAATGACCTATATCGTCGCGGTACTCGCTGAAAGGTATGCTGTGAGCGAACGGAAGGTCTACAACATCATCGCTCACCTCGAAAAGGACTGCACGGAACGTGCAGTGATACCCCCCCCCGAATAGTTGGCATACACAGCAATAAGTCGGACTTTCGCAGGCCCAAAACACACCACCAATGTCTGCAAAAGTTTACAACACCTCCCCGCTCCCGTTCATGGGACAAAAACGCAATTTTGTCAAACTGTTCCGCGAAGCCCTGCAAGAGTTCCCCACCGCAACGACATTCGTCGATCTGTTCGGAGGTTCCGGACTGCTATCGCATGTCGTAAAACGCCAGAGGCCGGACGCTCACGTCGTTTATAATGACTACGACGACTTCCATCACCGTATCGAGAATGTCGAACGGACAAACACCATCATCGCTGAAATCCGCACAATACTCGACGGCTTGCCACGTAAGAAAAAAGTATCCGAGCCCAAACGGCAGACAATCATCGATCTGCTGAGACGGTACGAACACACCGGATTCGTTGACTACATTACGATCTCCTCCTCAATTCTGTTCTCTGGGAATTACGCAACAAACATCCGCGAGATTGAAAAGCAAACGCTCTACAATACTACCAAGCAGACACCCTATGCCTGCGACGGATACCTTGACGGACTGGAAATCGTCAAGGCCGACTACCGCGAACTATTCTCCCAATACAAAGATACCCCGGGTGTAGTATTTCTCGTCGATCCGCCGTACCTTTCAACCCAAGCCGGACATTATAACGGATATTGGCGTTTGGCCGACTATCTTGACGTTTTCTCCACCATCATGGAGCACCCTTTCTTTTATTTCACCTCGAACAAGTCCTCCGTCATCGAGTTCTTCGACTGGATGGATGCACACGGATTCGGTTCTCCGTTCAAGAAAGCCACGCGAAAGGAAATAGACAACACAATCACCTACAATGCACGATACACCGATATAATGATTTATCGGGCGTAAATCACACTACCTGCCAAAGCCCCCGACGATAAAAACTCGTCGAGGGCTAATTTTTTCGGCAATTTATTTGCAAGAATGTAATTTATAAATTACCTTTGTAGTATGAAAAAGGCAAGAGAAGTCGTTACCTACAAAGATTATTTCGAAGAGTTTTTCGAAAAACAATCGCAGAAGGTACGGGATAAAATCATCAAGGTACTCGACATCATCGAGCAGATCGAGCGAGTCCCCGTTACATATTTGAAATATATCGAAGGCACTAATGGGCTATTCGAGATACGGGTACAACTCGGAAGCGACATATTCCGGATTTTCTGCTTTTTCGATGGCAACAAAATGGTAGTATTATTGTGCGGCTTCCAGAAGAAGACACAGAAAACTCCACCAGGAGAGATCAAAAAAGCCGAAAAAATTATGTCGGAATACTACGACGAAAAAAGAAAGGAGACAAAAAAATGAAAACGAAAACTTTAGACCAGATCAAAACAAAATATTACGGCGAAATAGGCACGCCGGAACGCGACCGTATCGAACGCGATCTCGACGCATTGCGGATCGGGCTGAAAATCCGAACGGCACGGGAACAGAAAGAGATGACTCAGGCACAACTGGCCGACCGAATCGACAAAAAGCGCACGTTCATTTCAAAGGTCGAAAACGACGGAGGGAACATTACTCTCAAAACGCTGTTCGATATTGTAGAGCGCGGATTGGGAGGGAAATTACATATCGACGTTCAATTGTAATATGATACTACTCGCAATAGGAATATTGATTTTTCTTGGGGCCTGCTATATTGGAGCCCTGCGTGAAAAAAACGGATGGTGAGATAATGCCATGCCGATTCTAAGCTCTATTTTTGTCCTTTAATGGTCGCCTTCGGGCGGCTATTTTTGTTGCAAAACGAATGAAATGGCATCACTCGTCGAGCAACGATTCGTAGAAGAAATTCTCACATCCGAAGGCGCCCGCCTTCTGAAAAATCAAGGAGCTGCGTTCGCTGCACGGCTCCACTTCCACACTAAACGCATTCTGGAACACCGCCGGACCGAAGTTTCGGCCGCCGACGGATATTCCGGCAAACTGGCCGTCTCCCACACCGCATACCAACGTTTTCTCGACCTCAAAGCCATGAAGTACGGCTCGAAAGTCGTGCGCCGCAACCGTAAAATCCACAATCGGTTCATCTGGGGACATTTCAACTCCATCGCCGCACGCCTCGCCAACGACCTCACTCCGGATGTCGCCGCACGCATTCGTGCTGAACTCGAAAACAAATAACGCATGGCAAAGACACTCAAAGAGGAAAACCTGCGCCTTAATATCATCGTCAACGGCGATCCCGCACGCAAGGAAATCCTGCAACTAACCCGCAACAGCCGCGACTTGCGAGCCGAAAACGAACGGCTCCGGGCAGAACAGAAGAAACTCCGCACCGAAGGCGGCGCAAACAAGGCCCGCATCGAGGAGATCTCCGCCGCGCTCAAACGCAACAACGAGACGATCAAGGCCAACGAAACCCGGGTAAAGCAGCTCCAATCCCAAATGAAACTGACATCAATGACGACCTCCGAATTGAGTCAGCGACACGCCGAACTACGGAATGCCATGCGCAACGTCATACCCGGAACGCCCCAATGGCGACAGCTGCGGAACGAATTGCAGGCCGTAACGAGCCGCATGGCGCAACTTCGCACCGAAACTGCTTCGACCGAAGGCGTCATGTGCCGCATGGCTTCTCGGGTCAATAAGTATATCGGAACTGTAACGGCTACCTTCGCCTCATTCGCAATGGTCGGTTCGGGCCTTCACAAAACGATACAGACCTATTCGGGACTGGACGAAGCAATGTCGAACGCCCGCAAGACTACCGGCATGACCCGCGAGGAGGTTGAAGAACTGAATGAGAGCCTGGGCAAAATAGACACCCGCACCGCCCAGGAGGAGCTCCTCTCCCTGGCCCGCATCGGCGGCAAACTGGGCATCGCCAAGCAGGACATTGAAGGCTTTACCCGCGCGGCCGACATCATAAAAATTTCGCTCGGCAAAGACCTCGGGGATAACGTCGAAACAACTATCGGCCAAATCGGGAAACTCGTAAATGTATTCCAACTCAATAAAGAGTTCGGCATCGAGCAGGGCATGATGAAAACAGCAGCGGCGGTGAACGAACTCGGCAAATCATCGACAGCCAACGAAGCCAACATCGTCGAGTTCATGCGCCGCGTGGGTGGTGTCGGCTATTCGGCGAAAATGTCCCTGGCCAACATCGCCGGTCTGGGCGCCACTCTCGACGACCTCGGGCAGACGATGGAGGTGGCAGGAACATCCATGTCGCAAGTCATCACCGGCATGTTCCGCCGCACGGACGCCTTCGCCGCCGCCGCAAAGATGAACGTCAAAGACTTCAAGAAGTTGATGGTCGAGGATATGAACGAGGCGCTGATCCGAATGGCTGAGGGAATGGGCTCCGATGGCGCCGCCATGGCGGAAATCGTCGCAGCTCTCGACTCGCTCAAACTGGACAGTACCCGAGCGACGGGAGTTCTTACAGCCTTGGCCCAGAACACCGACAAACTGCGCCAGCAGCAGGAAATTGCCAACCGAGCCTTCGAGGAGGGAACCTCGTGCCTTCAGGAGTTCAACATCATGAACAACTCGGCTGAAGCAATCGCCGAAAAACGAAAAAAGCAAATCACGGCCGAGGCGGCCGCCCTCGGAAAATCCCTGCTCCCGGCCTACTACGAAGGCCTCTCGGCACAAGCATCGCTTATCAAAGCCTCCCGCATCCTCATTGAGTGGCTGATAAAGAACAAAGGGGCAATCCTTGTACTGATCGCGGCATACGTCTCTTACGCGGCAGCCGCGAAGATTAAGGAAAAGTGGGACAGCATACTCCTCGCCCGAAAAAAATTACTGGTGACATGGAGCAAAGCGCACCAAATTGCGCTCATGCGCGAGGCCCTGGTAATGAAGGAAGGAACAGCCTCGACGAAACTGATGGCCGCGGCGCAACTTCTCCTCGCCGGGAACCTGCGGGCCGCAGGTCTCGCCTTCAAAGGGTTATTTGTATCTATGGGACCCATTGGCTGGGCCACGCTCGCCATGTCCGGATTGGCAAGCGCCATCGCGCTATTCTCCAGCCGGACCAGCGCAGCGGCAAAATTTCAGAAATTATTGTCTGGCCACATGCGCTCTGCCGCGACGGAAGCCGCAACAGAGCGCACTGAACTCGACCGGCTGAAAGGGAAACTGGAAGGCTGCAAAGTAGGAACGAAAGAGTACAACGACACGAAGCAGGAGATCATAGACAAATTCGGCAAATACGATAACACGCTGAAGAATGAAACTTTAACCGTACAAACCCTTCGGGATAAATACGACTCGCTGACGGCCGCTATCATGCAGAGCGCCAAGACGCGGCAGTACAACAAATTCGTCGAAGCCCAGCAAACCGCCTTCGATGAACAATTTAGCGATATATCAGACAAACTCTGGGAAAAACTCAACGACCAATACTACACCGAGAAGGCATCGAAATATTACAGCCAGATTATGAATGCCTTCTTCGGCGGGCAGCCTCTCGACGCCTGGCTTACAACCGGTTCAGCAAAGGCGCAGCGATTGGTTCGAAAGTTACAAGAGCTCCGCGACGCGCAAAATGCCGCCGACAAAGAGGCTCGCAACCGCTTCGGGATCACATCAACCACCCCGACGACCACAAAGCCGAACACAACCGACAACGATCCTCTGAATCCGGATGATTCCGCCGGCGGCTTCGACGGTGGGGACAGCAAGAACAAGTGGAGCCTCGATAACGATGCCGCCTTCCTGGCCGAAAAAAAGAAACTTCGCCAGAAATTCGCCGACGGAGAAATCGCCACAGAACGCGAATACCAAGGGAAATTGCTGGCCCTCGAAATCGCGGCACTCAAAGCCCGCCTCACAGCCAACAAAGAATCCGGCGCAGCCCGGTCGAAACTCGAAATACAACTCACCGACAAACTCCTCGAACTGAAAAAGAACGAATCGGAGATCTCGGATGCCAATTTTGAGACCGAAAAACTGAAACTCCGTAAACAGTTCGCCGACGGAGAAATCGCCACAGAGCAGGAGTACCAAAATAAACTGCTGGCCCTCGAAATCGCATTTCTCAAAACCCGCCTCACCTCGAATAAAGATGCCGGGGAGGCCCGTGCGAAACTCGAAGCCCAACTTTCCGACAAACTGATCGAGCAGAAGAAGCGCGAGCAGCAGCAGGCCGAAGCGGCCGAGGACCTCCGCATCCAGAACATGACGAATGCCACGGACCGGGAGAATGCGGACTACGAGCGTAAAAAGAAACAACACGCCGGGAACGCCGCGGCGCTGGAACAACTTGCACTTGCTCATAATCGGAACCTCACGAAGATCGAACTCCAACGGGCAACGGACGCTCTCAAGCAGGAAGAAAACGAATACAAACAGAGCCGCCAGGTGATGCAGGAACGCCACAAGGCAGAACTTCAAACCGCCACACTCTCCAAAACGGAACGAGCCCGGCTCAAACAGCAACAAATCAATGAACTCAAAGCCTTCGACGAGGAATACCTGCGCTCGACGCTCACGCAGCTCCAAGCGCTGAGCGGTTCCGGGATGATGGCCTTTCGGGACCTGAAAGGCGTGCTCCAAACGATTGATCTCGACACGTCACTCCTCTCCGAGCAGGAGAAAAATGACCTCATTCGCCGCATCAAAGAGGTGGAAGGAGCTATTGACGCAGCGGCCAACAAGGTGGAAGAAGTTGGCTATTCCTTCACACAAAACCGGGGCGGGAATCTCTTCGGATTCTCTCAGGATGACTGGGCGCTGTTCTTCGATAACATCTCCGCCGGGAAATTCGGAGCCGAAGAAATGGCAATGGCACTCATGGCCGCAGCCGAAGCCGCTAATATGGCAATGGACCTATATGCCAGTTACGACAAAATGATGACGGCCAAGGAGAACGCCGAACTCAAAAAGTACAAGAAGAACCAAGACACCAAGAAAAAACAACTGCAATCCCGACTCGATGCCGGGCTGATGACCGAAGAACAGCACACCCAGGCCGTCGAGCAGATGGAGGCCGAGTACGAGCGCAAGCAGGAAGAACTCCAAATCAAGCAGGCCAAACGTCAGAAACAGCAGAGTATTATCCAGGCAACGATCAACACCGCAGCCGGTGTTGTGAAAACCCTCTCGGAGTGGGGAATACCCTGGGGACTTATCCCAGCCGGCATTATGGCAGCGATGGGTGCTGCACAAATCGCCATGATCGCAGCAACGCCAATCACCGGCGCCGAGGAAGGCGGCTTCCCCGTAGAGCGGGCGCAAGACGGCAAGAGGTTCAATGCCCACCTCGACCCCGATGCCCGTGGCTACATCGACCGGCCCACGGTACTCGTTGGCGAAAATGGCATGGAGTACGTCATTCCCAACGAGGCCATGAAGAACCCCACAGCCGCGCCGATCATCAACACGTTCGAAGCGGTGCGCCGGCGAGGACGCCTCCGGGATTTCGATTTCACGCAGACGCTACCCGCTATGATGCGAACAACCGGATATGCCGCAGGCGGAGCCATTTCCCCGGGACAAGCAATCGACACGATCAATGCAAGTCCGACGGTTTCCACCGCATCCGACGGTTCTGATCCGGCACTCGTCAGGCTGCTCTACACGGCGGTAGTCAGGCTGACCGAACGCCTCGACGAACCCATCCGCGCCGATGTGTCCCTGATGGGCAAGGCCGGGCTGATCGAGAAGCAGCGCGAATACGAACGTATGATGAACCGCGGAAAACTCAAATAGACATGTTACTGATCAAAAGTCTCGAATCCGGACGCACGCTCGACATCACACCCGGGCAGGAGATAACCTTCACCCTCGAAAATCCCCTCTTCGCAGACGACCGCATGCCTGTGGCCGTCTCAACGGGCATCGAGTTCCCGCTCTCCCCGACAAACAAGGTGGAATTCCGGTTCGTCGATGTCATGATGATTCCACCCGCCGTGCAAAAGATTCCCGCCGCCATCATCTTCGAGGGCTTCGAACTATTCTCCGGGGAACTCCAGTTCGACGAGTTCTCCGACCAAACGCTCAAATACACATTCGTAGGTGCCGATGCGACAGAGGCATTCTCCGGGAATATCCACGAAATAGCGTGCCGGGACTATGGAGGCATGGCAATGTCAACATTCGTGCAGAACGCCCGCAAAGGAGATTATCCCGATATCGGACTCCCGATGATCGTCCGCAAGGCCAACAGCGCAAAGATCGAATACCCCACGGCCGCAGGAGAGGCGGAATGCTCTTCGATCGACAAATACGCCAACTACCTCTACACCGATACGCCCTATATCATCCCGGCAATCAAGGCAGCCTATCTGCTGGAGAAGATCCACCCCAGGCTGATCTTCCCATCCCAGGTCCAGGACTATCTCGATCGTATGGCCATACTCGGAACCTACAAGCCCGAAGCGTGGCAAAATGACCGATACGGCATCCCCTATACAGGCTCCGGCACGGATGATAATCTGTGTATCGGAACCGGATTCAACGCCGCGGAGGCCCTGCCCGAGATGACAAAGGCGGAGTTCATCGCCAACATCCTCAAAATGTTCTGCGCGACAATATTCCCCGAGAAAGGATACTACGATGTACGCACCAACAGCTCGATACTCCAAGACAAGACATTTATCGACTGGACGCAGAAGGTATCGGACATCTATGCCATCGTCGCCGGAGAGGCCGGAAGCTACTCTCTGGAATACGCCAACGGCGAGCAGAGCTTCGATCCCGCCAAAGAGGAGGAGTTCGACGAAGAACTCGCACAGAGCATCTATTCCGCATCCAACTACGAGGAACTGATCTCCAAATTCCGGACTTCGGACAACTACGTCAATGTTCGTGTGACATTCTCCGGGAACGTCTATTCGGGAAAAGCCGTGAAAGCCTACTTGTACTGGAAACGGGTCTGGGACTGGATAGGAACGATACTTATGGGGGAGATCGTTTTCAATAAGACAGAAACTACAATACCGCTCATCGACATCGTATTCCAGGCCAACGTCAACAAGGTCGAGTTGTCCGAAGAAAGCGGCGACGGCCCAAGCTACGAAAACAGCATCGGATTCATCTGCACCCCTTGCATCCCGGCAAATGTCGCAACGCTCATCAATGTCGAATCCACGGACGCACAAGTGACGCTCCGCGCCATGGCACCCGTCGTCGATATCCCCACCGTCGGCGGAAACCGCCCTTCGGACGTATACATCGGGTTACTGATCGAAAACAACTTCTTCGATCAGGGAAACTATTTCACACGCCCCGAGCCCTACATCGACGGAGGCACCGAGATGTCGAACACACGTTATTCCATCGCCATCGGGGGCACCAACGGGCTCTATGCCAAATTCCACGAGACATTTGCGCAATGGCAGGTGAAGAAGAAAGACTCCGTAAAGGCCGATGTGGTACTTTCTCCCGCCGACATCGCGCAGCTCAAACTCTGGCGCAAGATCATGCTTTACAACCGGCTCTTTCTCATCAAGACCATGGAAATCACGCTCTCCGACAAGGCGACGGTAGCATTCGCCAATGCCGAGTTCGTAGAGGTGTAATTGTCCTTTCATCCCGATTTCTGAAACCATACATTTGACGAAAAAAAACATGGGATTCACAATTCGCGGTCACTATGCGATCTCCTTTACGGAGAATGCCAGCAATCTCGTTTTCTCCGAAGTCGAGAGTCCGATGCGCATATCGTATTTCATAGACGACAACGTGATAGTCGATAATGTCGAACTACACCCGGATGCGAACGGGGAGGTCACCATCCACGTCCGCCAGCTGGTTCGGCTTGTCCCTCCGCTGGCCGGTCCGTGCACGACCTCCAAAAACCTCCCGCAGGTGGCGTGGAGAGCTAACAAAGCAGGCGAAAGCATAAGATTGGGCAGCTACTTAATGCCGGGAGGAGTATCGAAACCCTTCGACACGGCGTCTGAAATCATCGACTTCTTCGCCCGGAACTTTCTGACGCACCAGCCGCAGATCATCGAAACGACGCCCCTGCAACCGCAATGGCTGGCATTTGTCAGGACGTACCCCTACCAGACAATGGAACTTCACACCACGCTTTATACCGCCGACGGCCGTACATTCACCAAACAGATTTCGGAGACCCCCGGTTCCTACACATACAATCAGATCGACACGAGCTTCAGCGCCTGCTGGCAGGAGTTCTGCAAGGAAAAGGACCTCGTTCCCATCGCCTACGATGTTTTCGGAACCAGCCAAAAGGCCCAAATATCGGATGGGGTCACGACTTTAATCGACAAGCCCAACCACCCGATCGGACAGCGCTATCTCCTGCGCAAGGCCCGTATGGACGATCAATGCTTCGGGTTCGTGAACGGCATGGGAGGCTTCGACACGCTGATGATGCAAGGAAGGACCATTCTCAAACCGGAGGGAGATGCCGAGACCTTCACCAACTCCGAGGTCGAAAAGGAACTGGCCAACAACTATACCTCCTACTGGGAGACTTCCACCGGCTATATCGATTCGGAACGCATGGCCGCACAATACCAGGATTTCCTCAAAAGCCGAGACCGCTGGGTCTGCCGCGACGGCGAATGGCATCGGATCATCGTAGATGAATACAAAGCCGAGCACACGGCACGCGAACTGAATGCCTACACCTTCAAATACCACCTTGCGGAACGCAACGAGCGGCGTTTTTACGATCGGGAGGAGCTCCCCGAGCCGCAGATCACACCCGGAGAATTTTTCCCCGAGGGACGATAATATTTGTCCTTTCAAGACCGACACCGACCGTCTAATTTTACCTCAAACGACCTGCACATGGAAACGAAAGCCGCAAAAATACGACTCAACAACCAAACCGATTTTTCATTCATCGAACAGTTTCAGGAGTCCGATGAGAACGGGAATCCGGTCCCGGCTCCCGTTCCCGAGGACAGCATAGATTTCGAAATCGAATTCTTCGCCGACAACGGCGTCCGGTTCAAGGTGTCCCGCAGAAACGGCATATACGATCATTGCGAAAAACTCGACGACAACAGGCTCTGCGTATATGTCCCCCTGTCCAAATGTTTCCTCGGCAGCGGGTGGCTCTGCCAGAAGCTATGGATCAGCTCGCCCGATGCGTTTTGGAACAACACCGCGAGGAATATCTGCATCCCCTCCTGTCCCGGGATTTGGCTCTGGAACGGACCCAGCGACGACGTGAAAGCGTCGGCAGAGATCGAAGCATTCATCGGCACGGTATACCGCGGCAAAGACGGCGTCACGACCCACATCGGAGAGAACGGGAACTGGTGGATAGGAAACCAAGATACGGGATGTCGGGCGGAACCGATCCATTTCGGCCCCCGGGAACTGTTTCCGGAGACCGGAATTGCCGGAACGCTCTACATCGACACGGCAAACGAGAGGGCCTACCGCTGGGATGAAGCGGCGGCCGTGTACCGCTGTGTCGGATGGGGCATCGACAGCAGCGACGAAATAATACTCTCCGCGCAGGACGAGGCGTAAACACCGACCGATACGATAAACATCAACGCAGAAGCACAGATGAACACATCGATTACAGAAATAATGGCCATGCAGCGCACGGCCCTGTTCCGGCAGAATTTCGAAGAGGATTTCCCCTTCATCTTCCGGTTCCCGGACGGCAAGCGTCCGGAATATCCCTGGAAGATCGTTTTCAACACCTACGAAGGCCCGAACAAGTCCAGAACATCCTTCACGGCGGCGTTCGACGGAAAACAATACATGAACTGCCGCCCCGTGGACGATACGCCGGATGCGATGCTCATAGAGTTCAAAGACCACCGCCTGCCTCCCGGGAAGCTCTGTTTCCGGCTGCTGCGCAACGTTCCCAATGACTTGTTCGAAAGCGGAGAGCAGAAGAAGGTGCTCCCGCAGCTAACCGGATGGGAACTTTGGGCCGGGAGAACCGACTCGGAAACGCCGGCAGCCGCAACGGTCGTTCTGGAGAGGATGCTCCGGGGCATAGGAATCCCATCCGGCGGCAGCGCCGGCCAGGTCCTCGTGAAAAAGTCCGACAAAGACTACGATCTACAATGGCAGGATATGGATGCTGCCGGCGGAACGGCCGAGTCCCTGCATTTCGGATCATACCTTCAATTCCCGGCCGTAGGAAATCCGGAAGTGCTCTACATCGATACCACAGCCGACAAATCCTACCGATGGGACGAAACCGGACTTTGCTACAAATGTATCGGAGTCGGAATAGACGACGAAGACGAACTCATTTTGGACAACAACAGATAACCTTTCAATCTTATCATCATGGCAACAAAAACTGTAAAAGCGCGTCTTCTGCTCAAGACGCAGACCGCGGCCGAATGGGCCGAACAAAATCCCGTCCTTCTGAAGGGCGAGGCAGGCATCGAATCCGACACCCGCCATTGGAAGACCGGCGATGGAACCACCGCCTGGAACGATCTTCCCTACCGCTCGGAGGGCCTCGAAGTCGGAACTGCTGCGCCCACTACTGTGGACGGCATCCCGGGAACGTTCTACTACGATCAGACCGCAGGGAAACTCTACATCCTGCTGAAGAAGACCGCAGGAAACGCCTGGGAGCAGGTGGCGCTGGCCTCCGACCTCGCAGCGCTCGGCGCCGGCGACATGCTCGCGTCGATCTACGCCAAAGCCGCCGGGGCAGGTCCTTCCAGCGGGAAAGTCGATCACGCCCTGCAAGCCGACAAGCTCGCAGCACCGCGGACCGTAGCCGTCACGGGCGACGCAGCGGCCTCGGGGTCGTTCGACGGCTCCGCGAATCTCTCGCTGGCCCTGACCCTCGCCTCGATCCTCACAGCGCAGTCCGATGTCCAGCTTCCGAAGATCTCCGTGGACGCCAAGGGCCGCATCACGGAGATCTCCGCCATGGCTCCCGCCGATGTCCGCACCCTGCTCGAACTCGGAACCGCAGCGCAGAAAAACGCCGGGGCAGCGGCCGGAAACGTGCCTCTGATCGGCGCCGACGGAAAACTCGACACCTCCATCATACCCCAGGTGGCGATCACCGACATCTTCGACGCCGACTCGAAGGACGCGATGCTCGCGCTCACGGCACAGCAGGGCGATGTCTGTCGACGCACCGACGAGGGCAAGACCTACATCCTTGCGGGGAACGACCCCTCGGTGGAGGCCAACTGGAAACTCTTCCTCATGCCCGAGTGCGACGTGGTATCCGTGAACGGAAAGACCGGCGTCGTGGTGCTCTCCACGGACAACATCGCCGAGGGTGGCACGAATCTCTACTGGACGCAGGCACGGTTCAATTCCGCATTCGCGGCAAAGAGCACGACCGATCTTGCAGAGGGTGACAACCTCTACTACACGGAGGCCCGGGCAAAGGCCGCTGCCGAAGCCTATCTCACCGACGAGGAGAATGTCTTCATTCTGGACGGCAACGCCTGACGACGATGGCTACGAAGACTCTAAAGGGAAAGTTTCTGCCCCAATACAGGACCGCGGCGCAATGGAGCGCCGCGGACTCCGTATTGCTGCGCGGAGAGATCGGCGTCGAAAGCGATACCCGAAAGTTCAAGTTCGGGGACGGAACAACATCGTGGAACAACCTCGGGTATGCCCAAAGCGGAACGACGGGCGGCTCCGGGGAAGCTGCGACTTACGAACCCGTTGAAATCAGCGAATACGGCGCCATTTACGACCTCACATCGCTCAACGAAGTTCCGGCCGGGGCCATCGTGACGTGGTATGCCAACGGGTCGGTCGTGGATGGAGACTATGGTCCTTTCGGAGGTATGGCGGAGCGCGTCGATGGCATCTACATCGCCATAAAGGGCTCCGAAGACGACACCTACCGTCAGGGCATACTGCTTGCTTTTCGGACGGACGGGGAGGAAAAAAGCATGGCATACGCCCATATATCCGGAGGACCGGGGGTCGGCGGAGTCGCCAGTGCCGGAGACTGGGCCGTTTACACCCCGGGAGGTTCCTCGGAAAGCGGAAGCGGCAGAACTGTCGTAGCCTCCGGTATAACGTGGGACGGGGATCAGTATAAGAATGTCACCGTTCCCATGCGGGCGTTTTCTAACCAACCGAATTATATTATCCGGGGATACGTTGGCAATGCCAATGCAGCATACGCATTTTCATGCGAGACATGCGGGTGTCTGTTGTCCGACGGCATAAACTTTATAGCTTCGGGCATTGTCAGACGGTCATTGACGGCCAACACCTCACTTGTGGTTACAGCTAATTATGTTGACCCCACCGAAGACAACAATCCTTATAGAGAAGCTGCCTTTGATACGCTCAGTATCAGGCTGACGGACTCTTCTTCGGAAACGACCGTCGTGATCACGGAAATCATCGAGGAGAGAACCACTGACGAACCGGAGGTTCCGGACGAATACTTCCTGACCGTGGACGGAAAGACGGCGACCGGCGACGGATTCGCAGTCACAAGCCATTCGCTCGACTCGACGGCGCAGATGCTGGAGCTCGCATACACGACGAACGGAACACCGCAGATCGCGGCAATCGCAGGGGAGTTCCTTTCAGCGCAGATCGTAGGGGAAGAGGCCGCAGAAACCCAAGCGACGGAGACCTCGGGAACCATACAGATCGAGGTGCCCCAGAATACGGGATTGCTCCGCAGCGGGTCTGTCACGCTGTCTTTGGCCGAAGACGAGTCCGTACAGTGTACGATCTCGATCTCCCAGTCGTGGGGGGGACTGACGTAAGGGAGGTCATCATCGACGTGCACGCATGCGGAGTTGAAGCTGGCGAAAATATAGAGCTTATGTTCGAACTCACTACTTCGTGGCTTGGCTGGTTCGATGTATTAGACGATCTGACGGTTCGAGTCTCGTTCAACGAATTATCCAGCATGATAGGCCAAGAGTTAACAGACCATGTAGGTGAGCGGTTCTATATCGAAGCCAGCAACAACGGCGAATGTTGGTTCGGACCGATCCCTGCCTCCGGAAACATCGAGGCGGAATTAGTTTAGTTCTAAAACATTAAACCCTATTGCCCCGGGGGCTCTGACCGGCGCCCGGGGCGCAAACCGAAACAACGACAAAAACAAGCATGACCGGAAAATTCGCAGGAACTGTCCTGAACATGGGTTGCAAACTGGCGGAGATATTCCAGACGATTCAAGGATGGTGCGTCGCCATGTGCGTCTTCGTGGCGAACTTCTTCGCCGGATACGAAGGGGCCATCAACGCCGTAATCGTCTGCGTAGTCCTCGACACCGTCTGGGGAATTGCCGCGCAGATCAAACGCGGGCATTTTGCGCTCTCCGAGCTCGGACGGCATGGAATGCTGTCCAAACTCGCACTATATGCCTCGGTGATCGTAGGGTTCATCCTGATCGAGCGGATGGCGGGGATAGAGTCGCAAATCGCAGTAGTGACGATATGCACCCTGATCTGTCTGGTCGAACTCTGGTCGATGGCTGGTTCGGCCCTGATCGTAAACCCGAAAATGCGGTTCCTGCGAATATTCCGCGAAGTGCTCGCCGGAGAAGTAGCTCGCAAAATGAATGTTTCCGTCGGCGAGGCGAAGCGATATTTGGACGGAACGAACGAGGCTTTATAATATAACCGAAAAAAATGGCAACGAAAAAAGAACAGATCGAATTTGTCCGGAAGATTTACCCCGCGGCGGCCCGGCTGTATCGCTCCGGCGGAGTGCATCCGCTTTTCGTGACGGCGCAGGCAGCCCTCGAAACCGGATGGAAGATAAAGGGCGTCGGCAACAACATCTTCGGGATCACGAAGGGCAGCAGCTGGACCGGCCCGGTGTCGCTGGAACTGACGACCGAATATTTCAAGACCCCGAATGTGAAGTTCAAGGCCCCGGAACGGGTCGTATCGGTCGAGCAAGTGGCCCCCGGAAAATACAAATACCGCGTCTACCGGTATTTCCGAAATTTCGCGTCGCTGGATGAATGTCTCGACAATCACCTGGAACTGCTCCGCAAACCGGGCTATGCCGATGCGTGGCCCTACCGCGATGATCCGAAAGAGTTTGCCCGCCGGCTGATGGACGGGACGGGTGCGAAGTACGCCACGGCGCCGGACTATGCCGAAGTGATGGCCTCGGTGATCGACAACGTGGCGCGGATCGCAAAGACAGAAGGTTTACTCTAACTTAAATATCAAAACGTATGAAATTCTCCGAAATCATCGATCGGCTTAACGAGGGAGAGGCGTTCAGCCGTTATTCAAGCCCTGCATGGGCTGGTAAGTTCATCGTCAAACAGATTCCGCAGACAGTACCAGCGGAAGTCGTTCCCCGCATGACCAGTTTACCGGATCGTGCGAAAGCTGTTATCGGAACAATAGGGGACGGCAGCATATCGTATCACGACCAGGTGCTGATCATCGAAGTAAACGACGACTGCTCGAAATCCCATGCAACGTCCTACATCCCCACATGGGAGGATATTTTCGCTGACGACTGGCAGGTACTATGAAACGCATTCTGATTATCACCCTGCTCGTGATAGGCGGGTTGTTATGGTTGCAAACGGTCCGCCTGCGGGGCGAACGGGCCGAGCGCAGGCGCGTCCAGTCCAACAACGAGGTCTTGACCGACAGCGTGGAGTTCTATCGAACCGAGAGCGGAAAACACGCCGCATCCCGGCAAGTGCTCGAACTCAGGGCGTCGGAGATGGAACGCTACAACGCACAACTGACCGCGCAAGTCCGGGAGCTGCGGATCAAGGTCCGGCGGCTGGAGGCGGCGGCCACGACGGCCACGCGGACCGAAGTGCAGATCACGGCGCCCCTGGAACCCGCAGGTCCGCAGCCGACAGCGTGGGAGAAATATGGTGCAGGGGTGCGAAGGGCTGCCGATTCGGTAAAGGCCGCCCTCGATCGGGAATTCTCCGGACTGCCGAAAGTCCCCGAAGCGAAGATTTTCAGATGGGCGGATCGGCATGTGAGCGTAGACGGCATAATCCGGACCGATTCGGTGAGCTGCCACGTTACAAGCATCGACACCCTCCGGCAAATCGTACACCGGGTTCCGCGGCGATTCCTATTTATCCGCTGGGGCACGAAAGCAATCCGGCAGGAGGTCGTGTCGTCGAACCCGCACACACAGATCGTTTATACTGAATACATCCAATTTACCAAGAAAACACGATGAAAGAATTTCTGAGAATCGTATGGGCGGTGTTGCTCTACCTATGGCAGCTCCCGCAGAACCTAATCGGCCTTGTGTACTTGGCATTCTGCTTCGACCGCGTGAAGATCACCAAGCAAGGCGGGGCGGTGTTCTACGCAACGAAGCACGTCCGAGGAGGAATGACGATGGGACGCTATGTTTTTATCTCTCCCAAGAACATAGCCCGAGAACCCGTATACGATCACGAGTTCGGCCATGTCAGACAATCGAAACGGTGGGGATGGCTGTGGCTGCCCGTATTCGCCATTCCGAGCGGCCTGCATTGCCTTTTCTGTCGCGCGGCTAACTACTACCATTTTTATACCGAGAGGTCGGCAAATCGGCTCGGAGGAATACCCAACTACAAAGGGGAATACCACTACCACATGGACGGACTGATAGTCACGTATTGGGACAAACTAATTGCTCTCAAAAACAAATATTTCGCATAACAGCAAATCTCAACCGATTGAGACCCCAAAAAGAGAAGAGGACGGTGTTGACCGCCCTCTTCTCCACTTATAAGATACCTTTGTAACTCTGAAGGCGTGGATTAGCGTTCAAAACATCCCGTGGTGTATAGGCATCCGTAATCTGAAGCGACGAGTGCCGCGCCTGCTCCTTAACGGAAAGAGGGTCAAGTCCCGACCGAAGCATATCCGTGATACCCGAATCCTTCAGCGAATAGAACTTGTATTCCTTCGGGAATTTCAACGCCGGAACAATTTCGTTATTCCAATAGTGGCGATAACTCCGTTCGCTGCACAACTTAGGCCCCGGCCGGAACCCGGTAGAGAAAATATAATACGAAGTCGGAGCATTGAAATAATCCAAATCGACGAGCATTTCCAGAATCGGCGTCGGAAGCGTAACCACCCCCGATTTTTTATTTTTCGAAATCTGGCCGTCAATATAGACCGTTTGTTTAGCGACATTAATGTCCTGCAAGCGAAGACGACATATCTCCTTCGGACGGATAAGCATATAATGTAGGAAATAGCAGACCAGCAGGAACGGCCGGTTGTGTGCGTCAAGCCAGTCATGGAGACGTTGCATATCCGCCGGCGCGATGACCGTCCGGTTCTTACTGCCAGCACCCTTTCCGATACTCTTCAGCCCTTCCGTCGGTTTACTTTTCAGATATAAGTGTTGAACCAGAAATGACGAGAACTCCCGGAGAAACGCCAGATTGTTGTTGCGCGTAGTCGGCGAATTGCCCCGTTCAACATAGACGTAATCCAGAAAGCGCACACAAAACGAACGGTCGAACTGATAGACATAACGAATGGGCGATGCTTGTTGCGCATTCCAACGTTCCATGATACCCGCCGAACAATTATAGCCATGTACGGTCGATTTTCGGAGAACACCGTCATCCTGTAACTTCCGGAGGTAATTTCGGTAGTGCACCAATACATCCGAAAATAGTTTATAGGTATAATCCGCCTCTGCCTCCACCCACGGATTCCACCCCGTTTCGAGTTTCGTAGAAAGACGATGACAAACTTGCGCAGCATACCGCCGGCGCTGTGAGGCATTCCCCACCGAATTTATCTTGATCCGTTTGCGCCGCATTTCACCCTTCGCCGGGTCGAACGCATAAAAGGAAATGAACCAGCAGGAGCCGGTGTGTAGTTTCGGATAAGTGAAAGAAAGAATTTCGTTTAGCGCGGAATTTCGCGCAGTTTCAACTGACAACATTTTTTTTACATTTTCACCGAAGTAAAAATGTATATCATTGAAAATCAGCCCGCCAAGAAGAAGAAACTATGTCCCGTTTCTGTCCCGGCATATTTACGAAAATTCTCGCAATATATTGATTACCAATAACTTGCGAGAATCTCAGTAGTGGATAGGGGATTCGAACCCCTATGTCATGCGTGAGAGGCATGTATCCTAACCCTTAGATGAATCCACCGGTTTATTTTCGTGCTGCAAAGATAGCGCCTTCTTTTGAATCTCCAAAATTTTTCGCGAAAATCTGCAATTTTTTTTCATTTTCGCCGCAAAAACCCGTTTTTTGGCTACCTTTAAGCAAATCAAAATGCCGCATTGCCATGAAAAAACCCCTCATCCTGCTGCTCCCGGCACTTGCCCTGCTCCAGATCGGATGCCGCTCGCACCGCCCCGTGCAACCCGAATTCGAACAGCTCGCCATCGACACCCTGCTCGAACGCCGGGGCGCAGACTGCCGCATCGAATACCGCTTCGCGACGATCCGCAACACGTCCGAGTCTGCAGCCCTCCAGGCCATCGAAACGGCCAACATCGGCTACTTCTTCCAGGTCGAGGCATTTGAAGGGAATGCGGCACAGGCCGCCGAACTGGCCATCCGCGAAATAGACACCACCCTGCTTGCCGACGTTCAGCCGACCCAGACCTACGAAATATCAATCGAATCCGAGGGACACGCCTCCGACACGCTGGCCACCTATGTCATCACGCGCTCAAGCTACACGGGCGGTGCTCACGGCATCTACGGGATCGAATACCACACCTATTCGCTCAAGAGCGGTCTGGAGATCACTACGGGAGACCTGTTCACCGAATCCCAGGCCGAACGGCTCGACGAAGTAATCCGTAAAAAGATCTGCGAAACCTACCACGTGACGACCGACGACGAGTTGTCGGAACTCGGTTTCTTCCCCGAATATATCGGCGCCACGGAAAACTTCCTGATCGACGACCGCGGCATCACCTTCTTCTACAACCCCTACGAGATCGGATGCTATGCGCTGGGCGGCATCGAGGTGACGCTTACCCGCGAGGAGCTGTCGGCCCTTTGAAGCCGCACATTTCCGCCAGCCTCCGACTCATCACGGGTGAAGCCACCGGCCGGAGCCGCAGACATGCAGGCCGACAACAGAAGGCTTTCGTCCAACCGGCAGAATCCATCACCCGGTAACTCCGCGAAACCGCGAAAAAGTATATAGACAGCAAAAGGAGAGCGCAAAAAGAAAAAAGGTCCGAGTCTTCACGACTGGGACCTTTTTTTGGCGGGGAACCACCCCCTCCAAAAACGAGGTTTAATCGGAGGTATTCGACCGTTCGGACGAGCACCGTCCTCGGGTCTTAGCAACGGACCGTTCCGCTGCAACCTGCCGATTTCCTCAACCAACCTAAAACTACTAACCTAAATGAACCTTAAAACTTCACTGCAAAGATAAGGGCGTTTTTTGTATTATGCAAATATTTTATGAATATATTAAATAAGTTTAACAATTTGGTAACATTGGGAGATCCCGTAAAGCTTATTTTAACCGGTTCAAATATATTGATAATCAACAACAAACAAAACCGACTCACCTCAAGGAGGCCAACAGGCAAAAAAACGCTACAAGAACACGTTCAAAGGCCAAACAATCGAAGCATGGGGTTCGAAAGGCCGCAATACACTCAACAAAAAAGTCCGGCCGCAAGTTCCGCCCATGGGCGATCCTGCAGTCGGACTAAAGACAAAAAAAGGAAACTCAGAATCGGGACCTCGGTCCGTCATCCACAGTTTCCTCACCAACCTAAAACTACTAACCTAAATGAACCTTAAAACTTCGCTGCAAAGATAAGGGGAAAAATCGAACCGCGCAAGTTTTTATTAAATTTTTTTGATATTTTTTTGATATTTTTTAATATGCCCGACAGCTACAAGCATGCATGCGCCTGATAATCTGCGCATTATCGTTTCAGATAGACCTCGGTATGAATTTTTCTACAGCCTCAGATGCAGTATTTGCACCGAAGGCTTGTTATAATAATATGAAAAAATTTGACGGATATGGATAAAACACTACATTTGCGAAATGAGTTTGAACCACGCATACGTCAATAGAGCCGGACAAAAACGCGACCTGCAACAAGAGTAACCGACCCATACCGTCTCGAACACCCCATCAATTTTCCTGTACGATGACCGTATCCCTGCTTGTTTCCACCTACAATTGGCCCCGCGCCCTCTACCTGTGTCTCGACAGCGTGATGCAGCAGACCATCCTGCCCGACGAAATTCTCATCGCCGACGACGGCTCGGGCATGGCCACCCGCGACGTCGTGAAGCATTTCGAACGGATCTCGCCCGTCCCGGTACGCCACATCTGGCACGAGGACCGGGGATTCCGCGTCGCCACGATCCGCAACAAGGCCATTGCCGCCAGCACGTGCGACTACATCATCCAGATCGACGGTGACCTGATCCTGGAACGCCACTTCGTACAGGACCACATCCTCTTTGCCAAACCGGGATGTTACGTTTCGGGGTCACGCGGCATCATCACCGAAGCCCTCACCCGTCAGGTCCTCAGCGGAGCCATCACGTCGCTCTCCGCCCTGACCAAGGGAGTCCGGTGCAGCAACAACGTCATGCGCATTCCGTTCATGGCCATCATCTACCGCATGATCGCCGGGAGCAAATCACCGCGCAGCTGCAACATGGCCCTGTGGCGCGAAGACGCCATCCGGGTAAACGGCTACGACGAATCGTTCGAGGGATGGGGCTACGAGGACACCGAACTGGGGCTGCGGCTCGACAACAGCGGGGTGCGGCAGCGCATCATGAAGTTCCGCGGGGTCGCGTTCCACCTCTACCACGAACAACGCTCCCGCGAGAACTGCCCGACAAACGAGCAGCGCTATCTTGAAAGTATCCGCGAGCACCGCACGCGATGCCGGTTCGGGCTTGACAGCCACCTGCCCTACACCTACACCTATCCGCCCATCATCCTGCCGACAGGCACTCAGGCTTCGGTCCGGTGAACACGACAAAACAAGCGCGGCAACCAGCAAGGTTGCCGCGCTTGTCGCTATTTCGAAAAAAGCCGTTCGAGAAGCGGCCAGTAATGATACTTGCGCCGCATCTTCCATCGCCGCACCAGATTGAGCGGCTTGCGCTTCAAACCGACATGCCCGCGCTCGAGGAAGTCATCCACGGCATCGAGCACCCGCGCCGCACAACGGCCGTCGCGATGCGGCTCGTGAAACATCGTATAATCGTGAATTTCGCGCATCAGGCCGTCCGGACGGGTCAAGGCCCGCTCAATGGCCGGACCCACCTCCTGCGGTTCCCGGACATCGAGCAGATAAGGACCCGGATGCGAGTTGCGGAACGTAACAACCGGCTTGTTGAGGAACATGAACTCCAGAATAATCGACGAACTATCGCACAACATCACATCAGACTGATTCATTGCTCCTGCATCAAAAGTATTTCCCAGAAAGGAAGCATTTGAATACTTATCGGCAATTTGCCGATACCTTCCCAGCACTTCGGGATCCGACAGTTTAGGATGGAACATAAAAATCCAGTTCCACTTCCGAGTAGCGACCAATTGCTCTACCTCTTCGACCAATATTGGAGCTGAAGTTAAAGCCTTTGTGAAAGTAGAGGAATAGAGTACTGTCGGCCGGACGGTCCGAGCACTGCTGGACTCCGCAAAATAGAGATCTGCCTTCGGCCATCCCGTTTCATAAACCCTGAAAAAGCCATATTTACTTTCCAATTCCTTGAACATTGGCGTACTACTCGGGCCTTGAGTGCAATATATGTCAAACCAGCCTCTAATCGTAAAATGATCATCCCGCCGTTCATTCCGTTTGTTAATCGGATAGCCATGAAACAGTTGAACTTTAATTCCCGGAAAAAAGTCTGGAATGTAATTACTTGGAGAGAATACTGCCAAAGGTGCAAAATCGATAACTTCCTGCACTGTTTTCAGCCGTTTTTCATCTGGCAAAAGCGCATCGGGGCAGCCTGTTTCAACAAACCAGACAACCACACCCCCTCGTTTTCTGATCTCTTGTTGCAAAGGGCGCAGAATGGAATAAGCATAGGGTAAAGAAACAAACAGCAAATATCTGCTCATAACAATAAAAACGCTTGAATCAATAGGATACTCGCCGGATCAGGCTACTTGCCCAACGCTGCACGGTCGCACATCCGACCGCCAGGGGCCGCAGCCAGCGCCAGCGGTCCAGCGACAGCAGGAACAGATCGCAGCGCGAATAGTAGCGGCGCAGGTCAGTCCCCCGGCCGCGAACCTCGCGGTGAATCCAACGGGCATACTCCGAATCCCCGCACCACGGATTGCGGCTCTTGCGGATGCAAACCAGATACCAGCGCACCCGGCTCAGCAGGCGGAAAAAGACGAGCTGCGCAGCGGGCAACCCCGGACAGCGAGCCAACTCCGAATCGACCGCCTCGGCAAACCGGGCACAATAGTCCACATCGACATTGCGCCGATTGGCCGACCCGGCCCGCTGGACGTAACCATAACCCACATAATCCACAAACCGGACACGGGGCTGACGCATGCCGATCTGCATGTTGAGCAGTTCATCCTCACCCAACGGCAGCGGATGGTGGCGCAGGCGGTCGTCGAACAACGTTCGCCGGTAAAGCTTCGCCCAAAGACATACGGATATCGAGTGGCTCAACGTCGCCTCCATATATCCGAAGCCGGAGAGCTCCTCCGAACGGCGCTCCCGCACGGGCGACTCGTAAGAATCCCGCACACGCTTGAAGTCGCAGCACACGATGTCGCAGCCGTCACCCTGCCCGGCAGCTGCGACCAGCTCCTTGAGGATGTCCGGTTCCCAACGGTCGTCACCGTCCAGGAAACAGATCCAGCGGCCGCGCGCCGCCTTCAGCCCGGTCTCCCGGGCCCGGGCAACGCCCTGATTCGGCGTGGTGATCACACGGATGCGCGGATCCTGCGCGGCGAACGACTCCGCAATGGAACCCGAGGCGTCCCGTGAGCCGTCATTGACCACGATCGCCTCGAAATCGCGGTAGCTTTGTGCAACCACCGATTCCAGGCAGGGCACCAGATAGTTTTCCAAATTATAGACCGGAATGATCACCGAGATCTCCGGGCAATTGTCTGGCTGTTTCATGACCCGATATAGTTTTTCACGGCCTCTGCGATGCGCTCGCCGTCGAGTGCCGCCGAAATGATTCCACCCGCATATCCGGCCCCCTCACCGGCCGGGAACAGGCCGGAGGTTTCGGGGTGCATCAGCGTCACCGGATCGCGCGGGATACGCACCGGCGTCGAGGTTCGCGACTCAACACCCACGACCACTGCCTGGTCGGTCACATAACCGTGCATCCGCCGTCCGAAGGTCGCTATGCCCTGCCGCAGGCTCTGCGCAATGAACTCCGGCATCCAGCGGTCGAGACGCGACGGCACAATGCCCGGAATGTAGGAGGTCGCCGGCAGCGTTGTGCTGCTGCGCCCGGAGACGAAATCCGAGACCCGTTGTGCGGGTGCGATCTGATGCGCTCCGCCCTCGCGGCGGGCGGCCTGCTCGAAAAGCTGCTGGAACTTCAACCCGGCTAGCTCGCCCCACTCCGAACGGAGGTAGGCGAAATCCGACAGCCGCACCTCGGTCACCATGCCCGAATTGGCAAAGGGCGACGTGCGGCCGCTGGGCGACATGCCGTTCACGACCGACTGCGAGGCATCGGTCATTGCCGGGACGATGAATCCGCCCGGACACATGCAGAACGAGTAGACGCCGCGGCCCTGCTCCTGACTCACCAGCGAATAGGATGCCGCCGGCAGATACTCTCCGCGCGTCGGGCAGTGGTACTGAATCGAGTCGATGAGCGCCTGCGGGTGTTCGATACGCACCCCCATGGCGAAAGGCTTGGCCTCGAGGCGGACACCCCGGGCATGGAGCAGTTCGTAGATGTCGTGAGCCGAATGGCCCGTGGCCAACACGACCGCGGCGCCTTCGATCCGCTCGTCGCCGCAGCATACGCCCCGGATGCGTCCGTCGCGCAGGATCAGGTCCGTGACCCGCCGGCCGAAACAGAAGACACCGCCGGCATCGATGATCGTCTGCCGGATGTTGCGGATGATGTAGGGCAACTTGTCGGTCCCGATGTGCGGATGGGCCTCGTAGAGGATCTCGGGGGTGGCGCCGTGGAAGACCAGCGTCTGCAGCGCCTTGTTGTAATCGCCGCGCTTCTTGCTGCGCGTGAAGAGTTTTCCGTCGGAGAAGGTCCCGGCCCCGCCCTCGCCGAAAGCGTAGTTCGAGTCGGGATCGATGCGTTCGTTGCGGTTGATCAGCGCAATGTCGCGCTTGCGCGACGAGACGTCACGGCCCCGTTCGAGGATAACGGGACGCAGTCCCAGTTCGATGAGCCGCAACGCCGCAAACAGGCCGGCAGGACCGGACCCGACGATCACCACTTCGGTGTGTCCCTCGACATTGGGATAGTCGAAATGGACGGGAGCGGGCAGCGGCTCCCGATCGACGAAAACCTCGAGTGTCAGGTTTACCTTCACCTGCCGCTGGCGGGCATCAATCGATCGTTTCACGACCCGGGCGAGGGCGATGTCGGTATCCTTGATCCCCAGGCGACGGGCGGCAAAGGCCGTATAGGTTTCCGGCTCGGCAGCCTGTCTGGGGGTCAGAACGAGGGTAATCTGTTGCGGCATATCTTAAAAAATGACATACAAATGTATGCAAAAAAGCCGAATAATCCCCTGACTCGGTTGTGTTTTCTGAATTTTTCCATATCTTTGTCGAACCGATGCGGATATGGTGTAATTGGTAGCCACGTCAGACTTAGGATCTGATGCCTTACGGCGTGGGGGTTCGAGTCCCTTTATCCGCACAAAGGAGCCTTTTTCCGAGGCTCCTTTTTTGTTGCCTGTCCGGCGCAAAAAGAGGAAAACCGACTGTATATCATCATTTTGCAAAGGCTTTGACCGATTCCCCGAACCGGAAGCGGAAAGCAAGCCGAAGAAAACCGTTGGGTGGCAAAAAAGTGGGCAGAGCCGATTTGGGCTTCCGAAAACGGGATTGCCACCTTTTTAGCCCGCAATGCATTGTTTTGCTACACTTTACACCGCAATAAAGTTTCCTTGCAGACGTTTTGTCAATCCTTAAAATGTCACGAGTTATGAGACAGGAAACTTTTACCATCCTTTTCCTGATGCGAAAAGGAAGACCGAAAAAGAACGGCTTGGCGTCGGTTTACGCCCGCGTCACCACGGGCAGTCTGCGGCAGGAATTCTATTTCCATTGCGAGGGCAAGCCCGAATTGTGGAACCAGAAAAAGGAACGCATGATGGGCACGAGCCGACTTGCGCAAAAAGTCAATGAAATGCTCGACGAGTTCCGTGTGCAGATTTTGGACATCCGCTCCAAACTGCTGGCCGAGGGCTATGCGGCCAATGCCGCGCAGATCAAACAGCGCTACCTGAACCCGACGTGCAACACGATGATGCTCATTGCGGGCCTTACCGACTATGTGAAGCGGCGGCAGGCCGAAGTGGGCGTGCGCATCACGCAGCGCACGGCAGACAAATACGAGCGGCTGCTGCGCTATCTCAAACAGTATCTCGCCCAACGCGGCAAAGCCGAGGACATTCCCGTCGAACGGATGAACTACGAGTTTCTGGACGGCTTCAACCTCTTCCTGCAAACCGCCCACCGCTGCCGCCACAACGGGGCGGTCGCCGTGATGGACTGTCTGCGCAACTTTGTCCTCTACTGCCTGCGCAACGAGTGGATTACGAAAAACCCGTTCCGCTACTACAAACTCAAAGAGGACGAGGTGCAGGCCAAAGAGCACCTCACGGCGCATGAACTGGAACTGCTGACCCGCAAGGAGCTCGACCGCCGGTTGGCCCGCATCCGCGACGTCTTCGTCTTCTGCTGCCTGACGGGGCTGGCATTCGCCGACGCCGACCACCTGCGGCGCGAGCACCTCTCGCAGGACGACGAGGGGCGGTGGTGGATCCACAAGCCGCGCGAAAAGACCTCCGTCATGAGCCGCATCCCGCTGCTTCCGGCCTCGCTCGAAATCCTGCGCCGCTACGAGCGGGACGAGGCGTGCCTCGCTCGCGGGCGCGTGCTTCCCACGCCGAGCAACCAGAAGATGAATGCCTACATGAAGGAGATCGCGGCCGTGTGCGGCATCGACAAGGTGCTGACCACCCACTGCGCACGCCACACCTTCGCCTGCATGGCCGTCGAGTACGGCATGCCGATCGATGTGCTGGCCAAGATTCTCGGCCACTCGAACACCAACATGACGCGCCACTACGCCAAATTCTCCGAGACGGTCATCGGCCGCGAGATGGAAGCGTTCGGCGAGCGGCTGGCGTCGGCTACTTGATACCTGAAAGGATTCGGCCAAAAGCGCCCCTCGGATGAGGGGCGCCGACGCCTATCGCTGGCTCTCTTCAATCAGAGAGTTGCGCAGCAGATCCAGAAACCGTGTCAGCCGCAACTTGCGGTTGATGACCCCACGGCGGCACTGGATGGGATTGTTGATACGGACATTGAACATCCACGAGAACAGCTCGACCAACTGTTCCACATTGGCACGGGTACCGTCGATACGCCGTCCCACGCCGGCAGTATGCAACGCCGTAATCAGCTCCATGAGATCCGTCGGCGTGAACGGCTCGGCCAGATAGAGCGCCGAGCGGGGTTTTTCGGGTTCCCGCAACCGGTTCATGACCGCAGAATGCTCGATACGCAGATGGACCATCCGCATCTCAAATTCCAGATGTGAGACGGCTCCTTCCCAAAGCGCGACAAGCGCCGCCGGACGCGGATCGTGCATTATTACGGGATTACATGACAGGAATTGCGTTCAGGGACAACAGACAAATGTCCACGGGGGCAAATATGCCAGTCGGCAGAAAACGTAAATCATCACTCAAATATCAAAGATTTTTATTTCAGATTGATACATTTAAAACATTAAATTTCAATAAATCTTGCTAAAACATGCAATTGTCTGAATGCTTATATTGCAGTTCTCGTAGAAATATTCTAAAAAAAGATAGGATGGTTTTAGCCATCCTATCCCAGTGAGCAATCTCGTAATTTTGAACTTTTTATTTTAATGTTTTAACACATTATAGATAAGAGATTTTCACTCGAAATTATTTGTCGGTTGACAAATGCCTTCCACACTTTGAAGCGTTACTGGTCTGACCGTTATTAGCGTTTCAACCACATCTTCTTGTCCTTACCTTACACTTAATGCCGGAGCGGCACGAATATTACAGATTATAGCATTCGCCTCATTTCCAGAGAAAACTCGGCACGGGATGTTCGGGCATTGCGCACGTCATCCGGAATGATCGTCCGGGAATATACGCTGGTTTCGGCCGGCTCGGTTCGGGTGGTCATCGTCAGGGTGTTCCCGCCATTCGTCAACTCGAAATCGTAGCCGTTGCCCCAGCTCTCGCCGTCGTCGTACACTCCGGTCAGCCGGGATCCGTCGATCGAATAACGCCCGGTGTATTTGGTGTAGTTCGATGTTTCGACCTTCTGATAAAGTCCGAATGTCGCTGCCGAAGTGAATTCTACGTATACCTCAAATCCTTCGGGAGCATTCTCTGACCAAGAAGTAAGGCGCCATTCGCCTACGATTTCCGACTGAATGTTGGGGGCATCGTCGTCATCCGAACAGCTTGCGGCGAAAATGCCGAGCAGGGAGAAAACGAGCAGATGATAAAGATGTTTTTTCATTGCAAGCACTGTTTTTATAACCAACCTCCGTTTGCTGCGCCGGCCGAACGGGCGATGACGGCGAATTCCTTGGTGATGACCATGCCGCCCATCACGACGCCCGTTCCAGGTTTCGTACCGCCGGCTATCGCCGAAACCTTGATTTTGGCCGATCCGGGTTTCGTGCATTTGATCATCAGTTTTCCATTATACATTTTGGGAGCCGCCTTGATGCCAAGCTTTTCCATATCCTTGGCCGACATCTGGATATCGGTATAGGTAAGGTCTTCGGCACCCTGTCCGAAATGCTGCGTCAGCGGAATGAGCTGCACCTCGCCCAATGCGACCTGCAGACAAGGCGTTCCTTCAATCTGCATGAGCAGCTGATAGGCATCGGTAATGCCGGTGCCCATTTTGCCGCGGTAAATCGACACGTCGGCGATCGTAGCTTTCGAGCCTTCGCCCAGCCGGGAGTCGATTTCATTGACCGAGGTGAGCAGCATGGTCTTGAATTCGTCGAGCGAGTATCTCTTCCCTTTCTCCAGGGCATAGGAGAGGCCGAGTGCGGCTACGCCCGAGACGTGCGGGCAAGCCATCGAGGTTCCCTGCATGTAGCCGTAATCCGCTCCGTTGCTCGTTTCGGAGCAGAGCGTCGAAAGGACGCCGGCTTTCTCCCCACCGCTCAAACCGCTCGTTTCGCCGCCGGGAGCCGCGATATTACAGCCGGAACCGTAGTTGGTATAATTGGCCGGCAGGTAGTCGGGCGAGAACGAGGTGACGGAGATATAATCACGATAGCCTGCCGGATAGCCGGACATGGCTGTCGATTCGTTGCCGGCGGAAAAAATGATCAGTCCGCCGTCGAGGGCCTCGCAGTTCTTCTGGGCGGCGAAGTACTGAAGCGCCTCGTAATCCATCGGCGATTGTTTGATGAACATGTTGTCCGACGTGTATATTCCCGCCTTGATGCCCCACGAGCACTGGAGGATGGAGGCACCGTGATCCGCGGCGTATTTTACGGCACGGCTCGACACGAGGGCGTCACCCGTCAGGTCTCCCGAGAAGATCTGACACGACATGAGACGCACACCGTCTCCCTTGCCCGTACCTCCGGCCACGCCGCAGACGCCGATGCCGTTGTTATTGACGGCGGCTACCGTGCCCGCAACGTGCGTTCCGTGTCCCGAATCGCCCTTCTGACCCCATGAAATGGGACCGTCGGCAGCGAAGTTCCATCCGTGAATGTCCTGGTTCTTGTATTCGGGCGAAGGGTTCGGATTGATCCACATGTTGGCCGCCAGATCCGGATGAGTGTATTTCACCCCTTCGTCCACGATGGCGACGATGACTTCGGGATTACCTGCCGTGAGCTTCCATGCGTCGGCCACATTGATGTCGGCTCCGGCCACCGATGTAGTGGCAACGGCCTGGTCGGCATTGTTGATGTAATGCCACTGCCAGAAAAGATTCGGGTCGTTGAAATCCGCTGTAACCAAAGCGCGGGTCTGGCCGTTCGCCGTTGCTTGAAACGGATAGGTTTTGCAGTCGGAAGCCCGGTAGAGACGGGTGCGGAACTGTACTTTCGAGATTTCGGCGACACCTGCGAGTCTCTCGGCCGCCTTGTCGAGATCCTCTTCCGATGCGAACCCGAGCACATACCATCTGTGAAGCCCTGCCGCACGGGTGCGGGCCTCGTGTTCGCCGGCTTCGGGGAAGACGCGCTCCAGCGAGGTGACATGCAGGTCGTTCAGGATGTCATCGACGGATTCGATGCCCGAACGGGTCAGCGCCGAACGGGTCTTGGCCGCATTCAACGCATTCTGTTCGAGACTGGGAATGGCTTCTTCGCCAAATTTTACGATGAGCGAACCGGCCACGGCGTCGTCCGACGTATTGCAGATTTTGCCCGAAGTCTCGATTTCGGGAGCGGAATCCCCGCGGTTCGGTATTTCCTGCATGGGATCCGTCGAGCAGGCGGCCAGCAGCAGGGAGGCGAAAATCAGGAGTTTCGTTTTGTTATGCATATATCATGCTGATTTTTGAGTCCGGCAGGTTGTTTTTGGCTTGAAAAAAAGGGAGAGGCCGACACTTGCCGGACGACCGGCCTCTCCCGATCCGATATTACTTGAGCGTGATTTCGGCAGCGGCCGTTTTCCGGAACCGGAGTTCCGATCCCGAACCGTTCGCACGCTGCACAGCGTCGCTGAATCCGACCGTAGCCCTTACGGCTTTCGCTTCAGGAGCCGATGCGGGCAGGAATCTTTTCGCATAATCGGTCGGTACGGTTTTGACGGAACTGCGTTCTGTAGAAACGGAGAATTCGAGCCGTTCGACGTAATTCCGCGGCTGCCGGAGCTCTGCGGCCATCCGGCGCAATTCTGCGATCCGCTCTGCGGCCAGTTCGGGAATGCCGCCCATATCCTTGGCGGGATCGACGAGCAACATATCCGTAAGGATCGAATAGGGGGTCGTCGTACTCAACGTATACAGATAACGGAACGTGGCCCCCTGCTCGACATAGTTCGGGGTGGGCACGAAATAGATGTAACCGTCGGCCACGGCGCCTCCGATGAACGGATAATTGACCGCATAGAGGGCTTCGGGATTCTCCTCCGAGACGCAGCCGGCGAGGATGTCCTCTCCGTTGATGACACCGATCGGCGTTTGCGAAAGAAGCGGGGAGATAGCGCCGGTTATGCCTGCGAGCGGAGCAGTGGAGGGAACGTAGACCGCCGGAATCCGACCGCCTTCGTCGAACTCGACCCCGGGGAGTCCCGTGATGGTCAGCAGATCGGCCGAACTGCTTTCTGCCGGGTCGTCTTCGATGGTCACCGTGCCGATCTTCCGTCGCATCGGCTTCTCATCCATGACGTTGACGGCATAATAGTTCCATTCGGTCGAAATCAGGTACTCCTTCGAGGGCTGCTCTTTCTGCGGCAGGAAGTCCGAGTAGAGGAACTCGCTCTCCAATCCCGGGTTGTATACACCGGTGGTCTTGATGGATGCCGTGAAGAGTTTGCTGGCATATCCGTTGTAAGCCAGTCCGGCGAACGTGTACTCCGTGTCGCCGTTCAGCCCCGTGAGCATGACGCTGTAATGTCCGCCGTTGATGGCGTCGAGCTGCTCTTTGGTGAAATCCTTGCCCTCCTCTTTGAGGAAAGCCGTCATGTCCAATCCTTGGATGTCTTTTGTCTTGAAGACTCCGTGTTTGATAGATTCAATCCCCTCGCCATAGGCCCAGAATTTCGCCGCATTGTCCGTCGTAATGCCTTGTCCCGCGAATTCGTTCGTGGCTTCGAGCCCGATGTTGAGAATGACGGAAACCTTGTCCTCGTCGCCCTTGGCGATATATCCGAACGAAATGGAGGCGTAGCCCTGCATTTTCAGATTCTGCGACGCCGTTTCGCCGCCCTCCGGATTCGCCTCTTCGTCCGAACCGTAGATGCAGCCTACAAGCGTGTACTTGCCGGTGCCGCCTTCCAGATCCTGAACGGAAATCGTCCCCGAAACAGTGATCGTCTTGATGAGTTCCGCGGCGATCTTGCCATCGGCCATCTCCTGTGCCTTGAGGCTCGCCTCGCCGTCGCTCAAATTGCCCGTGAAGATCGCATAGCGGAACTCTCGGGTGTCCTCGGAGAGGGTGGCGCCGATTTCGACGACACCGTCTGCGGGTTCGCTTTTGGTGAGGGCCACCGAGTAATCGTAGACCCTGGCTCCGGGAAGCATGATCCGCTGCAGACCGTTTGCGTTGGCATAGAAGAATTTTCCGGCATATTCACCTTCGCTCGGTTCGAGCACGATACCCTGCGCCGGGAAGGTAATCACGCCGTTATTGAGCGTGCCATATTGTCCGGCTGATTCGTCCATGGCGAAATTTTCCGGTGTCTGCGATGCGATGTACCACTCACCCATATCGGAAAAGAGGGTCAGACCGGTCGATTGGTAGGGATAATAGACCTTGTTCGGATCCGAGGCATCGACATAGGTCCAGACGTTGCGGTTCTCGTGGTTTACCTGTCCTCCGGCGAAGATGTTCATCAGCTCCGGAGTGTAGGCTTTCATGCGGTAATAGCCCTTCTTGTCCGAACGCTCGTAGATTTCGAGTTCGATTTCGGGGTTCGGATTAGCATTGGGGTTGTCTATCGACGCGAAGTTGCCCAGAATGTCGTCGCGGTAGCGGCCTTTGGTCTCACCGGTCTTTTCGTCGGTGACCAATTCCCATTTGGCCAGCACGAGCGATATCGAAAGGTTCACCTTATCGGCACCGTAGATCGAAGCGTAGCGCGGATCTTCGATGTTGATATCGCAAGTGTAGGTCGTGCCCATTTGGGCCTTGGGGAAACTGATCGTAAAGGTCGTCTCGTCCTCTCCGGCATCGAATGCGATCGGCTCGACGACGAAAATATCCTCGACGTTGGACTTCACGACGACCGGAACGACGATCGGATCCACGGTGTTGCGCCGTTTGACCGTATAGGTCGCTTCGGTCTGGGTTCCCGGTTCGAACTCCAGATCGGTCCGAGTAGCCTGCTTCTTCGGGAAGTAGACACCGTAGCAATCGGGATTCTCCGCGGTTCCCTGCGTATAGTTCACGTCGTCCTCGCAGCCGGCAAGGACAAGAAGTGCCAGCAGGAACGGTAATATATGCTTGAATGTCTTCACGGTAATTTGCTTTTAGATTTGACAGCTTGATCGCAGATGGTCATCACCCGTTCCACGGCTTGACCGTTTGCGAAGGATCGGGATTGTTCTGCGTGGCGATGACGGGGTTGTTCTGCGTCTCACCGCGCGAGATCACGAAGTTCCAGTAGGGTGCACGGCCTTCCGTATTCAGCCGGTACGAGGCAGGAGAGTTGGTTCCCACATAGCCCCGTCGGGTGGACATGTCGAGCCGCTTCATGTCGAACATGACGATGCCTTCGCCCCAGAACTCGATGCGCTTCTGAAGCATCAGCTCGTTGGTGAAATTTTCAACCGACGACGACATGTTCGTACAGTCGTAACCTCCGCCCACAATGCGGTAGTTGTTCATGAACTCATTGAGCAGCCGAATTCCTTCGCCAAGATTTTCATGCGCCTTGGCCTCGGCCTCGATGAAGTACATCTCCTCGACGCGCATGTAGGGATGGTCTGCGGCTCCGCCGACCTTGAAATCCTCATAAGCGCCCTGCGCCGGACGGAACTTGATGTTCGCGTAATCGGGCAGTTCATTGAAGTATTCCTTCCCCTCTTTGCGGCAGCTTTTGTAGTCGTAGGACTCCTTCTCCGGGTCTTTGCGGTCGGGATCGAGCCACGAATGGCGGCGGAAGTCGCGCAGGTCGATACTGTTGTAAAGGTTGCTGTTGATGCAGCGGCAGGCGTCGTTTCCGTAGGCGCTCCACGCATTCTCCGTGCTCATGTGCGCCGTGAAGCAGAACAGGTTGGCAACGCTTTCGCTCGGCAGGGCGAGGCCCCAGATCCAGGCATTGTTCGCCGTGGCGCTGTTGAAGCCGTTCGAGGGGTCTTCCCACTGCTCCTGCGTCAGGGGCGTACAGCCGCTGGCGTTAATGGCCAAGCGGGCGTACTCGGCGGCGGAAACATAGGCTTCGGCGTCGTTCTTGGCCGTACCGCGCTCAAGCCAGGCCCGAGCTTTCAGGCCGTAGACCAGCGCCGGACTGATCGTATACTTGTCGGGAGCAGTAAAGCCGCTCAATAGTTCTTCGGCCTTGTCCAGGTCGGGGAAGATCACTTGATCGTAGATGTCGTCGACCTTGGCACGGGGGTTGTTCTTGGCCTCGGCCTCGGTAGTCTCGGGCAGTACGATGGGCACGCCCAGCCCGAGAACCCCGGGCGCTTCAGTGTAATTGTTCTCCTTGAACTCGTACAGACGCACCAGATCGAGGTAGAACATGGCCCGATAGGCGTAGGCGAAGCCCAGATAGGACTTCTGCGTGGCGTCGAGCGTTGCGAAATCCGAGGCGTCGATCTGTTTGATGACGTTGTTGGTCGCCATGATCCACGCATAGTAGTTGTTCCACGTGAGCGCACCCACGGCATAGTCGGCGCCGAGCGCTTCGTTGGTTCCCCACTGTGCGAACCAGTCGTAGCCGATATTGCCGCCAATGGCGACGTCGCCCGTCATGGATTCCGTGGCGATATGGATGGCCGGCAGGGCAAAATCCCAGGCTTGGCCTTCGCTTGCATAGCCTGCGGAACCGGCCTGTACGAGCGAGGCCGGAATGCCTTCTATCAGCGTTTCGAGGGTGACCTGATCCTCGGTAGCTATTTCATAGGGGTCGGCTTCTTTGATGCAGCTGCTTGCCAGCAAAGCTGCCGCCAGCGTCGCGAGCGTTATGTTTGTCGCTTTTTTCATATGCATGTCGTTTGTCGTAAAGTGTTTGAGGCCGATTAGAATTGAATGTTGATGCCGCCCGAAATCGTCCTTACAGGCGAATAGGTGGCCTGGCTCGTCGATCCCGAATAAGAGTAGCGGGGATCGAATCCCTGACGTTTGGACCAGTACCAGACATTCTCGCAGGCAAGGTAGACGCGCACCTTCTCGATTCCGACCTTCTTGGTGAAATTCGACGGCAGCGTGTAGCCGAAGTTGATGTTCTGTAGGTTCAGGTAGCTGGCGTCCGTAAGGAAACGATCAGACATACCGTTCTGATCCTTGTCTTCATACTGCAGGCGCGGGATGTTCGACGACGCATTGTCCGCCGACCATGCATTGAGGATGTCCTTGTGCCAGTTCATACCCGTCGTCTTGTTGGCCGGCGAGTACATCGCCGCGGAGTATCCCGAGTCGTAAGCCAGACCGCCGATCTGGTAGGTGAAGGCCACGCTCAGGTCGAAGCCCCGGAAATTGACACTCGTGCCGAAACCACCGTAGAGATCGGGAATCGGGTCGCCGCAGAGATAGTCCGACGCCTTGGCATATTCAGTCGTCGTAACGCGCTTGCCCGTCGGGTTGCCCTTGTCGTCGGTTTCGTTCATGTACCACATCGAAAGGCCCTCGTCCGAAACACCGGCATATTTCCTCATGTAGAAAGTGTACATCGGAAGCCCTTCTCCGAAGAAAGTGGAGCCGCTCACGTAACCGGAGTAGCCATCGACCTGTTTGGTTCGTCGTTCAGAAGGTAGCATGGTGATCTTGTTGCGCAGGTGCGTCATGTTGAGGTTGATGTCCCACTGGACATGCTCCCGTCGGATCGGCGTAAAGTTCAGCTCGATTTCGACGCCGCTGTTGCGCATGTCGCCCACGTTGGCGTAGTAGGACGAATAGCCCAGCGACGGAGCTACCGGGAACGACAGCAGCATGTCGGTCGTCTTGCGGAGGAAATATTCGACGCCTCCGGAAACCGTACCGCGCAGGAAGCTGAACTCCACACCGGCGTTGAAGTTGGAGTTGGTCTCCCAGGTGATGTTCTCGGATCCTTTGGCGTTGAAGACGGTCGAGACCTTTCCGTTGGCGTTTTCGATCGTGTAGGTGTTCGTGTAGCGGAAGTTACCGATGTTGTCGTTACCCTGCGAGCCGATCGAGGCCTTCAGCTTGAGATTGTCGAGCCATTCATAGGTGCTCTCCATGAAATTTTCTTTCGAAATGATCCATGCGCCGCCCAGCGACCAGAAGTTGCCCCAGCGGTGGTCGGGGTGGAAGCGCGAAGAAGCGTCGCGGCGGTAGGAGGCCGAGGCGAAATATTTGCCTGCGTAATCGTACATGACACGGGCGAAATAACCCTCGTTGTTGTACTCAACCCGGTAAGAGCCGGCTCCCTGTTTGTCGATGATCGCCCCGGCAAGCTCGTCGTTTTCCTGCGTCAGCATATTGCTTTTCGTGGCCGACAGCGTGTAAATGCGGTTCTGGTAGGACTCGTGGCCCAGCATCACGTTGATGTTGTGCGAGCCTATCTGCTTGGTGTAGTTGAGAATCTGCTGTAGGTTGAGGTCGAAATTCCGTTGATGGCCCTTCGAGACCATGCCTTTTTCGCTGGCGAACTGTCCGAACCAGGGATTCGTAACCGAGGTGGAGCGGGTTTCGTCGAGCGAAACGCCGGCGTTGAACGTGAATTTGAAATCCTTGAGGAAGGTGACGTCGATATATCCCGTACCGTTGAAAGCATTGCCTTCGGCTTCCTGTTTGTTGAGACGCGAATCCGAGAGGGCGTTGCTGTTGGGGAAGAGCGAACGCTCCATACCGGCATTGTCGCCGTTGCCGTAGTCGTAGAGCTTGATGCCGTCCTCGTTGTACATGACATTACCCTCGCCGTCGCGGATGTAGAGCGGATAGATCGGACCGACGGCCGTCGTATAAGCGAAAACGTTGCCCGACGAGTTACCGGCGCCGCTGTCGTCGATCTGGTTGTAGCGGAAATGCGTGTAGTTGGCATTGGCGCTGAACTTGAGCCACTTCTTGGCCTGATAGTCCACGCGCAGACGGGCCGTATAACGATCCATGTCCGAGTTGTAGGCGATACCTTCGTTGTTCAAATAGCCGAACGATCCGTAGATCGAGGCGTTCCCGGTCTGGCCGGAGATCGAAGCGTTGTACTCCTGACGCAGGGACGAGCGGAAAGCCGCATCGGTCCAGTCGTCGGGACGGATGTAGTACTCCTTGCCCTCATAGACGAGACGGCGGCCGAGAGTCGCAGCGGGATTGACCTTACCGTTGATGCCGATGAACTCCTGCCCGGAAGGAACCGTATAGACCATATAGCCCAGACCTCCGTCATTCGCATTGGCCGTCAAATTCGTATTGGCGCGCAAATGGGCCTCGCCGACACTCATTCCCGAATTGACATAGTAGTTTTTCAGCGCACTGTAATGCAGTTCGTAAAATTGCGCCGGGTTGGTAATGTACGCATAATCCTGGACGGCGCGCGAATTGACGCCCCACTTGGCGTCGATTGTCACGTGAGCCTCCTGCGACTTGGCCTTTTTGGTGGTGATCATCACTACGCCGTTGGCGCCGCGGGCGCCGTACAGCGAGTTCGAGGCGGCGTCCTTCAACACAGTCATCGATTCGATGTCACTCGGGTTGAGGTTGTTCAGGTCTCCCGAGTAAGGCATGCCGTCCACGATCCAGAGCGGATCGTTGCCGGCGTTGAGCGAACTGAAACCGCGGATGCGGATCGTCGGACTCTCTCCCGGCTGTCCTGAGGTGTTGGTCAGCTGCACGCCCGCGACCTTTCCGGCCAGAGCCTGCGCTACGTTCGACTGCTGCGACTTGGCGATGTCGTCCGATTTGATGACGGTCGCCGAACCGGTGAAAGCCTCCTTTTTTGCCGTACCGAACGCCACGACGATCACGTCGTCGATAGCCTGTGTGTTCTCTTTCAGCACGACGTCGATCCGGGTTTGCGTTCCCACCTTGATCGTGTGGGACTGATAACCCATGAACGATACGACCAGCACATTGTCCGGTGCGGCTTTGATCGAAAAGCTGCCGTCCGCACCGGAGGTCGTACCCTTCGTAGTGCCTTCGACCAGAATGGTGGCGCCGACGATGCCGGCCCCCGCATGATCTTTGACCGAACCCGTAATTTCCCGTTCCTGCGCATGGGCGGACAAGAACAGGCCGAGAACAGCCATCAATGATAGAAAGATTTTTTTGGTCATAAATGCGCCATTTTAACGCTGGTAAAAAAATGATTGTAGAAAATTTGCCGTCTTCGTGTCCCGGCGCGGAGCCGAAACATTCCTCCTCCCCTTCCGGAAGCCCGGAGGGGGGGGGATGTCATCCGCCTGTCCGGTCACCGAACCGGCCGGATCGCAGCCTATTCGTAGAAATCGTCTGCAAGGTCGTTCGGCTTCGAGCCCGAATACTTGTCAGCCTTGCCCCGGAATTCGATGATCAAGGTGTTTCCGGTTCCGGTCGGATCAGGGTTCCATGTACTGAATACTCCCCAATCGACCATCGAGAATTTGAAGATCCACTCCTTGTTCTCCTGCTTGACGGTCACTGCCGCCTTCTCGGGACACCGCATGCAGTACTTAGCCTTGTCGGAATATCCGTACCCGTTATATGAGGACAGATACATATACTGGAACCTGAGGTTCCATTTGCAATTCGTGCCTTCCGCAGGCAGGTCGATCTCTCCTTCATGGTCGAGGTAGCTGTCCGGCAGGAAAAACATCGGAGTAGTATTATCCGCATCGATACTCTCGGTGAAAGCATTCCGGAAATAGAAGCAATATCCCGATAGCAGATCGCCGGTATAACTATCCCGATAAGCCGGGTCGTGCCGCACCTCCATCGCCGTAACGGGCCAATACAGCATGTCCTTGTTATCCTTGTCCAGGAATTTGATATAGGGCTCGAACGGTTTGACGGGCTTCAATGTTTCTTCATCCATTGCGTCGGCCGTCGCAGCCGTCGGCACACCGTAGTATTCGGCTTCGACCCCGATGCCGTTTTTCAGCGTCAGATTTACCCGCAGATAAATCTCCTTGCCGCCAGCGGGATTGGGATGGGTCTCGATCGTACCGGTCAGTCCCGCATCCTCGCCGTAGTAGGTCTGATAGGTCTTGTGGTCGTAGAGCCGGAACCAGTAATCGGAGGTCTGCGCCGCAACGTCGATCACGCCGTCGAACTTGGCCGCCAGCACCCGCACATACGCAGCCCAATGACCTTTGGCAAGATCAGCCGGGGCTGCGGCCGTTTCGGCATCGCCCAAAGCGAATACGTAGCTGCCGACCTGCGGCTCCTGCGAGAAGAGCGCGGCGATCGGGGCCTCGGCTGCGGCCGCAGCCTCGCCTCCGGCTGCCGGCTCCGTCACCTTGATCGTATTGGTGGCCGCATAGCCTCCGGCGAACGTGCCTTCGTAGGCGGCACGCAGGCGCTTCCCGTCTTTCGAAGCGTCAAGCGCGACGATGAGCCCCTCGATCGTGCCGAATTTATCCGTCAGGTACTTCGCCGTCAGCGTTCCGGTCGTCCCGGCGCCCGTTGCGAATTCACCGCAGCGAATCTGCACCTTCGCGGGATCAGCTGTCGCAAGGTCGATTTCCTCCGTTCCGAACAGCTCCTCGGCAAGCAGAATCTCCACGCCCGCAGCCCCCTCCTCGGGAGCGGCCAGGCCCTCTTGCTCGTAGAGGCAGAAGCGGCGGTTGCCTTCGCGGACATTGCGCCACTCGACGACGCTTCCGACGGCGGCGATCCGATTGTCGATCTCGTATTGGTTCGTCAGTTCGACGTCACGCTCTTCCGTACAGGTATTCTGGTAACGGGCGATCAGCGTCTTGCCGCTCTTCAATTCGACGTAGGTATAGAGATTGAGCCGGGTTTCCGTCACCAGATCGGCGGAGAGTTCTACGCTCGCGACGTCGTTCATCGTCGTCTTTTTCACCGAAATATCCTTGTATTCGATTTCGAACGGATCGGAGGCCGTGTTCACGGTGCCCTTGGGGCTCTCCACCATCACGCGCAGATAATCGTCGGCCTGTTTCATCTGCTCGGCATTGATCAGCCCCTCGGTCGGCGAGAGATAAAAGGTGTGGCTGCCGTCTTCTTCAGCGACATAGATTGCCGACTTGATGCCGACGAGATCGCCTCCGTCGTACTGGATTTGATCGGTCAGAGTTACAGGAGGCTTCTTCCCGGGGTCGGGGTCGTCGTTGGGATCGTCGTCATCGCATGCACCCAGCATGGCTGCCGATGCGAGCAACGCGCACGCCAGCGCGCGCAGTCTGTAATGGGTCGAGTTTTTCATAACGATTGTTTTTAATAGCGCGGGGTTCGGGAAAACCCCGCGCTATCCGGTTTTTCTGTTGTCATTCGGTCATTCCGGCCTTGCGGAACATGATGCCCGGCAGTTCTTCGGCCAGACGGCTCATCGGAACCGACGGAGCCGGCAGGCGGCGAAGCAGTCTGGGCGGTTCGAGATGATCCTTTTCGGCCGCAGCACGCCCCGTTTGGCTTACGACAGGGCCTTCCCACGTTCCGCGCACATGATGCTTGCGCACGCAGATGCCGTCGACCTCGAACCGGTACCAGTTCTCCTTGCCTTCGCCCTCGACCTTGGTGATCGTAACCTGACCGTCGTAGAGCAGGGCGTGTCCGTCCATGTATTCGAAGATCTTGTTGTCATCTCCCCACATCGAATAAGTCTGGTGCATCCACCGGCTGCCATGCAGACCGCCGTCCAGCATAATGCCGCGCATCATGACGCCGGGTTTGATGTATGCCGGCCAGCGCTGTTCGGTCACCTCGTAGGTTCCCGGAGTGATTTCGTTCTCCTTGCCCGGCTCGGTGGTAAGTTCCACACGGACGATGTCACCGCCCGGCTCGCGATCCACGAAGTCTTCGAGATGGTCTCCTACCCATTCGATACCGATATTGATGAATTGCAGACCGCATCCGTAGGAACTGATCGGTTTGTAGCCGATGCCTTGGATATAGACCTGATCCGAAGTATAGTAATGCGCCTTTTTGATCTTCGACAGATCCATGTCGTAGTCACGCTCGAGCGTCGAGGTGCCGTCGTCATCGGACTTGTCGTCGGATGCGTCGGTGATCGGAATGACTCCGGTGTACGAGCCCTTGAGGGTAAAGCCGTCCTTCGAGGTAAGGTTGAACTCGATCTTGTATACCGGTTCTATTTTGCCGTCTTCGCCTTGGGCCGTACCGGCGGCCTCGATCTTGATGATGCCCTCCTTTCCGTAGGAAAATTGTCCGAAAGAGGTTCCGTCGTCCAACTGGACATAAGTGCCGAGCGGGAATACCAGCCCCTCCATCGGAATTTCCACGGCGGGCATCCACGACCCCCATTGGAACGAGGTGTTGGCCAGATATTCGTGGGGCTTGATCACGGCTTCCTTCGGATTGCCGAACAGGTCGTTGAATACGACGAGCGCAGCGGCGAGACCGCCCTGCCCCTCCTCCGTGTCGTAGGTTTCGTCGTAAATGTTGATCTGCATCATGCCGGTACCTGCTTCGAGCATGTTGCCGTAATAGGTCGCGGTGGCGCTGAATCCGACCACTTCCACGTCGCGTCCGATCTGCGGCAGGTAGAAGCCGCCGTCCTCCGGCTGATCGACGATCTGGAGCTGTCCCTCGTAGACGATGCTCTTTTCGGAACCGTCCGTATCGACGAAACGAAGCGAAACGCTCCAGACGTCACCCTCGTGGGAGACTTTCAACGGCTCTCCCGAAACCAGCGACAACTGGGTCTTATTGCCTTCGGCGTCGATATACTGAACACCGGTATATTGGGACGTGAACGTGTGATCCTCGTTGAGCTGGCTGGCCATATATTCACCCTCGGGAAGCGTGTAGGCATCTTCGCCCGGAACCGCATAGAGGTCGGCCACGAAAAGGTAACCCGCCTCTTTGAGCGTCACCCGCCCTTTGGATACGGTATGCTCGGCATCCGTGAAGGCCATATAATAGTTGTGCGACTCCACGCCCTTGACCGGGCCGAGGTACCACGACAGCGGAACTTTATCCAGCAACACCTTGTCTGCGTCATCTCCCACCTCCGAAGCGTCGGAATTCTTGCACAGTCCGTAATAGGCAACCGTCAGCGTTTTTCCGCCGGTTTCGATTTCGGCGGAAATACGAGCGACGCGGGCCGAGAGGAACTCGACCGAGAGATCCGCTTTCGAGGCTTCTCCGACGTTCGAGGAGTTTACGTCGATCTCCCCATAGGCGATTCCGTTGCCGGCAACCGCAAAATCGACGGCTCCGGAAGGTTGTTTGACGGTAATTTTGACGGCATCGTCGGCGATCAGCATGCCGTCCACATCCACAAGCCCTGCCGTCGGCGAGAGATAGATCGTATAGACGGAGGCAGCTTCCGAAGCATCTGCCTTTTCGCCGTTTCCGGGAGTCTCGACCGTGTAGACGGCGGATTTGATTTCCCGCACGACACCGTTGCAGATCAGGGCATTCCCGCTTTCTGGCATATCGGGGTTGCCGGATGGAGTGGAATCGTCGTCCGAACATGAATTCAGTACGGACGCTCCTGCCATGCAGAGCATGGCCAGAAAGAATAGGTACAACTTTTTCATAGGATGAGATTTAATGAACCGGCTTCCCGGTTTGGCTTTCGGATGTGATAAGCATAATGAAATGCCATACTTAAAACAGTCGATACAATCTACATAATGAAACCCTGGACGGATTCCAAAAAATTACTTATTCGAGTTTCGGGATTTTATCGACTTGACACGAGAACGGCGCCAAGGAAAAATCCCCCCCCCCTCGCGATTTGACGAGGAAAGAGGATTCTCTCTGTTGCAAAAATAATAAAAAGATTTTATCCTAATTAATTTTTCGCAAAAAAATCATCAGCAATTACGCTCCAAATGCATAAAAAAGTCTTGCAAAATGCGCATTTTAAGAACAGATTCGCACTTCAGACCGACGGCGAAATCGGGCAGATCGACCGCTTCGAAACTGCTCCGCCAAACCAAAAACAAGGATGGAATAAAATATACTATATATAAATATGATCTCTTTCCAGATGAGTGGATATACCACGCCCGCGTCCTGCAAACCTCACATTACCTTATCCCGATAGTCGGGGTGAAATATACACAGTGACAACCGTCTGGCTGCCACATCCGAGCACCACACCCTCCGAGCTGAAATCAATCGTTGTTATTCCAGCTTGGCCAACAGTTTCCGGACGAGAGTTTCGTCGGCATCGGTCACGGAGTATTCCGGAACACCGGCACACCCGCCCATCGAAACCTGCGGATTGCGGAAGCGCATCGCGCCCTCACGTTCCCGGCGGGCGCTGAAGTGCAGGGCATCGACCCCTGTGGCGGCCAGCAGGCGGGCGTTCGACGGATTGACGCCGCTTCCGGCCATGATTTCGATGCGGCCGGCCGCCTGCGCCGCCAAGGCTCGCAGCGTCCCGACACCCTCCTGCGCCGTATTGCGGCCTCCGGAGGTGAGCACCCGGCGGCATCCGGTGCGAATGACCGCTTCGAGCGCCTGCCGGGGATCGCGCGTCATGTCGAACGCGCGGTGGAACGTCACCTCCATCCCCTCAGCCTCGCGGACAAGCTGCGCCGTGCGCGTCTCGTCCACCTCTCCGTCGGGGGTCAGCACGCCGAGGACCACCCCGTCGGCTCCGCAGGCACGGGCGAAGCGAATCTCTTCGGCCATCAGCGCCGTTTCGGCATCCGTATAGCAAAAATCCCCGCCCCGAGGGCGTATCATCACGCTCAGCCGCAGGCCCGGTAGACTCCGGGCGTAGCGGATCAGCCCGGCGGAAGGGGTCGTACCCCCTTCGAAGGGCGCGGCACAAAGCTCGATGCGCGTGACGCCTGTCCGCCGGGCTATATCGCACGCATCGCAGGTATAGGCGCAAAGTTCAGTCGTCATAAATTCCGGTCATAATTGGTGTATGGTGTGCAAAAGACGGTCGCCGAGGCCAATCGTATAGCCGTGGGATTCGAACACGACACGGTTGAACGTATCGCCGATCAGAAAGACCGGAAGCGAAACGTTCCCCGGCAGCTGCATCGCTTCGAGAATCCGCCTGCGAACCGAGCCGTCGCGGTCGATGCCGAAGGTGACGGTCGCCGGCAGCGGGGCCGCGGGCGACGCCGTGTATTTCCGGTACGCCCCCTCGTCGGGGAAGAGCAGGATCAGCGAGCGTCCCCACGCTTCAAGCTCCGCGGCTTTGGCCGCGATATCCTTCAGCGCATGATCTGTAGGCTCCTGTCCGACGCACAGCAATCCGATCACGAAATAACCACGTCCCGCAGTCGTGAGGACCGACGTTTCGGCTCCCGTCGCGGCGTCAGTGAATTTCGACTCCGAATCGAAACTCCCGATCACGCGAACCGCCTCCGAATTGTCGCGCATCGTCAGGTTCGTTTCGGTCGTACTGTCCGGACGGACGTTGAAGAACGACACGTTCCCCAGCACGCTGCCGCTGGCGAGCCGGCTGCCCGTCACAAGCATATAATAACCGGTTTCCAGATCGGCGGGAGCCCGGAACAGCTCGCTCCACCGCTCGAAATCAGGATAGTTCAGCAGGGAGAACGACTGCCCGTCGAAGCGCGAAAGGGAGAAGTGCCGGAAATACTCCGGATCGTCGAGACGCGGAATCGGCGCATAGTTCAATTGCAGTCGCCCGGTCTCCAGTTCCCGGTTCCCGGCCGCGTCGAAATCGACGGGCACATCCTTCCCGGCATGGCGGTAGAAGAGGTTGCCCGTCACGCGGTCGATCCACGCCGGGATGCCGAGCGAACGAGCCGCGGCAACGAAGAAGATAGCCCGCGAGAGTTTGTCGGCCGTCCGGCTACGCCACACGCCTTCGGGCGAGATGGTCGTGGAGACGGTGCAGAGTTCCGGACGCAGGGTCAAGCTGTCGCGGCACCACGCCACCAGACGCTGCGGGTCACGGCGGAACGCGGCGGCATCGGCGGCCGGAATTTCCCGCTGCAGGAACGACCGGTAGGGCGTGAGCATCTCATCGGCCACACGCGGGGCCAGCACGGTCGCGGCGTCGGCATTCTTGTCCGTATTATAAAGATGATCCGCGAGTACCACCGACGGCGTGTCGCGCAGATCCTTTTCCGACAGCGTGGCGAGCAGTTGCAGCGCCCGCCCGGTGCATCCTTTCCGGCTCGCGCCGCGCAGGAAATCCATAATTTCGGCGTGATTGCCTCTCGAAGCGGCGATAAATCCAGCCACATCGTCCGGCTTCATGCCGACAGAACGTGCAAACTCCGCAACGGCGGGTTTCGCCGGGAACGTGGCGATATAGGCGTTGCGGATGGAGTCTTCGCGGTTGAAGCGACGGTCGTTCTCCGCACGCTGAGCGGCCGTCACCTCCGGCAAATTCGCGCTCTCGGCCGGAGGAACGATGTCGACGGGGAAGGAGAATTCGTCGCCGATCGCATGCTCCAGCACCACCGTCGCCTCCGTCTCCCTCCCGAAAGAAACCTTCCGAACCCCAAACCGGCCATCACAGACAGCCGTGACAAGCATATCGCCCAGACCCGCCGACAGCGACGCCCGCCCCCGGACGTCGGTCGTTTTGCGCGATACGGTGTAGAACTCGGCGTAATTGTAAAGTTTGAACTCCACGGTCGCACCCTCCACGGGACTGCCCGCCGTGTCGGTGACCGTCACGGTGAGCGGGGCGCACGCGGCATAGTTCGAGATCACATTGATCTCGGTGTAGTTGGCCGTGGTTTTCATCACCTCCTCCGAACCGTCGTAATAGCCGAAGACCTTGGTATGCATCAGCATCCCGCGGCTGGCCGGGGCGTTGAACCACCCCAGGTCGAGCACCGGTTCCGGCTCGCAGGCCCCGAGGAAATGCCACCGTCCGTCGGCCCAGGCCTCTACCCAGGCGTGGTTGTCGTCGGTGTGCGCCCAGCGGGGCGTGTAGACCTGCCGGGCCGGGATGCCCACCGACCGCAGGGCCGCAACGAGCAGCGTGGACTCCTCGCCGCAGCGGCCGTAAGCCGTGCGCACGGTGGCCAGCGGCGAACTAGTTCGCGCATCCGACGGCTGGTAGTTGGCCTTCTCGTGACACCAGTGGTTCACTTCGAGGATGGCGTCATACATCGACAGCCCCTCGACGCGGGGTTTGAGTTCATCGTGAAATACCCGGCGCGAATCGTCGAGACACTCGTTGTTGACCCGCACGGGCAGCACGAAATGCCGGAACAACTCGTCGGAGACGCTCCTGCCCCAAGGCATCTCCTGCCGGACAGACAGCGCACAGCGCACGTTTTCCAGATAAAAATCGCCCAGATAGTCGGTAATGTCCCCCACGGGCATATAGGCATAGAGAAACGTCATTGCATCGCGTTCCTGCGGCATCATCGGTTCGTCGAATATCCCGAACAGATCGCCCCGGGGGAGCAGCTCCTGTTTGTGGCGGAAATCGGTCCCCACGCGCCGCATGAAACCCTCGTTGCCGGTCGGGGAGCACGCCGACAACACGCCCGTGAGCATAAGCAGGCCGGCGAATAGCTGTGTCGTTTTTTTCATCGTAAAGTGAGTTCTATGATTCGGTCGGTATCCTCGGGAACATGCTCCAGATTCAGGACGATCCCTTTTCCCCGGAGCGTGTCGAACTTCACCCGCTCGCCGTTGTTCAGGCACCGGGCTTCCCCGACTTTTTCCGCAAGCGGCAGGTACAGCGCATCGTCCTGCAAATCGAGCACATGCACGTAAAGTTTGTCGCCCTTGCGCGTCGTCACGCCCCAGTCGTGGGGCAGGATGTCGCCGCCGCGGGTTCCGTAGATGCTTTCGCCGTACCGGGCGAGCCATTCGCCCATCTCCCGCAGCCGTTCGACGGCCGTCGCAGGCAGTTTTCCGTCGGGTTGGGGACCGATGTTGAGCAGCAGGTTTCCGTTGCGGCCCGCAGCCCGCACGAGGTAGTGGATCAGCGTCTTCGACGATTTGTAGTCGAGGTCGGTGATCTTGTAGCCCCACATGCCATTCATCGTCTGGCACGTTTCGAGCGGCAGGCGGCCGATCTCCTGCCCCGAAAGTCCGGCGGTGTTCTCGCCCGGAAGGTCGCGCTCGAAAATCTGGATATCCTCGCCCTCGAACGGCACAAGGTGGTGGTTGTTACCCACCAGACAGGCCGGCCTGATGGCATGGATATGGTCGTACAGCCCGCGGAGTTTCCAGTCGAAATCCGGGTTCTGGTCCTGATCCCACACCCCGTCGAACCACACGGCGCCCACCGAACCGTAACCCGTCAGCAGTTCCGTGAGCTGGCGTTTCATAAAATCGTAGTAACGCTCGTAGCTGATCGCCGTGCCGGGGCGGCCCGTTCCCAGCCCGGTCCTGCCGCGCGGGCAGTCGTCGCGGTACCAGTCGATCAGTGAGTAATATAGGTGCAGTTTTATCCCCTGACGGGAGCACTCATCGGAGAGCGCCTTTACGATATCCTGTTTATACGGCGTGGCGTCCACGATGTCGTAGTCCGTCTGCGCGGTGTCCCACATCGAAAAGCCGTCGTGGTGGCGCGTCGTGAAGCAGACGTACCCCGCACCCGAGGATTTGATGGCCGAGACCCACTCCGCGGCATCGAAATCATGTGGATAAAACGCATTGGCCAGCTTGGCGTACTCCTGATAATTGATATTGCGGTTGGTCATAGTCCATTCGCCCGTGCCGAGCAGCGAGTAGAGCCCCCAATGAAGGAAAATGCCGAATTTGGCATCCTGAAACGCCGTCCGAGCCCGAAGGTTCTCGGGTGACGGGACATAAGGATCAACCACCTGTGCCGATATCGTTCGGCAGACAGCAGTGCAAAGCAATGTAAAAAACAGTTTTTTTATCATCTGCGAGTAAAAATTTAGCCCGGGTATTTACAATGCTTATCTACCTTTCTTTTTTTCAAAGAAGAGGCAAATTCTATATTAAATGAATATCCAAAGATAGCACAAAAACTCATCAAAGCATATCAAAACCAAAAATTTTAATATGCTTTAAAGTCAAGTATTCTGTAAAATACCTCTTTTAGCGTCGATTAAAAGGCTACTCTGCCAACGCATACCGAGGCAGTTGCACCGACACCTATACTTGGCAGAACAACATGATTTTTTTTGACGGCCTCCTTTACGAATCCCACAACCGAGCAAAGCTGATAGATCATAACTGACAACACTCTAACGTTATTCGCTCTACGATTTCTGTAGTCTGGAATTTTCTTCGTATCTTTAAGAAACCGTAAAAACTATTTGAGCCATGAAATTCTTTATCGACACGGCCAATCTGGAACAAATCCGCAAGGCGCATGAACTGGGCGTCCTGGACGGCGTAACGACCAACCCATCGCTGATGGCCAAAGAGAACATCCGGGGTACGGAAAACTGCAACCGTCATTATGTTGAAATCTGCAGACGTGAGCGCCGAGGTCATAGCCACAGACTTCGAAGGAATGGTGCGAGAGGGTGAGGCGCTGGCGGCGCTGCATCCCCGCATCGTCGTGAAACTGCCCTGCACGGCCGCAGGAATCCGGGCCGTAAAATATTTTGCCGCCAAGGATATCCGGACGAACTGCACGCTGGTATTCTCCGTGGGACAGGCGTTGCTCGCCGCAAAGGCCGGAGCGACCTACGTGTCTCCGTTCGTGGGACGTCTCGACGACATCTCCGAAGACGGCGTGGCATTGGTAGCCCACATCGTGAAGGTCTACCGCACCTATGGTTACAAAACGCAGGTGCTGGCCGCTTCGATCCGTCATACGCAGCATATTATCCAGTGCCTCGATGCGGGAGCCGATGTGGCGACATGCCCCCTTGCGGCAATCGAAGGGTTGCTCAGACATCCGATGACGAACAGCGGGCTGGAGAAGTTCCTCGCAGACCATGCACGGCTGAATACCTGAACGGAAACCGAATTGCGACATTTCCGGATGACATCTATACGCTTGAATGTACAAAATGACAAAAGTCCTATATACGAACATAGGACTTTTGTTATAAATATTATAGTCGGCCAGAGAATCACTCTATAAACAGTTCGTCTTGTCTGACAACATGCCACAGCGTCAACATACTGCACACGCCTCTTGAGGGTTACAAAAATAATTTCGGCAGAGTCGGCCGCCAAGACGAACAACGCATTAACATGATCTAATTCAACACAATACACAATTTCTAAGCAAAAGTCAACGAGGTAACGCTTTGGACACCGAAACCTCGTTTACAATTACGTTTTTTACTCTATAAGCGATATACTTCTTATCTGAAAAGCAACATAATGTCCTATGAATCAAACATCTTCCCACCCGCGAAAGATCCTTCGTACAGTAAGTATCAGTCTTCATATCAAAAAAATGTCACCTCCTCTTTCGAAATCGTTGCATCTGCCGCTGCTGTTCTTCATAGGCCTGCGTGTCGGTCAGGTCCAATAGCGTATCGACAATGCCAGAAATAGGATTGGCGATATGGTTTTGTATTTCGTGTTACGGTGCTGTGTGTTGTTCTGGAACCTGCTTGTCGTTTTTCGGTGCCGGATAGAGTTCATTGAAAACATTTGCCGAAAACTCTTTTCCCAGTACCGACCTGCGGGCAACGATGCCGTCGTTATGGTCAATGAAAGTCACACCATAGATTCTGCCGACCGGGTTAATGCGGAAAATCGTGTCGATATTCTCCGCTTTGAGCAGTCGCCGGAACTCGTCCCGTGTATTGTGTGGGCTCATGGCGTCTTTGACTGTTTGCCGAAGTCGGTCGAGCGTTCCGTCCTGCTTCAGCGCACTCTTCGACCGCTCGTAATACTTTTGAAGAGCCTTGTAGCCGACATCCCGGCCGATACGGCTCGATTTAAACGGAGTACCGATGCCATAGCCGTCATCGGTCAGGGCCCGTAGATCACTCCGGCATAATCCCTGCCGTCGATGGTTCCCGTACGTTCTTCAACTGAGACATTGAAACGTTCCAGCAGGGTGCGAAACTCTCCGTAGGACGAACATTTGTAATTGCACAAGCACGACCGCACGACGGACGATATCTGCTGTTTGACATTGCCCTCTTTATAGTTTACTTTGCGCAAGCCGAGCCTGTCTGCTTGTTCCTCGCCTTTGATACTCGGATGCAGACCGTATTTCCGCTCCAAATCACGCAGAATTTCCATCGAGCGCCGGGCCTCGAAATCGTGCGGGAGTTTGCGGCCCTGCTCATCGACCCGCAGCGACACGATATGGAGATGCTCTCTGGAAATGTCCTTGTGCTTGAAAACGATATAGGGCTGTTCGCCGTAACCCATGCGCTCCATGTACTCGCGGGCAATGTCCCGGAGCCGTTCGTCTGTCAGTCTGTCTTCCGGCGAAGGATTCAGCGAGACATGGAAGACCGTATTGGTCGTCCTTCTGTTAGCTTCGAGGTAGGGCCGGAAGCTCTCCATGCAGGCATCGATATCCATTCGCCCGTGTTTATTGAAGGGTTCGAGCATCTTCTGCCAGAGGAGCACTTCGGCCTCATTCTTATCCACTTTCTCCTTGTTGTAGTACAAGGCTCCGCCGGGCGAGGAGCCCGATCTTATATTCGCAACCATTCCTTAGCCTGTTTTGCGAGGTTGAGAATCTCGATACTCAGGGCTTTCAGCTCGCGGGTCCGTTGCTCCAATGCAGCGATCTGATGCGGGATAGCAACGTTGGAAAAGTGCGAATTGACAGCCTTTACAATCTGGTTGTAGTTGTTCGCAAGTTTCTGGAATTGGAAATAAAAATCATTCAGCCGGGCGACGAATTGCGTCTTCGACGGATCGCGTTTGATGACGACAAACTCCTCGGCAAAGAGCCTTTTGACGATAAAACGGCTACGGTTATGCTCCAATCCTGCCTCACAAAGCATCTGCTTAAAGCGGATATTCTCTTCGGTGGTGAGTTTGAAATTATACCTGTGGACTCTGGGATCTGTCGTTGTCGGGCGTCCGATCCTCTTTTTCGTGGTTGTCATCAAGCTGGTAGTTTAAGTGGCGTGACTCGGGAACGCCACCCGGCCTCGCAGAGCGAGCACCTTTGTATGCCGAAAAATTTTTCGGCATACAAAGGTACAGCTCGCTGTTATCTGGCGATAACAAAATCCGCGGCGGAAAATTTTTTGTGAAAACTTTGAAAAGCCTCCGAGGGCGGGTCTTTCCCGGTGCAATATTACAACCGTCTGGAGATGAAAAAAAGCCCGCCGAACGGACTGGAACGGACGTGAGCGGACATCGGAATCGAGGCATTTCAGTCGATTGTATCTTGCATCATGAAAGGCAGGTTTTCTTATTCCGTTCATTATTCCGATACAAACCGCATGAAACGGAAAACGGTATTTTGAATGGTTTAAAACATAAAACCAAACATACACGCTTTACGACAGTATAGCTGACAATCAATCTCAAAAACGTTGCACCATGGATTCATTGAAAGAAACAGACAAACCCGCACCCAATCCTTCGAAGCATCTCCGTATCGAAGTCGATGAGGAGCTGATGCGACAGATGATCGCCGGACAAGCCCCTTTGGATTCGAAAGTCGTCCGCAGGATTCCCGAGCCGAAAGAAGGCGCAGAAGAAACGATTCAGGAGCCTGTGCCAAAATCCGAGATCGACGAATCGTTTCCGTCGGTCGTCCCTACCGCTGTGGCTGCGGGGAAAGATGCATCCGGGTTTCGTCGTAAAAAGCTCACGCTACCGGATTTTGAACGCACGTTCTTCGCACCAACGGATTGCCGTAACCGCTCGGCGATCTACGTCAGCGCCCCAACCAAGGGCAAAGTGTCGGCAATCCTCCACCTGCTGGGAGACGACTCGACTAGGCTTACGGCGCTGGTCGACAATATGCTACGCTTTGTCATGAGCATTTACAGCGACGAACTGAATTATCTCCACGAGAAGAATAGCAGAAGACCGTTTTGAAAAAGCGGAGGTATTTCGACGGCAGATAGCAGGACGGGGGGCCGTCGAACGGACAGACCGATTGCGGCTGAACATCAGACCCGGATCGTCAGGAGCTACAGAATGTCGCCTATTCCGACGGTAGAATTCTAAGATAAAACCAAATAAAAGCTGCAAAAAGTTTCATGCCCGGAAATTGTCATTTTTTGTCGTAGCGTTTAGCAAAATGATTCTGGCTATGGGATGCAAGGCCGCGAAGCGCTTGTATAGCCTTGCATCCCATAGTCAGAATCGTTAATTTGCGGAGTACGGAAATGACAATACATTAATTATGAGTAGGTTCGGCTCCCAATTAGACGGACTGTTCCGACAATAAGATTTTGAGATTTTGAATGATCTCAAAATCTTATCGAATGGCAGATATGTATGCCGGATTATATCTGCAACGCTACATATGGTGTTCCACGCCTTACGACGGCAAAGCATCTGGCGGCGATTTTGGCCCTCACAGCATTCAGGACGCTGAATTTATGTTTACCTTCAGCCACTTTGCGTTCGTAATATGCCTTTAGTTGCGGATCACACCTGATGGCAATCAGTGCACTGCGGTTCAGTTGTACTTTAATGTCTCGATTCGCCATGCTCGATGTGTGGCATCCCCCGCGAACGCTTGTGCCGGAGCTATGTTCGAACGGAGCCAGCCCGCAATAGCAGGCAAACTTGCGGTGGTCTGTGATTTTGGTGAAATTAAGCGTCGAACAGAGCATCACAATGGCCGTGATCGGCCCTACACCTTTGATGCTGGTCAGCAGCTTGTAGTTCCGGCAAATGTTGCTGTCGGCGGCTATCAGTTCCTTCATTTCCCGTTCGATGGTTTTCATATGAGTTTCTGCATACGCGATCTCCTCCTGGAGCATGGAACGTTGAATAGATACATCCGCGAATTTCTCTTTGTAGTCTAATTTTTCGAGCAACACCAGTTTCGCTACACGTTGTTTTGCCAGATGAGCCCTTAAGATCAGCCATGTGCGCAACTGACACAGTTCCTTCTCTGCCGGCAGATAAAGGGCTATCTTCCGATAGTGAGTGATCGCATACTCGGCGATACGCCGGGCATCCACTCTGTCTGTTTTGCCACGGGCAATACCCATCGAATACTTGATTACCAACGGCGAGATCAGTGAAAAATTGAAATTCAGCGTCCTGTCGGAAGCACAAACCGCCATCTCGGATATGTAGCTCCCCATATCCTCGGCGCAGAAAATCACATCGTCGAGCCGAATACCATGCCGCTTCTCAACCCAGTGCAGACACGAGCAGATCCCTTTTCGGGAGTTGGCGAATTTGCGGTGAGCCATCTCGTTTGCATCCTCGAAGGCGACCAAAGACGCATCGAAAGTCTCTTTCGACACATCCAGACCCACATAATACAAATAGTGCATAACTTGTTAGTTTTGTGAGAGTCGTATGCTATCACATGTACCAGGTCTTCAAACCTACAATTCTAAACAGCCATTCTCTCTGGTTAATGGAGTCGCAGTCCAAATCTACCGCCAAGCCTCAAAGCTTACGACAAGCCCCGGTTCACTGCGACTCCATATCGAAATTACCTGTGATTACATCACGCTGCAAATCTACATGCGACCAGCAAAACGCCGGGGATGGAAATCCGCAAGGCTCGCCCCTCGGGCGATTCGCATGGCCTTGCGGATTTTCATCTCCGGCATTTAATTCCCTGCCGGCGGAAAGAGATGACGATATTCCGGGATCGAGGGGAGCGTAACTCAAACTGAATCCTATTCTCCCATTTACACAAAATTATGGACACTGCCTATTACTATATCTTGCAAAATCATTATACGACTGACTCTTCCAACTTACCCATAGCTATCTCATTCAATTATTTTCGTTCCACTTCTTACACTGCTCCATAATCGTATTCAAAGCATCTTCCTGCCCAGCAGGCGGATAATTATACTTTTTCAACAATCGTTTGACAATACGCCGCATTCCGGCACGAGCACTCTCCTTCATATTCCAGTCAATCGTCTTGTTTCGCCGAAGCGCATCTGTCAACTCTCGCGTAATAGCGACCAACTGATCGTTGGAATAGAAATCTTTTACAGCCTCAGGCTTGGTCAACGCATCATAAAAGGCAAGTTCTTCGCTGTTCAGATTAAGCGACTTGCCGGCCTTTTCGCCGTGAACGATCTCACGGGCTATTTTCAGCAGTTCTTCGATAACCTCTTCGTTCGTCAGCATCCCTTTCAAATAGCGGCTCATGGCATCGGCCAGAATTTCCGAAAACTTCTCGGCTCGTACCGTATTCGTTCGCTGATATAGTTGTACCTGCTCTGCAATCAACCTACGCAATAATTCTACGGCGAAGTTCCGTTCCTTCATCCGGGCAACCTCTTCCAGGAATTTCGAATCGAACAAAGAGAACTCCTCCTTGATATCGGAGAAAAGATTAATTACCCCTTCGCTCTTGATACTCTGCTTGAGCAATTCATTAATACGCCCGTTAATCTCACGGAACGAAATCTTGCCCTTGGCTTCCACGCGCGTCAGTAATGTGCGAACCGCCTCAAAATAGGCAGCTTCGATACGTTGCTCATAATTCAGTAAACTCTGACAAAGCGACAATGCCTGCCGCAGCAGCAGCGCCTCTTTGATATAGAGTTTTTTCGTTTCCATCCGCTCGGGGGACTGCATGAAATCGACACCTCCGCTGATGGCTTTCGCCCGCTCCAAATCAGACTTACCGAAGAAAGCACCATAATCGAATCCATACATCAGATCACGGCAAACGTCCAGTTTCTTCTGAAACTCCGGATAGGCGGTTTTAGCCACATCCGTATCACCATAATTTTTGCGGTCACGGTATGTATAATCGTTCATCGCCGTCTTCAACGCCGAAGCGATACCCACATAATCCACAACCAAACCACCTTGTTTATCCCCAAACACACGATTCACACGAGCAATAGCCTGCATTAGATTGTGTCCGGACATCGGTTTATAGACATACATCGTCGAAAGCGAAGGTACGTCGAAACCCGTAAGCCACATATCAACTACGATGACGATTTTCAACGAGCTATCGTTGTCTTTGAACCGCTTCTCCAACTCTTTCTTGTGGGAATCATTTCCAATAATCGCCCGCCAGTCTTCCGGATCTTTATTACCGGAAGTCATCACAACAGCCAGCTTGTCACTCCACACCGGACGCATTTCGAGAATCCGACGGTAAATCTTGATCGCTATTGGCCGCGAATAGGCTACTATCATCGCCTTACCCGTCTGCTCGTATTGCCGGAATTCCTCATAGTGTTTTACGATGTCCTCGCACAATGATGCCACCGTCGCGTCAGCTCCAAGGATCGAGTCGAGCCGCCCCAATTCACGCTTGCTTTTCTCAATGACATACTCTTCCGCCTCCTCAGCCATCGCATCATACTCCGCATCAATACGCCGCAAGGACTGCTCGTCGAGTTTCAGATTGATTACACGGCTCTCGTAAAATACCGGCCGTGTCGCACCGTCCTCCACCGACTGCGTCATATCGTACACGTCGATGTAATCTCCAAACACTTCGCGTGTCGACCGATCTTTTTGCGAAATAGGCGTTCCGGTAAACCCGATATAGGTAGCATTCGGCAACGCATTACGCACCAGACGCGCCGCGCCGATTACAACTTTGGCTTGCGTTACCCCGTCAGCATCCGTAACCATCCTGACCCTCTCCTCCAATCCGTATTGACTGCGATGCGCCTCGTCGGCCATAACAACTATATTTCGTCGCGTCGAAAGAGGTTCTTCGCTCTCTTCGAATTTCTGCATCGTCGAGAAAAAGATACCGTTCGCTTCGCGTCCCGCCAATAATTCCCGAAGATGAGCCCGACTTTCGGCCTGCACGGGTGTCTGACGCAAAAAATCCCTGCAACAAGCGAACTGCCGGTACAACTGACCGTCCAAATCGTTACGGTCTGTCAGCACGACGATAGTCGGCGACGACATCGCCTGCTGCAACTGCTTGGCGAAAAAGACCATCGACAATGACTTTCCGCTGCCCTGCGTATGCCAAAACACGCCACCCCGACCATCTGTCTCAGCTGCTTTAACCGTCGAAAGCACAGCCTTGTGTACGGCATAAAACTGATGATAGGCACTTAATATCTTAATATCCTGTTTACCGTCTTTCGAATAACAAACAAAATTCCGCAACAATTCAACAAACCGCGTTTTTTCGAACATTCCCGCGAAAAGCACATCGAAATTCGCGCTATGGGTATCTTCATAACTCCCATCTACCGTTTTCCACTGCATAAAACGGTCTTCACCCGCTGTGATCGTCCCCGCCTTAGTCATCGCCTGATCGCTCATCACACAAAAAGCGTTATAGATAAAGAGTGACGGAATCTCCTGCATATAGTTACGCAATTGTGCATAAGCTTCCGACACGTCTGTATTCTCACGCGATGGCGATTTGAGTTCGACCACCACCAGCGGCAATCCATTGACAAATACGATCATATCCGCACGCCTTACCGAGTGCCCATCGACCGTCCATTGATTAGCGATCGTAAACCGATTATGTAACGGTGAATCGTAATCGACAAGCCGGACATTTGCGGAACATTGCTCGCGGCCATCGAAATAATTGACAGCTACGCCATTTTGCAAATAATCCGTGAACAATTCATTCTTCTGTACCAACGTTCCGCCCTCATAGGTCCGAATTTTCACCATAGCTTCGTCAATAGCGGCCTGTGGCAGTCCACGATTGATCTGCGGCAACACAGCCTCCAGCACCTCCACGTAAAGCGGTTCTGCATAGTCGCGCATTACATTGGGACCGTACACATAATCATAGCCTAATTGCTCTCGAAACAACTCGAGAATAGCGTTTTCAAAATCATCTTCGGTGAAGTGCATATAATTGTTATTTTTTCACATACAAGTTAACAAGTTGTGATACCATATTACGCGCAGATTGCGTTGCGACATCAGAACTAATAGATTGTAAAGACAGGCTTCGTTTGATTTTACGCCTCAAATCACTAATGGTCGCTTCCTTATTGGCCCAATCTATATATTCGGTTTGCCGTGTAATAATTCGAAGAACATTCTGTTTTATAGCATCATCTGAAATATATTGTGATATGATATCATAAATAGCCTTATCAACTAACTCTTCTCTCACTACGGATTCAGCTATCTCAACACTTTCCTTAGATTCTTCAGCTTTTATTGCATCAAAATCTATCTTTTCAAAAGATGAAGCGCTTCTGACATTAGATTTACACATACTATATTTGATATATGCCATCTGATGCTCCAACTCCGGAAATAAAGCCCCTTGGTTTATATTGTAGAAATTCAATTCTTCTAAAAGGCTTTCCTTGCTTCCGGCCGGTATGATTATCCTTTCGCTCGCAAACTGGCTATTTAAAGAACAACTGCTCTTCTCGATCCGACTGGCGCCGTAATCAGATTTATTGAGTTGAATATTAATGCTACCAGAAAGCAAAAAAGCTCCGCTCTGCCGAATCAAACGTTCATTGTTGAATGTCGATATAACAAAGTAAGCATTTTGCATCACCTTTGCCAGTTCCTCAAAATCCTCGGCTTGTTTTATTTGACTGCGTAGTCCTAATTTCTCGACCAATTGATGCAATACAATATCTCCGCTGAAATCCATTTCCGCGATTCGGGCCAACAGATCAATATCATCTGAATTATGCTTATGTCCATAAGCCCGTCTATAATAAACAGCCCCATCGACATCATATTCATTATCAAATGAATGATCGGAGTCGACATCAATAGTATCAGATTCTTTATAATTCTTGTCGTAGTTTTCTTTATCTTCACATTTCGCACACGCAAAATACAACGCGACTAAAGGATTTAGCGTTACATCCAACATTCTGGTTGGCAGTCCATAATGTTGTAATTTTGTCAGTCGTTCAAATGCACTTCGGCCGCCAAATTCAAAAGGAGCACGAGCACAAGCCTCGGATATAATATCGGATTCAATCGTCAGGTTATTCTCTCTAAATAAACACGGGCGCACATCCCAATTTTTATTGGATTGGCCCCTGAAAAAGAATCGCTCATTGCTACCTTCATTGGCAGCTTGCAACTGAGAAATATATGCAACATATTCCGACAATGTATTGACGATTACATTGCCATTTGAATCAATATTAAGATCTAATTCCATTAGAAATCCCAGTTTAATACAAATATAACAAAAATAGAAATTACAATAGTAACTTTGATAAATGATAATTTAGAGGAGCAGGCCAAAGCGTTGTTTAAGTCGTGGTTTGTGGATTTCGATCGAAACGAATGGGTTCACTGTGAATTAGGAGATATCACACTTATTACTGCTGGAGGTGATAGGCCTTCAAAATATACTAATAAAAAGACTATTGAGTGTCATGTTCCTATATATTCTAATGGAATAGATAATGAAGGATTATATGGTTATACAAATGTTGCAAAAATTCACGAGGAAAGTATAACTATTTCTGCAAGAGGAACTATAGGTTATGTCTGTTTGAGATTAGAACCATATGTTCCTATTGTCCGGCTAATTTCAATAATCCCTAATAAAAAAGAGTTGTCTGCAAAATATTTATACTTGTGGGCATTAACTCAGAATATTACAGGAACGGGGACGACTCAGCAACAATTGACTGTTCCGATTTTCAGAAAAACTCCAATATCAATACCCTCTGACACTAAATTGAAGCAATTTAACTCTATTGCTGATCCTTTATTTAGTCAAATTGAATCTAATAAAAAAGAAAACATAAAATTATCCACTCTCCGTGATACCCTTCTACCCAAACTCATGTCCGGCGAGCTCTCCGTCGAGGAGGTTTCCTTCGATTAGCTTGCTAAATTATCATTTATCGGTTATCTTTGTGTGTATTTCAATGGACTGCGTAACTTTATCAATTTCAATAATACAAACGCAGCCATGAAAGAAAAACTAATTGACGAAATTAAAACCGCGATGCGTACCGTCATTACGGCAGATCAAATGAGCATCTTATGTAACGTGCTGAATCGCACATTGCAAAATATTGTCATCGCAGAAAAGCTTCCGGATAGCGAAGCGCGAGTCAAGGCTAATTCTCAACTGCAAACGCTATTTATATCAGCCAAACGCGTCGAGGGATGCTCTGAGAAAACATTAAAATATTATGCTTCGACTATTGAATATATGTTACGGCAGATCGACAAGAATATCGTCGATATAACAACGACCGATCTACGATGTTATCTTGCATCATACCAATCGAATAACCAATCGTCAAAAGTTACCATAGACAATATCCGCAGAATTTTCTCAAGCTTTTTCGCATGGCTCGAAGACGAAGATTATATTCTTAAAAGCCCGGTGAGACGCATCCATAAAGTTAAAACCGGCTCTTTAATTAAAGAGGTGCTATCCGATGAAAATCTTGAAATTTTGCGTGACAACTGCACCCATATACGAGATCTGGCAATCATAGACATGCTATCGTCTACCGGTATCCGCGTCGGCGAACTGGTAAAAATTAATCGAGAAGATATAGACTTTCACGAACGCGAGTGCGTCGTTTTCGGTAAAGGCAACAAAGAACGGGAAGTCTATTTCAACGCCCGCACAAAAATTCATCTGAAACAATACCTCGAAAGCCGGACAGATGACAATCCGGCACTCTTCGTATCCATTGCCAAGCCGCATAATCGGCTTAAAATTAGCGGAGTAGAGTTACGTCTCCGCCAACTCGGCCGCAAAGTTTCGATTCACAAAGTTCATCCGCATAAATTCCGCCGAACACTTGCTACAATGGCCATTGATAAAGGGATGTCGGTCGAACAGGTACAAAAGCTATTGGGGCACGTCAAAATCGACACGACAATGCACTATGCAATGGTTAATCAAAGCAATGTCAAAATCTCACATCGGAAATATATAAATTAGGTATGACACGAGTAACCTGCAAAATAAAGGATGTAATATCAGAAGTCAAAAGTGGTGATTGGGGCAAAGGCTCCCCCACAGAGAACTATACAACAGAAGTATTATGTGTGAGAGGGGCTGACATTCCCGAACTTTGCAAAGGCAATGTCGGCAAAATGCCACAACGTTTTATCCATAATAAAAAAGCGACATCAAAGATTTTATCTGCTAATAATTTAATAATTGAAATATCCGGCGGGAGTCCAACGCAGTCAACGGGGCGCATTGCGCTAATATCCGATAAAATATTATCCCGATATAGTAAGCCTTTGATATGTTCTAACTTCTGTAAAGCCATCACAGCAACGGGCATCCAACCTGAATATCTTTTTAATTACTGGCTTTATCTGTACAATAAAGATGCTATGTTCCCCTATGAGAATGGCACAACCGGCATTAAGAATTTAGATTTCAACAGTTTTATTCAGGAACAAGATATATCAATTCCTGATATTAAAACTCAACAAAAAATAGTCTCTATTCTTTCTTCAATTGACGAAAAAATAGAGACCAATAAGCGTATAAATGATAATTTAGAGGAGCAGGCCAAAGCGCTGTTTAATCATTACTTTATTCAAAATACAGAGAATTTAGGAGAATGGCAAGACGGGGTTTTGACTGACATTGCCCAATACCTTAATGGATTGGCTATGCAAAAATATCCAGCGATGCCTAATGAGGCAGGATTGCCAGTTTTAAAGATTAAAGAACTTGGACAAGGACAATGTGACACCAACAGTGATCGTTGCTCATCTTTAATAAAACCTGAATATATAATTTCTGATGGAACCATTATATTTTCTTGGTCAGGAACCCTACTTGTAGATATTTGGTGTGGTGGAAAATGTGGGCTCAACCAACATTTATTTAAGGTATCTTCGGCAAAGTATCCTCAATGGTTTGTTTTTTATTGGACAAAGCATCATTTGAATAAATTTATTCGCATTGCGAAAGACAAAGCGGTTACTATGGGGCATATCAAACGATGTGATTTAGAAATATCAAAAGTAAAAATCCCAAGTAAGCAGGCTTTGGTTAATTTAGATAAGTTATTTTCTCCCATCTTTAATAGAATGGTTACTTGTCGAATTGAAAATAGGAAATTATCATCTCTCCGCGATACCCTTCTACCCAAACTCATGTCCGGTGAGATCTCCGTTGAGGAGGTTTCCCTCGATTAGCTTGCTAAATTATCATTTATCCGTCGATTGAGTCTGATCTTATTATCGAGAGAAGATAATATAGCTACAACTTTTTTCTGCACATCTATTGCGGGGATATTTACAGGCCATTGCATAATCTGTTTTTTGTCCCCTCGAGGCATTTTACACCCTTTTGCTCCCGACATTACGTAATCGAAAAACGCTTGCTGGCTCAACAGATAGTATAAATATTTGCTATCTGTATTTTCTTTTGCACGAATACACAAAACATCCGCAGAGCACCCACCGCACCTATCAGCACACCATATTTTTTGGAAATATGGCCGAATATTAGAGATCAAAATATCTCCGATTTTATATTCAGTTGTGGTTCCAGGCGGTATTATTGTAGATTCACTTATACCACCTTTATTGGGTAACATATTTTCCGTAGAGATATAATTCATACTACTCGTTGTGCGATTATTTACATAGTCACATACATGTTCTAATTCACATGCATTTTTTAAGTCATTAAGAATTAAGCCCATATTTGCTACAATTTATACCCAATACTACCTAACTGTTTTTTGATCTCTGCCTCCAGCTCGTGCGACTTTTCAAATAGTCCAGAAAGCTCGCCCGTCAAGCGTGTCATTTTCTCCTCAAACGGTTCGGTGTCCTCCTCTTGCGCAGCAATGCCCACATAGCGACCGGGCGTGAGAATAAAATCCTGCTTGGCAATTTCTGCGACAGAGGTAACCGCACAAAATCCTTTTTCATTCTCCAATTTTCCAGCAACATAGGCATTATAGGTGTCGGCAATGCGCTGAATATCGCCGCGCTTTATCGGATCGACCGTGTCACTATCGGTCAATTCGCGCAGTTTGCGCGTTACCATTGTACCTAAGTTGCGAGCATCGATAAAGAGCGTTTTGCCCTTTTGTTGCTTGTTTTTATTGAAAAACCAAATCGACACGGGAATTTGTGTAGTATAGAACAACTGCGGCGGCATAGCGATAACACAATCCACCAAATCAGCCTCTACCAATTTACGCCGAATCTCGCCCTCACCGCCACTCTGGCTCGACAGCGAGCCGTTGGCCAGCACAACGCCCGCACGTCCCGTCGGGGCAAGGTGGTGGATGATATGCTGAATCCACGCAAAGTTGGCATTGCCATTGGGCGGTGTACCGTATTTCCAACGCACATCATCCGCCAGCTTATCCGCCCCCCAATCGCTCAGATTGAACGGAGGATTGGCCATCACGAAATCGGCCTTCAGAGTCGGATGGCAATCATTGAAAAAGGTATCCGCATTATATCGCCCGAGATCGGCCTCGATACCGCGAATCGCCAAGTTCATCTGCGCCATTTTCCATGTCGTAGGATTGGAATCCTGACCATAGACTGATATATTATTGATATTTCCAGAGTGGTTCTCGATGAATTGTGCAGACTGTACAAACATACCACCCGAACCGCAGCAAGGATCGTAAACACGACCTTTATAAGGTTGTAATACGTTCACCAACGTCTTAACGATACAAGCCGGAGTATAAAATTCACCTGCCAATTTTCCTTCGGCCTCAGCAAACTTCGAAAGACAATATTCGTAAGCACGACCCAAAATATCCTTCGAATCGCCGTGCTCATGCATCCGAATATTTGTAAACAAATCGACAACTTCACCCAAGCGGCGTTTGTCGAGCTCGGGACGCGCAAAGTTTTTCGGAAGAATATCTTTCAGACGCTTATTCTCCTTCTCAATTGCCCGCATCGCATTGTCGATGATCGTTCCAATTTCAGGAGAGTGTGCATGGATGGCAATAGCTTCCCAACGGGCTTCCGCAGGGACATAGAAAACCGGATCATAACTACCCTTCTCATTTTTATTACTCAAATACTCATCCTTGTCTTCCTCAAAGCCCTCTCCTTCGGCAACAAGCTGTTGATATTTAGCTTCGAATTTGTCCGAGATGTATTTCAGGAAAATAAGTCCCAATACAACGGATTTATATTCCGATGCATCAATATTTCCGCGCATCTTATCCGCCGCCTTCCATATTTCCTTTTCAAAGCCGATGTCGGCTGTATTCATCGCTGCCATTGTATAGAATATTTTAGGTAAAGGTACAAAATCTTCCCATTTTTTCGCTTTCCCGCAAAGGAATAAACCTTAAAAACAATATCCGCAAGGCTCACATAGCGATTTGCAGGACCTTGCGGATATTATTTCCTCAACTAAATTTTAGAAAAAATGATACAGCTTAGTTGTTCTTATTCAATAAAAACGCATTTTTCTTGTCAAATCCCCACTCATAAATGTATTCGGCACCTTCAATCCGGATAATGAACACAACACGCTCCCCTTTAATCCATGCTACATGAACAAATCCGGATACGGATTCTCCGGGATATATCGTGTTTTTCTTCAAATATCCCAGCTTTTTGACCTGTTGTTCGTCCTGCAAGGCCTGACCGAAATCAGCGATCCGCTGCTGTGAGGCCATGTTGGCCTGATAGGCTGCAGAGGGATTATAAGTCGTAGTCGTATAAGACGAATAACCGCCGTAGCTGCTGTAACCGGTCGTCGTGGAGGTCGAATACCCTGCGCCGGCAGAAGCCATTCCTTCGCTGACGCCCATCAAAACAGCGGCCCAGGTCTGCGATCGGTTCACTTTCTTCAGATAGCTATCGCAAGACCAGACCTGCAGATCGGTGGCGACATCGTGTTCGTCTACGGAATAGGCCGTCATATCGGTCTCCGGATTGAATTCGACCGGCGTCAATGAATTACGAACTATATTAAAAAATGCGGAAAAAGAGTAATAATATCGGAGAATGGTTCCTACTAAGGTCTGTTGGAGACGAATCCGTCGATATACTCTTTATCGTGCGCGACAACAGCAAAAGCCTGCCTGATGAGCTTGTTTGCGACAGCGATCATAGCGAGTTTTCCCGATTTTCCGTTTTGCCTGAGCCTCGTATAGGTCTCTTTGCATTGGGCATTGAACCTACTGGCAGGCCAAGCGGCGATATAGAGAAGTCCTCTAGTGTATGCGTCTCCGTTTCGGTTGATATGCCCTTTGATGTTTACCGAAGTTCCGGACTGTTCGTAAGTGGGACAAATTCCGAGATACCGGGACACCTGCTTGGCATTTTGGAAGTAGGTAAAGCCTCCAGTAGTGATGATGAGCGCCGTGGCAAGCGTTATGCCTATCCCTTTGATGGTCGTCAGCAGCGCGAGTTGTCGGCTGAACTCCACTTCGACAAGATCCGTGAGTTCCGCCTGGAGCCTGTCACGCTTCTTTTCAAGGAACTTGATAGTTTCGTCTACGGTATGAGTTGCACCTTTGTCCGGGACAGGCAGACATGCAAGAGAGCCACGAAGGTTCGACATGGCGGTAATCTGCTTAGTAAGTTGGCGAATGACGGTTCTTTTCTGTCGGAGCCGCAGGATGGCCTCTCCCTGTACCTTGAAAGGACGCGGGTTCATCTTCTCTCCGTACAAGGTAATGAGTCGTGCATCGCTCTTATCGGTCTTGACCGTAGAGAGCAAGGCTTTGGCGAAGTTCTTTACCTTCAGCGGATTCTCCATGCTGACAGTAATTCCGGCGACATTGAGCATATACAGCAGCAAGGCGCTGTAATTCCCTGTCGCCTCCATAACACAGTGGATACTGCCGTCTTTGGGGAGAGTCCCGATAAACTGTCTGATACCAGCGGTCGTGTTGTTAAAAGTACGGATCTCCCCGCCTTTGTCGGAGGAGTAAGCTACCACGAATGTAGCCTTGCTCACGTCGATTCCAATGTACCTCATGGCCGTTCATTTTTTGGTTTTAACGACATCGCTTACATCTTGGTCCTTCATTGCGAATACGGGCTCAGACACCTTACGAACTATCCGGATTCTGATGTAAAGAGTATGGGGTCAGAACATAATTCCCGGTTTAGAAAACCAATGAGAGATCGGACTTATTCCATACTCTGATGTCTTAACTATTCAAATTTAATTAACTAATTACAAATATACAATGAAAGATATATTATCATACGAATCCGACATTTGGTCGTGCGCCGATTTACTCATATCATCGGGAATCAAGCAAAGCAAATTTCCTGATTACATGATGCCATTCTTCGCTCTCATCATGCTCGAAGGGCGTATGCGAAATGAAATGGCAGATATTGAAGCCTCCGAGGGCCTGACCCGCGAGAACAACCTGCAGGAATTTATCGAAGCGTTCCGAGACCGTGAGTGTGGATATAACGACTACATTGTTCGCGAAGGCAAAACACTGTCCACCATTTGCAATAACGACAAGACATTTGAGCAGGATTTCCGAAGCTATCTGGCAGGCTTTGACGGAACACTCAAAGAATTGCTCGGTATCGAGCGTGGTACCGACGACAGCAAATACCTCAATCTGGACGGCATGGTTGCCGAGTTGCGGAAGAAAGGTATTCTGATGCAGTATATCACCCAATGGTCTCAAATAGATCTTTCTCACTACAACAACTCGGAAATAACCACTCTCGAGGAGCATATCAAACGCAAATGGGCCGACATATCGGCAGAAACGGCCGGAGAGCAGTACACCCCGGAAGATATTATTTCGCTGATTGCCGAAATCGTTGCAGCGAAGATCGATATCTCCACCGATGACTTTGTACATATCTACGACCCGACGTGCGGTGGAGCCAACCTGCTGTTCGGCGTTGTGGACCGTTTGCGCGATAAAGCCGGCTACAAATATATAGCTGCTCACGGTTGCGACTGGAACGATGCGCTATACGCTTTGGCGAAGATCGAATCGTTGTTCCGCGAGAATACCGAAATCAAATATGGCAATACCCTAACCTCTCTGCCGTTCAAGGGCAAAGAGTTTGACGTCGTTGTTGCCAATCCTCCCTACGGAATTCCGTGGAAAGGCTACGAGAAAGAGATTCGGAACGACCAAACCGGACAGTTTTCATTCCTGCCTACGGTGAGCGACGGGCAATTGCTCTTCTTGCAGCATAACGCATGGCACCTGCACGAGAACAAAGGTATTGTCGTAGAAGTAAACAACGGCTCGTCGCTGTTCAGCGGTGATGCCGGCAGCGGCGAGAGCAATATCCGCAAATATCTTTTCGACAACGATTGGGTCGAGGCCATTATCCAAATGCCGTCTGACGAGTTCTTCAATACGGGTATCGTCACCTATTTGTGGATTCTCAACAAGAATAAACCGGCAGAACGAAAAGATAAGGTAATCCTTATCAACGCAGCCGATCTTTGGCAGCCGTTGAAGAAAAACAAGGGTTCGAAACGCAAGGAGATGAACCCCGAGCATCGTGCAGCCATTGTCCGTGCATTGGTTGAATTCAAGGATTGCGCTATTGCCAAAGTTTACGACAAATGGCATTTCTATTTCAACAAGCAGTCTGTCGTTCTTACCGAGACCGACAGCGAAGGACGCTATGTTAGTAAGACACTCAATACAGACGGAAAGCCCTATAATATCAAGAACATTACGTCTTACTGTCAGGATGGGACTTGGATATGGCCGCAGGATAATGACGCCGAATCATTAAAACTTCGAAACTCTGTACTTCACCATTTCGGGATCAATGCCTGGTCTGTCGTGATTTGTTCCGATGCGATTTATTGGGTAGATAAAGAAAACCACGAAATCATGCGCACCACATACGCCGGAGAGCATGAGTGTCTGGGTAATGGTGCTATCAACGTACAGTTCGGCTATAATAAACGCCGGGAAGAGCATACCATATCTGCCAAAATTGTTGATTGTACGACCAAGGACTCGGAGATTATTCCGTTCGACCCCAATCCCGAAGTCAATGAACAAGGCATCAAGGATTTTCTCCAACGCTATATCTACAAGCCCTATACGATTGGTGAGAATGTCGTGGGTGTCGAGGTGAATTTCAACAAGGAATTCTATGTTCCCGAGACCGTTGAACCGGTAGATTCCATCCTTGCCGAAATCTCGGATATTGACAAGGCAATCGCAAATCTTGAAAAGGAATTAGGGTTATGATCTCTATTTTTACTGTATATTCGGATATATGCAAAAAATCGGCGCCTGCTCATTGGCAGATCCGTCGATTCAAAGACATCATAACCTCATCTCGAAGTGGAATATGGGGTGATGAAGAAAAGGGAGATGCCAATGATATAGTATGTTATCGTGTTGCAGATTTCGATTATTCTAATCTATGTCTTAAGTTCGACAATATTACATATCGCAATGTATTGCCGGAACAAGCTAATGAGAAATTGCTGTCTGAAGGCGATTTATTGTTAGAGAAATCAGGTGGTGGAGAAAAGATGCCTGTCGGACGTGTCGTGCTTGTTAATTCCCCGCAAAGGGCTGTATGTTCTAATTTTATTCAAGCTCTATCGGTGAATAAAAAGCAATCTGCGCGGTTTGTTCTATATTTATTTCATTCAATATATTCCAACCGAATAAATACGTTATTCTTCAACCAAACCACTGGTATCCAAAATCTAAAAACAGCTCATTACCTTGCCCAAGAGATTTTTTTACCACCTTATTCGGAGCAGGAGGCAATTGCGGCATATTTGGATAAGGAGTGTGAGAAGATTGGTCGAAAAATAGAACTGTTGGAGCGCAAAGCCGATGCTTACAGCCGACTTCGTCGCTCCCTGATCAACCGCGCCGTCACCCGTGGATTGGATCCCAATGTTTCATTAAAACCATCTAATATTGAGTGGGTCGGAGATATTCCTGTACATTGGACAATATCGCGATTTGCATATTTTTTTGCGGAACATAATATCTCAAACAAAGGGGTGAATCATCAAAACCTTCTCTCCTTGAGTTTTGGGAAAATTATTCGTAAAAATATAGACTCCTGCGATGGACTTTTGCCAGCAACATTTGAGACTTATCAAATCGTAGAACCGGGTAATATAATTTTTCGTTTTACTGATTTACAAAACGATCATAAAAGCCTGAGAGTCGGTTTAGTTAATGAAGAAGGGATCATTACATCAGCCTATACTTGTGTACAAGGGAATAAAGAGACATTACCAAAATTCGCGTTCTACATGCTACACTCGTATGATATAAAAAAGGTTTTTTACAAACTTGGTGGAGGAATGCGCCAATCTTTAAATTATAGGACAATAAAAGACATGAAAGTTGTCTTTCCTCCAATTGATGAGCAAAAAGAGATTGCCGTATATCTGGATGAGAAGTGCGCAAAGATTGATGCCATCCTTGAAAAGATAAATACCGAAGTAGAGCGTCTGAAGGAGCTGAAACGCTCCCTGATAAATGAAGTAGTAACCGGCCAGCGAGCCATCGAGACAGAATCGCGCTCCTAAAACTACATTGGATTATGACCGAACTTGAGTTGCAAAGTGAATATGTAATGGACTTTTTCTGCCGTCGTGCAGATGGTCTTGGTTTTCGTGAAATAAAGAATAATGCCGTTTCGCCCGATTTGTTTATTCCGGCCAATCTGTATGAGTTCCTGAAAGAGAATTCGCGCAAGGCATGGAACAACCTGCTCAAAAAGAGCGAATACAATGGCGACGAGCAAAAATTGCTTCGGGCCATTATGGATATGATTCGCGAGAAGATTGAGGCGAGTGCCAACGTGGCAATCTTCCTGAATAAAAACCGAACCATTACATTCGAAGGCGAAACTCTGCAACTTATTTATGTCAGTGGTTCGGAATTGCGCGGCGATGAGGACTTCAACAAAAACATCTTTGCGGCTGTCGAGGAGATGAGTTATTCATTCCACCACGACGCCAAAAAGATATTCGCATTTCGCCCCGACCTGTCGTTCTTTGTCAACGGCATTTTTCTCGGCTACGCCGAATTGAAGAGCAACTTCACCAATCAGACGGCTAAAACGAACGGCAGGAACAAAATCATTACCGACTACCTCGAAGCCGTGTGGGAATATACCAAGATTGCCAATGGCAATGATGTATCGCAAACGCTTCGTCGTCGCATGCTCCGGCCGTTTGAGAAATCGATTCACCTCGTAACCACGGACATCACGGACACATACATACTGCGGGATCCGGGACAGTTCTTTGATGAAGCAAAGCGAGGTTTTCAAGATAATACCATCTCGATCTCTTCTTTCCGTCCGGTGGTGGAGAAGGTATTCAAACCCCTCCCCATAAAGCAGGTGGAGGCAACCGATCCGCGCGTTCGCTTCGAAGAGGCAATGCGTTCGCTCTACTCCAAGAAGATGATCGAGAAAGAGATCCTCTACTACAACTTCATGGCCTACACCTATAAGACCGTAACGTCTGTTGTGAATGGCCATAAAGTACAGAAGAAGGAGTATAAGGACAAAACAGGTCGTCTGATATGTCCGCGTCCGAAGCAGAAATTCGGCTGCGACCGGATCATGGAGCGTGTTCAGGAATTTCTGGACCACGAAAATGAACCCTTGTATTTTATCAACCGACTGCGGGCCGAACTGCAAGCACTCAATGCGCCACAGGACCTGATAGACCGCGTAGTGGCCGAGAGAGACAGTTATTGCAACAACAAATATGTCTATTCACTCTTGTTGCAATATGCTGCAGGATTCGGCAAGAGCAACATAATAGGTTGGACAGCGCTGCAACTCAAAGATCTGCGTTATAAAGGCGAATGGGTCTATAACAAGATTCTGCTCGTTGTCGATCGTTTGCAATTGCGCGACCAGCTCGACTCGATGATGCTCAACATGAACATCGACAAGGCCATGTTCGTAGAGGCGACCGACCAGGACACCTTTGTGAAGGCGTTGAGCGACAAACGCCGTATCATCGTCGTGAACATTCAGAAATTCTGGGAACTCAAGAAAGCCATCGAAAAAGCCGGCAAGGATTTCAAGAATATGCGCGTGGCTTTTCTTATTGATGAGGTACACCGCTCAAACACCGATGATGTTCATCAGGAGATGTATTCGGCGTTCGATGAACTGCAGGACATTTTTGATGAGGACGGAGGGTTTATCACAAAAGGTTCTACAAAGAAGAATCTGATTGTCGGTTTCACGGCAACTCCCAGCGACCGGGTATTGGCCCGTTTTGGCGAATTTCACAGAAGTGCCAACTTTATTAATCAGCTATGGAAGCCATTCGATTCATACACCATGAAGGGGGCCATAGCCGACGGTTACATTCTTGATCCGACAAAACATATTATTCCCGTACCTGCAAAAATGTATTTTGAACTCCCCAATGGCGTTATGCAGGCTATAACAGCTGCGATGAATTCGGGACAGGATGAACGGGTATCATTCGCCAAAAAACAAATATACGAGAACCCGGACCGAATGAAAGCAATTGCCGAGTTCGTGGTCAATAGGCTGCTTTCATTGGTTTACGGGAAAATTCGTGGCACGGGAAAAGCCATGCTTGCGGTTAGCTCTATTCCGATTGCTATTCAGTACTGTAAAATCATTCGTCGGTTGATGGCGGAGAAGACTGCATCGGGAACTTTTGCCAAATATGCCGATGCACCTGTCGCTATCGTTTACTCCGACAATCAAAAATATGAGAAATGTTCATCGATGAACGGTGGTGTGGCAGAGGATAAGGTGATAGACAACTTCAAGACGGCAAAAAACGGGCTTATCATTGTTGTTGATAAGCTGCAAACGGGATTTGACGAGCCCAAGCTACACACGCTGTTTCTCGATAAGGAGATTCGCGACATTAATGCCATTCAGACAATCTCGCGTGTAAATCGCAAGACCAAGTACAAAGAAGAGTGCCATATTATAGACTTCTCATTTGGCAACGTCAACGAAAAGAATATTCGGGATGCTTTTGCCAAGTTCTGTGGTATGGTTATCACGGACTTTGATCCGCTTCGTGAAAAGGCGATTATTCAGGAGCTGTATCGAGAATTATTAGCACAGCCAATCTATATCAAGTGGTTCGAGCGATATAAATCGTCTGTCAATAATGCAGAGGCCAATGCCCAGTTATGTCTCGATATGGACGCTGACATTCGAGCGTGGATCAAGAATGTAATGGAGGCGCATGCACAATACACGCAGGATCTTAAAACACATAGTGAGGAAACAGCCGCCACAAGCGACGATGATCCAGCAAAAGCACTACGCAAGACTATTGGCCGATACAACTCTCTGCTGGTCCTCTTGCAAGGTGTAATCGAATTGGATGCTCAATTTAAGGATGCCGTATTTATTGACTTCTGGCAGCGATACTGCAATATTTATCGCTCTATATTTGAGCAGAAAGATTCTATTGGCTCAATACACACCACCTTCGACGGAGAAATCGGGTTGCTCGTGAGTGATGAGGTTGAGATTGAAGAGCCTCAGGAACAAGACGACGCTCCCGAAAACTCCAGAAGCAAGAAAAATACGGGAGAGAACCGAGGTGGATTAGCCTCGATATTCGATACCCTTGCCCGACTAAACGCAACTGAGCAAGAACGAGAACAAGAGATACAATTCTACTTTACAAAGACAAACGAATTTTATGAGTTTCTAAAGTCCGACGGACGGTTTATGGCAATGTTACGCAGTCCGAATTTTTCGCGTGATGAAATAGAAAAAGAGTACAATAAACTGATTCGCCGCTTTCTTCGCCAGGCTGAAGATGTTAAGATAAAGAAACTTATTGACGAGAATAAGGAGATGTTTCTTGAGGACTTCAAGAACAAGATAGTCAATGAATGAGACTGTAAACTTGGGGTATTTAGTAAAGAATTTCATAACTTTATAAACACGCTTTAGTTTACAGTCCCCTTTTATTCATCTCGAATAGACGTCTTATCTGCGTATAGACTTCTTGGACGTGTTGTTGACTATTCGGATAGCATAAAGTAGACACCTCCTCCGATACGCCTCTTCCTCCTCATCCGGCCTTCTTCCGTCCCAGCGAAGGTCTGAGTCGGCGTTGCCACCGCCTCCGCTGGATGCAACAGCGACAGGTTGTCCGCCAATCAAAGCATCAGCGATAGAAAAGATTCGTTCCCGCACAGAAGGCTCAGCCAGTTGGTCAAGAAACGTCTGCATCTGTTCTGTCTGATTATTGTTGAGATCCGTCAGTCGTGCATACTCCTGTTGTAGCCATTTAAACTCCCGATAGTCCAGCAACGCATTATTCTGCACCGCCTGTATTTGCTGTTCGGCATCTTTCCGATACAGTTCTTCAATCTGACGGACAATCTTCACGAATCGTCTGGCGATAGACCGGTTCTGCTCCTCAATCCATTTGTCGACCCCGAATATCGGAGGTTTACCAGTGATTCGTGGCGGCTCAAAATCTATCTTGTGATTGCGGAAAGGTTGCACCACTCTACCGACACGGTCTATATTCTTTGTCATCTTCTCCAGTTCCTGCTCCTTTTCTTGAAGCTTACATGCCTTGTCTTCAAGTTTGGCCTGATACTCGGCAATGAGTTTCAGTATGTCGGTTTTCTGTACTTCATACCTATTGAGAGTTATCTTGCCGGACGCCAGTTCCTGCTCCGCCTTTGCAAGTTGTTGGTTATAACTGAAAATATTTGCTTCCAATCTCCGTATCATAGTTTGCAGCCCCTTGACTGCTTTCTCCGCCTGTTTCGCATCTTTGGCCAGTTTCCGGATATAATCGCGTTTACTAAGATGGTTGACGTTCCGGCCTTCAATACTGTCACCACGTTCCAACCCGTACTTGCTCCCTACCTCTTCATATAGTGAGGTGTGCATTTCCCGAAGAATATGGCCATACTCATAACGGCTCTTCCCGAACTTAGCCGACCACATGACGCATTCGCGTCCGCTTTTGGCTCGTTGTCCGACAGGAACAATCAAGGCATGGATATGTGGACTGCTCTCATCAAGGTGAACCTGGAATCCTATGATGTTTTTCTGTCCGTACCGTTTGGCGCACCAGTCATAGACATCTTTTGCCCATTGTTCGATTTCCGGACATCGTTGGAGATGGCTGTTGTCTGCGCCCTTGTCCAGATTTACGGTTTGGGGGCCAAATGCCATCTCAAGCGTACGGTCATGATTACCTCCGAAGATAAATTTCGCACAACAGTTTGGTTGAATTTTGCTGTCCGGCTTGAAAGGTTTCCAGCCCAGTTCAGTCAACCGTTCCTGCAAACGTACTTCAAGCGATTTCTCTTGATAGCCTAACGGATGAACTTTCCCATCGGGCCCAATCTCGAAATTCAGTTTCATTCGGGTCTTGTCATAGTGATTGGTCGGATCCTGATTCTTTCTGTCAATCTTGTCGTCATTCCAATGCCTTTCGTTTTCATTCGCCTCTGATGTGCCGAATGACTTCCCGGCTTCAACATGCATGGCCTGTTTAATATCTGTATTCATATAGGGTATTCTTTTGATAAATGATTAATATTTGAGCTTGCTCTTGTGCCAGTCCGCTCTGCGGGACAATGACCGGATTTTATTGCCGTCAGGTAAAAAGTCCTTATTGTGTTAAGGACTTTCTATAAATCCTCGGAACAAGTTCCTTTACTATTCAATAAGTTCCAAATCCAGTTCATCAATGAGCAACTGCAATGTTGGATTACGTTGTATCATCTGATGGAGTATCTGTCTCTTTGATGGTGAATACAGGAAGAAGTCTGCAATGTCCAATCCTTGGCTGCGTTGCTCTTCATCGGATGTACATTCCAAAACATTGGACACAACAACCCGTTTGCATATTCCAGACAACAAAGCAGACTTTTCTTTCCATTGTTCGGTTGCTCCTAAATCAGGGATGAGAGTAACCTCCCTGCCTTTGAGGACCTGCATGGCTTCACTATTGAAACAACCGTTCTTACCACCTGTTGCCAGCCATATATAATCGGGGATAAAATGGCTCATTACAACAGCGGTCTTTTCACTTTCCACCAGCATTACCGGAGACGATGAATTTTTCAGAAGATGTTCTCCAAACAGACATTGCTTCAAATGGAAATCCTGCAACTTCAACTCGGAATGTGCCCAGCTGACAAAAGCCTGAGGCTCTTTAACCCGATGGCCTGTCTCGGCATTATAGCACATTACCTTGCCGGTTCTTACCTGTCCATTTATATCTGTCTGCCAGAAAACCGTTGCACCTCCCCATTTTGAAGATGTCCCTATGCGATACATTTCAAACAATCTGCTTGCCTCATTTTCGCCAAATACATGACAGAAATACTGATATAAGGGGTTGATTGAATAATGTAACAGACTCCTTAACACATAAGATGAAGGAATATACGAAGGGGCAATACAAGACGGAATTTTATCTGCCGTCTTATAAGGGGCAGAAAAAAGTGACTTGCCGCGTCCCTCATCCATTTCTAATACATCAGGATTATCCTTGAAGTATTCCTTAGGTGTATAGTGGTAGCCACAACTGTTTTCATGATCACACTTGCCGACATTACCGGGAAAGCTAATGCTGCCTTGTTCATCAATATACCTGACAAAACATCGGCTTTTACCACAGTTCGGACAAGTAGTCTTGCTTCCAGGGCGGTATTTCTGCAAATGGAATCTGTATTCACTCATGGTCTTCTGATTTTAGTGTGGTTGCACTCTGCACTTTTGCACTTTGAGAAGATTGCACGGTATCCTGGCAAGATGAAAGTGCAATAGTGCAAGGTGCATCAGTATTTTCTGTCATAAGTTTGCGATAGACTCCATGCTGAAGCTTTTCTATAAGAGGGTGTTTAAGCCGGCATAATTGGTCAAGCGCATAATAGACGGTACGTCGGGACATATCAACTTTTCTACCGGCAATAACAGCATCCCCGGAAGTGAACCGATCTTCCAACAGAGAAAGCCAGGCTTCTTTCGTTTCGCCGATACTGTTTATGACAATGGTTTCCTGAATCCTCCTGTATGTTTCCTCATAATAATCAATCATACGGATCGCCGATTCTACGGAATCCCGCTCAATATATTGCATATCTCCACTATCAGTAGCCCATTTCATTACCTGAAACAACAGGGCAAGACGTGCTACATGGCCGTTGAGTTTCATCTTGCGGCTTTCAACATCCGCATCATCCTCAATGGCATTTACAGCATCAATAATTCCATTGTACCATTCATAAAAGTGTTCTTCCGCATCATCAGACATTGTAATGATACGAGGATTGACCGTAGTACCCTTGTCATCAAGAATACAGGGGATGCTTAAGATTCTGTTGATTATTGTCCTCCATTGATTCATGATGTCAGGACGGGCCGTATTCCGTTCTTCCCGTCTCCATCCGGATATCTTCCTGTTTTTGGGATAGACAAACAAAAAACGGTCAAGCAATCCGTTGGCAAGGAACTCTGCACGGAAGACTTCCTGCAGCATATTCGTCTGTACTGAACCGATGACATTTATACATGGATTCTTGATTAGAACAGGACGTGATTCTGATTTGCGGATAATCTTTAACGGCTGTCCGCTATAAGCTGTCAGCAGATCTTCAATGAGGTTGTTCTTGCTGTTGTACCTTTTGACGGAATTGAACAAAGCCAGGATTTCATCGACGACCAATGTTATCCCACGCTGATTATGCTGATGAATATTCATCATCGCCTCCGGGGTGGAATCATAAATGACCGTCGTTACAAAATTCGGTTTCTTGAGCAGTTGTTCTTCCCCGTCACTTCCGTGCTTGCCTGCAGACATGGCTCTTTCATATTCGTCATATTCCTCGTTGTATTTCTCATGCAGCCGGTCATCATACTCATTAATCGGCTTATAGATAAAACCGAGGGGAGGAGTCTTTCCGAGCCCGGGACGTCCGACCAGCATCATATAAAGGGATGGGCAAGTTTTCCACTCGCCCTTTATACGGATATGACAAGAGTTGCCTATTGCAGTAGCAACAGCAGAAAGAACAATAGACGCAGTATATTCCACATTGAAATTTTCGTATCTGGCAAGATTGAGGATAATCTCCTGTATCTTGTCCGGGAAGGCATCCAACGGAAGACCTGTTTCCGGAACGCCTTCCACTTCCGAACGAAGCATGTTGGTCAAATGAATGGTGTCAAACATAGCCACCTCCTTGCTGTTTTGGAAGTTCATCACCAATAGCGAAAGCTTCATAATGGAAACGACGCAGAAAGCGGTCTACGTCTTCCTGCGTGTACCAGTATTTATCACCTTCACGCGAGTAGCCGAGATAGCCGTTGTCTCGCAACTTTTTCAGATACTTTTCTTTGATGTTCAATTTCTCCATCAAAGACTTGTTGTCATATAGACGGTGTCCGCCTTCATGAGCCGGAGGCGGCAGTTTCTCTTGTCTCTCCACTATGCTGAGAATCTTTTCAAGCAATTCCCGGTCGCATAGCTTCTCTACATTCGTTTCCTTAGCCATACTTAAAAACAATTATGGCCGATTGCCCTGATGCACACTCAGACCTTCAGCCTGGTTATACGATATGGTACGATTGTGCACATCGCACCAGAATCACGGCGCGAATGTATGAAATAGCTGAGGACTAATAAGTTACAATAAATTATCCAATGTTAGGACAGGTGTTATGGAAAGTTATGATTCTGCCACAACTTTGTATGTAACCAGTTGATTACCAGTAATAAAAAAGAGAAAAATAAAATTGAAAAAATCGAAGATTGCCAGATGAAGCAAAACAAAATGCATAACAAGCCCGAAGCTAAGATCTGCCAAGAACAAAGATAATACTCTTCGTTTTTTGTTACTTCTGAAAAAACTTATCGATTTCTCCGGCATTGTTAGGGACGGGCATATCCCTCCTGTTCTGTCGGGACTGTCCGATACCGGTCTGCTCAAATAGTGCGTTAAGCTCTACATCGGGAAAGAGTCCGTTGCCGAATTCCCAAAAAGTCTTCTGTTCGTATTTGGAATATTCAGGATAATCGCCGCAATATATTCGACCACACATATAGGCAAGAAGAGCCTTTGTCCCTTTCCAGCTATAATGGGACCCTACCTCTTCAATATATCCGGCTTCTATTGCTTTCGCAAAAATTGTACGGGCAAGTGAAGTATCAAGCCTTCCCGACAATACAACCCCTTTGGGGGAATCAGAACATTCTGACTGATTATCTATGGTTTGAACGGTTTGCTGGTTCTTTTCCCTAAGTTTGATACGCAGTTTTTCTGCTCCGTATGCAAATAGCCCCGATAAGACAAGGGCGGTAAAGATGCCTGTTATTACTACAGGATCAGGACGATTGTCCTTTATAGGATCAATTATCCCAAGTCCTATAAGGAGCAGAGTTCCTATAAAAAATACTATTGCGGCTGACCACATAATTATCCTATGGTACTTATTAAAGATGGTAGAAAGCAGCAATACCAGAACAAATGCGCACACCAGCAATAGAAATATTTTCGTAATAGTCATATCAAATCAATTTTAGGTGTAAAATTAATGATTGTTTATAATAGCCATCTACAATTATCAGAGAATTTCGAGATAAGCAAAATCCTCTTTCAGACGTGCCACTTCCGCCGACAGCGTTTCGGGCAGGAATTTGGCATAAACTTTTTCGGTGACATCCGTACTTCCATGACCGAGCAAACGACTGACAACCGACATGGAAAGTCCCTTGTTCAGTGCAAAGACCGCAAATGAATGCCGGGCGACATGCATTGAAAGGGTAAACGGAAGCCCTATCTGTTCTCCGACAACCGCCAGCGACTGATTGATACATTTCGTTGCATTGTTACGGGCTTTGTACAGAGCTTCTGCATCATCAAGATCCAGATCGTCCTTTACTAAGTTGAATACATACCGGCATCCGGCACGTTTCTCCTGCCACCGGTGAAGAATATTCAAGGCAGGTTCCGTAAGAGGAATTACATGGCGCTTATTCGTCTTGATCATGATTTTTCTCAGTTCCTTCTTCTCAAAATTGACATGGCCCCACTGCAATGTCATAACATCGACAACACGGAGTCCACAGGCATGGAAGGCAAAGAAGAACATTTCCAAAAATTCCTTACGGCGCGGTTCTGTACAGGTATTGTAATATTCCAACAGCGCAGACATCTGTTCCTTTGAAAGGTACTTGCCGTCAAACTCGTTGTCTTCATCCGCGAGAGATATCTTTGAGGCGATACGCATATCCTGAATCCTCGCATTGACGGCATGGTCTATCATCTTCATTTCTGAAGCATAGGCACATGCCTTCAGAATCGGAGTCAAAGCATGGTTGATCGTTGCATCGCTGTTCTGTTTTATCTCGCGGCGCCATCTGATGTATTCGTCAATCAGTTCAACCGATATTTCACCTAAATAGATACTGTCCGGTTTATAGGTACCGTTCTTTGTTGCACGGAGAAAGATACGGAAAATATTCATGCCGCTCTTGCCGTTTTCATAGCGGCTGCGTCCGATTCGGTTTCTCGAATAATCTGATTCAAGCCTTTCCTGAACAAACTCGATAAAATCCTTTCCTTTGTCCTCCCGTGTGAGCGGTTTGTCGGCCAGAAAGTCGGCGATCACCTGTGCCGTAATCTGATTGGGATGTTTTTCCTGATATTCGGCTAGCAATCCGTCGATCTTGTCCGCACGGGCAAGCAGCAGGCTGTTGATCCGGTTGGCCTCCGGACCATAACTTGCCCTCACACCTCCGCGTCCCTTGTTGGCTTTCTCATTCCAGTCGCCCAGCCGGACAAAGATGTTCATACCCTTGCGTATCACCTGTCGGTTCCAGGTGTATTCAAGCTGGACAAGATACTGTTTAGCTGGATCGATCTCACCCCGGATATGCAGGCGATAGCGTCCCAAAGGATATAGTCGTTTCGGTCGTCCCATACTGGAGATGTTTGAAATTAAAAAAACAGAGGTTGCGGTAATACTCACAAACCTCTGTAAAGGTAATGAATTTTGTCCAAACAAATCCCGATTTTCCCTCCGAAAAACGTATTTTATCCAAACAAACCGCGCCATTTGAGGCGGGGAAACACCGTTGTCCAAACAAATTAAATCCCTGCCAATCTTATTGATTGACAGGGATTTAATAGCTGTTTTTGTGCTTAAAATCGCACTAATATTCCTCCTCGTTGAAGAAGAAATCGTCCTTGGAGGGGTAGTCGGGCCAGATGTCTTCGATAGATTCGTAGATTTCACCCTCGTCTTCTATCTCCTGCAGGTTTTCGAGCACTTCGAGCGGCGCACCCGAACGTACTGCATAGTCGATGAGTTCATCTTTCGTTGCGGGCCAGGGGGCATCTTCGAGTTTCGATGCCAGTTCAAGTGTCCAATACATGATTCGGTAAAGTTTTATCTCTCTGAATTTTCCGGAAAAACAAGGCTTTTCCTTACAGGGATGCAAAGGTAAAGCAAAAAAACGATGCCCGCAAACGGAACGATCCCCACGGCCTACATTTCGGACGTTCGAATGTCCTAACATCCGATTTCTACGGATGTGTCCGGCGTATAGGACTATGCGGTATCCCGGGGAGAAGAACCGAAAATCGCAACGAGAATTCCGATCCCCGCAAAGGTTCGTGAATCCGAACCGGAGATATGTCGCCGCCCGAGGTATCCGGGAAGACAGCATGCCGCCGTACAGCCGCCGACGGACTTTTTCCAGACACTGACAGCGTCGTAAAGAATTTCCGCAATGTAAAATCGGATATTATCCGGTATAACCTATATGGAATTTTCGTATCTTTATGGAAACCTAAAACCTATCGAACCATGAAATTCTTCATCGACACAGCCAATTTGGAGCAGATTCGCAAGGCGCATGAACTGGGCGTTCTGGACGGCGTAACGACCAATCCTTCTCTGATGGCCAAAGAGAACATCCGGGGTACGGAGAACTGCAACCGTCATTACGTTGAAATCTGCAACATCGTCGAAGGGGACGTGAGCGCCGAGGTCATAGCCACCGACTTCGAAGGAATGGTGCGAGAGGGTGAGGCGCTGGCGGCACTGCATCCCCGCATCGTCGTGAAACTGCCCTGCACGGCCGCAGGAATACGGGCCGTAAAATACTTCGCGGCGAAGAATATCCGGACGAACTGCACGCTGGTATTCTCCGTGGGGCAGGCGCTGTTGGCGGCAAAGGCCGGAGCGACCTATGTGTCTCCGTTCGTGGGACGTCTCGACGACATCTCCGAAGACGGCGTGGCATTGGTAGCCCACATCGTGAAGGTCTACCGCACCTATGGTTACAAAACGCAGGTGCTGGCCGCTTCGATCCGTCATACGCAGCATATTATCCAGTGTCTCGATGCGGGTGCCGATGTGGCGACATGCCCCCTTGCGGCAATCGAAGGGCTGCTCAGACATCCGCTGACGGACAGCGGGCTGGAGAAGTTCCTCGCAGACCATGCACGCCTGAATGCCTGACGGGTCACCGGCAGCGATAAAACGGCAACGCCCCGATTCGAACATCCGAATCGGGGCGTTGTGGCAATCATTTCTTTTCCAAAAGCCGCTGGAAGGCGGGAGAAGGCTTAAATGCAGGAATGTCGTGTGCCGGAATTTTGATCGTCGTATTCTTCGTAATGTTACGCGCCGTCTTTTCTTTGCGATGCTTAATCAGGAACGTACCAAAACCGCGGAGGAAAACGTTTTCCTTGCGGATCTGTGCGGCTCGCACCTCTTCCATGAAACCTTCCACGACGGCTAAAACGGTCACGGCTTCGA
>OBKR01000084.1_pt1 | contig 113616 bp, 100 predicted proteins | sample 1518991 | NCBI WGS metagenome assembly OBKR01 (sample SAMEA2452117, study PRJEB22498) | human gut metagenome | biome: human feces; feature: human gut; material: feces | place: Australia | collected 2012
CAATAAAAAAACTGCCGGCAAGACAATCTTGCCGGCAGAAATGGTATCATTTTATTTTACTTTGTAATAATCAAAATCAACATATCCACCAGCTTCTTTTGTTGCATAATTTACAAGCCAGCTTCTTGTTCCCATAAATGTTGTCGCAGTATCAAATCCAAGTGAGAATGTTTCGCCTATGCTCTTCCAATTCTCTCCATCTAAACTATAGAAGAAGTTTGCTTTATCTGCTCTTGTCTTGCCTGTATTAAAGGCATACTCAATCTTAAGATATACTGGTGCGTTTCCTTCGATCTTTTCTTCAGAAACAGCATTTTCTTTTATCTTATCCTCTTTCTTCGCCTTTGCACCACTATTCGTATCACTATTGCAACCCTGGAATACGTAACGGTTACCATTTTCATCGCATTTTACACCAACCATTCCATAGTGTGCACTGATTGCAGCAAGACCTGCATAATCACCCGGTTTCATATTTTCTGTCAAAACGCATGTCTCTGATGTAAAGTTAGGCCCTACCGTTCTTTGTGTCAGAGAGTTTCTTGCAAACCAGATATTCCCTGCTACCTTACCGTTTTTAATTCGATAATAACCAGGATTTTCTGTTACTGACCAGTTGGCGTCATCCGGATTATGGTTCCACTGCCATACTTTCTTTAGGCTGTCACCTTCCTTAAAATCCGGATAGGAGAAATCATCATCACCAACAATGTAACTTTCCTTATCACTCTTATTCAACTGGATAGTAAGTGGATTCTTAACCTTCTGGCTTGTTCCAAGACAATTTACAAAGTTTCCTTTATCATCATAGTAACCCATCATCGGCCAGTCTGGATAATACTTGTTATTCTTTGTATCAACATAATCCCAGTTTACAGCAAGTATAGACGGAACACGACCAAGACCATCATGATCCTGGAAAAGGAATCCATACCAGTCACCATAGATCGTGTCCACAATACCACCCTGTGCGATACCGGTTCCATACTCATATGTAGAGCCTTCAAAGATCAATTGAGCTTCCCAGTCTGACGCCTTACTATCATACAATTTTTTACTTCTATAGCATACTTCTCTACGGAACCAGCTTCCATAAGAACCAATGATCATAAGGTAATAGTAATCACCAATCTTATAAGCATGAGCACCTTCCCATAAAGACCACTTGAATCCGCCCAATGTCTTATTAAACAGCGCTCTTGAACTGCCTTCTTTTACAACTTTTCCAATTCCACCTTCTGCCGATGATTCTTTTAAAGAAATCTTCTGAATGTTATTTCCACTATAGATAACATACATTCCGTCACCGTCAAAGATCAATGCCGGGTCATGGAAACTTGTCTGTATGTAATATGCTTTCCACGTACCATTCTCGATATCCGGTGTCGTGTAACAATAAAAACCATCATTGTTAACATTGTAGATTACATAGAAAAGTTTTGTTTTTTCATTGTATTTTAATGATGCTGCCCAGGAACCATTCTTATATGTCTGCTGTCCGTTCTCAAGATTAAATAAATCCTTGTCCGGGAAACGGTTACATGCATAGTTTACAATTTCCCAATGAACAAGATCTGTCGACTTCATAACAGGGACACCAGGAACAAGGTTCATCGTTGTACTTACCATGTAGTAGTTCTGACCAACACGAATTATATCCAGATCCGGCACATCGGATGCAATACCCGGATAGTCCGCTACAGTAAGATTGTTCTTATCTAATTCCGGCATACCAGGCGCCAATGTTGGACGTGGTGCAGGAGATCTCGTTACGATCGGTGTTGGTGCTGCCGGCTCCGTTGTGGCTGGCGTTGCTGATGCTGTCGGCTCAACCGGTGCTGTTGCAGACGGTGTCGCTGTAGGTGTTGCCTTGTTTACCGTTTCTGGTGTTGGCGTTGCTACATTCTTCTTTTTCATGCCAGTTACCGTAACTTTAACCTTTCCCAATGTTCTTTTCTTTTTTTTACCTTTTTTCTTTTTACCTTTTTTCAAAACTTCTTTTACTGTTATAGTCGCTTTTCCGGCTTTTATTCCGGTAACCTTCCCTTTTGATGTTACTTTTGCCACTTGTTTGTTACTGCTGGTAAAAGAATAAGAATGTTTCTTAGTTTTATTCTTGATCAATATACTCTTTTTCTTTCCAACCTTAACAGAAATCTTCTTGGTCTTAAGAGAAGCCTTAGCCTTTGCTTCTACATCACTTCCGGCACTGGATAGTGTTGTGATACAAAGAGCCAAAACCATAAGGCCTGCGATTACTTTTCTACTTGCCATTTGCATAATTACCTCCTTCTAAATTGATTAAAATAATATTTTAATTATAGCCCTATCTGTAAGATTATTCTATGATATATTTGGTACTTAAATTGAATTTTCTAGTATCTGTTTTCCTTTATAATAAAAAAATCCACAGGTAACATTCCTGTGGTTGAAGAACTTCCGTCCTTCGCCTTTTCTTCTTCTGTTACCTCTTTTCAGTACCTTGTTGACTCCTTTTCAACAAGCAAAGCGTTATGCTGCAGAGTTGCCATATTCATCAAGACCGAGATGGATTGTTCACTTCATCGATGGAACTTTCTCGACCATTCTAAAATCTTATCTTCGAACAATTCCCTTTTCTAACGCTTTTTGAATATCCTGATCGGAAATTACAGAATACACTTTCATACCATATTTTTCTTCTAACAGATGTCTTCCAATTCCACCAGGCATATCATCGCGAGCGAATACTGTTACTAACGCCACAACATTAATATCTACGCATTTTTTTGTTTCCTCAATCCACCTATCTACACTTTGTCCTGTAGACACACCATCGTCCACAATAACTACACGCTCCCCCGCTTGCAATGTGTGACCACATATCATTCGCCCTCTGCTATCAGGATTCTGTCTTGCATGACAATAATTTATGGTTTTTCCATATTTGTTATACAAAACACTTGCCGCCATTGCCGAAAAAGAAATCCCATGATATGCCATTCCAGTTAATACGTCAAATTCAAGATAATTTTCGCATATGCAATCTGCCAATACTTCTCCGATTTTACTTATCTGTGCATTGGTAGAGAAATTTTCTGTATTGATAAAATATTCACCGCTCTCTTGAAATATCAGGATTTGATTATCTGCCATAAATCGCACAAATTTCTCTTTGTTTGTCAATGCATCCAACTTATACCCAAACAACTCATCTATTGTTACGCCAAAATATTGTGCCAACAATGGAATCAGAGAAATATCCGGTTGTGCTACTTCATTTTCATACTTTGAAACTGCTTGGTATGAAACTCCCAATTCCCGTGCCACCTCTTCCTGTGTTACGCCTTTTGCTTTTCGCAATGTTTTGATTGTATTTCCAATTGAAATCATAGTTTGTTCCTCCTTAATTTGAATGGATTAAAGAGCTCTTTATGATTTCATTATAAAAAAAGTGAAAGATGAAAACAATAACCTAATTTTCTTGATTTTCTCAACTAGAAGTTGAATTCTTGCTGTTTTTGTTACCATAATAAGCATCACCTTTCAACAGTTTCAATCAGACACCCCCAGTTCTGATTCAAGTTCATCAGCAGATATTGTACCGTTATCACGAATAAAAATTTCTGCTTCATTCAGTTTAGTCATCAATTGATATAAATGCTTTTGTTTGTCATGTTTCTCTAATTTCTCCAGCCCACTAAAAACATTTCTTAACTCAGTTATTTTTTCCATGGCTTCATCCAGTGGAAGTTCTCTTCCAGCCTCCATGTCCGCAATACCATAATTCAATTCGCTTTTCAGCTTATTGTCTTTATCAAAATTGTCTTGCAGCCGTTTACTTGTTTGATTTTTCATACAGCACACCACTTTCTAAAATTATCCATTGTCACACATAACAATTCTCTTTTATGTGAAATTATATGTTCCATCAAAAAACACTTGATATATTTTCATACTAGCGATATTATAACTATATAGCAAGGCACCCATTCCAAAATGGATGCTCCAAGTTTATAGCAATATTGCCCTTACGGACACCGCACATCCTGTGGTTCAGACAGGATAGGCATTTTTATTTTCGCTTTGTCTTTCTCTTGTTGAGAAAGGCAAAGCAACGCTATAACAAGACTACCAAAGGCACATAACAATGTTAATATAACGATGAAAATCGAAATGTTTTCAAAAGCTATCATAAGCGCCACCGTCTTCACTTTGCTACGATCCGTGCTAAACGGATGTCCACCGGACATCCAGCACCTCTTCCTATGTATTCCGGCAAGCCGGTGTACACAAACTTGGGAGGCTACCACCCTGCCATTGGTGCTTTCGCGAATATATTATAACACATGTCAGCTCAAACAACAACTATTGAATAAATTCTTTTATTCCTTGTTACTACATATCTTATTTTCAAAACCATACTGTTTTTTAATTCAAATACCAAGCTATACTGTTACTATTGACAGTATTCGTTGTAATATAGCAGACAAAATTGATAAATCAATTTTTGCAGATTAGGAAATGAATGTTTTTGCGAAAATCCCTATACGTCCGATGAGATAAAAAATTTCTGGAACCAGTTATAGAAACTGCAATAATGCACCCATACAACACTAATCTTATTTCCAAGCCAAAAACGTTGCATTCCTTCTTAAACTTTCTCGCCAAAATGCAACGTTAAAGCCCTAGCATATCGAAAAGAGTTGTTTAGACACATTGATTTACCACAAAAGAGCTGTAAAACAGGCTAAAATTGCAACCTCTTTTAAACAATTTGGCAAAAAGCGTTGTTTTGCAAACTTAACGACGGGCACGTTCTTCTCTCCTTTTCCGAATTTGCGCCTTCACTTCATCGATGGAACTTTTTCGACCTTCTTGCATCGCCTTATATCCCTGACCAAGTAAAGAATATACTTCTAACGTAGCTTCGTCATGTTTCTCTATTTTCTCCAGCCCACTAAAAACATTTCTTAACTCAGTTATTTTTTTCATGGCTTCATCCAGTGGAAGTTCTCTTCCAGCCTCCATGTCCGCAATACCATAATTCAATTCGCTTTTCAGCTTATTGTCTTTATCAAAATTGTCTTGCAGCCGTTTACTTGTTTGATTTTTCATACAGCACACCACTTTCTAAAATTATCCATTGTCACACATAACAATTCTCTTTTATGTGAAATTATATGTTCTATCAAAAAACGCTTGATATATTTCCTTACCAGTGATATTATAACTATGTAGGAACGCTCCCACTTCAAAGTGGATGCTCCCACGAAAGTTAAATGCCCTTACGCACACCGCACATCCTATGGTTCAGACAGGATAGGCATTTTTATTTTCGTTTTGTCTTTCTCTTGTTGAGAAAGGCAAGCAACGCTATAACAAGACTATGATGTGCCCCCAAAAAGTCTAACTTTTTGGGGGCACATCAAATCTGATACAAAGCGTTACTTCGGTTAGAAGCCCCCTTTTCATTCTTTAACTAAAAAACGTTCTTTTCCCCACCAATCAGGAATTAATTCTTTAAGCCGAACGATTCTTCTCTTTTCAAAATCCACAAGTATTTCAATGTCACCACTATCTTTATCTAATTGCATCATATACTCTCTACACGCACCACACGGAGCGCCAACACTTCCATCCTCAACAACCGCAACCATTTTATCGATTTGATGCTCACCATTTGTTATCATATTAGCAATCGCATTTCTTTCAGCACACATTCCCAGTGTACTTGCCGTATCAATACAAACTCCAACATAAATACTACCTTTCTTAGTCAAAAGTGCAGCTGCAACACCCCCTGCCTCTATAAACGGAGAAATCACTCTCTCTTTTTGCACTTTTCTTGCTTCACAGTATAATTTTTCCCAAATATCCTCATACATAATAACACCATCCTAAAATTATTCCATTTCTACTACTACACCATAATGATCACTTGCTGCCAATGCTATATCTTCATAAATTGCTGTGCCAAATACGTTGCACCTGCTCAAAACAGGAAATGGCTGCGGATATGTATTTTGCAATAAAATTCTGTCAAATCTTGAATTTGTCTCTACCGTATTTCCTTTAAATCTAGGATTTTTCCAAAAATCAAGAGTATTCTCAGCCTTTTTATCAGTAATTTCCGCATATGCAGATGCCAAATCAAACCAACACGGTAAGGATTCACAATTATTCAATGTGCATTCTCCTAACAAAAACCGCTGTACATCTGAAAAATCACTACAATTAAAGTCACCCGCCATATAAACATATTCGTATGTTTTTTTATCCACTGCATTGACAATTTTTATAATTTGATGCTCACTGATTAATACACTATCCCACGGAAGATGAACATTCACAACCGCTATTTTTTGAGAATTATCAAAATACCAATAGGGATAATCAGCATTTGCTGCAATACCTTCAGCCAATTTTCTACTTGATACCTCCTGAAGACATATCACATCAGCATTTATTAATTTTATTTCATTTACTATATATTTAATTCTATATGGCATTCCACTTTCTGAATTCCATATATTATATGTAGCAATTTTCAAATTCAAACTCTCCTTTCTTTTCCACACCTTAGTTCTCTCTGCCTCCGTGTCCGTCTACGCCAACAGCGAAACCAAAAACCAGTTATCGAAAAGCTGCCACATCAAAAAGGACATCATTAATATCAATCCACCAAAGAACAACCAATTACTGCCTTTTTCAATTCCTTTGCAAAACAAAATTAGTCCAACAAGTACAAACAATAATTTCATATCCTATTTCCCCTCATTTTTCAAAGGTCATTATAACATATATTGGTAATCTATGAAAGAAAAAGTCCCCACTGCATTTTTTTAGTATACGCCCCCTCGTCAAAATTGCTTTCCGTTTTTTTATCTCAGCCAAAACTCCTCCCCTAATACATTGCTCTTTACAGATTTCATATTTACGTTATTTAATTACGTTATTTTACACTGCTTTATTTTGCAATACCAAGTATAATATTATTTATGAATTTACCTAAGAAAGGGGTTTGACAATGAATGTATTAGACCGTATCGTGGAATTACGGCTGGAGCGTGGCTGGACCGAGTATCAACTATCCCAGCAGTCCGGCATCACCCAATCAACGATTTCAGCCTGGTATCGAAAAAACACATTGCCGTCCATTCCCTCTTTGCAAAAAATATGTAACGCATTTAATATTTCGATGTCTGAATTTTTTATGGAGGAAGACACCACTTCTGTTCATTTGAATGAAACGAGGTTTCGCTTACTCCGCTATGCAGAGCGCTTAAATGGTACACAGTTAAGTTCTATGCTTAAATTTCTGGAATCCCTTTGACTTATATCATAAAAAAGAAAGAGAGGTACTTTTATGCCATTTATTGATTCAAAAATTACCGTATCGCTCACCCCGGAAAAAGAGGAAGCTATCAAAACAAAACTTGGTGAGGCTATCCAAATTTTAAACAAATCGGAAACGTATCTGATGGTTGGATTTGAAGATAATTACGATTTGTACATGGGCGGTTCGAAATTGGACAAGGGAGCATATGTTTCTGTCAGTCTGTTTGGTCAGGCATCTCCGTCTGCCTATTCAGAAATGACAAAAGTTATTTGCGACATTTTAAGTGAAGAGCTTTCCATCCCGGGAAATCAAGTTTATGTCACTTACCACGGTGTGAACGACTGGGGCTGGAACGGCAGCAATTTTTAAATGTAACACCAAGGGAAAAGCAGAGAATTCCATTTTGTGAACTCTCTGCTTTTTCATTTAACCGTATTTATTGGCAAGTAATTTGATGTACTTTTTCTTTCTCGTACGAGGAATTTTAATTTTCGCCGCCGGATAAATTCCAATAAACGCTTTTTTGCCAATGGCTTTCAGTTTTTTCGTTCTAATATCTATGTACCTCAACTGCTTTGTACCGTAGAACGCCATTTTCCCGATTGACTTTATGTTCGTGCCAATTAGAGCACGGCGAATTTTTCTGTTTTTATAAAAAGCACGGTCAGCAATTGCTACGACATCAAAACGGATTCCTTTGGTCTCGCGGCATTTGTAAAATAATTTTTCGTACTGCCGCCCCCATTCAAGTCACAACCGGTATCCTGCCATCCCTTTTCCTCATAACATTCTTTTGGATAATATACTTTTACGTCGGAACAATTATAATCTGTGGTTGGAAAACATCCAAACAGTATTCCTCCCTAATTTGTCCCGTCCAATTTGCAAGTGGTATATGAAGCATCTCTCCAACTATTAACATACTGTGTTTTACCAATTAAACCTCCAACTGTATCACCACCAGAAACCTTGCACTGTGATTCTGTTTTTTCCGTAATCTGACCACCCCCACTTTTTTTCACTTTTCAAAAATTCTCAGCGCAATACGCCCCTCTTTACCATCAAGTCGTTTTGCGCCTCTCTTTTCTTACGTTTTTTCGGCTTTTACACCATTTTTAGTTCCTTTGCAAGCGGGCGTAAGTCGCTTTACAATTGTAATGAAATATATTGACTTTTTCTTCATTGCGTGCTAGTATATTTACAAACAAGGGTGGGAGCAAAACCGTTCTCCTTGTTATTTCTATTTAATAAAAGGAGGCATGCTATTGGGAAATAAAGATTTAGCAGAAAAGAACTTATTACAATACAAAGATGTTTTTTCCGACATCGTTAATGTAAACTTATTCGGAGGCAGACATTATATATCTGCAAACGAATTGTCACGAGAACCCGGTGAACTGATTACTAAGTCCTCTTCTGACAACAAACTAAAACAACTGCAGATGGATGTACCGATGAAGTGCATTAAAAAATATAATACCCGCTTCTTTGTCTGTTTGGAAAACCAAAGCGACATCAATAACATTATGCCTGTCCGCGACATGGGATATCAACATGCAAAATATATGGAGCAGGTTAGGACAATCAAAGAGACAAATCGACAACAACAGACGTATCCATCCCCTATTACCAAGGGGATTCATGATACTCAAAAGCTGGATCCGGTTATTACGCTTGTTTTGAATTACAGTCAGAAAGAGTGGAAAAAGCCTAAGCAGTTACAGGATGTACTTAACATCCCCGACGATATGCGCAAGGAATTTGAGAAGTGGATTTCACCCCATTCAATTGGTATTATCAACTTAGCCAATCAATCCGAGTCCACGATGCAGATGTATCACTCCGACTTTAAATACATCGTCCGGTATCTGTCATGCAAAAATGACAAAGAAAAATTAGAATCTTTTTTCCGCACAACGGATTTTGAACTCGACCATCCGGAAGCCTTTTTAGACTGGCTGGCTGCTGTCGCAAATGACGAACGTTACATAAAAGCAAAGCAGCTAATCGATAAACAAAATGAAAAAGGAGGGCATATCAATATGTGTGTACTTTTAGATATGTATGAGGAACGCGGTGAAAAACGCGGTATTGCTATTGGTGAGGAACGCGGTATCACTATCGGTGAAGAACGCGGCGAAGCTCGCGGCATCTATGAAATTAACACCCTAAATCTCCATTTACTAGACGACAACCGCTTGGAAGATATGCAGCGTGCCATGGTAGATACTGACTATCAAAAAGAACTTATGAAAGAATACGGCATTGGCGTATAGTAAAGGAGGCTTGCTATTGGGAAGTAAAGATTTAGCTGAAAAGAACTTATTACAATACAAAGATGTTTTTTCCGACATCGTTAATGTAAACTTATTCGGAGGCAGACATTATATATCTGCAAACGAATTGTCACGAGAACCCGGTGAACTGATTACTAAGTCCTCTTCTGACAACAAACTAAAACAACTGCAGATGGATGTACCGATGAAGTGCATTAAAAAATATAATACCCGCTTCTTTGTCTGTTTGGAAAACCAAAGCGACATCAATAACATTATGCCTGTCCGCGACATGGGATATCAACATGCAAAATATATGGAGCAGGTTAGGACAATCAAAGAGACAAATCGACAACAACAGACGTATCCATCCCCTATTACCAAGGGGATTCATGATACTCAAAAGCTGGATCCGGTTATTACGCTTGTTTTGAATTACAGTCAGAAAGAGTGGAAAAAGCCTAAGCAGTTACAGGATGTACTTAACATCCCCGACGATATGCGCAAGGAATTTGAGAAGTGGATTTCACCCCATTCAATTGGTATTATCAACTTAGCCAATCAATCCGAGTCCACGATGCAGATGTATCACTCCGACTTTAAATACATCGTCCGGTATCTGTCATGCAAAAATGACAAAGAAAAATTAGAATCTTTTTTCCGCACAACGGATTTTAAACTTGACCATCCAGAAGCCTTTTCAGATTGGCTGGTCGCTGTCGCAAATGACGACCGTTACATAAAGGAAAAACAGTTAATCGATAAACAAAACGAAAAAGGAGGACATATCAATATGTGTGTACTTTTAGATATGTATGAAGAACGTGGCGAAGCTCGCGGCATCCATGAAATTAACACCTTAAATCTCCGTTTACTAGACGACAACCGTTTGGAAGACATGCAGCGTGCCATGGTAGATACTGACTATCAAAAAGAACTTATGAAAGAATATGGCATTGGAAAATAAGCAATAAAATAGGATGCCCGAGCAAAAAGCTTGCCCCTGACATCCTTATATAACACAAGATATTTCATTTATGTATCTTACTTTCCAAGCAGTTCTTCTACAAACTGGTTGTAATCCTGCATCGTAGTACAGTTTGGCGCATAATCGCTGAGCAGTCGTTTTTTCAACTGTGCTTCTTTTGTTTTGACGCACTCGCGAATTGCCGTTGGGAACAATTTAGTGCCAAGCTGTGTGGCAACTTCCTCGATTTCCTGACGCACATCTTTTTCCAAATTGGAGCGGCCGGCGTACTTCACAAGCAAAAGACCGGCGATCTGCAAATTGCGGTTTTGGCGCTTTTGAACAGCATGAATTGTATCGCTGAGTTTTGTTAGTCCCTGCAGTGCAAAGGCATCCGCCGTGACCGGGATAATTACTTCGTCCGCAGCAATCAGACAGTTATACAATACAATATCAAGAGATGGTGCTGTGTCAATTACGATGTAATCATAGCCGTCTAACATTTCAAGCGCATCCTGCAAACGGTACATTCCTTCCACATTTCCATCTAAAAGTTTTCCCGCCTTGGCAAGCAATGGGTCCGAAGCTACAATATCTCCGTTCTCCATGTGTTGCACAGCCTCATCAAGCGGCACCGGGTCCTCATCAACCATGACATCATAAAGAGTTGCCGTATCCTCAATTGCTGCCTGATAGGTACTTGTGCTGTTCCCCTGCGGGTCCGCATCAATTAATAAAGTTTTTCCTTTTTGATTCAAAATCCCTGCTAATGTTGTAGCGGTTGTCGTCTTACCAATACCGCCCTTCTGGTTTGCAATTACATAAACCGTTGCCATAATTTTCTTCCTTTCCGACATTCTTGTCCCACATCCTTTTAGAATGCAATCTGGCCTTCAATTTTCTGATTCACCACATAATAAACTGCTTGTTCTTCCGGTTTCACGTAAATATCAAGCTGTTCAATTTCCTCTTCTGCAACTCCTTTTGTTAAAACATCATCGTGAATCAATTCCAACAAATGCTTTGTCGAACGTTCACGTCCTTCGTACTGAATCACCATATTTTTCTTTGCACTGGCGAAACCGCCAATTTGTTTATTTGCTCTTTCCACACTGCATCTTCGAGCCATACAATCACCTCCGTATTTTACTGTTCTTCCTCTTTCGCTTTACTGCGTTTTATCATATGATTTACGGCAAACCCAAGTCCCATAAGGATCCAGAACAAAGGTGCCACACATACACTTGAATCATTTGCAAGACCAACTACCATGTAACCACTGGCACCACAAAAAATTGCCATTGCTGTTTTTTGAAGCCATGTCTTTTTCTCTGCATTCATGCAATTCTTCCATGTTGCAATAACAAGCATCACGTACAAAGCAATCAATGCCAGACAGGCAAGCATACCGTCCTGCGTCCAAATCTGAAGATACATATTATGCGGTTTCGTAATAAGCTGCGCATTAAACTCAGAATTCACTTTTCCCACATAATCATTATTCGGAAATTCATATACAAAATTATCCGCACCAACACCAATCAAGGCCGTTGATTTAAGCATTGGAAATGTACGTGACCAAATATAACCACGGCGGGTCGCAAAATCGTAATTATTTTCAAAACCAATCGAATCCACTTTTCTCAGTTTGTCCAATCGTCCCTGCGGATTATAATACAAAAGTTTATTATCTTTTTTCACCAAATCCCACGTTTTTCCGTCTGCACCAATTTCAAGACACGGAATCGTTGTTTTATCAACTTCAACAGCAGATGCTGAGAATTTAATCTTCTCATATCCTTTTTCTGCAATCGTCACAACATTATTATTTGTCGCAGTCTCCAGTGTTTTTCCCTTTTTATCCTTCAAAGAAAAGGAACCGATACTGTCAGTCGAAGTAAACCCTCCCACAACCGTCTTTCCGCTGCCGGTCACAATTTCAAACGAATTTTTCTTTGTCTGAATGGACGAAATAGTATTCGTCGTTTTTTCTCCCTCGCTGCCCGTAAATCGGTTTAAAATGCCGGGTTTTGCAACGAGCACGCAGACCACCGCAGCAATACACACAACAACCGCTCCAACCGAAACAAGCAGATGCTTTTTCGCATAGGGAAGCAGAAAAATCAGTGCTGCAATAACAGCTCCGGCAACACCAATCAGTCCGGTCAATGACTGTGAGCCATACAGCATAATCAACTGGCAAACGGTAGATATCAGAGCCAGTACACGAAATGTCATTTTCTTTGCCGTAAAAAGCAAAAGAATCGTAATCGGTAAAACAACCGCTACATATGAACCAACATAGTTCGGATTGTGAAGTGTAGAATATGCCATGCCCTTGCCAAATGTCAATTTAATATTAAATCCACTTCTGCCAGCCAGTTCAGTCGTAACCAAAGGCCTTGCCCATGCACTCTGAATCCAGTCCAGACCAAACGTTTGGAATGCACCGAGAACACTGACAACACAAGAACCGGCAGTCAGTCCGTTAAGAAGCCACTCCACTACCTCTTCTTTCTTCACGTAACCGTATACAAATATAAAACAAATTACATAAATAAGAAGGACAAACACGCCCTCAAACTGCTCATAACCGCCTAAGAACGCATCCTCTGCATGCACCGCTCCCATCGCTGAAAACAGCGAAAACAGGGCAAACACCGATGCCGGAATCAACGGAATCCACGCATTTTTATCAAACAATCTGCCATTTTCACCAGTACAAAGCCAATATGCCAAAATCACCGTAACAATAGCACCCAGTATCATCAGAAAATGTGATTTATAATACAAAAAGAAATCCGTCACCTGACCATTTGCCGATGACCATAATTGTTTACTCAATCCATTATCATAAATATGTGCATTGGTAATCAATGGAAGCACTGCCAGTATAAGCAAAATTGGCACAAAAAACTTTTTCCCATATTCTTTTTGCTGCTTTTGTTGTTTCATTTGCAATCTCCTTTATTCCTCAATAAACCTCTTGATTTTTTTCATCTTTTCTTTTGTCATGCGGTAACCATGCCAATAAGCCATTTCCAGTTTGCGCACATCACTTTCAAAGCTGTTCAGTAAATGGTTCGGCCGTAGAATCAACACTTTTCCTTCCTTCGCTAATGCCTCACACTCTTTGACCATGGCATTGTAGTGGTCCGGTCTCTCCATAATCACGCGCTTAATCTCCGGATATTTATGTCCTAGCATTCTGGCACCCATTTTATCATATTTGCCATAACGTTTCACAAAACCGCGTGGCTGCGTAAGTACCACAATCAGTTTGTCACAACCGTCATCTAACGCTTTTTTAAACGGAATCGGGTCAACCAGCCCGCCATCGTAATACTTCTGCCCATCCAAATCAATCGCCGGAAAAAACATCGGCAGTGCACAGGTTGCACGAAGCATTGTAAATTTCTCATCCATATCCATTGCGTTTTTATACTCAATCTGTCCGGTTTTTGCATTTGTCACACCAACCAGACAAGTTCCCTCATATGAACGAAAGGTGTCCCAATCAAATGGAATTAAGTGATCCGGAATTTCTCCAAAAACAAAATCCAGTCCGAAAATACTCTTATATTTTTTCCAGTTACTCCGACTCATATATCGCTTATCATTACGGTATTTCTGCATAATTTCCAAATTTCTCTGTGGTTGTTTAGAAATATACGAGACGCCATCCGCAATTCCAGCGGAAACACCAATACAGTAAGGCAGTAATATATTCTCCGACAACAGTGCATCCATCACACCGCAGCTAAAAATCGGTCGAAATGTCCCACCTTCAAAAACAATCCCTGTCATATGCATGCTCCTTTCACGCCATTTATTCTATTTTATCACAGATAAAGAGACGCCGCAACCAAAGAGCGGCATATGTCTGCGTATAAAATAAAAATAGCAAAAGAAGTTCCATTCGTTAATAACGAACAAACTTCTTTTGCCATCTTTAGACTATTTTATTATAACAGCCCTGCTTTTCAACAATCCATTTTCAAATCTTACTCAGCGTTATTGTATTTCACACCTGTCATAAGCTTTTTGCCTTTAATAGCAAACAATTCAGAAACACTAACAACCTGATATCCTTTGTCTTTGCACTGCTCTAGAATTTCCGGAACTGCCTGTGCTGTTTTTTCATGAACGGAATGCATGTTAATGATACCGCCATCTTTTAAGTTATTGATTACATTGTTTACCAAATTATCCTTCGTTGTCGAATTCTGATAATCCTGACTCCAAATCGATACATCGATAAACGGTTTCTCGATTACTGCATACATCGCCTGACTATAAGCAACGTTTGGCGCACGGAACAAGAAGTGTTTGTATCCGGTGATTTCCGAAAGAAGCTCATCTGTCTTAGCAATTTTCTCTTTAATCACTTCTGGTCCTACGCTATTCAACCCATTGGAATCATAAGAATGGTTTGCCACCTCAAATCCAGCCTCTTTCGCTGCAAGAACTTCATTTCTGGACTCATCATCATGCTCAATATGAGCACCGATGTAGAAGAATGTTGCATGAGCGCCTGCTGCTGTCAAAGCCTTCTGAATCTGCATACCATAATCAACAAATTCCGAATAACCTCCCGGACCATCATCAAATGACAATGCAACAACCGGTTTTTCTGGGTCAATGTTTTTGTCAATCCAACTCTGGTCAAGACCATCATATTTGAACTCAGAAGATACAAATTCCGGTGCTACTGTTGGTTTTGGTGTTGGTTTGCTTGCTCCTGCTGCCGGATTAGCAGTTGGTGTCGGTACTACAGCTGTTGGTGTTGCTGTCGGTGCCGTACTTGGTTTATTCGTGTTTGGTGCAGTGGTAACTGCCGGTGCTTTTGTAACTGCCGGCTTCTTTGCCTTAACAGTAACTTTGCAGGTCAGTTTTTTCTTTCCGACTTTCGCTAATACAACTGCACTTCCAGCTTTCTTACCTTTTACTACCACACTTGTTTTCTTTTTCTTCGAAAGACTAACAACCTTTTTGCCTGACTTAATGGACCAAACTGCTTTCTTTCCATTCTTCAGCTTAATCGTCTTTTTCTGTCCAACCGAAATGCTTACTTTCTTTGTGCTAAGTTTCGGTGCCTTTTTCTTTGCTGCTGCCGGTGAAGATGGCATTGACACGCCAAGAAGCAATGCTGCCGTCATCACATAACTCATTGTTTTACAAAACTGTTTTTTCAACCTTGTGTCCTCCAATCATTTTTTGTTTTTGAAACCGCCCCGTAAACAACCCCTGTTTCGTATACGATCCCTCTCTTTGAGATTATTGTAACACCAAGGCATAACTTTGTAAATATATTCCATTTAATATTATAATGTTTTACTTATAGCGATTTTTAATAAAAGTATAAGGTTGCGCTTATGCTTTTATTCATCTTCATACATTCGGAATAATGTTTTTAAGATATTCTGGTACTCTTTCTGCTTTTCTTCGTCCTCCAACTGCTTTAATTCCTGAATCGGCTCACGAATCAAGCGCTGCAAAGAAGCATGAAGCACCTTTTTCAATAATTTCTGCTCTCTGTGATTGAGAGGAATTTTTCGATTTAAATATTCATAACTGTCCGTCTCAATCTGTGAACACCGTTTCTGCAGCGTCTCAATCGTGCCATCCACACGGCTCAATAAAAGCCATTCCATCGTCTCCTGCACCTTTTCCTCAATAACCTGTTCACAATCTGCCGCCAGTTTTTCCCGCTCATTCTGATTTTTTTCGGTAATTTTCTGCAGCGTATCTATATCAATCAACTGCACCCCCGGAACTTCTTGTAACCGGCTGTCAATATCCCTCGGTGATGCCAAATCCAAAAACTGCATTTGTGTGACACCCGTCTCTTTCCATTTATCGTACAAAACAACCAGATGCGGCGATGACGTTGCTGATACAACCGTTTCACACCGTTTCATCGCATCATAACGCTCATGATAATCCACCACTGTCAAATTTTCATGTACCGCTAACAATTCTTTTGCGTGCGCAAACGTCCGGCTGCACAGATAAATCTTTTTTGCTCCGTATTCAAACAAATATGTCAAAGCAAGTGCCGCCGTTTTCCCGCTTCCAATCACAAGAATATTTTTCCCGCTAACACCACCGGCACGGTGCAGTTCTTTCACGCCAATATAACTGACTGACAGCGGCTTTTCGCTGATGCGGTAATTCGTCTTAATCCACTTGGCACACGTCACTGCATCCCTTACAATGCGCTCCAATTCTTTGCCGCTGTGCCCCATGGTCCTGGCAAAATCCATCGCCTCAACAACCTGCCCTAAAATCTGGTCTTCCCCTACGACTAACGATTCCAAGCCTGCCGCCACGCGGAACAAATAAGAAACCGCCTCACTGCCCTCTTTTTTCTTACAGTAATCCCCAAACGAAACATTCGGGAAAATGTCCTGGTAGCAGGACTGCACCTGCTCCCCCGTCACCGCATCCGAATGAGAAAAATAGAAAATCTCGCTGCGGTTGCAGGTCGAGACAATCACACATTGTTTTAAGCCAATGACAGAAAGCCGCTCCCATAATTCAATTTTTTTTGAGTCGGGTAACGCCACCTGCCCGCGCAGGGCAAGTGGTGCTTCTTTATAGCAAATTCCAACATAGCCAAAAATCATGGTTACTGCTCCTTTTGTTCTTCCTTAAGCCACCGAGCTACATCAAGCGCATGATAAGTAATAATCATTTTTGCACCGGCACGCTTAAATCCAATCATGTGCTCCATCACAATTCGTTTTTCATCAATCCAGCCTTTTTGCGCAGCTGCCTTCACCATCGCATATTCTCCGCTGACGTTATACGCCACAATCGGAATATTATAATGAATGGAAATATCTTTTAGCACATCCAGATACGCCATCGCCGGTTTTGCAATAATTAAATCCGCACCTTCTTTGATGTCCTGCTCTACTTCACGCAGAGCTTCTTCTCCATTTGCCGGATCCATCTGATAACTTTTCCGGTCACCAAATCCCGGTGCCGAATGTGCGGCATCGCGGAATGGTCCATAATATGCCGACGCAAATTTTGCACTGTAGGACATAATCGGCGTATTATATAGACCTTCTTCATCAAGAGCCAGGCGAATTGCCTCAACACGTTTATCCATCATATCACTCGGTGCAATGATATCTGCTCCTGCTTTGGCATACACAACAGATGCCTTTGCCAATAGCGGAAGCGTTTCATCATTTAAAACTTCCCCATCGCAAATCAGACCGCAGTGTCCATGTGATGTGTATTCACACAGGCAGACATCCGCAACAACAACAAGTTCTTTGTAATTTTTCTTAATATAGCGAATCGCCTGTGGCACGATTCCGTCTTCGGCATACGCACCACTTCCCTGCTCATCTTTGTGTGCCGGAATACCAAACAATAAAACTGCCGGAATCCCTGCCTCACGCACTCGGTCAAGTTCTTCATGAAGTCTGTCAATCGAATACTGGCAGATGCCCGGCATCGACTCTACCGGTTCACAAATATTTTCTCCTTCTATTACAAAAATCGGATAAATCAATTCGTCCACCCGGACATGATTTTCCCGCACCATATCTCTCACTCGTTCATTCATCCGCAGTCTTCTCGTTCGTTCCATTTTAATGCACCTTCCTTTTCGTATCCAATTACCTGTTTAATAAGATAGCATAAACCAGCGAAACATCTTTTTGTTTCGTTTATAAATCTTTTTATACTGAGAGTGCGGCAAAGGACATGGCACTGTCCCTGTTTCTACCGTAACACTCACAATTTTCTTCTCGTACACAAGCCAGTCCGCAAAGCCTCCGTGTTCTTCTGTACTCGAACTCTTTGGCATCATTCGGTAATGATTTCTCTTTTTTATTTCACTTGCTAACCTGTACTGCTTTTCATGCAGTGGCGACGATACATCAAAATCCCAGTATAAAATACTGCCGGTCGAATGGAGATTCAACACCGTCTTTGGCGATATCCGCTTAATAAAAGAAATTAATGCCTTCGTTTCCTTTTCGCTCGCTGCCTTTTTTCCTGTATATGTTGTGGCATCCGGTTTCCTTTTCTTCCCCTTCTTTTTATCCTTTTTCTTATCTGCTGAAAAACCGGCAGGGAAATTATTGTTAATATTAACCCCTCTGGCATTATTTTTCCACGTATTGAAATGCCCTATCTTTTGTATTTTCTTGCGAAGTTTTGCATTGCGGATTCCACTTGCCCCATACTGCGAAATTGTCACACCGTCCGGGTTATCCATCGGCAGAATATAAAGACAGGTCGAACGGAATCTTGCGCGGTGCTCACCATATTCCCGAAGAATTTCCTCGGTCTGTCGCATAATGACCTGTGTATTTTTCCACTCTCTGGCATGAATTGCCGCATCAATCACAAGTTTCTTTGCCGCAGAAGGATTTCCCACACGCAGGCACCAGATTTCCCTGTTGTCATATGTCCTGCCAATGCTCGACAGCCCGGTTTTTCCGGGGTATTTGCGGGCAATCTTACGCAAATCTCTTGTCATCTCTGCGTAGTCGTATTTCTGATCCTTTTCACTGACAATCCACGGTTCTTCTTTTACAACAATTTTAATCCTGCACTGGTTTTTATCCGAATCTTTCACCTTTACGAAAAGGTAAGTCGTACCCTTCTTTTTCGCCGTAATACGCCCGTTTTTATTGATACTTGCAATCTTTTTATTCTTTATTCCAAAAGACAATTTCTTTTTGGCATAGTTAAAAGAAACTGTCGCCTTTTTCTTTTCCCATAACTTTATTTTGCTGCCGCTTTTGCTCTTAATTTTTTCATTAAAATAAATGTAAATATAGCAGCTTTTGCCTGTCACTTTGGACGTTGCCTTTAAGAGCGTGTAAATTTTTTTGTTTTTTGTCTTACATTTTACCACCCCAGAGGAAGATACGGTAACTAACTTCTTTTTTACTTCTTTTTTCGAAGTACCTCCGTAAACCTCGAAAGCTGATGCCTGTGACATAACAAGTTTTACCGAATCCGTCGTATATGAGTAAAGGTGATACACTTTTTTCCCTTTAACCCTTCGGTAATGAATCCCCTTCATGCCGCCTTTATAGTATTTGGCGTGGGGCGATACCAGTTCATACTTTTCCACCGGCTTTGGAGTTTCGGCTGGCTGTGGCGTAACTGTTGGCTCCGGCTCCTCTGTTGGCTCCGCAGTCGGTTCTACTGTCGGTTCAGGCGTTGGCTCTTCACTCCACTCCGTCTGATTGTTCTTCTGTCTTGCCTGCAAATGGGCAGGACTCCCGCTCATGAGGTCACACAAAATTAAGGTTACGGCAAGCAATGCCGCTATTTTTTGCTTATGCGTCTGACTCATTTCCCTCATTTCCTTTCCATTAATCGTGATGTTTCACTTTTACTGCAAGATAAAAGGTACCTCACAATGAGATACCTTTTTGTACTTGTTTGTTATAACAGATAAAACTTAAGCTAATTTGCTTTTTGCTACTTCTACCAAAGAAGCGAAACCTTCCGGATCACTGATTGCCATCTCAGAAAGCATTTTACGGTTTACGTTTACCTCAGCAAGTTTCAAACCATACATAAATTTGCTGTAGGAAAGACCATTCATTCTAGCTGCTGCGTTAATACGAGCAATCCAAAGCTGTCTGAACTGTCTCTTTTTCTGTTTTCTACCTGTATAGGACTCTTCCAACGCACGCATAACAGACTGTTTTGCAACACGATACTGTTTACTTCTTGCGCCTCTGTAACCCTTTGCCAGTTTCAATACTCTTTTATGTTTTTTCTTTGCGTTCATTCCGCCTTTAATTCTAGCCATTTGTCAGTTCCCTCCTTCGCCATTAGCTGTATGGCATAATCTTTTTCATTGTTTTTACATTAGTTTCATCTACAAGAGCAGACTTTCTGAGATTTCTTTTTCTCTTTGTTGTCTTCTTAGTCAAAATATGACTCTTGTATGCTTTGTTTCTTTTCAATTTACCGGTACCGGTAACTTTAAAGCGCTTTGCAGCAGCTCTTTTTGTTTTCATTTTCTGATTTGCCATGATATTATTCCTCCGTTATTATTTTGTGGCTGATAAAAACATTACCATACTTCTTCCTTCCATCTTCGCAGGTTTGTCGACGGAAGCAACGTCCTTTAATTCTTCAAAAAACGCATTCAGGATTTCCCTCCCTACATCTTTATGAGCCATTTCTCTACCACGGAATCGGAGTGAGACTTTTACTTTAGCTCCCTTTTGCAGGAATTTCTTTGCCTGGTTTACTTTCGTGTTCAAATCATTGGTATCAATGTTTGGCGAAAGTCTGATTTCTTTTGTCTCGATGGTTTTCTGTTTCTTCTTTGCTTCTTTTGCTTTACGAGCCTGCTCATAGCGGTACTTGCCGTAGTCAATAATTTTACATACCGGCGGTTTTGCAGTCGGTGCAATCTTTACCAAATCAAGTCCTGCATCTTTTGCTTTGAAATATGCTTCTTTTGCTGACATAATGCCAAGCTGTTCTCCATTTGGTCCAATTACACGAACTTCTCTGTCGCGAATCTGCTCGTTAATCATTAAATCGCTTATTGTTCTTACCTCCTAAATGAAAAAAAGATAGCTGTTTCTAAAAGCCAGCTATCCACGTAAAACATTTCCTATCATTATAATAGATGTGAACCAATACCGTGTGATAACAAATGTTATACGGCAAGGTGAGAGTGGATAACTCTGCTTTTTACACCTTTGGTAGTGTACCATAGAAAGGTGGTGTGTGTCAAGGGATTGCTGGTAACTTTTTTCAGTTTCCGTAAATGGCCTTAATTCTATTTATATTTCTTGCGCCGCTCCCGCTTAGCAAACGCACAGGGGTATCGACACGCAGACTACGCGTGTCTGATACCCGATGTGTTTGCAGCGCAATCATTATAAATTGAATTAAGGTCATTTATTGGATTCCTGAAAAACCAGCAGCAATCACTTGACCACACACGCTTACATACAAAGTATCAGCCATGGTATTAAGGCAGGGCAACAAATGATTGGGGGGATGCCATTTATTGAATTCCAGTAATTTGGCAGAAAAACTTTGAAACTCGTGGGTTTTGAGTACGTCGGTATGTAGCGCTGGTAGTTTCAGCGCCCATACCGCTACGTACTCAACGAGCGAAAGCGGCGCAAGAGGTTCGGGGAACCTCTGTTCTGCGCGGACCGAAGTGGAACGTAGACCCACGAGATACAAAGCTTTTCTGCCCAATTACGGAAACAATAACACGCACTCCCCACTTAATTTACCATCCCCGATATATCAACCTTAATAAACTGCTGAAGCCATTCGATGATGTCTTTTTCGTTTGCAGGATTTAAGTTCTGAATTGAGGATAGATTTTCAATTGTCATGTGGTCCCAGCGAATCATCCAGATTCCGTATGCCAAAATCACGGCATTTAAAACCAGACCGATGGCACTCAAAATCAATCCAATGATTCCTAATTTTTTCGCATTTTTACCACCTTTTGCCACAGCGATAATACTAAAGACAAGGGCGATTGCGGCAGGGATTACGCCGATACCTGTTCCAAAACAGCAAAAACAGGAAATTCCACCTAATATAAGAGAGGCAATTGCAAGCCCTCTGTGCCGATTTATATCTGTCATAGATACCTCCATTTCTATATCATGCCGTATGGGGCGAAAAAGGATGCTGTCTGTTCCAGATGCTGCATCGACGAATTATTTGTAATTTTAATTAACAGCACCGCCACGACAATGGCAAGGATGACCCCTGCCACTCCCACAACGATACCGGCAATTGCTGCATCTTCCTGATTCGGATTGTCATCCCGAAGTCCCAAAATTCCAAATACGATGCCAAGCACTGCCATTACCAAAGAAATGGACCATTGCATACAACAAATCATCGAAGCACATGAAAGCACTAACGACGCAATCGCTTTTGCATTTGTCTGTCTATTCTGCTGCATACAAACCTCCTGCTTATTTGCTCTCCGGTGTCACTTCTACCTTACGAATTTCTTTCGTACGGATTTCCTTGCAAATGTCATCAATGAACGCATCCAAAGACTGTGCACCCTCGTCTCCTTTGAAACGGCTGCGAACGGATACAACGCCTTCTTCCTCTTCTTTCTGCCCAACAACGAGCATATACGGTGTTTTCTGAAGTCTTGCCTCGCGAATCTTGTAACCGATTTTTTCGGAACGGCTGTCCACGCTGCAGCGGATGCCATTCGCTTTTAATTTCTCTTCCACGCTGTTTGCGTAATCGAGATATTTCTCGGAAATTGGCAGAACACGTACCTGCTCCGGTGAAAGCCATGTCGGGAATGCACCGGCATATTTCTCAATCAGCCATGCTAACGTTCTCTCATAACATCCAATGGATGTTCTGTGGATGATGTATGGGCGTACTTTCTCACCATTTTCATCAATATAATACATGTCAAACTGTTCAGCCAAAAGGGCATCCCACTGAATAGTAATCATGGTATCTTCTTTACCGTATACATTTTTCGCATTGATATCTACTTTTGGTCCGTAGAAAGCGGCCTCTCCGACATCCTCAGTAAATGGAATATTCAGTTCTGTCAAAATCTGGCGGATATCTTCTTCTGTCTCATTCCAAACTTCCGGCTCGCCGATATATTTTTCACGGTTTTCAGGATCCCATTTACTCAGATGATACGTTACATCTTCCTCAACACCAAGTGTCTGCAAACAGTACTGAGCAAGAGCGATACAATCCTTAAACTCTTTTACCATCTGGTCCGGACGCACAATCAAATGGCCTTCAGAAATTGTAAACTGGCGCACACGAGTCAAGCCGTGCATTTCACCGGAATCCTCATTACGGAACAATGTTGATGTCTCACCATAACGGCATGGCAGGTCACGATAGGATTTCTGGCTTGCCTTGTAAACATAGTACTGGAATGGACAGGTCATCGGACGAAGGGCAAATACTTCCTTATCCTTTTCCTCATCGCCAAGAACAAACATACCTTCTTTGTAGTGATCCCAGTGACCGGAAATCTTGTACAAATCAGATTTTGCCATCAAAGGTGTCTTCGTTCTCATGTAACCGCGCTTTTCTTCCTCATCTTCAATCCAGCGCTGCAAAGTCTGAATAACCTGTACACCTTTTGGCATCAGAAGCGGAAGTCCCTGACCGATTACATCAACGGTGGTAAACAGTTCCAGCTCACGTCCCAATTTATTGTGGTCGCGTTTTTTAATATCTTCCAAATGCTCCAGATAAGCATCCAAATCCGCTTTCTTTGTATAAGCAGTTCCGTATACACGGGTAAGCATTTTATTTTTCTCATTTCCTCTCCAGTAAGCACCGGAAGAAGAAATCAGCTTCATTGCCTTTAACGGTTTTGTATTCATCAAATGAGGACCGGCACACAAATCAATGTATTCGCCCTGCTGATAGAAAGAAATCTCGGCATCTTCCGGTAAATCTTCAATCAATTCAACCTTATACGGCTCCTCACGTTTTCTCATCAAATCAATTGCCTCTTGTCTTGGCAGGGTAAAACGCTCTAATGTCGCACCTTCCTTAACAATCTTTTTCATTTCTTTTTCAATCTTGTCCAGTGCCTCACGATCCAATGGTGCTATATCAAAATCATAGTAGAAACCTTCCTCAATCGAAGGTCCAATGGCACATTTGGCATCCGGATACAATCTCTTAATCGCCTGTGCGAGCACATGGGATGCAGTATGACGGAATGCTGCTTTTCCTTCGTCGCTGTCAAATGTCAAAATATTCAGTGTGTGTTCGCCATCTACTATTGTGCGCAAATCCACAACTTCGCCGTCTAACTCGGCAACGCATGCCACTCTGGCAAGTCCTTCACTGATGTCTTTGGCAATATCAATAATGCTCATTGCCTGTGAATACTCTTTGCTTGAACCATCTTTAAGTGTTACTTTCATGTCAATTCCTCCTGTCTTCATTCAATATACAAGAAGGCCTCATCCCTTCTTGCTGTTATAGTTCGAAGGGACGAGGCCATTAATTCAATGTTCTCGCGGTTCCACCCTTGTTGGACGAAATAGTAATAAATCATCCCGGCTTCATTCTGACGATAACGGGGTCACCGGACCGGATTGGGGTCACTCCGAGGTAGTTTTCAAACGGTTTCCATGAAAATGCTTCCAGCACAAGGCATTTCTCTCTGACATGTTCTGCGTTTTACTCGTCTCATCTACGTGTTACCGCTATTATAATCTTGAAAATTTAAAATGTCAACACCCTTAAATTCTTTTATTTGCAAGAACCTCATACACATTCTTAAACGAATCTTTCACCGCATACAACTCGGTAAACAAACCACAGTATGGTCCATTCATAGAATAACTGTAATTATTATCTTCAAGCGACGGGTCATCCTGCCAGCCCCAGATTGAAACCGCTTTCAACGGACGGCTCTCCTCCAGTTTTTTGATTTCTTCCGCCGATTTACCGGAGCAGTCTGCCGGAATGGCGTTCACATCCACAAACATCTGGAATAATTTCTTATAAAATTCCGCATGTTTTTTCTGTATTGCCTTTGTATTCATATAGTTTCTTACTGCCATTTCGGTCACCTGAACTTCACATCCAAGTGCTGCATAGGTCTCAATCGATTTCTTGATATCCGAAATATTCTGCTCATTCATGCAGCCATTCTGAGTTCCGTAACCGCCAATGTATCCCTGCATGCCAACGCCGTCACACAGTTTGCGGACGTTTCCTTTGGCGTCTTTGGCATAACTGTTAATACTCTTAACCAGATTTACAATTTCTTCACGTTTTGATTTGTAAAATGAATTGTAATCATTATAGTACAGCTTAATATCGGCACCCAGCTCATCTACCGTATTTTTCGCATAGAGGAACGACTGCTCCACATAATCGCTGCCAAGGATTTTGTAAAACTGATTATCTTTACGCAGGTTTCTGTTATCACCCCCTACATTCTGATCTGCCACTGCCTCATTTACAACATCCCAGCAGTAAATTACACCCGGATATTTCTTTTCAAAATGAGTGATTACTTCTTTAATATAATACTGAAGACGTTTCTGCATAACCGCCTTACTTACATATTTCTTACCTGTGTCATAGCCCTCGCGGAAGAACCAGTCACACATATACGCATGCCACACAAGAACATGTCCCCGCATCTGGATTCCGTTTTCCTTGGCAAATGAAATAATCGTATCTGCCTTGTCATAATTCATCACCGGCATACCATCTTTGCTCTTTGCGGATTTTGCCTGGTCTAAAAGCGAATATGCCTTAAACTCATTTCCTGCTGTCAAACTGTTAAAATGGTATTTCACAAGATTTTTGTAGTTGTCATTTGTTGTAACATTTGTGTAGTTTACAACGGTTCCCAACTTGAATCCGTGTTGCGCTGCCAACTTAGCAAGCGGCTGATACTTCGTCGTCGCATTTAACACGTTCGCCTTTTTCTTCGCCTCAGGAGAAACGTATTTTGTTACGCTCACCTTACATTTTAAAGTGACTTTTTTCTTCTTTTTGGCACCTTTCTTCTGATACCAAACCTTGGCTTTTACTGTCGCACTGCCTTTTTTTAATCCCTTAATGGTGACCGATGTCTTTTTCTTTTTCGACAGTTTTGCCACTTTTTTTCCGGACAAAGTCCATTTGGTTTTCACGATTTTTTTCGTTCCGTTTTTCTTAACCTTCAATGTCTTTGTCTTGCCGATATAGGCAGTCATTTTTGTTTTTGACAATACCGGCTTTTTCGCTTTTGCTTTTGCCTGCGCCTCACCTGCTCCGGCAAGAGAGCCAATCGTCAGGCATGCGGCAAGGGAAAGCGAGAGAATCTGTTTGCTTTTCATGCTGCTTCACTCCAATCTTTTATGATAAGAATAAGTATAGCACATTTTGTCAACACTAGCAGTTAAAATCAGCCGATTACCCAACAGGCAATTTTTACACCGGACGCCCCGGATGGCTGTGTCATGAAGTCATCCCCTGACACTATTGCTTTCAATGTATGCCGGGGAATGATTTTTGTTCTCAGTTCATTAAGCGAGAAAAAGTTTGTGCTAAATGCCGAAGAGAAGCTTATGCAACCTAAAACCTCACAAAAGTTCAAAAACGTTGCATGCTTTCGCCTGCTTTTCAAAATAAAACAACCAAAAAGGTTACAATCAACAAAAAGCGTTGCAATTAATACGTGATTTTTGCTGATAAAGCCTAATTTCAACGTAAAAATGCAACGCTATGAAACAAATCATAGAAAAAGAGTTGTCGAAGAAAATTTAAATCAGTTTTGGAGCAACAAATTTCTACCAAAAACGTACAGCCCGTCTTTTGGGGGTTGCCGTAAATTATCAAGAAATGATTTGCAGCGAGTGGGTACAAACACGTGGGTATCAAGCTTGCGTATTTTGCAAGCTGATACCCCTACGCGTTTGTCTTAGCGAGAGCGCCCACTTGATGCAAATCATTTCTTGATAATTTACGGCAACCCCCAAAACACGGCTACCTCCAAATCCCCTTCTCTTTCCGTATCACATAATACAAATCATTTTCCATTGCCATAACTTCTTCCATCGGCACGCTCTTAAAGACCGGCATCCGCATTTTGTATTTAATCCAAAAGAACGAGTAGATACCAAGAATCAAAAAGGCAATTCCGGTTACGCCCCAGATAGCTAACCGCTCTGCCGGGTCGGTTGAAATATTTAAAATCATGTATGTTGTTCCTAAAATCCCGATAAGCGGCAGAATTTTACCGAGTGGAACTTTAAAGGAACGCGGTGCATTTGGCACTCTTTTTCTCAGAATCAGCACGTCAATATGCGCTAAGATATACGAAATCATCCAAAATACAGAACCCACCAGAATCAAAAATGAGATTGCCGAGGAGGAACTGTCACTAATAAAAGCAAAAATCAAAATGGTAAGACTGACAAATATTACACCGAAAAATGGTACTTTCCTTTTATTTGTCTTGGCAAAAAACTGTGGCATCATATTCATTTTTGCCATGCCCTGACAAATGTTTGAAAGACCACTTACCGTTGAATTTTGCGTGCTGATAACCGCCAGAGCAGCCACCATTGTCATCCAGTATTTTCCTGCCCCGCCAAGAAGATTTTGACCGTATAACAAATGTGGTGCGGCAGATTCGGTCAGTTTTGTCCACGGCGTATAATTATGAAAACCTAATACCATGATTGCCTGCACCAGACAAATAAGCACCAGTCCAATCATCATACCAAGCGGCACGTTTCGTTTGGCATTTTTAACATCTTTGGATATTGGAATGACATATTCGGCACCAATAAACAACCAGAATGCCACTGCAGTTGTCGACACAATATCAGAGAAATTCGTTGACATGCTTGCCGGCTGGGAAACAACCTGTCCGGTTCCAAGCCCCAGGGCACCGATAATTCCCATAACAACCATCGAGCCAACCAAAAGGAATGCAACCAAATTCTGAATTTTAGCAAACATATCGACACCAAACAGATTTGCCACCATAACGATTACCGTCATGATAATGGTATAGCCGATGCTTGGAATCGGCAAATGAAGCGTCTGCGACATGGCATAGGCAAAAATCGATGCTTCAACACCACACGATAAAATGTTACAAATCAGATACCCTCCCACCATAGAAATCATGGTTGGAAACGGTCCCATACAAGCGAGCGTATACTGCGCCAGTCCTCCGGTCGTGTTTGGCATCAGACCATTTAACTCAGACAGCGAAGCAACCGTTGTCATATTCAGCAGGCAGGCGATAATCATCGCACCAATAAATGGGATTCCCACCGTTCCTGCTCCCTGTCCCAATGACACCAGACAGCTTGTCGCAATGACAAGCCCGACAGAAACAGAAACCACACTTCCTAATCCTAATTTTTTGTTTTTCTCCATGCCAATTCCCCCTTGTTCTCTTAAGCCATTTCCGGTTTATCCCACAATGGCAGTTCAACACCAATATCTTCTTTTAAGGCACGGCGGTAAACAGTAGTTCCCCATGCGATGTCCTCAACCGGCATACCTCCGACAGAATATACGATAATTTCATCTTCGCTTTCCCGTCCTTTTCTCTCACCGGTAATCACATCTGCCACATCAATAATGTCTTCTCTTGTAATTTTCCCCATCTGTTTTAAATCCGTAAATTTACTTCCTACAATCTGTACCTGGTCGTAAGTCGGATATGGATATTCCTCCTCCCACGCCTCATACAATTTGTAGTTGTCCACAACCTTTTTACAGCCATTTACAAGGAAATCCTCATCAAAACGAGCCGCCGAAGGCATACTGATTAGTGCACCTTTCTTAATCCATTTTGTATCAATATAAGGAAATTCAGCCTCGCTGTCCTTTACCGTCGTTGTCATACTGATAATGTCACTGTCTTTTACGGCTTCCTCAATAGAATCGCAAATCACAATATTTTTAATTCCCGGACATTCCTCTTTAACAAATGCGACAAATGAATCGATGGACTTTTGTCCACGTCCCTTAATCTTCACGGTATCAATACCCGGTCTCACACTGACAAAGGCACGAAGAGAAGTTTTTCCCATAACACCCGGTCCAATGATTGCGACTGATTTCGCATCCTCTCTCGCCAAATATTTGCAGCCAACACCGGGAATTCCCCCTGTTCGGTAAGAACTCAAAAGGTTTGCCGACATCATCGCAAGTGGTGCCCCCGTATCTTTATCATTTAACATCATCATCAAAATGGAACGTGGCAGCCCTTTTTTCTTATTCTCCATGTTCGAGCCGTACCACTTCATCCCCGCCATCTGATAGCGTCCGCCAAGATATGCCGGCATCGCCATGAAACGTCTGTCCTCTGCATTTTTCGGCATTCCATCAAATTCCGGGTCATCCGGGAAAGTCACCATGCAGCCATGGGAATTGTGATTTTTTCCGCCCATCACATAGTCCCCTTTATGTAAAGTCAACAATAAATCTTCCATTGCCTCCACACAGGCATCCATATCCGTCACACCTGCCCGAATCATATCCGGTTCACTTAAATATAAAAATTTGATTGCTGTATCCATTTTGATAACCTCCTTTGCCACTTATGTCTTTGGTTCATCGCATAAAAAAAGGACGTCACAAACTTTCGCTTGTGACGTCCTCGTCGAACCCTAGTATAGCACAATGGTTTTTGTCCGTCAAGGTTCAGATTTTCTAAGTGTCACAGATACATTTTTATCTGTCACCGTTACCGTTCCGTAACTTTCTTTTCTAAGCATAGCTTCATAAGTGCTCGGTTTACTAATAATCAAACAAGCTTCTCCTTCGTCATCGGTATTAAAATATTTCCTATCCGTTTCGTCCTCCGTATTTATGAAAGAAAACTGTTGATACTTCATAGGGTTTCCTTCACTATCTACTATCTTCATGTGAACTGCATATCCGGAAATCACAAAATTCTGGCTCTTTGTATTGCTGTCAATTGTTATTGTGCCAACTTTTACATCCGCATTGCCATACGCCGAACACACCATCACCTCATAGGTACCAAATAAGATGTCCTTTACTTCAAAAGAACCATCCTGTTCTATATTCGCCAAACGGCTTGAATAATATGGCTCTTGCCTTTGCAAACCAATCTGACACATATCCGTATCAAAATCGGTAAAGGAACTACCATTTTCCCATGTAAGTTTTCCGGTCAGTTTACCAGCCTCTATATCAAAATTTTTCTCAACGGAAGCATCGGTTACTGTTATTTCCTCGGATGCTAATATTCCCACCGAACCGGATATTGTCACCTTATACTCTCCCGTCGATACATACACAGAATATTTACCATCCTCCACATCATTTGCTGCGGAAGTCGAAGACGAATTCTTGTCAAAGAATGTTATCCTTGCATCGTCTGAAACATTAACCCCATTCAGTTTGCAATAACCACTTACTCGATACAGTTGTGTATTCACAGAAACCACATCGTCTTCCTCGGTAACTGTAAATGTCTCATTCTGCAAGTTCTGTATATTTGAGTTTCCTCCGCCAAACACATAAGAGCCGAGCGGAAGCATTGCATGTGCGGAATAACCTGTCAGTCCTTCCGTTAGATAGTATGTATTTCCGGTTTCTCCGGTTTCTTTCACATAGTTTTCCTCCGATAACGGAATTACGTGATTTTCGGCATCAAACAATTTAATTTTTACATATTTGAACGGCAGCGTTAAATCTTTCACAACATCGGAGCCGTCGATTGTAACCTTGGCAACGCTGGTGTCTGCATAGAAAAACTCATATTCACCATCCAGCAAATCCAATTCATAATCAAACGCATTCTCTTTACTCCCCGTCGGAACACCAATTGTTTTATATTGTTCCCCATTTTTCTTGACAGAAATCACATATAATTTGGTCTTACTCACTTCTTTCGGAATTTCAAGCCCCGATACATCAAGTAAGTTTCCTTTGCAGGAATGTTCGATATAATCTTTCCTTGTATCACCCAGTGCCACATCAATCGTATCAATAACAGTATCTTCATCGATTACCTGATAGGTTCCCGGCTTCAGATAAACTTCATACCATCCACTCGCGGCAGAAGCATATTTTGAATAGTTTTCGTCATCCACATTTTTATATAAATACGTGTTGCTGCATTTTCCAAAAATTCGCGCATAATCGAGCGTAATATCGCGTTCTTCACTGCCGGTCACTTCAAACCTATCCAATTCATAATCACCTACATAAATTACATAGGTTCCTTTTGTCAGGTATCTGTAATAATGATTGTCATCATCGAAATCACTGCCATAAAGGACACTGCTATTTTCGGTTGCCAAAATCCAAATGTCAGGGATATCCATTGTCTGTGCACCAGTTCTCTTTACCGTACCGGACATTTTATAAACCGGAAGCTTCTCATCATGCTGCATGTCACCCTCAACGGTAAACGATTTTCCCATCTGAATTTGGTACTCTCCCTTTGGTTGTTTAGTCGTGAAATTACCCTTTTCATCGGTCTTAATTACGTCATTCGACTCCCAAAATTCTCCGTTCCATTTATCTAAGGAAATTTCAGCATTTGCAATCGGCTGTCCATCTTCTGTCTCCAGTTTTCCGGACACCGTATATTTTCTCTGCTGTTCAACAAGCACATACGACTGCTTAAACTCTTTACCGTCAACCGTTATCACAAGGTCAAACGTATAATATCCTTTATCTTCTTTTCCCTCGTAATAAGGCTTATCATGCCAGACAACGTTACGGATGCTGTTATCTACGCAGTAAACATTACGATAAATCGTGCGGTATATCTTCAAATTTTTCGATAAATCCGTAAATATATCCTTCAACGATTTGCCGGCTTCTATCGTTTCGTCATAGATAAAGCCCTGATCGCCTCCCGCCATATATTCACAGTATTTTACCGCTCCTTTTGTTGATGTAAAGGCATCTATCAAAAAGTAATTTTCTACTTTTTTATAAACATCGACATAACTAAGCTCTAGGAATTGTCTTCCTCTTTTATATGACGAAGGTCTGAACATAACACTGTCCGTCGACGCACTGATACTCTCTATATCCAGTGTTATCTTCTCATCTTCATAAACACCGGTTATTTTTTTCGTACTTGCATCTTTTATGTCCTCTGTGTCCACGTCTTTATCTTTAAAATAATAATAACTGAAATGGGAACTATCGCCATTAGGGTCTTTTGCTAAACCTCTCTCCAATCCATACTCTCTGTCATCTGCCTGTAACGTAAGCAGCGTAAATCCATTATCAAATACCTTCTCTTTGGTTTTGTCCCGCGACAGACCAAGCATCATTTTAGCAGTCTTTGTATACTCTTTGCCATCGAGTGCTGCTGTTATTGAAAAAGTATAACTGCCTTTTCCCTTTGATGTTTTTTCGTTCCACTCGATATCCGAAATCGATTTTACCTCTGCCTTCTTTCCATAACAGTAAACCGTAAACTCACATTTTGTCACATCCGGCACGATGTCTTTCAGCGAATTTGCCTCCCCGTCACACACATAAATATTGTTATAGCTCAAATAATAATCGACTTCTTTTTCAAAAGCAATCGAGCTGATGATGAGTTCTTCATTTTCTGCATAAAGTCCCTGATTGTTTCTCACCGGTTCTACCGTTGGTCCCAGTGTCTCATCCGGCGGAAGCATCGTCTGTTCCGGCACCTTGGTCGGCAGCGGTGTCGGACTCGACGGCAGAACCGGTTTTTCGGTCGGCTTTGGCGTCGAAGTCGACGGCAGAGACGGTTTTTCGGTCGGCTTTACCGTTGGTTTTGCTGTCTTTTTACCGTTATTCTTGTCTGCATTTTGATTGGTTCCGGCTTTCTTTACCGTCACTTTACAGACAAACTTTTTCTTGCCTACTTTCGCCTGCACCTTTGCTTTTCCGGCTTTTTTACCATGAATCGTGACACCGGTCTTTTTCTTTTTACTCAGTTTCACATTTTTCTTGCCGGATACAACCGTCCACTTCACTTTCTTTTTGTTGTTTTTCAACTTAACCTTAACGGTCTTTCCAACCGTTACCGTTACTGATTTTTTGCTCAGTTTCACCTTCTTCTTGGCTGCGAGTACATTTTGCGGCATCATCGTAAATGCCAGTACAAACACAAGCAAAACGGCAATTTTTCGTCTCATTTTTCTCATATCATATCCCTCCATGTGTAATCAAACAATTTCATCGTTTTACTCTCCTAACTCCAAATTCCTCTCGACAGATGCATTGGTAATCGTTACGTCTGCTGCGGTAACCATTCCGGAATCCAAGGACACTTTTATCTCATACTCTCCCGGCTCTACATAGAATTCATATTTCCCTTCATCAAATGTATAGTTCGAAAGTTCTGTTGCGTCTCCCTTTTTGTGCAAGTACACCCATGTATCATCGGACACCTCGGTTCCATTTACCTTGCAGCTACCGGATATCTTATACACGTTTGTATTGATAACAACAGTATCGCTCGAACCATCCACGGTAAAGCCATAGTCTCCTATACTTGGCATACAGTAATAATCAACACACTGGTAATCGCCGGTTGGCAGCACGATGCGTGATGTATAATCCCCAGACTCATCATCGTCCATATAGTAGTAGTAAATGCTGCTCGTACCCTTATTTGCAAATTTAAGCCTCCGTTTCGGATATATCGATATCAACTCATCTTCTGCATCAAGCATTTTAATTTTTACATATTTGTACGGCATCGTTAAATCTTTCACTACATTGGAATCGGTAACTGTCATCCTGCCAACCGATTTCCCGTTGTGCAAAAACTCATATTCACCGGCTAAAACGTCAAATTTGAAACCGGATATATCATCCTCATCAAATTTTGGTGCCATAATTAATTTCTTGTAAACCACCTCATTTCTCATAACCAAAATCTCGTAATTTCGATACATGTCTTTTGGAATTTGAAGTCCTGCCATATCTAACAGCTCACCCTTACAGGAATACATCTCGTAATCCTTTGTCATCTCACCAAGTGACACTTCAATGGTATCAACTGTAGCATCTTCTATTTTTACATAATAAGTACCCGGCTTTAAATAGACGTTGTACGTATCAAATACGGAAAATGCCCAATAGCAGTTATTTTCATCCTCGGTATCTACAAATTTATAATATCCGGAACCTTTTCCGGACACAAGTGCAAGTTCCATCTTGATATCATATGTTCCACTTCCGGTTACTTCCACGGTGTCAACCGGGCAATCACAGGATTGAACCGTGTATGTTCCTTTCTGCACATATGCGTAATAACGGTTGTCATCTCCCAGTAAATCTCTCAAATAAATGCAGGAAGACTCCTCTGATTCAAAGTTAAAGCCCGGAACATCCGGCGTATTCGCACCTGTTCTTGTCACCTTTCCGGTGATTTTATAAACCGGAAGTTTCTCATTATGCACTACATCTCTGTCCTCTACCGTAAACGTCTGCCCCAGTTCAAACTCATAGGTGCCTTTTTGTAAATCCGTTTCGAAACATCCATTCTTATCCGTCTCAATCGTGTATTCACATTCCTCATCGCTTAACTTAGACAATAAAACTTCTGCTTCTGCAATCGGCAGTCCATCTTCTGTTGTCAATTTTCCGGACACTGCATAGGTTTTCTGTTTTTCCACTAGCACATACGACTGCTCATTTTCCTGTCCATCCACTGTAAGTACAATGTTAAAGGAATAATAGCCATGGTCCGTTTTGTCGTCATAATAAGGCTCATCGTGCCAGACCACATTGCGAATCTCAATATTTTCATTATTCCAATATACATTATTATAGACTGCACGGTAAATCTTTAAGTCTTCCACTACATTAGCAAATATGTCTTTTATTGTTTTTCCATCTTCTAACGCCGGCTCATACACAAAACGCTCTTCACTGTATCCCCGATATAAATTCACCTCACCTTTTGTTGCGGTAAATGCATCTATGTAAAAATGAGAATCTGTCTTGGCATCAATGTAAACCATACCTGAACCGACTGCCAGATTATCTTTCGCAAAGGAATCACTAATAACGCTCACAAAATAATCATCGCAGACTTCTTTTCTTGCATTCACTGTATACTGCTGTTCCTCGTAGACACCAACAAGTTTAATATTTTCTGCATTTTGAATCTTTGAAGTATTAACTTCTTTATCTTTAAAATAATATCCGCTTTCCCCTTCTTCATCATGCAGACTTTGTTCTAACTCATACTTTTCACCATCTGCATCCAAAGAAAGCCATGTCATACCATTCTCCGAGCCTTCCTCTGAATCCTCGCGGACAAGTTTCATCGTAACTGTTTGCTTATACTCCTTACCGCCCTGCACAGCCGTAAGCAGGAATGAATAATACGGCTTCTGCCATTCCTCATCGTCATGCCAGACAACATCGGTAATTGACTTTACTTCCGCCTTTTTACCGTAACAATAAACGTTATATGTACATTTTGTCACGTCCGGTACAAACTCCTTCAGGGAATCAGCCTCCTCGGAGATTACATAAATATCATTATAATTCAGCGAATACGACGGAACATCTTTTTCAAATGCAACGGAGCTGACAATCAATGGCTCTTTTTCGGCATAAAGCCCCTGATAATTTGACTCCGGTTTCACCGTTGGCGCCGGTGTCTCATCCGGTGGCATCATCGTCTCAATCGGCGTCGGATCCGGCTTATTGTCCGGCTTTGGTGTCGGAGTCGACGGCAGAGACGTTTTTTCGGTCGGCTTTGGCGTCGGAGTCGACGGCAGAGACGGTTTTTCGGTCGGCTTTACCGTTGGTTCTGCTGTTTTTTTACCATTATTCTTATCTGCATTTTGATTGGTTCCGGCTTTCTTTACCGTCACTTTACAGACAAACTTTTTCTTGCCTACTTTCGCCTGCACCTTTGCTTTTCCGGCTTTTTTACCATGAATCGTGACACCGGTCTTTTTCTTTTTACTCAGTTTCACATTTTTCTTGCCGGATACAACCGTCCACTTCACTTTCTTTTTGTTGTTTTTCAACTTAACCTTAACGGTCTTTCCAACCGTTACCGTTACTGATTTTTTACTCAGCTTCACCTTCTTCTTGGCTGCGAGAACATTCTGTGGAATCACAGAAAAGCTCAGCACAAACACAAGTAAGAAAGCAACTGTGCCTCTTACTTTTTTCATATTATATCCCTCCATTGTGTTATAGAAAATTGTGTTTTCTTAATTTTATATGAAATTGTTAGGCGCGTCAAGAAAAATAAGAGTGAAATTTCAACAAGGAAATTCACTCTTACTTATTCAAACTATTTTACTCTCCGTCACTCCGCCGTCAGCGCACATGACACATTTTCATCTGTCACGGTAACCGTTCCATAGCAAATCCTATTGCCATTATCATAACTGCACACCTCATAAGTGCCCGGTTCATCAACAATAACTAGTGCCAATCCTTTGTCATTATCTACATAATCATACTCTTTTTTTCATCTTTCTCGACATGTATCCACTTATCTCTTGCAAATTCTCCATTGGCTTCTTTGACAACGACCGCGATTTGATATCCGTTAATAGTATAATCCTGCTGTTTGTCAACCGAATTGATTGTAACGGTTCCAATGTCTTTATCATCCAATTTCATCGTATACGTGCCATATGGAACATAGGAAAATGAGAAACTGCCATCCGCTTTCAAGTCAGCTGTAATATCACCACTAGCAAACCCATCCAAGTACAAACATAATGAACTTTCACTGTACATCGCACTGGTGCCATCTTTCCATGTCAGCTGCCCGGATAGGCTTCCAGCCACTATATCAAAATTCTTCTCATACGGAGCATCCGGCACTGTCACTTCCTGCCGTACAAGCGTATGCTCTTTCGAATTTTTCTCGTCGGTGTAAGTAATGATAAAATTATATACGCCTGCCTCCAAAAACATTTCATATTTGCCATCCTCCGGATACGCATAAATCATCTTACTGTTAGTCTTAAAGGCAAGTATCTGATACTTACCGCCTTTCTCGCCAACAATCCGGCAAGTACCGCTAACCCGGCAAACGTCAGTTGCTACATCCACAAGTTCCGTGTCTTTCGTAACCGAAAATTCATATCCTTTGCTCGTTAAGCCTTCCACAGAGTTGACTTTATAATTTCCAAGAAGCAGCAAAACTCCGTTTTTATCTTTTGGGTGATACCAATACTGCTTATTCGTATCAACATTTGAAACTTCAATGGTGCTGTACGGCTTAATCACATTGTTTTGTTTGTCCAGCACACGGAATTTAACATACCGAATCGGCAGACACAAATCTTTTTCCACATTCTCATCCGTAATTGTGACATTGCCAAGCGAAATATCTTCAAAAAAGAACTCATATGTCCCTTTCGGAAGGCCAATTTCATATCCGGAACCTTTGTCCTGCAAATATCCTGCTAAGCGAATGGTCTTGAAAAACTCGCCATCTTTTTTAATTTCAATCTCGTAACTATCAAACCTATTTGCCGGAAGCTCGGTTTGGGTAGCGTCCAGTATTCTGCCTGAACACATTGCAATTGAAAAATCTTTTTTTATATCCTGCGATGTGACTTCAATCCTATCCAAAGTAATGTCATTATATAGGACATCGTAAGTACCAGGTTTCAAATATGCCGTGTAACTGCCTTTATATGCAAACGCAAGCACTGTATTTTTCTTATTATTAATATCTACAAACTCAAGATTTTTCTTTGCAAGCTTACCGGTAATCCGATATAACTTAATCGTAAAATCTTTTGTACCTGAACCTGTTACCTCAAAAATATCGATTACTTGACTTCCCTGCATTAATTCATAGGAGCCTTTTTCCAGATAAGCCCGGTAATTCATATTGTTATCTGTACCAAAATATATCATCTGATTTTCACCAGTCGGTCTCATCCAATAGCCCGCATCTACAGCCGGTGCGTTCTCACGGATAATACTTCCACTTAACAAGCAGACCGGAAGTGTTATATCCTTTTTCAACGGACCATCGTCTACTGTAAAGGACTCTCCTGCTTTGAAGCTATAAGTTCCTTTTGATGCCTGGAAGGAGTATTCACCCTTGTCATTCGTATATACAACACTATACTCAGTTCCCTCTTTCCGGACATACAAGTAGATATTTGGTATCGGCGTTCCGTCTTCCATTTTTAAAACTCCGGATACCGTATACTTCTTTTCTTTTTCGATCAATTTATAAGACTGTGTAATCTTCTTACCATCTACGGTCAAAGAAATGTCAAAGGAATAATACCCGTTGTCACCGCCGCCCGGATAATACGACTCGTCATTCCAGACCACATTTTCAATCACCGCATTTGTGTAACATTTATTCCGGTATGCCACCTGCTGAATCTGAAGGTTCTTAGCAAACTCCGTAAAAATGTCTTTTAAGGATTTTTCTTTATCCAGCATCTGCTGATATTTAAACAAATTAGCATCTGAATCAAAATTCACATTACCTTTTGTTGAAGTATAGGAAAGAATATAATAGAAATCCTGCTTCTTATCACTTACTGTAAAACTGTCCTCAGACGAACCAATCCGCAAATTGCCTAATTCCTCTAATTCCAGTGTTGAATGAGTAAACTCATAGGCATTGCCATTGTAAAGGGTGTATCGGTCGACCACACAATCCAACGTATAATCCTTATCTCCATAGCGTGCAACTACTTTATATTCTTTGGTATCTATCAAATCTTTTAGCACAACATCATCCGACTTGATATAATACTGCCAGTTTATTTCATTATTCTTCCACGTAAGTGAATTCTCCAGTTCATACTCTTTTCCATCCGCAATCAGGGTATGGAAAACCAATCCATTATCCACTCTGTAATACTCTACGGACTCCGTGTAAGATACCAAATTTGCCGTAGCACTGTACTGTTTTCCGCCTTGTTCCACTGTCAATTTAAACGTGTAATATCCGGAATCGGTATTATCCCCATAAAAGGACTTATCATGCCATACCACATCAGAAATGGATTTTACCTCTGCCTTTTTTCCATGACTGTAAACAGTATACTCACATTTCTTCACATCCGGCATCGCCTCTTTTGCAGACTGCCCCTCCGGTATTGCAGCAAAAATGGTATTCATGCTCAATGAATAATACTCTACTGCTTTATCAAACTTAACCGAACTAATCTGAACATCTTCCTCCTCTGCATAAAGTCCCTGTCTGGGATGTGCTGTGGCAGGTGTCTGGTTTGCCGGCTGCATCGTCTGCAATGGCTTCTTTGTCGGTTTCGGTGTTTGTGTTACAACCGGTGTTGGTTTCGGTGTCTTTTTCGGCGGTTTCTTCTTAACCGTCACTTTGCAGACATACTTTTTCTTGCCCACTTTTGCCTGTACTTTCGCCTTTCCGGCTTTTTTCCCTTTAATTGTGACGCCTGTCTTTTTCTTTTTGCTAAGTGCCACGTTTTTCTTGCCGGAAGTAACGCTCCATTTTACTTTCTTTTTGTTGTTCTTCAGTTTAATCTTAACTGTCTTGCCAACGTTTACGATTACAGATTTTTTGTTCAGCTTCACTTTCTTCTTCGCTGCGTAGGCAGTCTGCGGGAACAGAGATAATGCCATTGCGAAGATTAGTAAAAGAACAAGTGATTTTTTCCCTTTTCGCATTTAAATATCCTCCTAAAATGTTTTTGTGCCTTTTCCCAGTTTATTGTTATTGGCTTGGAATGCCTAAAAACACATCAAAGTCTAATCCCTCAACAATTATTTGCTTAAAATTTGTTCAAAATCTTTATAAAAGCGTTCATAACTGATAGAGCATTTTTCTCGCAATGTCGAAATTTCTGAACATTTTGCAATTTCATAAAAGTTCTCCCGACTAGCAGCATATGTTTGGTATCTATTATCCAAACTTCTAATCATTCGCACTAAATAATTCTTTGGATAATCACTACCGGAATCATTTTTATTTCCCCAAATATACTCTGGTTCAGCCGGCATTTTTGCCTGTTGTATTTCAAGTTCAAATACTTGCTCTAATGCTGATTTGTCTGCCAATATCCAACACTCTATCATGCTTAAAGGTATCATCGGTATCCCTTTGTCTGAGTTTAAACCATCTTTCACTTCCTTGTATACTGTCTCATAATGTTTCGTTACAGCTATACGATTACTGCTTTTCACTCCTGTCTCTTTATCTGCATCACAATAAAATATTCCGGCATCATACTTTCCTTCGCCCATCAAAATTCTAAATTTTCTTGCCGGAATTCCTCTCCCCGACACATCTTTTGAAGAGCGTCTTTGTAATTTTACCTTCTTTACATCCTCTTTCTCAATCGGTATAAATTCAACTTCCACCCCTTTTTCTTTTGCAATATTTTCAGCATAAACTATTGCAGGGCCCGGAAGCCATTTGCCTGTACTATATTCTTTTTGCCCAAAATCTGTTTTTCCCTCGCCGGTTATAGCAATTTTCATCCGAATTACCTTTCTAATCATTTGATGCAAGTAACTTATCCAATACTTCCTTTTGCGACATATTAAGCAAAATCTCTCCCGGATACATATATTCTAATTTTGCTTTCATTGCCTTATTTTCAAAAAGCCTCGCTGCCTTTGTATATCCATTATTATCTCGATATAAAAAGACAATATCTTCGGCATCTATATAATCCATAAACACAGTGCTGTGAGTCGTTAATATAAGCTGATGCTTTTTCTCAGCATACATCTCCTTCAGAATCTCTAACAGCTGCTCTGCATAATTTGTATTTACCCCATTCTCTATCTCGTCCAAAAGCATTGTCGCATTAGAACTTTTAATCTCACTAATCGCAACAAATGCTAACAAGCGCAACATTCCATCACTCATTTCTTTTGACGATATCTGAATAGACTTATTCTCATATTCCTCAGTGCTGACAATCTGCATCCACCCCGGTCTTCCCGGTATTTCGACGTCTATATCAGAAATTCTGTCTCCAAACAACCTTGTCAATTTATTCATAAAATTTGCTTTCTGTTCATCTGTCATTTGCTTGATAAAGGATGGCAAATTTTTTCCTGACATTCCAATACTTTCCTTCGTACCTCGGCTGCTGAGCCTCATTTCATTTGGTGAAAGCATTTCAAATGACAATGAATTCTCCAGAAAATCAATAAAATATTTTATTCGGTAATCTATCGTTTCATCCCTATTTAACATTCTCAGTGCGGACGATTTAATTGCCAGTGCTCTCGGTAATACATTTGTATCCTTGCCTTCATTTTTTATGAATCCATCTTCTCCTTTTTGATACACCAACAATTGGGTTCCATTACATACAAGTCTTTCAGAAAGCAGGCTTACCTCATTTTCATCTGAATAAATGGATAAAACCATGCTCCAGTCATACTCCAATTTCCCTTCTTTAGAAGGAAGTAAAATATTACTATCAAAATATATTTTATTTGAATTTATTAATTTAGACTTGATATTATCCGCTGTCCAGTTCCTACGCTCCAACATAATATCAAAATCCTCTTTTACCGAGCCGCACAAAAAATCAATTGCTTGCAAAACACTACTCTTCCCTGTAGCGTTATTGCCAATAATCACACTCATTGGTGTAAACTCAACTGAAAAATCAACTAATGATTTGAAATTGTCAACCTTGAGTTTTCTAAACATAATCACAACTCTCCTTCATTCACGTATAGGCATTGCCTAAAGTATACCACATTTTTTTAGCTTATACCATAATTTCCCCAGAGTCCACCTTTATGTAAATCATGCTATCAGTGTTTCATGCCCAAAACACCTTGCTATACGCATATAGCAAATTCATTATAACCATTTTTTAACAACAACTCAACATCTAAATATTGACTTCTGTGTAATTCATATTATCGGGGTTTTACCTGTGTGTCAAGAAAAACTGAAAGCGTATTACGTCTTTAGGAGGCGTAGTACGCTTTTTTATTTAAATCTTTTCTTTTTTTGTGGCGGTGGGCAAGCAGACATATTAATACTACTTAATCAAAAAAAGGAGCTGATTTTATGCTACATATTTTATGGCCTTTTGAATTTACAGATTTTTACTTTTTGCATCTAAGAAAGTATTTGAAGGGAAATCAATTTGAGTATTTTTACACAATCATTTATCAGTTGGCTCAAAATGATCCATTTTTTCCGAATTCCCTTCACTTCATACTCGCAATCCTAGTTAATTTGCCATAACACCGAACGTAACCGCCCGCCAAAAATGACGAACGGTTACGTTTTTTATTTATAATATTATCTCACCTTTTTTGCCATGAAGCAAGACTTTTTTGATGATTGCGCAACCTTCTTTTATGGCATTACGCTTTCATAAAATTCTACTTACTCTTTTTTACCAATTGTATACTTCCGAAATCATAGTATGATATTTTTCCAACTGTTCAGCATTTTTCTTCATAAAATAATCTCTTAACTGGCTATCTCTTACATAGATTGTTGTATTATTCCATATAATGCTTTCCAATACCCAATGATAAGCATTTTGCTGGCTTTGATACCAATCATATGTTTGATCTATGTACACATTTTCAACAATGATATGACCATAAATTTGAAAAAGCGATTTAGGTAATACAATATTTTTTAAGTGTTGTACATCTATAATGTCTTTAATATAATCAACACCCTCTGGCACAGAATAGGAAACATCTTGTTTGGCAAAAGGATATAGAAGTAATTGTTTCATATCTTTCGAATACAAGACACCATCCTGTGATTTATAATTCTTATTTTGCCCATCAACCTCTATTTCACTTAAATTTGACGTACCATGCGAATCGCTGAAACAAGGAAAACTTTCCACCGATGCCGGTATATATATTTTCCGGAATCCATGTATAACATTTCTAAGGGCTCCACCTCGAACTTCCTTTACTGTGTCCGGAATCTGATACTCGGTATCCGCTTTGGCACATGGATATTTTACCAGCACCGTCTTATCCTTATCAAACCAAACTCCATTTTCAGAAGAAAAGTTTTCATTTTCATCACTAATACTAATTTCTTTTAGTGATGACCAACTATAGGAACTATCTAAACCATAATCAATGTCCAAAAATGTATTTGTTGCTTGTGGAATATACCTCAAATACTTTGACAACGTAATTACTGTTATTTGATTATTACGAATCTGTTTATTGGCAGGGTTATCGTAAATACCACAATAATCATTTATAACCTGCGCGCCATCAATTGTGTCTGGCATATGAACACTTTTTTCTGTGCTGTAAATAGCATTTACTTGCGCAATTTCCCCATTTGAAATATATGAATACTGTTCATTTGTTTTTTCCTCAGCAACGGAGATCTTTATTTGTTTTGAAACTGTATTCGTATTACTCCATGCTCCTTCTGTGTAAGATAAAGTCGCATTATAATCACCCGTTGCCGTTGTATCCACTCCTGTAATCGAAAAACGACTATACGAAGATTCCTGTATATTGTTATTATTATGTAGTTCCTTATTTGTACCGTCCGATAATTTAACACTTATCTTGCCAAACTGTCCAAGCGTGTAAAAACTCAAATTACGCTCTGATAATGCCGTACTTGTCTTAGCAACAATAGCATCATCATACTGTGTCAATAATTCTACTGCTTTTGCCTCCGGTTTTTGGGTCGGCTGTAAAGAAGTTTTACTTGTTGGTGCCGGTGTTTGAACTGGTTTTCTTGTTGGTTTTTGGGTCGCAACACTGCTCTTATTGGTTTTATTCTTTACCGTCACCTTACAGACATACTTTTTCTTACCCACTTTTGCCTGCACTTTGGCTTTTCCGGCTTTCTTCCCTTTAATCGTAACACTTGTCTTTTTCTTTTTACTAAGCGTCACATTTTTCTTACCGGAAGTGACCGTCCATTTCGCCTTCTTTTTGTTGTTTTGCAGTTTGATTTTTACTGTCTTTCCAACGTTTACTGTTACTGTTTTTTTGTTCAGTTTTACCTTTTTCTTTGCAGCAAAGGCACTCTGTGGAAGCAGAGATAATGCCATCGCAAAGATAAGTAAAAGAACCAGTGATTTTTGTTTTCTCATTTTGAAATCCTCCTATTTTCCGTTTTCTGTTACTTCTTTATCTTTACCTTTTTAACCTTACTCCACTTACCGTACACCTTTTTCCTGCCATTCATTTTATAGGCACGAACTCGAATGTAATACGTTTTCTTCTTTTTCAGTTTCTTAATGGTGTACTTGGTTTTCTTTGTCTGTATGCTCTTTTTCTTTTTGAACTTTTTATTCAGGGCATACTGGAGCTGGTAGCCTTTAGCACCAGTGACTTTTTTCCAAGACAAAATCACTTTACACGTCTTGCTTTTTTTGACTTTTTTCAATTGACTTAATATTTTCAAACCCTTAACCTGAGGTATACGCAAAATCTTTTGTCCTGCCGTTGATGAAGTATTGCCTTTGCCTACATTGCTGTTTTGTGACTTTGTTGTCGTAGGTGTAGGCGTTGGAACAGGAGTAGAATTAGCTTTCTCCTCTTGCTGGGTACTTTTTAACGTAATTTCAAGCTGTTCCGATTTTCCATCTTTATTACTCGCGACTATGTTTACTTTATCATTCTCTGCTTTAACCGGAGTAATTTTAATTTCATTCGCCGTTATCGATACCTCTTGTTCACCTGCATAATCCGTGTCGCGACAAGCATTTACCGATATATTTGACATTCCATCATTGGATGCAATATACAATTCTCCGTTACTATAGCTATATACGGCATTGTCAGACGTAAGTTTTACCTGATACAAATTACAATTGTTTTCTTCCGCCGGAACAGAAATACTATAATCTGCCTTATCCCCCTCAACTTCTGTCGTATTTTCACTTGTCGTAATCCGCTCGATATTTTGCCCATTTACTGCTACAAAGGAATTTTCTGCATACAGTGTAATATCTGTATTATCTTGCTCTGGTTCAACAGTATATGAATCAGATTCCGGTATCTGAGCCAAATACTGTAAATTTTTCTCCTCGTTTCCGAACACCGAACCATAGATTGGAATGTAGTCAATAACATTAATACTTCCTGTCATCTTACTGTCTTCAAATTCCAATGTATCTCCTGATTTATCTGTTACTTTTATGCCATCGCTGATAATTAATGTATTGCGATTATCCTCTCCTGATATCTCACTTGTTTTAGCAGTAGACTTTTTTTTCGTCTCTGCATTGCTATACGGACCATTTAACACTTTCTCTGTGCTAAAATATCTTAATTCCTGATAATTCTCTTCCCATTCGTCTTCTGTAGCATCTTTATATGAAAAATCACTAAAATCCTTTTCTACTGTCATCGTAGAAAATTCTCCTCGTGGGCTCTCATCCTTTGAGCCAACCGAATTCATATCATATAAAAACACTTCATAATTATCGCTATTTTCATATACTGATGTTGCGATAATAGCATGCCCACTTGTTTGGGAATGATATAAGAGCATTACCGGAACCCCTTTTCCTTGCCACTTCTGTACTTCTTTCACAAATTTTTGTAAAAATTGTGACTTTGTACAACTACCAGAGCCATCTTTTCTTGTTGTCTCTGCCGTAAGACTTAATCCACCATATTTTGATGAAAACTGGGACAAATACAAGAAATTCAAATACTTTCTCGCCAACTCATTTGAATATGGCTGTAATTGATAAAAGGATTTCGCATTAAAAGCACCTAAATTAACTTTATTTCCCTTATTCAATGTCATCCCCATACTTATTCCATAGCATGAACCATCCCATTTGCTTCTGCTTTTATTTATTAACGACAAATACTCATAAAAACCACTTGAAATATTCTTCAAATATTTAGTATCGGTTTCGTACTTTGCGTTATAAGGGCAGTACCAATTTGAGTCGTTTCCGTTGTTATGACAGAAGGAATTATTGTCGATTCCACGTCTGAAACTATACACTGGTGCAGGTGTATTTGTCGGGGATGGTGTAGGTAAATCCACACTTCCATCTGAAGAAACTTTCCCAGCATAACGCCAAAGGGATGAGGACGAAAGATTTAAATGTAATGCGGGGCGAACTGAAAAAGTATCTGTAGAAATCCCCCCATACCCATATCCATATCCTACAGAATTTACTAATGCCACACTAGCACTATACCTGCCTGGTGATCGAAGCAACCAAAACCCTGCTTCGCCTATTGAATTCATTGCCACTCTAGTTTCACTATCTTCATAAAACTCACTATCAAATCCATATGCGCTATTACTGGCTTCCGCAATTGATAAAAGATACACCTTATCCGTTGTATCTACGCCACCATTCGTTCCATACTCCAAATTGTTCTCATTTACAACTAATGTTTTTTCAATTGCATTCTGTTCATCTTTGGAAAATGCATTATTTAAAAATGTTTCATTTAACCAAGTACGAAGAGCACACGTTGCCCATGTGACATCAGCCCAAGGCTGATTATTATATGGTTGATTATCCAAATTCTGGTCTGCCAGCAAAAAGGCATCATTTCCATTTACGGAAAGGACACGCCATTTAATCGGTTCTTTTGTTGAACTGTTACTTTGATAGTAGTTTCCAAAATAGATACAATCCCATGTTGTCACACCGTTACTAATCGTAGGATTATTCAATCCATAAGACGATGCACTTTCTGCGGCACTACTTTTTGAGATATGTACAGGCAATACAAATGATGATACTACCAAAGCCAATGTTATCAGCATGGAAACCAAACATCTCCCACGTCTGTTTTTCACAAATGATAATGGAACTAATCTCATAAAATATTTTCTCCTTCTATAAAACGTTGTTAATAAATTCCTTTAGCAACTTTAATCCTCACAGTAATGGATTTCCGTTACTTTTCCTTTTTTGAATTTAAACTGGAAATACGATGATTTCTTAATCTTCTTAATGTATTTTCCAATCTGCGATTTTTTAATTTTCTTTTTGTTATAACTTGGCGTCACATGAATGAATTTTGTGGCTGATGTGATTTTAAAAGTTCTTTTTTTCTTCTTCATTCCTGAATCCGCACTATACAACGCACAATATGTTACAAGTTTCTTTTTGGTAAGTGTATATTTACCATTTACCTGCCAAATATCCGTTTGCTCTGCCGATGCTGGCACAGACGGTGCTACTGCTGTTACTGCTACAATTGCTAAAACCATTACAAAACTAATTATCTTTTTCATTTTACTCATCCTTTCCTTTGCTCTTACTATTTTCTTATAATTTTTCATCAATAATATTGAACCTTCGCCTGTAATTCTTCTGCAATATGCTTCAATGATGTTCCTTTCCGCATATAAATGTTATGCGAATGCTCCTTTTCAGAACCATAGTAATCAAATTTAAATCCATCAAGATATAATCCAGTATCTCCCGTATCCTCATCTTCAAAATCAAGATACACATTTTTTATGCTATTTCCGTTTAATGCTTCAACACCAATCGTTGTTTTTCCCGATTTAAACACAATATTCTCCAAGAAGGAATTCCTATCCATTCCAGTACCTGAAGGAATCCAACTAACATCTTCTCCTACAGAAAAACTCAAGTCCGTTTTTTTCCTCGGGTAGGTTGCCAATGCCAATTTGTTATCTTCCTCTCTTTGATACATAACTCCATCCTTACTTACCCAATATGGATTTTCAGATGCAACATTAATGGTTTTCAAATTAGGTAAGCCTGCACCTGGATTCTCCATAGGCCACCCTCTGCGCAAGGCATATCCTATAAAGCTTTTAGGATAAGTCAATTCCTCTAAATATATGTTATCATATATACCATCTACTTCTTTTACGCCTTCTGGAATAGAATAACTTGCATTCTGTAATCCACCCGGATATAAACATAGCACCTCTCCATTTTCTGCAAACACCACATTATCTTTAACCACATATTCACTATCTGGATTGTTTATAATAATTTCCTTTAATTTAGGAAAATACTTCCCTGAATACCTATATGAAAAACCTTCCGAATAATATCGTGGAAACTCAATTTTTTCTATGTTGTTATCTCCTGAGAACCAATACTCTGGTGTTCCCTGAACCACCTTTGCTCCTCCTAGTGTTTCAGGAATACTTAGGGTTGTACCAGAGTACTTATTATGCCGATAATCCCCGTCATCTGATTCCAAATCTCCTCTCATTTCCAATAATTTTGCAACATTTCCATCAGTTAAATAAGTAAAAAGCCCCTCTTCCTTCTTTTCTGCAACTACCACCGGCACTTCACAACTACAACCTCCATATGATATCATCAACTTATATGTACCTACTTTATTAAAGTTAATTTGAGAAAAGTCATATGAAATATTTTCAAAATATGTACCTTTTTCTTCTGAACCATCTGCATATTTAACATCTAATTGATCTAACGAACAATTAGCAACATCTATTTCATCATTTGCTAAATTACGGTTCCCTTTATCAACTAATTTTTCCCCTTTGTATATAAAAACATACTTTGTATCTGAAGGCCAAGCAATTGAAACTATCTTTTTTGTATTATCTGTTGATGGCTTCGGTGAGTTTGTAACAATTGGTGCTTTTGTATTTCCCGGTTTTGTGGAATTGTTCTTATTTGCTATCTTATTTACTTTTTTTGTATTCTTTACTGTCACCTTGCAGACATACTTTTTCTTACCCACTTTTGCCTGCACTTTGGCTTTTCCGGCCTTCATACCTTTAATCGTAACACCTGTCTTTTTCTTTTTACTAAGTGTCACATTTTTCTTACCGGAAGTGACTGTCCACTTCACCTTCTTTTTGTTGTTTTGCAGTTTGATTTTTACTGTCTTTCCAACGTTTACTGTTACCGTTTTTTTGTTCAGTTTTACCTTTTTCTTTGCGGCAAAGGCACTCTGCGGAAGCAAAGATAATGCCATTGCAAATATAAGTAAAAGAACCATTGATTTTTGTTTTTTCATTGTGAAATCCTCCTATTGTTTGTTTTTTGTTTTATATTTTATGTTACTTCTTTATCTTAACTTTTTTCACCGTACTCCACTTTCCGTACACTTTTTTCTTACCATTCATTTTATAGGCACGAACTCGAATGTAATACGTTTTCTTCTTTTTCAGTTTCTTAATTGTATACTTTGTTTTCTTTGTCTGTATGCTCTTTTTCTTTTTAAACTTTTTGTTTAGGGCATACTGAAGCTGATAGCCTTTGGCACCAGTGACTTTTTTCCACTTTACAGTAAGTTTCTTACCCTTTCCATTTTTAGCTGAGGTAAGCTTAACTTTGGAAGGTGCTTTTATGCCGTTTATATTATATGTATTATTTTCATTCGTACTTTTAGCAGTATCTGGCTTAGATACCGTGATATCTTTCTTATCCTGCTTTTCATCCGGAACCAAAACAATTGTTTTTCCATCAGCAAGTGTTTTTATCGTACCATTTAATATTGCAGAATTACCCGTCTTCGAAATCTTAATTTTTTTCAGCTGTTCCACTGTTCCCGAAAACTCTATTGTTTTAATTTTTGCATCTTCAAAAGCTCTTGATTCTATTTCTTTAAGTTCTGCCGGTAAAACTAATGTATCCAAACTTGCGCATTTCCTAAATGCATAAGAACGAATAAGCTGAACAGAATCCGGTATTTTTACTTCCGCAAGGCTTTGGCAATTATCAAAGAGATTTGATGCAATATTAATCCTTCCTTCATTAAGTTTCACTTTTCTCAATGACTTACAATTATAAAACACAAATTCTCCCAAACTAGTAATCGAATCTGGTAAAACAATTTCTTTTATCTGTGCACAGTATGCAAATGCTGAATCTTCAATTTTACTTAAGTTCGATGGCAATTCAACATCTTCCAAATTACTACATTTGTAAAAAGCTCTTTCTTCAATTACCTTTAACGAATTTGGTAATTTTATTGCACTTAATTTTTCACAGCCATAAAATGCATTCTCATAAATATTTACTACTGTATCAGGAATATTTATTTCTTGTAAATTTACACATCCATCAAACAGTCCCTGCACGATATTAACTCTTCCTTCATTGATATGTACCTTTTTCAGTGAAATACACGATTCAAAAATATAGCCTCCTAATCCAGTAATCGTGTCCGGCATAATTGCTTCTTCTAACGATTTACAATTTCTAAAAGCTTGGTACCCTATTTCTTTCAGACTATTTCCAAAATCAAAAGTTTTCATAGCCTTGCATCCTTCAAAAGCATACTTATCAATGTATTGCAAATCTCCATGAATTTTGAGATTGAATAACTTCTCACAATTGTAAAATGTGCCTTCTGTTATTCGCGTTATTATTGTCGGCATTTCTATACTACATAATTCTTTACAATTACTAAATACATAAGTTCCCATTTCCTTTACTGAATCTGGAATACTTATATTGGTGATTACTTGATTGTCTTCAAATGCTTTTCCTTCTATTTTGACAACCGGAACTCCATCTATTTCCGATGGAATCTCCACATCCGAATCCTTTCCTATATAGCCGCAAATATTTATCTGATTTTGGTTCGTAAACAAATACAATAAATCTTTTTCCGAATGGCCATATACTACTATATCCATTTTTGTTGATTTCGTGTAATTGTCCTCTGTATAATGCAGCTCAACTGTCTGTTTGCCCAGTTTATCTGCATCATACCCCGTAACTGTAAAGCCTTCTTCAATTTCCTTTTGCGTTCCATCTGAATAATACAAAAGTAATGTTCCCCCATTTAAATCAAACTTTTGTCCCTTCAGATACGGTTTTTGAGGTTTTTTCCCCACCTCAAGATAAGACAATTTTATAACTTCTTTAAAAGGTATATCCAGTGCTGATGCAATAAATTGTGCAAATGTATCTCTTGTACATGTTATGGTTACATTCGGTGACGCATAAAATACATTTGTCCCCATTGATGTCCAACTATCTGTAACCTCTACGGATACTAATTCCGGACAATATGCAAATGCATAATCCTCTGACTCTGTAGTCGAAGATGGTAATTTTATACTCCTAACTTTTGTCCTTGCAAAACTAACCTTTGTTAATTTTGCAAAATTTGTAAGATCAATGTCTCCGGAAACATCTGTATCATTTAAATTTAAATTTTGTAAATAATATTTACCATCACTCTTTACCCACTGAAAATATGTATTTACCCCTGGATGCTCCCAGTCTATATCATCAATTGAATTTCCTATAATCGTCTTTAAACCGAGCAATTCATTCTCATCAAACAATTCCGAAGAGGCCTCCGTAAATTGAGGATAAATTTCTGCTACTGTTTCATTATCCTGCTCTGTCAGCGCCAAAATATCTTGCGATAGATTATCCACTAAATAGTTATTGCTGCATAACAATGTTTTAATATTGGATAATTTTGTAATATCAAGTTTAACAAGCTTATTACTACATACATTCAATGTAATTAAATTTTGGCAATTAGATACCGTTAATTCCTCCAATTGATTACTTGCCAAGTTAACAGATTCCAAGTAAACAAAATCTGAAAAATCAACTTTTCCTGTCAGCTCCATATCTGTCAAATCAATTTTCTCAACATGATATGTTTCATCAGAAAGAACCCATTCAATTCCTGAATAAGTTTTCGGATCGTCTACTGTCCAGCCTAACTTATCCAAATTATCTCCTGTATTTGCAATATTTTTAAGCTTTTTTAACTCCTCTGTGTCAAATTTTGCCTCATCTGAAATACATTGATTTTCAAAACTAACTATACTATTATTCGCACTATATTTAGCAAGTTGCTTGTATAAATCACCAGTTTTATCTACTGAAAGATAATTTCCCTCACAGTAGACATCTACGCAATCTTTATCTGGCAATATCAACTCTGTCAATTTGTTATTTGTACATTCTAATAACTGTAAATCTGAACATACACTCAAATCAAGTTTTCCTGTTAATTGCATTGAATCAAAATCAACCATTTCTGCCTTGCCATTGGCATTCCAACTGACTTGACTCCAAGTAGAAGGATCTTGCAAATCCCATCCCAATAACGACAAATTGTTACCCTGATTAGCGAATTTCTGCATTGCAGCAACTTCTTGCACATCATAATCCACTTTTAGAACACTTGTCTTTTCTCTGTTCGCATTGCTATTTACCGTTTTTTTATCAGATGCTGGAAATTGCTTTGCTAATTTATTTCTTATGCTTGACTTACTAATATCTGACAACTCATCTATCGCACTCGAGTTGTATTCTAAAAGTTGAGTAAGGGCATAATAACTACCCGGATCATGGGTATTTCCTACATATGCCTGCAATGCAGGTGCTCTATTATATCCTATTGCCCCTGCAACAAACTTTGAAGTTACATCAAAAAAATCTTTATTGTACAAAACAGTAGAAATACTCCATTTTTCCAATTTTCCCCCCATTAGTGGCACAAAAATATAGCTAAAATACTCATACCAACTTGCATCAAAACCATTTTTGGTATTAACATAATTTTTCTCCGCATAAAATTCGTCTACACTAGAACAATACGAAGTCAACGCTTTGGCAATTCGATAAGCACCATTCTCTTTGTATGAGACTGACATTAAACTGTTTTGTTTGTTCATAAAATAATTTTTTGTTATATTCTTAAACAATTTATATTTTTTATTTAATTTTGCAGCCGTAGCACAAAATGTCTTACCATACCTCCCATACTGCCAATCTGCATCTGCCAATGGCATATATGTAACAAAATCATCATCAAAACAATAATTATAAATATTGGTATAATTACCACATTTGCTTTTAGCAATTGTCGTTGGTGTGGCAAATGTATATCCGTACACAGCATCTATATCTGTATTACTCTCCTTCTCATCAGTTAATTTTTTTGCCAGAATATTGGCAACTGCAGCTCCCCTGCTGTGCCCCGTCACTACATACTTAATTTTTTTCTCACCTTTATATAATGTATTTACATCATCGTATAATGCCTCTGCCGAAGTCTGGAAACTATAATGAATATCTTTATTTTGTTCTTTCAATTCCTCATCATAAACATTAAAATTTCCGTACCATTCATTTCCCGTTGTTCCTTTTACAATGATGTATACTAAAGTAGTTCCATCCTCCAGCTTCTTTTTGGCAGTTACCCAATGAATGCAGTCCTTACTATTTTCACTCTCTTTAGCACTTTTTCTCAGGTTAAGTTTTCCATTTTTCTTTACATATAATTCTTTTGGGAATCCCTCTGATTCAAGTTTTCTCTTTAATGCCAGAGATGCAGCAGTTGTCTTTTTTGCTTCTGTATAATAACCATTTCCATCCGCAGCTGCATTTCCATAAACTAACAGGCTTAACTCCATACATTCATTCGCCAAATCATAATTTTCTTTATTTTCATTATAATTAAATTTATCAATATCCGTACTTGTTAAAGCACTTTTCAAGTTTACTTTGGCGTTCTTATATGAACTAGTACTTCCCTTAATTGAGCCAAGATCTTTTGAAAAAAAAGCTTTAAACTCAACATAAGTCAAACCGTTTGGATTATCGACTGCACTCCCTCTAGCCCATTCTATGCTATTATTTTTTACATCTATTTTCCCTGAAACATTAAATACTGCTTTTGCTTGATAATTAGGTTTGTCTGTTCCTTTATCAACATAACTCAATCCCGTAAATTTACCAGTATCCTCATCAATTGACTTTATTTTTAATGCATACTTCCTATTCACAGGAATATCCCCATGGGAACCATCATAATCTCCTGTCCATACTTTAGGGAAATCCTTTAATTCATATTTAGAATCTTCTCCCTCTAAATAATTATTTACATTTCCTTGACCTATTTCTCTTGCCTGCACATAGTCTGTATTGAAAAAAACAACACAACTAAACACTAAACATAAAATAAAAATAGTTTTTAATTTATTTATTAACCTTTCCATTTCGTCCTCCTTCTATAACATCATTTTTTAACCATGCCCTCTTATCTCCTTACATTCCTTTGACCACGAGTTTTGTTGCAACATAACCATATGAAGATTTACTACTTTTCTTAACATATAGTTTTAAATTTCCCCATTGCTCTGTATATCCCAATTCGCACTCATTCATTATCTTAGCCTTGATGACATATTTATTTCTTCCTGTCTTTGACATCTTAAACCCAGATAAATACGGAAAATCCGCCCCCCATTCGCCAATGGTTGCTGCAATATAGGGTGTACTTTTTCCAAACAGCCGTTTAGAAACTTTTTTCAAACTATCACCATTACAATAACGCTCATTTTGAGCACATACCTGTTTTCTGGCAGAACTAGATGAGAAATTTTTAGTTGTTCCACCTTTGTAAACTGCCATATATGCTGCATAATTTGTGAATTCTTTCGTTAATTTTTTTGCTCTATTATTTACCTTTGCACTTCCCTGTGTTGAAAAGCACAAAACAAACATCACCGCTGCCAATATTACTACAATGCCTTTTGCTGTCTTTTTCATTACTCAATTTCTCCTTCTTTATAAATATTTATTTCTATTTTTTTTCGTATTTTTATGTGGCTTGATTTTTTTCCATCTTCTCCTTTCTGATGAAAACTTTCTTTTGGTCATTTCTTGTAGTTTGCCCGTTGAAGTATTACATGCGACATATATAAGGTCCGATGATGTATCTCCCTCGACACGGAATCTAACCTCATAGTTTGGCAGTTTTTTTACATGTCCATTAACGACCTTATATCTCCAATAAATTTCCGCCGTACCGGAATTATCGCATATGATGCATTTTTTCATCCGGTCATAATAAACATAATTAGCATTTCCACAAGCTGTATTTAACCTGATTACTTTTCCCTTGTAATAGGTAAAAATGTCCTGTGATGCCTCAGAGCCATCTGTTTTCCATGTAACCAACTCTTTTATTCCGTCTCCGTTTACATCAACAGTGGCAAATTTTTTCACGCTGCTATATTTCATCATACGAGTATATGCAGCTTTAGCCTTTTTCTGTTTTGCCGTTCTTGCCTGTGATTTAGCAGCGGGCATAAAACATCCTGCTATAACTGTCATACATAATAAAATTGCAACAACTTTTAATCTTTTCATCTTTCTTCCTCCATTCATCATTTCACTTTACATTTTTTCGTAATACTCCATTTGCCGTATACTTTCTCTGTGCCAACCTTTTTAAATGCTCTGACACGAACATAATACGTCTTTTTCCGTTTTAATCCTCTCAATTTAACTCTTTCTGCATAAAGGTCATATCGTTTTGTTTTCTTCTTTTTAGTAAACGATTTGTTTAATGCATACTGCACCTCAAATCCATCCTGTGAAACAAACCACCGCCAAGTTACGATAAGACTCTTTTTCGCTGCCTTTTTAACCTTAACGCCGGTCACTTTCTTAACCGTGACATCATCACTTGAAGCATCGTCACTGCTCCAGTTGTAATCGGCGTCATCGTTCTGTGATGAAGGCTTTTTAGTTGCCTGCGGTTTCTTCGTAGACTGTGGACGGTTGGTTGCCTGTGGCTTTTGCGTAGCGTTCGGCGTATTGCTTGGAGCCGGTGTGCTTGTCGCCGTTGGTGTCTTGTCAAATTCACCGATAAATCCAACATCTACACTCTGCCCTGTATAATCGTTCCATTTACCATTTGCATACATTTGTACATAGTTTTCTCCCCCGCAGTCAGCCGAATTATTTGGCTCATTTTGCGACCAGTTGGTGTATGTTACAGCGGAGCCGTCACGCCAGACAAATTTTCCTTCTTCCTTCTCATCGCTGGCACCAATGTAAAAGGTTTTATTTAATTCTTTTACTTTTTGAGCAATCACATTATTTTTTTCTTCTGATTCGATTTTCACCAGATTTCCACCAAGTTCCTCACAATAGCGTTCTGCCAACGCATAAGGAATTCCCGCCGTGTAAAAACGGTAAACTTTGTTTCCATACGTAATCTCAGCCGCCGGTTTAAGATTCAGTGGCGTTTCCAAAATAAAACCGGAATAAATGTACGAGGACGGCATGTCATTCCAGCGTCCATGTCCACGGATTGCCGCCATATAAAATTCACTGTTACCGGCGCAATCCGGCTGTGCAGCATCCCAATTGGTATATGTAACGCTTGAACCACTCTGCCATTTCCATGGCTGTCCTTTTCCCGCCTGACTTCCGCCAATGTAATAATACTGTCTTATCTGATCAGATACTAAATTAGTAATTACCTGCTGTTTTTTTGCATCTTCCACTTCGGCAAGTTTACTTTGCAGTTTGCCGGACAGCGTTTTCATTTCATCCCATGAATAATTCTCGTTATACAAAGACAACAAAGAATTTCCATATTTTACTATCTTCTGCGGAAACAGACCTAATGGAACTACACAGCCACTTCTGCCGCAACTGTAATTTCCGTATTTATCATAAACGTAAATATGCGTAGCATACCTTCCTACTTCGTTATTGTGTTCTGAAATATTTACCCGGAACCGGTAAGTATCACCGGAAACACGCGTACCTCTTACTGCTTGATTCGTCCACCAGTCTTTGGCAATGTCATCCTGATCGTTTTTCGCAGTCCACGTCGGAAACTGTACACGATTAACCCCACTCGCATCGCTTGCCTTACATTCTACGGTGTAGCCTTTGGAATCTTTTTCTACCACTTTGATATCTGTCAATGTCGGTGCCGTGCGGTCAATATAAACAATCGATGTTGACACACAGGTTTTATTTCCGGATGAATCCCACGCATAAATATGCGTCACATAGTTTCCCTGCACCGCTCCGGATTTGAGTGAGGAAAGTGAGATTCTTGCAGATGCTGTATTTCCGGATACACTGCCCTGAATCCAGTTTGCATCCTCGCCTCGGTGTTTGTCAGTGTTCCAAGAAGGAAATTCCACCTTGGAAATGCCCACATTATCCGATACGTTGCAGACTACGGTATAGCCATCCGCATTGACATCCGTGATTCGGACGTTGCTGATGGTTGGAGGCGTTGTGTCTCGTGAATCATTTCGATACACATAGCCCGACTGCCATGAGGAATATCTGCTCAATGGCTGTGGTGCCACCGATGAACTTGGTGTCCATGAATCATAGCAGTATAAAACTCCCTTTTCTTTCGACAGCTGATTTGCCAGCATTACATAATGTCCCGGCACTTTAACAATCGTATAATAGCCGGCATTAATGTTAAACCACAACTGGTTAGCATCCGCATTCCAATTGCCTAAGTATGTAAGTTGTTTTCCTTTCTGACTTGCATAAATGGATGGTGCATTTCCACCGTTTGTCTGATAAAAACCACTATTAATTAATCCATTGCTCCGCTGCCAGTTTAAATAACTATCCGGATTAAAACCGGCACTTCTGTCAACATTTGTCTCATATAAAAGTTTTGCCTGTGCCGTGACCCAGCAGCCATACTGACGCATATTGTAGTCATCAGAAGCACCCTGACTCCAATAACGATAGTCGCCTGAATAGCTTGCGGCTTGCGCTTTTGTTCCCCAGTCTGCTCCCGGAATCGACTGTAAAATCCCAGCAATTGCAAGAATCATAAAGAACACGGTTACTCGCAGCGATACTTTTAATTGTTTTTTCATACCAATCTCTCCTTTCTACACAAAATACTTCTCAATCGTTTTCTGCATCCCTCTTGCCACAGGGAGCACCACATTTCCTGCCACGGTACACTCCCGATACCCAACTCCCATAAGGTAGTCTGTATTAATCACATAACTGTGATGAATTCGAATAAAGTTATCCGGCATCTTCTCCAAAAATGCAGCTAATGTCATGCGGCTGTGAACAGTTCCCCATCCATTGGTTGTGATATACAAATCATGATTCAGTATTTCCGCATAAATAATCTGCTTGATGGGTAATCGAAGCTTTTTCCCCTCACTGTAAAAGTAAAACATGATATTCTCCTCGAAACGCTTTTTCCACCCCTTTTCTATATTCCCATAGTATACAAAATCCCCGTACCAACTTTTTTTCAAAATATTTAGGATTTATAAAAAGGTATAAAAATCCATCACTATTTTATCACTATATGGCGAAAAATCGGGTGTTGTGTCGTAACTAACGGTTCTATCGACGTAGACGGTAAGATTTTCCTATTGGTAAATTTGAAATATAGAAAATGCAAAAAAAGACAGCTGCCGCTGATTTTGCAACAACTGCCACTTCGATTATTCATATTTTCTTAAAGTCCCATTTCCTCACAGATATCCCCATACCAATACACTTCATCCTGCTCAATATAATGGAGCAAAACAGCATCCAATTCAAACCTTTCATCCAGCCTGCTCATATTGCATGCGGTAAGTGTCGCCTCGGAAAGGCGCAAAAACATTTCCTTTGCCTCACCGGCAGGAGCACGCTGTAAACAAACCGTATAAATTAACGGCAGCAAGTCTTCCCGCTGAATCTGCGGGCACCGCTGTTTTTTATCGGCACTCCATGTCTCTAAACAGGCACGTGCAGTCTTTACATCCGGGCACGCTTCCTCTGTATGAATATTTTCAGTGATGAATTTTAAAATCCACTCCGGAACCGGTGCGCCCTCATGCAGATACCGTAGCTGTCTTTTCGCCTGTGCCGCATGGATTAACTGTTCCTTCTGAATCGGACCACGAAACAAATCCGAATAGCGCTTCGCATAGCGTGAGCTGTCTCCAAAGACCTCTGACAAAAACTTTGCATTGGACGGTTTTGTCGCATAAACCGACTTCGCAAGTTCCCAGATAACCTCCTGCATATGCTGCGGCACCGTGTACTGGCGCGCATGCCGGTTTTTATGTAAAAAACGGTCAATTTGTTTGCGCGGAGTTTCCCTGCGTTTTCCGTGCTTTTGCTGCCATGCAGGGAAATTTACTTCAGCGAGAAGTTCATCTAAGCGTTTCTTCTCCTCATCTCTTACCCACGAAAGAATACTGTCTCTGTATTGTTTCACATAATTAAGTGCTGTCTGGCTGTAACCTTTAAACCAATCCGCACGTCCTCCCATCCACCACAGAAATTCCTCCGTGGAAAAATCAAGCGTTCCCTCATACGCATTCATCAGCTCTCTCGTACTCCGTGTGTGGGAAATCACCACATTGTCTTCTAAATTTTCCTCATAGAAAGCAATCATTTTCTCGCACTGCTCCATCGATTTCTTATGGTCAATGCCGTAAAGATAAATCATTTCCTGATAATCATTGACATAAAAAGACGGTTCACCGATTCCCACCATCAAATACTGCTTCGTCTCCTCTCTGTCAAGCCCCATGGCAAATGCCATTTGAAAAACCGCCTGACGGCTCGGCTTATGATACTTTTCCAGTCCAAACCAGCGGTGCATCGTAGGAAGAGAGGCAAAATCCACACGACCGGTTCGCTGGCGGAATACTAAAAATGCCTGACGCCTCGTCTGTTTATCCGGTTCATTTTCTCCCCATGGATACCCCATCCGCTCCATAATAAATTCATCAAATCTCATCCAAGCACTCCCATTCCATACGCCATTCCGACAAACAAGTAACTGCACAAAATCGGAATGGACTTGATAAATCCTCTACGAACGGCTTTCATGTTCTTCCTTCTCCCTGTCAATAAACATCATAATAAAGGCGGCAAGCAAAAAGAATGCACACACTAAAATTGCCTTTTCCTGCATATAAGAAATGCATACATTTCCAAGTACGGCACCAATAATAAAGCACAAAATCACACCGTAATAAAGGATGCTTTTTGACAAACACTTTTTCTCTTTCGTATGTATATAATCGCACAAATTCTGTGTACCGCTGCGAAGATTTCCGATACACATCGTAGTCGCAATTCCGTTTCCGTGAATCTTACGGAAACTCTCTACCTGAATTCCGCAGGCAAGTGATGTTAAACTGTTTGCTAAGAGATTAAGAGAAACCGGAATAAAGCACACGCCGGCAAGGACAATCGCCTCTAACAATACAGAAATCTGCCGCCAGTGAAGCCTTTTTTTCTCATCCATCCGAAAACGCACCAAATCAGCCAGCATAATTCCAGCCGCAAATGCAAGTACCGGAAACAAATACCGCACAACCTCCGGCCAGTTTCTCTCGGATATGCTTACGCCAAGCAACAGCATATTTCCCGTCTGTGCATTTGCAAATACATGGTCGCGCATGATGTACGAATACGCATCCATAAATCCACCGGATGCCGCTAACACGATTCCTAACTCGATGGACTCTGACATCTGCTTTGCTATTTTTTTCATTCCTATCGCTCCTTTATCACAATTGTATCACCCGGTGCAAACACCGTGTTTCCATTTGGAATAATCAATTCTTCCCCCCGCTGAATCATCACGACTAACTTTCCTTTTCCGAGATGAATCCGCGATAAACTTTTGCCTACCCATTTGTGACTGCCGTCTAACTCAATTTCAATCAGCCGCACACCATCCACATCACCCGGTGCCTTTGCACTGAGAATCAATGTGTCGCCCGGCACAAGCACAGTGTCTCCGTTTGGCGTCACATCTTTTTCATCCCGCTGAATCTGAACGAGAAGCGTCTCTGGCGGCAGCAAAATATCTCTAATCTTACTGCCCGCCCACGGATGATTTTCTTCAATCGTAAACTGGATAAATTGAACCGGCACCTCTTCGGTGTAATCGGTAAAAGTCTTTAATACGTCTTCTTTATCATCAATCATATGGAGCATTTTCGCTACATACGGAAGCAGTGTTCCCTGCAAAAGAATGGAAAAAAGCACGATGAAAAATATCATGTGAAAAATGTCGTGTTCAAACACCGTGCCGCTGCTCCTTGCCATTATCGCAAACACAATGGACGCCGCTCCGCGAAGTCCCGCCCACGAAACTAATATCTGCTGCCGCCATTTACTTCGAAAAGGCGTTAATAGCAAACATACAACCGCAGGTCTAGCAACAAACGTCAAAAACAGCGCAATCATCAGCGACGGAAAGACAACCGCCGGCAGTGCCGATGGAAATGCCAACAGCCCAACAAGGAAAAAGACTAACATCTGCATCAATCCGGTCACACCGTCAAAGAAATGTACCAGCGACTTTTTATTGTCCAAATCCGCATTTCCCAGTACAATACCAAACAAATACGCACTCAGGTATCCATTGCCGCCAACTGCGGAAGGAACCGCATACGCCAAAAGCACAAAAGCAAATACTAAAATGGTATCAAAGCCTTCTGTCGTAACCTGAAATTTTTTCAAAACAAAAATCGTAATTCCCGCCATCAAGGCACCGATTGCCACGCCATAAATAATCTGCGCAAACACCGTATAGGTAATGGCTCCCGCACTGATTTTGCCACCACTAATCAAACCAAGCATAATCGTAGTAAGCATATAGGAGCATGGGTCATTACTACCACTTTCCACCTCTAAAAGAGAGGCAGTCCGGTACTTTAAGTTCAATCGTTTAGAACGCAAAATCGAAAACACCGACGCCGCATCGGTCGAGCTTATCAGCGAGCCAATCAAAAGACTCTCAAGCAGTCCGATGTGAAGTGCATAGTAACAAAACAATGCCGTCAACCCCGCCGTAAGAACAACACCGGCGGTCGATAAAATAACCGCGCGCAGAGCAATTGGTTTTGCAGCACTCCATTTTGTTCCAAAGCCACCATAAAACATAATAAAAATCAGGGCAATGGAGCAGATTTGTTCTGCCAGTTCAAAGTTTTCAAACGAAATCCGAATGACACCATCCGAGCCGAAAAACATACCAAGCACAATGAAAATCAAAAGCATCGGAACACCAATGCGGTTCGATATTCGGTTCCCTACTAAACACGCTAGAATCACAATCGATACGAAAAGAATTGCAAATGTCATAGTACTTCCTTTCTTTGTCGTTTTTTTCGGTTACTTCTTAATCGCCCACCGCATTTTCGTAGAACGTGCCCGCCCATTTTGTGCACATTCTTTCGCCGAAGGGCGTATCACATCTTTTGCATAATCGCTGTAAAGACCAGCTTTGTAGCCGGACTTTAGCGCCTTTTTTACAAGACGGTCTTCGCCGGAGTGGAAGGTAAGAATTGCTGCCCTTCCGCCGGGTTTTATGCATTCCGGTAATTTTTCCATAAATTCATACAATACTTCAAATTCATTATTTACATCAATGCGCAGCGCCTGAAAGACCCGCTGACACGTTTTTTTGACGGTATCTTTGCGCTCCTTTTCCGGAAGAAACATTAACGTCTTTTCAATGACATCACGCAGTTTCTTCGTCGTGTCCATCCGGTTTCCTCTGCGGATTTCATCGGTAATGGACTTTGCCAACTCCTCACTGTAAGGTTCATCTGAGTTTTCATACAGCATCCCGGCAAGCTCCTCTTTGGTAATCGTGTCAAGCCGTTCGGCGGCACTGATTCCTTCCTTTTGGTTTAACCTCAAATCAAGAGGACCTTCTACTTTAAAGGAAAATCCACGCTCAGGATTATCAATCTGCATGGAAGACACACCCAAATCGGCAAGCACAAAATCAAATCCGCCTGCCTCCTTTGCGATTTCGTCAATCGTACAGAAATTCTGCAGTTTTATTGTGAGAATTTCTTCGCCGTATCCCTGCTCCAAAAGGCGTTTCTTCGTCTTAGCTGATTCTTCCGGATCCACATCTGTCGCATAAATATGTCCCCTGCCCTCTAAACAGGCAAGCATTGCTTTTGTGTGCCCGCCATAACCAAGTGTCGCATCAAACCCGGTCTGCCCCGGCTGAATCTGCAGAAAATCCAGAATTTCCTGTACCATAATCGAAAGATGCATCCCTGCCGGTGTATTTCCCTTGCGAATCACATGCTCAATCATATCCTGATACTTCTCCGGCTGGTGTTCCTTATATTTTTCCTCAAATTTCTTCGGATATTTTCCACTGTAATGTACTCGTCTTTTGTGCTTTTTTTCTTCCTGTGGCATCATTTTCATCCCTTCTTTGCATTTTCTGCTTTATGATACAATATTCAGCGGATATAGGTCAAGTAAGCGCTTAAATATTTTATGACAAAATTCATGATTTATGGTGATTTTTTAATTTTTTGCAACTTTTTTTAATTCTCATTCGTAATATTTGTATAACTCAAAGGAACAATTAAACTTATACAAAAAAGGAGGCAGCACTCCGCCATCTTATTTTACCAAAAACAATTACCACAATTGGAAGTTACGCCTTTGCCGGTTGCTCTTCCTTATCCCGGATTGATTTTAATCACACGGAAAAACTGCACATTCAACAGTATGCGTTTGCAGACTGTGACCATTTGCAGGATCTGGATTTAAATAATATGCGAATTGGTCCTTATGCGTTCAGCGGTGTGTCTCCGCTTGCATCGGTCTCATTATTTAACGTTGATTTTTATGAAATAAACGAATGTGAAACTTCCACCGGCATTTATCCATTCGGCACCCGTACGGTCAAAAAAATGTTTGTCGACAGTGCCCTGACTTCCTTTTATTTTCCTGGCAGCACATCAGTTGAACATCTTTATGTCTGCGGCCGCTTAACAGCATTAAAGGGTGATGTTAAATCATACAAAAAAGTAAAAGTAATTCACACATACCCTTCCGCAAAAGCCGCCTCTTTTGCCAAGAAAAAGAAACTTTGCTACGAAACACTCAAAGTCTCTGGCAAAATGGAAAAAGTGGAACAAACGAATTTAACTGCATATAATTATGTTCTTGGCAGGATATCCCCCGCCTTACTGGCTAAGCCAGCAGGGCGGAGATTTTTTAATAATAATTATGACTCCTTACTTTTATTTCGAGCAATCATAATATCCATACAATGCTGGTGTGGCACACCGCCGCTGTTACAATCAAATACAACTTCTTCAATTTTGTGGAAATACCAATCATGATACAAGGTAAAAATTTGTCCTGATTTCCATCGAAAACGATTTTTTTCCTTCCCTGGTAAAATTTCAACAAATGGTTTATCCACAAATACATTCATAACATGAATTCCATCCGGCTTGGTATGTTGCTTCAACTCATTTACAACATCTTTCCTTTTCTCCGGTTTCAAAAAATGAAACACTCCACTACATAAAACAATATCATAATCTTCGCAAAGCTGCATATCCTCAATATTTGCTGTAAAAAAATCTACATAAACACCATGCTGTGAAGCTAACGCCCTTCCCTTTTCAACTCCTGTCTCTGCCAAATCAAAAGCAGATACATGGTATCCATTTCGTGCTAAAAAAACAGCATCTTTTCCTTCCCCGCACCCTACATCAAGAACCTTTAACGGCTTTATTGGCGGCTTTAATTTTAAAATTTCATAGCATAAGTCATTCGGCTTTATTCCCCAATAATACCCTTTCTCCTGATATCGTTTTTCATAATCGCTCAATATTGGAGACTGATATCCAAGAAGAGAATCCACACTCATCCCAAATACCTTTGCAATTGCAGGTAACAAACTAATTTCAGGACATGTCATCCCATTTTCCCATTTTGATACCGCCTGATTTGACACATGCAATTTTTTTGCCAATACTTGCTGCGTGATACCAAGTTCTTTCCTTTTTTTCATAATAATTGAACCAATTTCCAACCTTCACACCTCCTATTTATATTGTAGAGTACAAATTTTTAGAATGCTATCACTTTGTTGTTGAATTTTCAATTAAATTTCGCCAAATAGTTAAAAACTCTTGACACACACTTACATGTGTTATATAATGCCAATCACAATGATACTTCTCCTGTCTGACAGTGGAGGGAGACGATAGGATGGAGAACACGCAAAAGAACATTGAGGAAAATTTACAGTCATCCAAAAAGCATTCTTACAATTTACATAGCCCCGGCGTACGCACTTACAAAGACAGCGTATTTTGCCGAATATTTAACGAGAAAAAAGAATTATTGAGTTTATACAATGCTCTGAACATGTCTCATTACGAGAATCCAGATGATTTAGAAATTATTACTTTAGACAATGCTTTATTTCTTCAGATGAAAAATGACGTAGCTTTTCTTATTAACACCAACGAAATGTGTTTAATTGAACACAGCAGCACCGTCTGCTTGAATTATCCACTACGGAGCCTTTTGTACCTAGCCAGAGAATATGAAGTAATTCTCGAACAGCGAAATGAAAACATCTTAAAATATGGATTGGTAAAAATCCCAACACCTGCCTGTATTGTTTTATACAATGGTATCGAAAAACGTCCGGAAGTTGAAATTTTAAAGCTCTCTGACGCTTTTGAAAATCAAGAAGTTGAGCCGTGTCTTGAACTTTTTGTAAAAGTATTAAACATCAATGATGGTATGAACGAAAATGTATTAAATGGTTGCAAAACGCTAAAAGATTATGTTATACTAATCTCAAAAATACGGGAAAATTATAACGAAATCGGAGACTTGGCAAAGGCAATACACAAAGCAGTTGACTATTGCATCGATGCAGACCATTTGCGCTCGTTTCTGATTCGAAACCGAGCGGAGGTAGAGCCTATGTTGTTATCAGAGGGTACGGTGGAAGAATACGTGGATAGTATGAACGAAGTCAAGGAACAGGAAATTGAGCGGCTAAAAAAGGTAGTTCAGGAAAAGGATGAGGAATTGTCGAAGGTAACTCAGGAAAAGGATGAGGCATTGACAAGAATAACTCAGGAAAAAGATAGTGAAATCGCTCGATTAAAAGCCTTACTTGCAGCAAAGGAAAATAACTAATTAGCACAGCAGGAGAAGTTATCATCTAGAGCGGGCGCAGGAAGCGCCCGCTCAAACTAATATGTAAGCAAGAAATTCCAACACCGATTGAAACTATATTTGCAGTTTCCTATAATTTTATCCCAATTCCTTTTTGTGCTTCACAAAAAATGCACTTTGGTTTTCTCGTCCCAACGTCTGCCAGTCACCATCCTCACAAATTAAATCCTGCGTAGAACCCAAGTAATCCGGAATTGGTTTCGTATCTGAAAAATAGCAGTTATTATACCACTCCGGGTCCTTCCATTGCCGATATAGAGTTATTCCGTCCAAACGAACAATCTCTTTATCCTTAATTTTTTTCCACTTCTTTTCCATGTCTTTTTCTTTAACATAATGTGTAGCAACCAGATAATCCGGCATTTCCGATGCCAGCAAATCAACTGTATCCGGCACCCTTTCCTCCAGATAGCCAAACAGGTATCCATTTCGGTAAGTAACTTGTGAGTAAGGCACTTCATATTCTGCCTTCTTTTTGAGAGAATAATCGTATTTCAGCAAATAATACTTTAATGCTCTTCTTTCAATAAGTACATAAAGATACTTTTCGCTGGCTGTTATCATCCATGGGTCTTCAGAAAGCCCTGTTTCTCGAAGCGGTTCATTTTTTTCATTTCCCACAACGAGTTTAACCCCATCATAAGTATCACCAATCCATGCAGTCCCATGAGGTGTCTTAATGTGGTTTCTCCCATACTCAATTCCGTATTCTATTGGTGGCTTTAATAAATCACAGCCGGCAAGCAGCATCACCAAAAGCAAACTCACACATGCAATATGTATCTTTTGTCCTTTAAAAATTTTCTTCATAATCCCCCCTTACTCTATACTTACTACGAATTTTTCTTCATCCGATAATATAGTATTTTTTTCCGTCACTTCAAAATATTTTCCAGAGCTATTTTTTACCGGGCTTATGCCGCTTCCTTTTTTTATATCTCCCCATGCATATATCTCTCCATAATGGGAGCAGTTAAATATTTTCTGTGTCTTTTTTGCATCCAAAAGAGCCTGTGTATAAATTGCATTTCCCTTTCGGTAAATCACTTCTTCTGAATTTGCCAAACCAAGCAATTCTCCATTCGTAAATGTTTGCAAAATTTTAAACTTCTTACTTTTAAAATAATAGCAAAAAGTGAATGCCTTTTTTATATCTTTCAAATCAATTCCTTTATACATGTTATAAACCCAGCCATCCTTAAAAACATTGCAATAGCCATATATGTTATCACCATCCTGTAACATACTCATGTCGAATTTTTCATTCGTCAAATTCAACTCTTTCAAAATTTTGTTCTGTTTTTTTCTGCTGAAAGTATATGGTTCTGCTGTGTATCCATCCTGCTCTATTCCGGAAGAACAAATTTCTCTCCCGCAAAATAAAGGAATTGTTTTATTATTAGAAAAATATGGCACATCATGACGTAAATCATCTTCATGCCTATATAAAACAACAGAACCGACTTTCTCCTTCTTTTTTTTCGTAGAAATTTTATTCCATTGATTTTTCCAATTCTCTTCCTTAACATAATGTGTTGCCTCAATATAACGTGGCGTGAGATAAAAAAATACACGGTCATAATCTTCATTGCCATCATCATACCCAAACAAGTACCCGTCTTTATAATATATATTATGGTACATTGTGTGATTGACTTCTTTTAAATTCATTTGCAAATCATACCGGCAAATAATTCTTACGTCCGCTGTTTTTTCACTAGCCATTACTTCTACTACAACATAAATCCAATTGTCACTAGCAATTATTTGATTTACATTTGCATTCTTGTATGGCAGCGCAATATTTTTGATTATCTTTGGCTTATCATTTACCATTTCCCCATAACAAATATTTCCACTCTCTGAATTATAAACAACAATATGATTTCCAATTTTAACCGAATCAGCTCTATTTAACACGTCAAATAAATCTGTCTCTTGATTATTTGTGTCCGAATTTGAACAGCCGGCAAGCAGCATCACCAAAAGCAAACACACACATGCAATATGTATCTTTCGTTCCTTGAAAATGTTCTTCACAAATTAACCTCCTGCTCTAAATACTTTCATCCGCAAATACCTGCCAAACTTACACTACAAAAAGGCAAGCTGACCAAAGCCAACCTGCCTTTCTGGTTTTACGCTTTTAACACATTATAATATTCGCCAAGAATTACTTCCTCTAACACCGCTCTCATACCACTATGAATCGGATGTGCAACATCACGGTATTCACCATTTGGCATTTTCTTGTTCGGCATTGCAACAAATAAGCCCCGCTCTCCTTCAATTACCTTAATATCATGAATGGCAAATGCCTCATCCAAAGTAATCGAAGCAACCGCTTTCATTTTCGCATTCCCGTCCACAATCCGGACGCGAACATCTGTTATCTGCATCGTATCCTCCCTTCATCTGTACGCTACATTACATAACGCTCATTCCTCTCCTGAATGATTTTAACGTCATCCGGACTTCCGACATAGTTGGAATTTGCCCGAATGGTTCCATGACTCTCTACGATGCAATTTTCAATATAAGTGTTATCCCCAATGTAGACTTCATTTAAAATTATCGAGTTTCGTATTGTACAATTGTTGCCTATATAAACTTCCTTAAACAAAACGGAATCTTCAACCTCACCATTGATGATACAACCACTTGACACAAGGCTGTTCTTAACTTTTGCGCCAACATTGTATTTAGCCGGAGGTAAATCCTCAATTCTTGATGCAATCTGTGGGTATTCATTAAAGAAATACTCTCTTGTTTTGCGGTCTAAGAAATCCATATTTGTCTTAAAATAGGAATCAACCGTTGTTACATTGCTCCAATAGGAGTCCAACGGATAGGCATAAAATTTCTTGATTCCTTTGTAACGGATAAAAATATCCTTTACCAAATCGAATCCATCTTCCGCCCCTGCACGCTCAATCATCTCAATCAACTGTCTGCGGCGGATTACATAGATTCCGGTAGAAACCAGCGTTTTCGAAGTCACAAGCGGCTTCTCTTCAAACTCGGTCACCCTGCCTTCGATGTCAACCGATACGACACCAAACCGGCTCGGGTCATCTACCGTTCCCAAGTCCTTCGTCACGATGGTAACATCAGCATTTTTCTCAATGTGATATTCCAAAAGTTTATTCATATCCATCTTGTATACACAGTCACCGGATGCAATAATTACATACGGCTCATGACTTGATTTCAAGAAATCAATGTTTTGCGCAATGGCATCTGCGGTTCCGCGGTACCAATAACTATTGTCATGGGTCTGTGTCGGTGTGAATACAAACAAACCGCCTTTTTTACGTCCAAAGTCCCACCATTTTGATGAGTTCAAGTGCTGTGTCAACGACTTTGAATTGTACTGCGTAATGACACCAACTTTGTTAATCCGGGAACTGGACATGCTGCTAAGTACAAAATCGATGCTGCGGTATCCACCGGCAATCGGCAGTGCTGCTGTCGCACGATTTTTTGTCAGTTCTTTCATGCGAGCACTGGACCCACCTGCTAAAATCAATCCTATTGCTCTCATTACATGTCACCTGCCTTTATCAAAGTTTCGCCACCTGCTAAGGTGTTATCCGGGTAATCTTCAATGGTTGTCTTACCCGCTATGGCAGTGTTTTTACCGATGGTAACGCCATCCGGAATCACGGTTTTTTCGCCAACCGTAACCAAGTTAAAGGCATAGACATCCGGCTTTAGTTTGTTTGGAATGTTGTCTTCGCCCGCACCGAGCACGCAATTTTCTCCAATTATCGAACCCTCTGCAATAATTGCACGGTCAAGAACGGTATTTTTACCAATTCTCGCAGAATTCATAATAATCGAATCACGCACTACAGCGCCTTCCTCAATGACAACATCCGAACCAATCACAGAGCTATGTACTTCTCCGTAAATCTCACAGCCGTCACCCATAATGGCTTTGTCAATCACAGCATCTCCTGCAATATACTGTGGACGAATCCATTCGTTACTTGTGTAAATCTTCCAAAACTCTTCGTACAGGTTAAATACCGGAATCAAGTCAATCAATTCCATATTTGATTCCCAGTACGAACCAAGCGTACCAACATCCTTCCAGTATCCATTGTACTCAAAGGCAAAAATGCGGTCGCCCCTTTCGTGGCAGTAAGGTAAAATATGTTTACCAAAGTCACAGCCCTTCTGGTCTTTCAACTGAATCAGGGCTTCTTTTAACACCGGCCATGAGAATATGTAAATACCCATAGATGCCAGATTACTGCGTGGATGCTCCGGTTTTTCCTCAAATTCCAAAATACGATGGGTATCATCTGTAATACAGACGCCAAACCGGCTTGCCTCTTCAATCGGCACCGGTATCGTCGCCATCGTAATGTCCGCGTGATTTGCCTTATGGAAATCAAGCATTACCTGATAATCCATCTTGTAAATATGGTCACCACCAAGAATTAATACATAATCCGGGTTGTAATACTCCATATAATTCAAGTTCTGGTAAATCGCATTTGCGGTTCCGGTGTACCACTCGCTGCTTGTGCTTCTCTCATACGGCGGCAGGATTGACACGCCCCCAATATTGCGGTCAAGGTCCCATGGAATTCCAATGCCGATATGAGTATTCAGCTTCAACGGCTGATACTGTGTCAGCACTCCAACGGTATCGACTTCCGAGTTGATACAATTACTCAACGGAAAATCAATGATTCGATACTTTCCCCCAAAAGCAACAGCAGGTTTTGCTACATTTGCAGTCAAGACCCCCAGTCTTGACCCTTGCCCCCCAGCAAGTAACATGGCTATCATTTCTTTTTTGATCATGTTATCACCCCTGTTGTTAATATTGTAAAATAAGTATACCACATTGTTTAAGTTTTGTGAATATTTTTCACAAAATATTTTCTTATGATTCTTTGATTTTGTACATTTTGCACAAATATCGTGTGAAAATCTTAAGCATATTCACCTTTTTCCTTGTATTTTCTCCCCTGTCTATATATAATGAATCTGAGGAAACATAATTTTGTTTCCAAATAATAGAAGGAAGGGTGTCATTTATGTACGAAATCGACTTTACACATCCGGGAAAGATTCATTTTATTGGAATTGGCGGCATTAGTATGAGCGGGTTCGCCGAGCTGCTTCATTCCATGGGCTTTACCATTACCGGTTCCGACTGGCATGAAAGCAAAATCACAAAACATTTGGAATCTCTCGGCATACAAGTAGTATATGGACAAAAAGAAGAGAATATTACAAAAGATATCGATTTGGTTGTCTATACCGCAGCAGTTAAAAAGACCAATCCGGAATATCAGGCGGCTGAAAAATTAAATCTTCCGCTGATGGAGCGCGCAGTTATGGTTGGGCAGGTAATGAAAAATTATTCTTCCGCCATTGCCATTGCAGGAACACACGGAAAAACAACGACCACTTCGATTGCTTCCCACATCTTTTTGGCAGCAAACCTTGACCCGACAATTTCCGTCGGCGGTATTTTAGAAGCAATCGGCGGCAACATCCGCATCGGTCACTCCAAGCATTTCATTACGGAAGCTTGTGAATACACGAATAGTTTTCTTCACTTTTTCCCTACTGTGGGAATGATACTTAATATAGAAGAAGACCATATGGACTTTTTCCATGACCTTTCTGATATCCGTCACTCTTTCCATTTATTTGCGAAACGGATTCCGGAGCATGGTACATTAATTATCAATGCGGATATTGAAAATTATGAAGAAATTACAGAGGGACTTTCCTGCCGTGTTATCACATACGGATTAGAAAATAAAGACGCTGATTTTACAGCTGAAAACATCACTTACAATGACCTTGGATGCGGCACCTTTGACGCAGTTGTACAAGGAGAAGTAAAGGGGCATTTCCATCTGTCCGTAGTCGGCAGACACAACGTTTCCAATACCCTTGCCTGCTTAGCGTTAGCCTCTCTCTATGGCATTGATGACGGCACCGTCCAGAAAGCATTGACTACATTCCACGGCGCAGACCGCCGCTTTGAATACAAAGGTGAGAAAAACGGATTTACCATTATTGATGACTATGCTCATCACCCGACGGAAATCCGAGCAACACTCACAGCAGCGAAAAATTATCCGCACAAAACGTTATGGTGTGCCTTCCAGCCGCATACCTACACACGCACCCGCGCCTTTTTAAAGGATTTTGCCTCTGCTCTTTCTCTGGCAGATAAAGTAATCTTAGCAGACATTTATGCGGCGCGTGAAAAAGACCCGGGAGATATTTCTTCTGCTGACCTTGCAAGAGAATTGGAAAAACTCGGAAAGGAAGTTCACTATTTACGCAGTTTTGACGAAATCGAAAAATTTATTTTAAAAAATTTAGTCAACGGCGACCTGTTGATAACTATGGGTGCCGGAAACATAGTAGAAATTGGTGAAAATCTTCTGAATAACTAAGTTATGAACGTTATCCACAACCTTATCAACATTCAGTCGAAAGATACGGTTGTGGATATTTTTTTGTTCAAAAAAAAATGTGAATAAATTGCATTTTTTACTTGACAAGCTCAACCAACGTAATTTCGGCACATTGACCCACTCTTTCTACCAGAATAGTCTGTTTGTGGTTTTGTTATGAACATTATGCACATTATCAACAGATAAATTCTACATGAAATGTATGCACATTTGCAATTTGCAACTGTTTTTTCTTTGTGATATACTCATCCTTGCTGACAGGTAAAAAATACCTGATGGAGAAAGGGAATGAGTTTTATTATGGGATTTACAATTTCCACAACATCGAATTGCGGACTCACTTTGATTTCCAATTCATTTATTCAAAATCATATGCCATCTGCAAATGGCAATTTCGTGAAAATATATTTGTATCTGGTTATGCTCTGCCAGCATGCCGACACCGCAGGTAATTCATCCATTGATGCTCTTGCCGATTGTTTCGAATGCACAGAAAGTGACATTTTGCGTGCACTGCGTTACTGGCAGAAAGAAGGACTTCTTTCTTTCACAGAGCAAAATGGCGAGATTACTTCGATTGTTCTTTCTACTGATGCCACAGACACTGCGTCAGCAGTTACGGCAGAAAGAGAACCGGATATCGATGCTTCACCGGTAGCGGAAGAAACCGTTGTACCCGACGGCCTCTCCATTCCGAACCGCCAGGAGTATACTCCTTTACAAGCGGAAGCACTGATGAAAGATATTGAAATCAGCGAGGCGATTTCGCAGGCAGAAAAGATACTTGGCACGACCCTTTCCACCACACATCTGCAAATGATTTTATATTTTATGTGTGACATCGGATTTTCACAGGAGATGATTGCTACCCTGTACCGCACGGCACACAGCCGCGGAAAGACTTCACCAAAGTATATGGAGGCAATTGGTCTTACATGGGCGAAAAAGGGGATTACAACGCCGGAGGAAGCAAAGGATGAATCTTCTGCTTTTTCAGGTCTTTATCATGTCGTAAGCAAAGCACTTGGCTTAAATCGCTCCCTTGCTCCGGCAGAACGTGAAATCATTGATACATGGAGTGATTACGGCTTCTCGGATGAAATTATTGAGCAGGCATGTAAGCGTACGGTTTTGCAGACCGGTGGCACAAATTTAAATTACATAACAAGTATATTAAAGGACTGGCACAAGAAAGGTGTCCTCACCCTTGCGGACATAGAAAAATGCGACAAGTCATTTCAGCAGAAGAAAAAAACCGGAGAGCAGAAAAACTCTGCCACACAGCAAAAAAGAAACCAATTCCAGAGTTTTCCTCAAAGAGAGTATTCAAAAGAGGATTACAGTTCACTGGAAAAACAGTTACTGCGCAATGTGCAGGCATAAAACAAACGAAAGGATTCATTTATTATGCTTTTGACCAACAGTCAGTACGAGCATCTGATGTCCCACTACTATCATCAGCAGCTCAAGGACAATTTCATCCTGAAAAAGCGCATGAAGGAAGTCTATGATGCGATTCCCCAAATGAACGAATTGGAAAATCGGATTCGTACACTTTCGGTGCAGCACGCTGCCTCTCGTTTGAAAGGACAAACCGATTCGATTGACCTAGATGCCGAGATTGATAAAATCACAAAACAAAAAGAAGCCCTGCTTTTGCAGCACGGTTACCCGGCGGACTACCTGAAACCGGTCTACGAGTGCGCTGACTGTAAGGATACCGGCTATATTGACGGCAGGAAATGCCATTGTTTTGAAAAACTGATTGTTCAGTATTTGTACTCACAGTCAAATTTGAAAGACGTTTTGGAACATGAGAATTTTTCTCATTTTAATTTGGATTTTTACCCGGATGACTACACCGAAGAGGCAACCGGCGAAACACCGCGTGACAATATGCGGCATGTCTTAGAAACCGTGAAATCCTATTTATCCGGTTTTTCGGACACACCGGGAAATCTTCTGTTATACGGCAACACCGGTGTCGGTAAAACTTTTTTAACAAACTGTATTGCAAAAGAGCTTTTAGACAAGTCTCATACCGTTGTGTACTTGACTTCTCTAAAACTATTTGATATTTTAGAATCGTGCAAATTTGACCGGGACTTATCACAGACCCGGAAAAATGCTTCGCTTTCTTATTTATTAAGCAGCGATTTACTGATTATCGATGATTTGGGAACAGAATTAAACAATAGTTTTACTTCCTCTCAGCTTTACCACTGTATCGATACACGATTAACAAACCACCGTTCCACGATTATTTCAACAAACTTGTCGTTTGATGATTTACGGGAACGCTACAGCGAGCGGATTTTCTCCCGGATTACAAGTAATTATACATTATTAAAAATCACCGGCGATGACATTCGTTTGAAAAAGGCAATTATGCAACATTAAGTATGTTTTTCTTTCTGTTGCTGCAAACTATAAACCTACAACACAATATTTACACGGAGGACTTTAATCATGAGTCAAAAAGATTTGTCGAAAACAATCCCTTATGGAGACCTTGGTATTATTCCATTGGAGAGCAGCAAAGCAATCGGAAAAAAAGTGGATGATTACATTGTTGGCTGGAGAAATGAAGCCGATGTAGATTCTTCCATTCATTTTACCAATTACAAAAGGGATTCTTACATCATCGATGCCGTATGCCCACGTTTTGGGTCCGGTGAAGCAAAGGGTATCTTAAATGAATCCGTCCGCGGAAAAGATGTATACCTTCTTGTTGATGTATGTAACCACAGTTTAGCTTACACAGTATGTGGACAGGTTAATCATATGTCACCGGATGACCATTTTCAGGATTTGAAACGTATGATTGCCGCAATCAGCGGAAAAGCAAGACGAATCACTGTTATTATGCCTTTCCTGTATGAAAGCAGACAACACAAACGCAGTTCCCGCGAATCGTTAGACTGCGCTTTGGCACTTCAGGAACTGACCGCTATAGGCGTTGACAATATTATCACTTTTGACGCACATGACCCTCGCGTACAGAATGCAATTCCATTAAAGAGTTTTGAAACTGTACAGCCAACATATCAGTTTATTAAAGCCCTTTTGAAAAATGTACCGGACATTCATATGAAACCGGAAAACATGATGATTATCAGCCCGGACGAAGGTGCTATGGGACGTGCAATTTACTTTGGTAACGTAGCCGGTGTTGATGTAGGAACCTTCTACAAACGCCGTGATTACACAAAAATTGTTGAAGGACGTAACCCGATTATTGCACATGAATTCCTCGGTGCTGATGTTTCCGGTAAGGACGTTGTCGTGATTGACGATATGATTTCCTCCGGTGAAAGCATGATTGACGTTGCAACTGAATTGAAGCGCCGCAATGCAAACCGTATTTTCGTTGCTTCTACTTTTGGTCTGTTCACAAACGGTCTGGAGAAGTTTGATGAAGCTTATAAGAGTGGTCTGATTTACCGTGTCATGACGACAAACTTAGTATATCAGCCGGAAGAACTGTTACAGCGTGAGTATTACATCAATGTTGATATGAGCAAATACATTGCTCTCCTTATCGATACTTTAAATCATGATTCCTCGATTGCGGAATACTTAAATCCAACCGAGCGTATCGAGCGCATCCTGAAGAAATATCATCAGTAACACTAATAGAAACGTGTGTCGCAAGGCGCACCTATCAAAAAGCCTGTCAAGCATTTGCCTGACAGGCTTTTTTAACCCTTATTATTTATTCTGTACCCTCCGTTGCCGGGTCTGCCGGAGGCTCTGTCGCAGCCGGTTCCGCTGTTGCCGGAACTTGTGTCGCCGGTGCCTGCGTGGCCGGTGGTTCCGTAACTTGTGTATCCGTTCCATCATCCGGGTCCACATCAACGTCATTATCATTCGAATCTGCCGGGTCCGTATCTACACTTCCACCACTTCCGGTATCTTCCTGTGGTGTCGTATAATCACTACTGCTGCCACCACCGGAACTTCCCGATGATAACTCACCCAAATCAAATTCTTTTACATCTAAGTCTTTATGAATCTCATTCATGTACTCATGCCAGATTCGTCCCGGATAAGTCGAACCATACAAATCGGCAACTGTTTTCGGCGAATCATAGCCAACCCAGACTGCCGTTGTATAATATGGTGTAAAACCACAGAACCAGCCGTCTTTTTTATCATTGGTTGTTCCGGTCTTACCGGCACTTGGCTGTCCATTATCAAGGCCAAGACCACGTGCCGTACCACGTTTGATTACACCGGTCAGGATATCAACCATCGCATGTGCTGAATCCTTCTTGTAAACACTCTTTTGCTCGACTTTATCGGAAACAATTTCATTTCCATCGGAATCTAAAATTTTCACAATGCACGTTGGTTCCCGGTACTTTCCGTCATTTTCCAGTGTTGCATAACCGGATGCCATCTCCAACGTACTGGTACCGTATGTCAATCCGCCAAGGGATGCCGACAAGTAGTAATCCGACTTCACGATTTTGGAATAATTCATATCCAATAAATACTGCAAGCCAACTTCCGGTTTTAACTTCTCAAACAGCTGCCATGCAACCGTATTCAAGGACTGCTCCACCGCAAAACGAAGCGAAACATAACCGTAGTAACGTCCACTACTATTTGACGGACCGCCCTTAAACTTATAATCATGTACGGTCGTGCTTGCCGTTGAACCACGCTCCAAAGTCGGTGTATAAACAATCAACGGCTTAATTGAACTACCCGGCTGACGGTAAGACTGGTACGCACGGTTTAGGGAAAGTCCTTCCGTCTCCTGGCTTCGTCCGCCCACCAGTGCAACAACACGTCCGGTCTTATTATCGATACATACTGCCGAACCCTGCATTTTGTAGGTTCCGTTTGTCTCTTTATCCTTAAATCCGGACAAATTATGATTGACTGCTTTTTGCAGTTTTTTCTGTTTCTTCAAGTCAAAAGATGTATAAATCTTATATCCTTTATTCAAAAGCATCTGCTGAGCCGTCGAGTACGCATCATCATACTCCGTCTCATAGGTCTCTCTTTCTTCCTTATCCGCAAATGAATTTTTAAACTCAAATCCATTCTTTTTCATCAACTCGCGAATCGCACAGTAAGAAACAAACGTCTGGATGTAATCTCGTTTCTGCACTTCCTGAATATTCAGTTTAATTTCTTCCTGGTACGCCTCATCGTAATCCACCTTCGTAATCACGCCATCATCTAACATCTGGTCCAAAATACGATTTTTACGTTTGACCGTGTTATCAAAATTTTTCAATGGGTTATAAAGGGTTGGATTATTTGGAATAGAACACAAAAAGCATAACTGCCCAAGTGACAATTCTTGACAGCTCTTTCCGAAATATCCGCGTGCCGCCGCCTCAATTCCATAGTAACCATTTGCATAATAAATGGTATTTAAGTAAAATTCCAGAATCTGGCTTTTGGTGTACTTCTTTTCCAGCTCAAGCGCAATAAAAATTTCCTTTATTTTACGCTCATACGTCTTCTCCGTCGAGAGGAAAACACCGCGTGCTAACTGCTGGGTAATTGTCGATGCTCCCTGTGTTTTCTCACCGTTGTTCTTAATCAATGCAAAAACCGCACGCATAATACCTTTGGCATCAATTCCGTTATGTGAGTAAAACTTTTTGTCTTCGGTAACAATTGCTGCATCCTTTACCGCCTTTGGTATTTTGTCCAAGGTAAGGTAATAGGAGTCTTTTTCTCCCTTTAATTTCGCTATCTCTTTGCCCTTATTGTTATACACAATCGACGTCTCGGATGAACGGAATGTATCTATGGACGACTCTTTCACAAGCGCAACCGCGTCATCCTGCATTGCGAAGATATCTTTTCCATATTTGAAATAAAAGATAATTCCGCCGACTAATATTGTGAGCAGAAACAAAAGTAATACAATTTTAAACCCAAACCAAAACTTAGGATGTTTCCGCTGTTTTTTGTTTTTTCTAGCCATCTTTACCTCCATTTCTCCCGCTTTATACTACGTGGACGCTTTGACTTATGTATCATCATACCACATTTAGCGTATCTTGGAAAGAATTTCTTTATGCACAGCCCCTGCACGGTGTTCCCATGTATGCGACTTCTCAGCCGTCTCATACGCCGCTTTCTGCATGTGCTCCCATTTCTTTCGATTTTCTAAAATTCCCTGCACCATATCCGGCAGGCATTCAAGTGCATCCAGTTCATAAAAGAAAATATCCTCTCCATCCCGTAAATTTTCTGTCAAATACCGGCTCCAGTCGGTAAAACATACAGCGCCGTTTAACATCGAATTAAATACGCGGTCATGTGCGCCATCCTTAAACCACGGCATTACATTCAAAGAAACTTTCGCCTTGCTTAACGCCTGCAGACACGCCAGTGAATCAACGCCACCCTCTTTTATCAGATTTTCCGGATGTTCACAGGGAAGAAATTCCCATCCAGCTCCAAAACAATGCACGGAAACACCGGCATCCACAAGCGTCTGCACCACTTTTCCACGAAAATAATTGCGCACATACAAATCGATCATAATCATATTTGGCATCATTTCTTTTACACCGTCTTCGGTAATATCCTCAACCTCGGAAAGCAGATGCTCACGAATTCCGATATCCATCCCCAGATGCGGATGTTTCTTAAAATCCTCAATAATTCCGTAATAAAAATCGGCATACTCTTTGCCATGTCTCTCAATCGTCGGTTCAAATTTAGAAAGCGGCGTGTAATTTCCGGTAAATACAACGTCATATGGGCGTTCTTCCCACTTAGGCAGCGTATCATCTTCCCACAAGGACGTTCCCGCCAATGGCAGAAACAGCCCCCGCTTAATTTCCGGAAAATAATACTGCAAATAAGCTTCATGCTCTCTGTCAATCGAAATCTGGCAGTAGTCTTTTGGCAAAAATGGCAGAAATTTATGATAGTAAAACGGATGGTCAACCACAATATTGATAACCGGTATTTTTCTGTCATCAAACAAATGAATTCCCCTGCAGTCAATAAAATATCCCTCACCACAGCAGCCGTCAAAATTAAACGTCACTGCCGCTGTTGCCTCCGGTTTGGCAAACAAAAGCAATTCGGCAAGACTATCATACGATTTACACTGGTCAAAGTAAAACACTTCATATCCCAATTTACTAAAAGTCTTCCCAAGCTGCTCACTAAAAAAACTTAATGTTTCAATTCCCTTGGTAAATAAAATAATTCGTTCGATTTTCATACTGCCTCCGCTATTGATTAAATATGATCAAATGCCTTCTGTCACAAAGAGGGTATTCCGATTTTACAATCAAAATACCCTCTTTCTTATCTTGTTTATTTTACCTTACGGCAAATCAATTTCTGAATATTCTTTCGGTGGCAGTGCAGTTGTTGAATCCTTAACAAACTTGCGCACAGCCTGCGCCGCTTTCGGTATCGCAATATTCGTACCAACACCGGCAACACAGCCACCCGGACAGCCCATACCTTCAATCAGACAGCCATCCTTTTTACCGGCCTTCGCCATAAGAAGCATTTTCTGACAGTCGGATAATCCTTCCGCATGCTCAATATAAACTTCCGTTCCCGGATAATATTCGTTAATGCAGTTTTCAATGGCATTTGCAACACCACCGGCAACGGCGTAACCACGTCCGGTTCCTGTTGCGTCATGAATTGGCTCCTCTGCATCATAGGTTTCCATATCAATTCCTTTGGCAGTGAAAATCGCATCCAATTCTTCAAAGGTAATTACAAAATCCACATCACTTCGTACCGAACGGCGGGAAGCTTCCAGTTTCTTTGCCGCACACGGTCCGACAAATACAATCTTAGCTTCCGGATGACGCTGTTTAATTGTACGTGCAGTAGCCACCATCGGTGTCAGAGCACTTGAAACAGTCTCTACCATATCCGGCAGTGTTTTCTTTGCCAACATCGACCAAGCCGGACAACAGGAAGTCAGCAAAAATGGAAGTTTTCCTGTTTTTACTTCATTTACATAATGTCTTGCTTCCGTAATCGCTCCGATATCTGCACCAAGTGCAACTTCGAACACTTCCGCAAAACCAATTTCTTTCAACGCTGCTTTGATTTTCCAAAGACGGACATCGTCACCAAACTGTCCGATAACCGCCGGAGCCAATTCGGCAATAACCGGTCCCTGCTTCATTGCCTGAATCAACTGGAAAATCTGGGATTTATCTGCAATCGCTCCAAATGGACATGCAGCCATGCATTGTCCGCATTTTACGCATTTTTCATCATCAATCTGGGCACGTCCGCGCTCATCACTGGAAATGGCTTTCACACCACATGCAGCTGCACATGGACGAACCTTCTTCGCAATTGCATCATAAGGACAGATTGCCTTACATTTTCCACATTTAATACATTTATCTTTATCAATATGAGATTTTCCGTCTACAATGCTGATAGCACCTTTCGGGCAAACCTCTACACAAGGATGTGCCACACAGCCACGGCACTGATTGGATACTTCATATACGTTATCCTCACACATATCACAAGCCGACGGAATTACCTGCATCAAAGGCGGCTCATAATATTTTTCTGCCACATTACTCTCATCCAATCCACTTGTAACGTGAACCGGTTCGTCATCCGGTCTTAATGAAAGTCCCATCGCAAGACGCACACGCTCCGAGCAGATAGCACGCTCACGGTAAATACTCTCACGGTATAAAGGCGCATCTCCCGGCGTAATTTTATATGGGATTGCCTCGATATCATCATTTATGTTCTGTGAATCAAAAGCGACTTTTGCAACTTCTGTAAACACTTTCTGTCTCAGTGTCTTAATCGGGGTTTCTATTCCTCTCATTCTTGTCCTCCTTGGCGTAATTGATACAAATTCTCATAATCAATGGTAGAATATCATAGTTTCCAAATATTTTCAAGATACTTCCGATACTTCTCTTGTTCTTCTTTTGGTTCCACGATCGAAACACCCTTTCCAATCCCCGCAAGCCAGCCATAAAACTGCTTGCTGACACTGATTTCTACGAATGTCCGAAACTGTGTCTCGGACTCTTTTAAAACAGGAATTTCCTTTCCAAAACGGTCAATTGCAACGCCAATCAGCGAATTATCAAAAACAAGCTGAAGCCTTTTTTTCTCCCCGGCAAACATTCCAAACGTTTTTTTTGAAAAATCCGTGACATCCAGTTTTTGATATGCTGTTTCCCCTTCTCTTTTTCCCTCTTCTCTCTTTAACTGTCGAAGTTTATCTACACGGAAATATTTAATCATCTCTGCTTTGTGGTCATACGCCAGCAGATAATAATTTTCGTCTTCCCACATAAGCATCCACGGAGAAACAAGATAGCGTTCGCCACCGTGCCGCGGCACAAGTTCCTTGTTCTGATTCCATTCGCAGTAAACAAAAGTAACCGGTTGATTTTCGTGCATTGCCTGATGAATGTCATCAATCAGATAAAGGGAAGACAAATTTTCTGTTTTCACACGGTCATTGACACAAACTTGACGCTGTAACCGATTTGCCTCATGGCGGCTCGTGAAATGTTCCAACTTCTCAATCAAATTTCTGCTTTGTTTTTGCGTAATAAATTTGGACGCCTGCACAGCATCAACTAAAAGTTTTAACTCCGCCAATTCAAACTCACGGCTTCCCAGATAGTAACCCGCCGGGTTTTTCTGACATACAACATCGTACCCGAGTATCTGCAAAGCTTCCATGTCCGAATAAACACTTTTTCTTTCCGCATGAATACCATTCTGCTTTAAATACGAGATGATTTGCGGCATCGTTACCGGATGTTTTTCGTCACTCTCACTTCGCAGCAGTTCCAAAATATAAAATAATTTGTATTTCTGGTTTGGCGCTTTCGGCATCAGGATTCCTCCTCCCTTGATTCCATTACAATCTGGTCTCGCCCATGCTCTTTTCCATAATAAAGAAGTTCGTCCGCACGGTTAATCGCTTCTTCCATTTTCTCTTCTTCACAGTAAGTTACAATACCAATCGTCAGAGAAATTGAGAATTCCATACCGTTATGTGAAAACTTTTTCGATTTCACATCATCCAAAAATCCCTGCAAAACTTTTCTCGTCTCATTTACTGTTCCATCAAAACCAATCAAAAATTCTTCGCCACCCCAGCGTGCGGAAAAACCATCTTCACCAACTGCTTTCCGTAGTGCTCCGGCAACATATTTTAGAACTTCGTCACCTTTTTCATGACCATAACTGTCATTGACACTCTTAAAAAAATCGATATCCGCAATCGCAAGTGAAAAACAATCGTTTTCTCTACGGTAATCCATCTGAATCTGCGCCGCACGCCGGTTCAGAAGTTTTGTCAATGGATCACGTGACACCATTTCTTCCAATGAATCACTGACCGCCACTGCATATTCGCCCATTTGCGCCAGTTCGTCGCCTCTCTTTAAAACATTTTCCGGCATTTCATGATGAAATTCTCCATGCGACACTCTGCCAAGAAATCTCTTAATTGCCTGAATCGCCTCCACCATTTTCTGTGCCGACAGATTGCAGATAAATCCGGCAAGAATTATGATAAACAGGCAGATAATCACATTCCCCTGCGTCATAAATCTCATGGAAGTATTCACAGACTCCGCCGACTCTCCGGCAAAACTAACACCTACAACTTCATTCTCATCATTGCGAATTGGCACATAGTAACCAAAGTATCTGACTCCCATAACGTCAACATTCTGGGAAAAATATTCTTCCCCGTCTTCAATCACTTGTGAAGCAACTTCTTTATCTAAGTGAGAGCCAACCAAACGATTTCCTTTTTTATCAACCAGTGTTGTAAGACATCTCTCATCACCAACAAATACAGTAACATCCGCACCGGTATCATTTTTAATATCGTCTAAAACGCGGTAATCCGATGTAATTTCTGTTTCCCCCTTATAAACCCTATCGTCTTTCTGTGAAAAATCTCCCGCATCCAACACATTATAAATACTAATCAGATTATGAGCGATACCGGACAAACTCTTTTCAATCTCAAATACCATACCTTCATGAACCGAATTCTGACTGTAAAATGTCATGACAACTCCTAAAATTGCAATCGGAATTACTGACATTCGCATGATGGTAAAAATTAGACTTTTCCTTTTTTTTCGCGCCATATCCGACACCCCCTCATTTCCATTGTATACGTTTACTCTTCGTCCTCTTCCGGCAAAGCCATTTTCTGCTCTACCATAACTTTTTCATCCAAGCAGTTAAAAATTCCATCTACAATTGCTTCGTCCGGTTTCTTCGTTATTACACTAACAACCGGGACAACAATCAAACCAGCAATCATTGCTAATGCTCCGGCGTTAATCGGTGATGCAATATAATTGATAAACATGTTAGAAACCGTAATTCCAACTCCGGCAATAAAACTTGCCCAGACAGCCGCTTTTGTCACGCGCTTCCAGTACAGTCCATACAAAAATGGTGCTAAAAACGCTCCTGCCAGAGCACCCCAGCTGATTCCCATAAGCTGTGCAATAAATGCCGGCGGATCAAGTGCAATCACAACGGAAATGATGATAAAGAACGCAAGCAGTATTCTCATCCAGATTAACTGCTTTTTCTCACTCATATCTTTTACAAACAATGGTTTGATAAAATCAAGTGTGAGTGTGGAACTTGACGTCAGCACAAGGCTCGACAAAGTCAACATGGATGCAGACAAAACAAGCACAATGACAATTCCAATCAGAATGTCAGGCAGGCTTGAAAGCATCGTCGGTATAATAGTATCATATGCCACACTGCCATCGGCTGCTTCTGTCACACCGGAAATCTGGCTGAATCCACCAAGGAAATAGCAGCCGCCGGAAACAACTACGGCAAACAACGTCGAAATAATAGTTCCTGTATGTACTGCTTTTTCATCTTTAATGGCATAAAATTTCTGAATCATCTGTGGAAGGCCCCACGTACCCAATGAAGTTAAAATCACAACCCCAAGCAGATTCAATGGGTCTGGTCCAAAGAAAGATGCATAAGCTCCCGGCATTACGTCACTTGGCACATGCGCAAGTTCCTTCACTGCAGCCAAAAATCCGCCATGACCGGAAAGCACTGCCGCAATGACTGCCACAATACCAAATAACATAATAATTCCCTGAATCAAGTCATTCAGTGCAGTCGCCATATAACCGCCCACAATAACATATACACCGGTCAGCACCGCCATCACGACTACACAGATGCGGAAGTCAATATCAAATGCCATACCAAACAAATAGGAAAGACCATTATACACCGATGCGGTATACGGAATGAGGAAAATAAAGGCAATCATCGACGCTGCAATGCGAAGCGATTTACTGCCATAACGTTTTCCAAAGAAATCCGGCATGGTCATGGATTTCAAATGCTTTGTCATAATTCTTGTACGTCGTCCCAATACAACCCATGCAAGCAGAGAACCAAGCACTGCATTGCCAATTCCAATCCAAGTGGAAGCAAGTCCGTATTTGTAACCGAACTGTCCTGCATATCCGACAAATACAACCGCTGAAAAATAAGACGTTCCATATGCAAATGCGGTCAGCCACGGACCAACCGAACGTCCTCCCAACACAAAACCATTCACATCTGTCGCATGCTTTCTGGAATAAAATCCAATCCCAAGCATCACGGCAAAAAATACCAGTAACAAAATTACCTTAATAACCATAATAAACTCTCTCCTTCGTATGTTATTGCAACTACCCTATTATTCACTATTTTACCATAATTTCGGAGGGGTTTCCATAGTGAGTTTTTTGGTTTCCGTAATTGCGTAGAAAAGCTTTGCGTCTCGTGGGCGCTCTCGCTAATTGAGCTGCGTAGCAGCAGGGGTGCTGAAACTACCAGCACCTCCTGCTGACGCGCTCAAACCCACGAGTCACAAAACTTTTCTACGCAATTACTGGAATCCAAATAAACCGACAAAAACAGTTGTCCCCACATTTCTGCGCTTATTTGGGGTTATTTTCATACTTTTTCTCTTTTTCACCACTCCTCAGCCAGCCTGCATCCTCCTTCTCACCAGCCTCCTCTTCCCCAAAAAGCAAAAAATAAAAAGAAATCCCCCGAAAAGCTATATTTGCAACGCAAATATCCTGCTTTTTAGGGGATTCTTTTTATTTTTCAGCTAACTGCAATCGAATCAACGATTTTCGCAAAGCCAAATCTGCTCGTGCCATGTTAATATTTTCATCCGCGCTTTTTAAGCGGCGCTCGGCTCTCGCCTTCGCCTCTGCCGCACGATTGATGTCAATTTCTTCCGGCCACTCGCAGGACTGAGCAAGAATTGTAACTTTATCGGGTGTAATTTCCATAAAGCCTTCCAGCACTGCTGCCTCTTTGAGCACGCCCCCCGGCTCGGTAATCGTCATTACACCCGGCGCAACAATCGTCGTAAGCGGAATGTGATCCGCATAGATTCCGATGTCACCTTCCGTCGTCGTAAGTTCCACCATCTCAGCATCTCCGGTATAGAAAATGCGCTCCGGCGAAATCACTTCAAGACGAAATGTTTTACGTTCTGCCATGTTGTAACCACTTCCTTTCCTATCCGCCCGAAATTACTGGCGGCTCTCTTTGTATCGTGCTACAACATCATCAATACTTCCGGCATTTAAGAAATAACCTTCCGGAATCTCATCATGTTTACCATCCAGAATTTCTTTGAAGCCCTGAATCGTATCAGACAACTGAACATATTTACCGGGAAGACCGGTAAACTGTTCTGCGACGTTAAATGGCTGCGACAGGAATCGCTGCACTTTACGCGCACGGTTGACAAGCATTTTCTCATCTTCCGACAACTCGTCCATACCAAGAATGGCAATAATATCCTGTAACTCTTTGTAACGCTGCAAAATCTCCTGAACACCACGGGCAACCTGATAATGTTCTTCACCCAGCACACGAGGGTCCAGCATACGGGATGTTGAAGCCAGCGGGTCTACTGCCGGGTAAATACCAAGTTCTGCAATCGAACGCTCCAATACGGTTGTCGCATCCAAGTGGGCAAAAGTCGTCGCTGGAGCCGGGTCTGTCAAGTCATCGGCCGGTACATAAACCGCCTGAACGGATGTAATCGAACCGCTCTTTGTCGAAGTGATTCGCTCCTGCAAAGCACCCATCTCTGTCTGCAGTGTCGGCTGGTAACCTACCGCACTCGGCATACGTCCTAAAAGTGCTGAAACCTCAGAACCTGCCTGCGTAAAACGGAAGATGTTGTCAATGAACAAAAGCACATCCTTTCCACCTTTGTCACGGAAATATTCTGCCATCGTAAGTCCGGCAAGACCTACTCGCATTCTCGCTCCGGGCGGCTCATTCATCTGTCCAAACACCATGGTTGTTTTATCAATTACGCCGGACTCAATCATTTCATAGTACAAATCATTTCCCTCACGGGTACGCTCACCAACACCGGTAAATACCGAATATCCACCGTGCTCTGTAGCAATGTTTGTAATCAACTCCTGAATGAGTACCGTTTTACCTACACCGGCACCACCAAACAAACCAATTTTACCACCCTTCTGATATGGGCACAAAAGGTCAATTACTTTAATACCGGTTTCCAAAATCTCCGATTCGGTAGACTGCTCTTCAAAAGAAGGTGCTTTTCTGTGAATCGGATCATACTCTTTTACTTTTGGCGGCTCTTTTTCATCAATTGGCTCGCCGAGAACATTAAACATACGTCCTAATGTTTCTTCACCTACCGGCACACAAATCGGAGCTCCCGTTGCCACTGCTTCCATGCCGCGGACCAGACCATCCGTTGGTCCCATGGCAATACAGCGAACGGTATCATCACCCAAATGCTGTGCCACCTCAACTACAAGCTTATCCCCATCCTGTCGTTTGATGTGGATTGCTTCATTAATCTCAGGCAGGTTTCCATCCTGAAAACGAATATCCAGTACGGCTCCAACAATCTGGGTAATTACGCCGAGACTTGTCTTACTATTCTCTGCCATTTTCTACCTCCTAACTTATCGCTGACGCACCAGCAACAATCTCTGTCAATTCCTGAGTAATTGCAGCCTGTCTTGCACGGTTATACTGCAATCCCAAGGTATCAATCATCTCCTCTGCGTTACTTGTTGCAGAATCCATCGCCTGCATACGCGCACCATTTTCACTGGCCACCGCTTCCACGAGCGCACCAAAGATTAGGCTGTTTACATACAAAGGAATGATATAACCCAGAGTTTCTTCCTCCTCCGGCTCATAATTCATCTGTGCCACAGCACCCTTATTCTTCTCATCCTCTTCCTGTGCATTTTCCTTGATATCATCCTCTGCAAATGGAAGAATTTTAATCAAAGTAGGGATCTGTGTCACGGTATTTTTAAATACCGTATACGCTAAATACACTTCATCAATGTCACCATTTTCCAACGCACCAATCACGGTCTTTCCAATGCTTACCGCATCTCCAAACAACGGATTGTTAATCACCTCGGAAAAATCCCCCTGACAGGTATACCCCTGTCTCACAAGGCTTTCCAAACCTTTTCTTCCAACCGGAAAAATAATCGTATTTTCTCGGTCAAAATCACCTTTGGTAACTAACTTGACAAGATTGGAATTGTAACCGCCCGCCAGTCCACGGTTTGACGAAATTACAATCACACCTTTTTTGCATGGTTCATCCGGATTTTTCTCTCGTTTTCCGGGATATCTCACGGTGCCGGATTTGGCAAGCATACCCGAAACCGTCTCATACATTTTGTTAAAATAAGGCTGTGTTTCTTCTGCTCTTCCCTTCGCTTTTTGAAGTTTTACAGTCGAAACCAGTTTCATTGCCTTTGTAATCTGAGAAGTGCTTTGTATACTTTCTTTTCTTCTTTTGATGTCCCTCATTGAGGCCATAGCATCACACCTCTCTTTTATTTCTCATGAATAAAATTGCGTTTATATTCCTCAATCGCCTGAATCAATTTCTTCTCTGTCTCTTCGCTAATTTGTTTCTCATCGCGGATGGCAGCCGGTACTTCCGGATACTTTTCATCCACAAAACGGAACAAACCTTTTTCAAACGCAAGGACATCTTCTACCGCAATATCCAAAAGATACTGTTTGGTCGCTGCATAAATGATAATAACCTGATACCATACCGGCAGCGGCGCATACTGATCCTGCTTTAAAATCTCACGGATTCTTTCACCCTGGTCTAACTGGCGTTTTGTGTCGGCATCCAAATCGGATCCAAACTGGGAAAATGCGGCCAGCTCGCGGTACTGTGCAAGCTCGATACGAATCGGTCCCGCAATCTTTTTCATCGCTTTAATCTGTGCCGAACCACCAACTCGGGATACGGACAGACCCGGATTTACCGCCGGACGGAAACCGGAGTTAAACATCTCGGTCTCCAAATAAATCTGACCATCTGTAATCGAAATTACATTAGTCGGAATGTATGCCGATACGTCACCTGCCTGTGTCTCAATAATCGGCAGTGCCGTCAAAGAACCGCCGCCTAATTTATCTGACAATTTTGCTGCACGCTCCAAAAGACGGGAATGCAGATAAAAGACATCGCCAGGGAAAGCCTCACGTCCTGGTGGTCTGCGAAGAAGCAATGAAAGGGTACGATAAGCAGCCGCATGTTTGGTCAAATCATCATAAACGATAAGAACATCCTTGCCGCTCTCCATCCACTCTTCACCAATCGCACAGCCTGCATATGGCGCAATGTACTGAAGTGGTGCTAACTCACTTGCGGTCGCTGCTACAACCGTTGTATAATCCATCGCACCACTCTCTTCGAGTGTCTTTACAATATTCGCAACCGTTGATGCTTTCTGTCCGATTGCTACATAAATACAAAGTACATCCTGGTCTTTCTGGTTAATGATGGTATCAATCGCAATTGCCGTTTTACCGGTCTGGCGGTCACCGATAATCAACTCACGCTGACCTCTTCCGATTGGAACCATGGAGTCAATCGCCTTAATACCTGTCTGCAGCGGTGTATCTACCGATTTACGGGAAATAACACCTGATGCCACACGCTCAATCGGACGAATCTTATCCGTATTTACCGGACCTTTACCATCAATTGGCTGTCCGAGCGCATTCACAACGCGGCCTAACATTGCGTCGCCAACCGGCACTGTTGCCACACGTCCTGTCGTCTTAACCATGTCACCTTCGTTAATGTTTGCCGAATCACCAAGTAAAACCGCACCAACATTATCTTCCTCTAAGTTCATGACCATTCCGTACACTTCATGCGGGAACTCTAACAGCTCACCCTGCATTGCCTTCTCCAGTCCATGAATACGGGCAATTCCATCGGCAACCTGAATTACCGTTCCTACATTGGCAACTTCAAACTCCGTACTATATTTTTTTATTTCTTCTTTAATGACTGAACTAATTTCTTCCGGTCTTAAATTCATGTTTCCAACACACCTTCTTTCTGAAAGCCGCCCGTCTAATTTGACAGCCTTACTTTACTCAAATCTCTTGTCATCGCATCCAGTTTTGCACGGATACTGTTGTCAAGAACTTGGTTGCCAATACGAATCACAATGCCACCAAGCAGACTCTTATCAATTTCATAGTCCACCGACAAAGTTTCGTACTCGCTCACCTCAAGAAGTTTTTGTTCAATTTTCTTTTTTTGTTTCTCCGATAGTGGCATCGGCGTCTGAATCTGAACTTTTCCTATCTTTTTGTATGCCATGGCACATTCATTAAAATATGCTAACACAGGGATTAGTTCTCCGATTCTTCCTTTTTTTACAAGAACATGCAAAAGTCCCATCATGTCCTGGGACAGTTCCTTTTGAAAAACCTCCTGCAGCACATCCATCTTTTTTTCCATCGTCATTTCAGGATGTTCCAAAATCGCCATGAAATCCGGATTTTCCGAAAGCACCTGCTTCATCGCACGCGTTTCGTCCCAGAGTTCATCCACACGATTTTCTTCTACCGCAAGAGAAAACAAAGCATCGCCGTACACTTTTGAAACTAACTTTGCCATGTCGAATCCCCCATTTCATTGCATGTCTCTTCAATCAACTTGGCCTGTGCCTCTTCACTGATGGATTCTGACACCAGTTTGCCAGCCATCATAGAAGCCACCTGAACCATTTCCTGTTTCATTTCATCACGGACTTTATCCTTTTCAAGTGCCACTTCTTTCTCTGCACGTGCCAGAATACGATGTGCTTCATCGCCGGCCTCATTTACAATTTCATTTGCGCGCTCTTTTGCTTTTTGGCGAGCCTGTGAAATCAATTCTGTGGATTCATCATCCACCTTTGCCAGTTTGTCATCATACTCTTTCTTCATGGCAAGTGCCTCATCTTTAGCGGATGCCGCCTCCGAAAGCTGGCTCTCTATATAATCCTTTCTCTTTTGAATCAGCTTGCGCGCCGGATTAAACAAAAGATACGATAAAAGGATAAACAATGCCAGCATGGCAACTAACGTAATGCATGTATCAAATAACGTCTGCGGGTCAAGTCCAAATATTCTTGGATCCAATTACAGTCCCTCCTTTCTTACAATTTTCGGATGGATTGCATTATACTCCAAATGGCTTTACAAACAGCAGAATCATGGCTACAACCAGACCATACAAACCGGTTGTCTCGGCTACTGCCTGTCCAAGAAGCATGGTTGACATAATCTCACCACGGGCACCCGGGTTACGTCCTACGGCACTTGCACCATATCCGGCTGCAATACCCTGTCCAACACCAGGTCCGATACCTGCGATAACTGCTAATCCTGCACCAATTGCTGATGCTGCATGTACTAAATCTGCTCCTGAAATATTCATATCTTTTCCTCACTTTCTGCGCTTATGCGCGATAAAATTAATCATCCAAATCTGCGGCATTCGCAATGAATACCATTGTCAGCATAGCGAATACATACGCTTGCAATGCGCCGGCAAATACATCCAGATAAGCGTGTAGTGCAGCCGGCCAGACCCACAAAAGGAACTTAGGAAGAAGTCCGTAGATCAACGCCATCATCATGGTTCCCGATAAAATATTGGCAAACAGACGAAGGGACAGAGATACCGGTGTGGCAAATTCACTAATTACATTAATCGGGAAAAATAAGAAAATCGGTTCAAACAAACCTTTGAGTTTTCCCCACTTCTGCCATTTGATTCCCTGATACTGAATCATAACAAAAGTGATTAACGCCAGTGGAAGTGTCGTACCATAATCCGCAGTCGGTGGTCTGAGTCCAAAAAGCCCGGACAAATTACATGTCACAAGGAACATGAAAATCACGCCAATATAGTTTTTGAACTTTGGTGCTAGCGTCTTTCCCATGTTGCTCTTAACCAGATTGTCAAGGGTTTCCACTAAAAGCTCGATGACATTTAAAAATCCGGTCGGTGCTTTCGTCGGGTCTGCTTTTTTGATTTTACGATTTGCTACAATCGCAAAAATAATCAGAGCCGCCATATCGGCAGATGCCCATATACATAAAAATCTACTCCATCCACGCTCTCACTCTCCTTTCCTATAATAATTTCTTTTTACGAAGTCTTATTTTTTCCATCCACGGAACCATAAGTGCTGCTGCCTTTCTTGCAAGCAGTCCCGCCAAAACGGTATATGGCATAACCCATTTTGAAAGAAAAAAACTTCCTACAAGCACTCCGATTTCAATGGTACTCCGTACAAGCCCCATCGCCTTGGAGTGACTTACTGCCTTTTTTTCCGGAAGGTCTAACTCAATGTCAATGCTTCGGTATAAATGAACCATAAGTCCACTCGCCGTGATACTGCCAGCGATTTCTCCCAAAGCATACGATAACGGCTCCGGCACAAAAAAGATGCCGCCAAGAATTACCACAATGGCAAGAATCCATATGCCGATTATGACTTCCCATAAACTAATCTTCGCCGTCTCCATCCTGTTTTCCTTCCTGTGTTTCCTTTTTTGTACTGCCCGGGTGATACTGTCCGGTCAATACAAGCATACTGCGAAGCGATGCCAAAATCCCGATAAACATCATGATTACCATAAAACATTTGGTACCAAAAAGCTTGTCTAAGCCATAGCCAATCAATAGGCTGACACTCATGCAGACCATCATCGATAATCCAATCTGCATAATCATCGATAAGGCATGTATGATTTCTCTCCGGTTTTTCGCTTCGTCACGTTTTCTCATAATTCTCTCGCCTTCTTCACGCATGCCATCTGTCCTTCTATGACAGCACTGCGCAGTCCCTTTTCCTCTAAGACACGAACTGCCTCAATCGTCGTTCCCGCCGGTGAGCAGACCATATCTTTTAATTCACCCGGATGTTTTCCGGTCTCAAGCACCATCTTAGCACTTCCGTACACCGTCTGTGCCGCCAGTTCATAAGCCATGGCACGCGGCATACCATCCGCCACAGCCGCATCCGCCATTGCCTCAATAAACATAAATACGTAAGCCGGCGAACTGCCACTGACACCAATCACGGTATCAATCATATTTTCAGAAACTTCTGCAACCACACCAAAACTTTCAAATATAGTAATTGCCGTTCCTCTTTCTTCTTTTGAAACCGATGGATGAAAACACATCCCGGTTGCTCCCGCTAACACAAGTGCCGGTGTATTCGGCATCGTGCGTACTATTTTCATAGTCTTTCCAAATAACTTCTCGATATTCGCTATCGTCTGGCCTGCCGCAATCGAAATGACTAACGCATTTTCTTTACAAACCGGTGCAATCTCCGGAATCACATCTGCAAACTGATACGGTTTTATCGCAAGTACCAGCACATCTGCTTTTTCTGCCACTTCTTTGTTATCTGTTGTTGTCTGCACGCCAAGTTCTTCATGCAATGCATCTAACGCCTCTTTGGTACGTCTCGATACAATAATCTCATCTGCTTTGTACAAGCCTTTTGCCAAAATCCCTTTCAGCATCGCCTGTGCCATATTTCCACATCCGACAAAACCTAACACGTTATTTCACTCCTTATTCTTCAATCATATCAACCCGGCGTTTATGTCTTTCCACACCGGAAAATTCTGTGTCTAAAAAGATATCTACAATTTTTTCTGCAAGTCCCGGTCCCACGACTCTCGCACCGAAAGCTAAAATGTTGGCATCGTTATGCAGTCTGGTCGCCTCTGCGCTGAAGCAGTCACTGCATACGGCCGCACGAATTCCCGGTACTTTGTTCGCGGCAATCGAGATACCAATGCCGGTCCCGCAAATTAAAATTCCTTTGTCACATTCCCCATCAACAATGGCATGTGCTACCTTTTTTCCATACACCGGATAATCTACAGGGTCGGGACTATAACTTCCGTAATCTTTGTAAGAAAGTCCGCGCTCCTCCAAGTGACGCATCACCACCTGTTTCAATTCATATCCTGCCTGGTCGCTGCCTAATGCTATCATATTGTAACACCCTCCTCATATTTTAGTTCCACTGTAATTTTTTCTTCACCCGGTACAATAAATCTTTGAGTTCTAAGTAACATTCCTCATATGCCTCATCCCCGCTTCCATATGGGTCCGGCACATCCGGGTCAAATTCTTTTCCATCTTCTTCCTGCACAAATTCGCGAAGCGTATAAACATGTTCCGTCACACCATAATCTTCGAGAACTTTGACTTTTTCGGTAAAATTCATCGTGAGCACAAGCGTTGTCTCATCAACCTGCTCTGCATGAAATTCTTCCGATACCTGCTCCTCGCAGGGAACCCCATGATTCATAAGCAGTTCCGTCACCCGCTGGTCTCTCGGTTCCGCAAAAAGTACAACTAGTCCGCGTGACATAATCTGCTTCGATTTATCCATCAAAATACTTTTCATAATCCACTCTGCCATTGGACCAAGAAGGACATTTTCCTTCGATACAAAAATAATTTTTGTGTAATCCATCCGTATGCCTCCTCCAATCACTTATCCGAAAGATACTCAATCTTTTGCCCTGCTGCCTTCAATAAACGGTTCATAATTGCCTCGCTCCGGTCATCATCCGCAAAACTCTCAGAAAAAATAACCGAAACCCCCATATGGTCAAATTCGCGTAATGCACGGTATAACCCCTGCTCAATGGTATGTTCATTCCGCGATCCCGCTGACACAACTTGTCCATGTGTATAACAGGACAACGTTTCATCCGTAGCAAGAATCCCCACTTTTTCTTTTGGATATTCTGCCGCAAGTTCTTCAATCCGACGGATAACGGCTTCCTTTTTTCCCTGAATCACTGTCATCGACGCCTTCGGCGCGTAATGTCTGTACTTCATACCCGGTGCTTTCGGCTTTACCGATTGGTCTAATCCGGATAAACCGGCATCCATCTGTACCGTACCAATCACCTTGGCAATCATATTTTTTGTAATATGTCCCGGACGCAGAATCGTCGGCGTCTCTTCTGTGACGTCAATAATCGTCGATTCCACACCGATTCCAACCAGACCGCCATCGATAATCATATCAATGCGTCCCCACAAATCTTCTTTTACATGTTCTGCCGTCGTCGGGCTTGGTCTGCCTGACGTATTTGCACTCGGTGCCGCCACCGGCACGCCGGCACTTTCAATCAACTGTCTGGCTCCCTCATGTGAAGGCATCCGGACAGCTACCGTATCAAGTCCACCGGTTGTCTCATAAGGCACAGCTTTTGTCTTTTCAAAAATAAGTGTCATCGGTCCCGGCCAGAATGCATCCATAAGTTTTTCTGCCGTTTCCGGTATCCGTGCAGCAATTGCGTCAAGTTCTTCTCTCTTACTGATATGAAGAATCAGTGGATTATCACTCGGACGCCCTTTTGCCTCATATATTTTTTTAGCCGCCTGCGGGTTAAATCCATCCCCGCCAAGTCCATACACAGTCTCCGTCGGGAAGGCAACCAGCCCGCCCTGCCGTAAAATCTGTGCGGCATGATTCAATTCTCCTTTGTCATACCCTGTTACCGCATCGAAGCAAATCCATTCTGTATCCATATACGATTCCTTCTATCTCGCTTTTTCTCAAATACTCATATGACTTATCATACCATATTCTGCCTATTTATACAAGAAATTTTCAATGCCCTCTGCAATCCCTTCGACCATCTTTTTTTGATATTTTTCGTCATTTAACAGCCTCTCTTCGTCAGGATTTGACAAAAATCCGCACTCTACGATAACAATCGGACAGCTCACCTTCCGAAGCATATAATAACTGGCATTCGCTTTTTCCACACGGTGGTTTTCTTTGTCCGCTTTTTCTTTGATGGACTGCTGTAAAATACCGGCAAGACGCTTGCCTTTTTCGGAACTTTTATGATAAAAAACCTGTGCCCCTTTTGTGGATGCAGAAAAACTGTTCTGATGAATGCTCACAACCAAATCCGGTTTCTTTTCTTCAATCAGCGCCACACGATTCTGCATATCTGCTCGCTTTTTTGATGATTCATCGCCACGGCAGAGTGCCTCATCACTCACTCTTGTCATATAAACCGTATAACCGCTTGCCGCCAGTTTTTGATTTAATTTCTCACTGATGGCAAGGTTTACATCCTTTTCCAATGTCTGATTTGTTCCCACTTTTCCGGGGTCAAAACCACCGTGTCCGGGGTCAATTACAATCGTTGCCTTCGTTCCTTTCGCAGTCTGGTTAAGTGTCTTGTGAAATGGTTTTTCTAACGGTGACACAAACTTGTACCACGCACTCAAAAAAGCAGCCACGGCAAAAAAGAATACCATGGCTGCTTTCTTTGTTTGTTCTATTTTTTCCTTCGACATAACGGACTCCCGCATCCTTTTTGGTACTATTGTATGTCTTTTTTCTTTCAAATAGTCTTACCATCCGCGAACGGCATCCGCTATCGTCGTCCAGGTAACGGCACGCTCAAAACCAAGTTTCCAGAACGCCACACCTGCCGTCTTACTTTTCTTCACAACTTCCAGTTTTTTCTTTAACGAAGTTTCTTCTTCCAGCCAGATTTTATAAGTTGCACCACTGGACTTAAATTCCGCATAATACTGACCGGTTGCTTCATCCCACTTTGGTGATGCATCATTTGCCCGGACAACACTCTCGGCACCGCTCATGCCATAAGCTTCCGGATGTGGCTTTTTGCCTTTTACTTCTTTCCACAATCTCGTATAGAACGGAAGTGCAACTACCGTACGTTCTGCCGGTACCTTTGCCAGCACATTTTTGACACCTTCTTTTACAAATGGAAGCGACGAAACCGAACCGCTTTCTTCACTGCCGTTGTAATGCTCATCATACGCCATCAAAATCACATAGTCCACAATGCGTCCCTGCTCTTCCAGATCATAATACGCATTGTAACTTGCCGGCGAATAGTTGTCCACCGAAACAATCAAATCATTTGCGTGGCACTTAAGAGTAAGTTCACGTAAAAATTCCAGATATGCCGGTGCAGTATCTTTTGTTACATGCTCAAAGTCAATGTTAATTCCATCCAATTCATGCTGAATCGCCGTTGCCACCAGACCATTTACCAAACGATTCCGGTTTGATGTCACGCCGAGCACTTTACTTAATTTAATTCCTTTACCAAAATCATTAATCAGTCCCCACACCTGTTTTCCCTGTGCGTGTGCCTGAGCAACATAAGAAGAATTTGCCAGCGAACTGAACTTGCCTGTATTATCGCTGAGCGCATACCACGTCGGGCTGATGACATTCATCGCCTTTGCACTCTGAATGAGCGATGGAAGCTGTCCGCTGCTCGTCTCATTCGTTACCTGATGCCATCCCAAACATACCTGGCCTTTTGTCTTTAACTGGGTAAAAGATTCCGGCTCTTTGTCAAATTTCCAAGCCGTCTCTTTCTGCCCCTGCAGGCGGTCGCTCGGTACATAGCCGGCAATTCCATCCTGTGTGGTAACTGCCGTATAATCATTTTCTTTTTTCTTATCCGTTTCCACAAATACGCGGGTGCCTTTTGCCAACTCCACAAAATATTTGTATTTTTTATTCGGACCCTTGCGCACACGGGTATCCTCTGTCAGTGACGCCATCGTATAGGACGCACTCCGGTCTGACATAATCACAAGGCGTTTTGGATTTTGATAAGTTTTGTAATAACAGCTTGTGTGTTCTTTAATAAAGGAAAGGGATACATAAAACGCATCATCTTTTTTCTGCAGAATTGGCTTCTTCGCGTTCTGCGTCTCCTTGCCAACCTGATAAGAAACTTCTCCTGCCTGCGCCAAAATCACGCCGCCACTTGTCACATAGGAAAGGCTGCTTTCCACTGTATCGACATAAATTCTCTGGTCCATATAAGTAGACGCAACCGATGCCGGTACATAAATTTCGCCCTCTGCTTCATATCCCTTCTCTTTGCTTTGTTCATCATTAATCACAAGTGCCACTTCATTTTTCTTTAGTTTAAATAAATCATTCAGCGGTGCCTGTCCCGGGTCCAGCCATTCTATCACCAAATTCACAACCGGTCTTGCAAGCAGTGCCACAAGCACAACGGCTAAAACCACAACAACCAACAGTCTTTTTTTCTTTTTCGTCATGGAAGTTCCTCCTTCCTTAAGCTATCAGTCTTTACCATTCCAACAATACGTGCAGAGTTTTTCTTTCGGAATTCCAACCGCCTCCAACATATCATCTAAGCGGTTAAAACGAAGGGATGTGAAGTTTAACTCCTTGCGGATTTCTTCAACCATCTGATCATATTTTTCCGATTCCGGATCGGTATACTGCTCTAATACTTCCTCTGATACATCCTCCGTTCCTTCCAGTCGTGCAATCACACGGCGGGTAATCAAATCCATCTCCGATGAGGAACGCGAGAAATTCAAAAACTTACATCCATATACAAGCGGTGGACACGCCGGACGAATATGTACTTCCTTTGCCCCGCTGTCATACAGAAATTCCGTCGTTTCACGAAGCTGTGTTCCGCGGACAATGGAATCGTCAATCAAAAGAATACTTCTATCCTGAATCAAATCATGCACAGCAAGCATTTTCATTTTTGCAATCATGTCACGCTTACTCTGAACTGTCGGCATAAAGGAGCGCGGCCACGTCGGTGTATATTTGATAAATGGTCTTGAAAATGGAACACCGGACTCATTTGCATAACCAACCGCATGTGCCGTACCGGAATCCGGAACCCCGGCAACAATATCCGGTTTTACATGGTCACGTTTTGCCATATTTTTCCCGCAGTTATAACGCATCTGCTCAACACTGATTCCTTCATAGGAACTGGACGGATAACCATAGTACACCCACAAGAATGTGCAAATCCGCATCTTGCTTCCCGGTGCCATCAGCGTTTTAATTCCCTCTTGATTTACAATTACAATCTCACCCGGTCCTAATTCTTTCAGTGGACGGTATCCTAAATTCTGGAACGAGAAAGATTCCATCGCCATGCAATAAGCATCTTGTTTATGTCCAATCACAAGCGGTGTTCTTCCATATTTATCACGCGCTGCATAAATGCCCTTTGGTGTAAGAATCATTAACGTTAAAGAACCATCAATCCGCTCTAAGGCATAATGGATGCCATCAATCAAGTTCTCTTTCTGGTTAATAATCGCTGCCACAAGTTCTGTCGGATTAATATCTCCACCACTCATTTCCAGAAAATGAGTGTTATTGTCATTGAAAATTTCATCCACAATTTCCTGTGCATTGTTAATTTTTCCCACGGTTGTAATGGCAAATGTGCCATGATGGGAACGCACAATCAATGGCTGTGGCTCAAAATCGGAAATGCAGCCAATCCCGTAATATCCCTTCATTTTCTGCATGTCTTTATCAAATTTCGTCCGAAATGGTGCATTTTCTATATTGTGAATTGCACGGTCAAACCCGTCCTCTCCATACACCGCCATTCCGGCACGTCTTGTTCCCAGATGGGAATGATAATCGGTTCCAAAAAACAAATCAAATACGCAGTCATCCTTCGATGCCACTCCAAAAAAACCGCCCATGATGTCCTCCTCGTTCTCTATTCATTGTTGTAATGGATTAAATCCTCTAATAGAATACCACGTTTTTCGACAGTTCTCAACCCTAATACTCCTTCAGTTTGTGTCAAGTTTTTTTGTTTTCCGTAATTCCGGAGAAAAGCTTTGCGTCTCGTGGGCACTCCCGTTTAACAAACACGTAAGGGTATGGGCATGCAAAATACGCAAGCCTCATACCCACGTGTTTGTACCCACGAGTCACAAAGCTTTTCTCCGGAATTACTGGAATGCAAAGGAACTGGCAGCAAACATTTGTCACAGCCCAACGATAAGGTTTTTTCGGAGTATAACCCGAAAAACTTTTCATTTTTAAAGCATTTATCGGATTATACTCCATATTTTTCTCACTCTCTACACAAAATATTATTTTTGCAGGAGCGCCATTCAGCGGAGCCCCTTTCCCAAGACACCTGGGCTTCCGCAAAACCAATATTTTACCTTGATTATATTTTTATCTCTTATTATAATAGAAAGGTAAAGAACGTAGTTTTTCACCAAACATTCAAAAAGAAACGAGGTACTCATTGTGAAAAAATTAGAAGAATATATCCGGAGTATTCCTGACTTTCCGGAAAAGGGAATTATTTTTCGCGACATTACAACGATTTTGCAGGACGCAGAAGGATTGAAGCTTGCGATTGATTCCATGATTGAAACACTCAAAGATGTGGATTTTGATGTAATTGTCGGAACGGAATCCCGTGGATTTATTTTTGGTGTACCGATTGCCTACGCAATGGGCAAACCATTTGTGCCATGCCGTAAGAAGGGAAAACTGCCTTGCGAAACAGTAACTGCAGAATATGATTTGGAATATGGCAGTGCAGCAATTGAGCTTCACAAGGATTCCATTAAAAAAGGTCAGAAAGTTGTTATCGTGGACGACCTTATCGCAACAGGCGGTACAGTAAAAGCATGTGCCTCCTTAGTTGAGGAATTAGGCGGAGAAGTTGCTAAAATTGTATTTCTGATGGAACTTGCCGGCTTAAAGGGAAGAGAACAATTGTCGCAGTACGACGTGTCTTCTTTAATTATTTACGAAGGGAAATAGGCGGCTATTTGCTGCCTTTTACCGCCTCGCGAAGGGAGCGCGTGAGCGCAATATATCTATCACTTACAAGGAGGAGCATTTCATGTTAGAAAAAATGTTCAAACTGAAAGAGAATAATACCTCTTTCCGTACTGAGGTTGTTGCCGGTCTGACAACATTTATGGCTATGGCTTACATCCTCGCTGTCAATCCAAATATTTTAAGTGCTACCGGAATGAATTCCGATGCCATTCTTTTGGCAACTGCACTGGCATCTTTCGTCGGCTGTATGGCTATGGCTCTGTTAGCCAACTATCCATTTGCCCTTGCACCGGGTATGGGACTGAATGCATACATGGCATTCACCGTTTGCGGCAATATGGGATATTCTTGGCAGATTGCTTTGCTTGCCGTATTTGTTGAAGGTTTGATTTTCATCGTATTATCTTTGACAAATGTACGCGAAGCTATCTTCAATGCCATTCCAATGGCTCTGAAAAAAGGCGTAAGCGCCGGCATCGGCTTGTTTATCGCTTTCATCGGTCTTCAGGGTGCAAACCTTGTTGTCAACGATGATTCTACTCTTTTGACTTATGTAAAATTTGTAGGCGATTTCCATACCATCGGTATTGGTGCCCTGCTTGCTTTAATTGGTTTGTTCATCATCGTTGTTCTGCATCACAAAAATATCAAAGGTTCCATTTTGATTGGTATTCTTGCCACATGGATTCTTGGTATGATTTGCGAAGCAATTGGTCTTTATGTACCGGATGGTAAAGATTTCTACTCCCTTTATCCAACTTTCCGCATGATTGACTTTGGTGCATTTGGAACAACATTTGGCCAGTGCTTCAACGTTGATTTCTCAGGTGTTGATATCCTGAACTTCATCGCTGTTTTATTTGCCTTTTTGTTTGTTGACATTTTCGATACGCTCGGAACTTTGATTGGTGTTTCCACCAAAGCGAATATGCTTGATGAAGAAGGAAAACTTCCTCGCATCCGTCCGGCTCTTTTGGCAGATGCCATCGCAACTTCGGTTGGTGCTATTTTCGGAACATCAACTACTACTACTTACGTTGAGTCCTCCGCTGGTGTTGCAGCCGGTGGACGTACCGGTTTATCTGCAATGGTAACCGGTCTGCTGTTCTTATTGGCTATCGTATTTGCGCCAATTTTCACAGCAATTCCATCCTTTGCCACTGCACCGGCATTAATCTTCGTTGGATTTTTGATGATTTCTTCTATCATCTCGATTGACTTTGAAGATATTACAGAAGCCGTTCCTGCATACCTTGCTATGCTTGCAATGCCTTTGATGTACAGCATCTCCGAGGGTATCGCACTCGGCGTAATTTCTTATGTTGTAATTAACTTATGCTGTGGAAAAGCTAAGAAAATTAAACCTTTGATGTATATCTTAACAGTATTGTTTGTTTTGAAATACATTTTCTTATAAGAAAATTTTCTGCATATAAAAAGACCCACCAAAACTTGTCTGCTCCCGACAATTGGTGGGTCTTTTGTCACTCTTAAATTCCAATTATTCGAATAAAATTGTCAGATAAAATCTTCTTTTTTTCTGTCTCTGTTAAATCGGTTTCCATAAACCACTGCACCGCATCTTTTTGCCCACTCCACGGACTGTCCGTTCCGAACAGGACACGGTCACTTCCCATCGCATGAATCAAATCGACAAATGCTTCTTTTGTAAGCATTCCCGAAACGCCCTCTTTTTGCAGATAATCACCCGAAAAAGAAGTGTCAAAGTAAAGCGGCTTTTCCATCAGTTTTTCTTTCACTTCATTCCACAAACGCCATCCGCCCATATGGGCAAGAATCAAGTGGTCCGACTCTGTGTCCTTTAACACCTCAAGCACATGATTAGGCGTACAGTGAACGGGGTCCGGCATTCCAATATCTACGCCGGCATGGACGGTAATATACAGTCCTAATTCTGTTGCTTTTTCTACAATCCGCTTGTACCGTATATCATTAAAAAAGGTCCCCTGATAATCCGGATGAATTTTGATTCCTTTAAGCCCAAGTGCTTTGATACGGTTTAATACTTCCGAAACATTCTCGGTCTCCGGATGAATTCCGCCAAACGAAAGAAGCCCGGTTTCTAAAGCCTTTGCATTTGTTTCTGCTGCCACTTCATTAATCGTATCTACCTGTTTTTTTGACGTAGCGACAGGAAGAAGCAGGGAATAAGAAATCCCTGCCTCTTTCATCGACGCCATTAAGCCGGACTGCACACCATTGGTGTGAGCCTTCGTACCCGAATTTTTCTCAAGCTTTTCAATCGCCCGTTTTGCAATCGTCTCCGGATACGTGTGCGTATGTGCATCAATTATCATTTTTCAAAACCTACCTCAAATGCTTTTTGGTTGATTTCAACGGTTTTTGGCGGAACAGTGTTTGCAATAACATCTAACCACTGCTGTTTGTCAAAGTCCATATTTTTCGCTGCTACACCAATAATAATGGTGTTAAATACGCGGGAATTGCCAAGTTTTTTCGCCTCATCCATCGCATCAATCGAAACCACTTTGTGGTCTTTTTTCAGTGTATCCAAAATATTCTCCGGATATTCAGCAACGCCGGTCACAACCGTCATCGGGTCCATGCGCTGGTCATTGACAATCATAACACCATCTTTTTTCAAAAAGTGTGCATATCGCATTGCTTCTAATTTTTCAAATGCAATCAGCACATCTGCCTGTCCTTCTTCTACAATCGGCTCATATACTTTGTCACCGTAGCGGACAAACGTAACAACGCTTCCGCCTCGCTGTGCCATACCATGAACCTCGCTCAGTTTTACATCAAAGCCTCCCGCTTTAATAATTCCACCTAAAATGCGGCTGGTAAGGAGTGTTCCCTGACCACCTACACCTACAATCATTATATTTTTTGTTTCCATGAATCAATTCCTCCGTTTTGCTTAGCGTGCCACACAATCAATGGCGTCAAACTTACACAATTGTTTACAAAGTCCGCAGCCATTGCACATCGTCTCATCAATTGCAATCGTTCCATCTTCGTTTTTCGTAAGTGCCGGACATCCCGGTTTCAGACACATACCGCATTTCTTACATTTATCGGAAAGCGGCACACACTTATTCGGGAACTTCACGCCCTTAAGAAGTGCACATGGTGCGCAGGCAATAATTACGGAAACTTCATCTTTTGCCACTTCTTCTTTAATCGTCTTCTCCATTGCCGCCAAGTCAAATGCATTGACTTCCGTTACATTTTTTACGCCAATGGATTTACACAAGTTGTAAATGCTGATCGCCGGTACTACATCGCCCTGCAGTGTTTTTCCGGTTGCCGCATGGTCCTGATGTCCGGTCATACCGGTTGTGGAGTTGTCCATGATAATAACCGTTCCGGTTCCCTGATTGTAAACCATGTTAATCAGCGAATTAACACCGGTGTGCATAAAGGTCGAATCACCAATTACAGCTACCCAGTTTTTAATGTAATCTTTGCCATGTGCCATTTCCATACCATGAAGGGTTGAAATGCTGGCACCCATGCAGACCGTTGTATCAATAACATTTAACGGAGCTACCGCACCAAGTGTATAACATCCGATATCACCGGCTGCATGAATTTTCAATTTATTCAGTACGGAGAATGTACTTCTATGCGGACATCCCGGACACAAAATCGGCGGACGTGCCGGAAGGTTCGGATATGGTTTTGTCTCAACATTCTGTCCCAATACTTTCTCACGCAAAAGATTCGCACTGTACTCACCCTGACGGGTAAAGATTTCCTTGCCAATGCACTCAATGCCCCAGGCTTTTACCTGCTCTTCGATTACCGGCTCCAATTCCTCAAATATGTAAAGTTTGTCTACTTTTTTTGCAAACTCTTCAATCAATTTTTTTGGAAGCGGATATACCATACCAAGTTTTAACACAGATGCCTGTGGAAATACTTCCTTCACATACTGGTAAGGAATACCACTGGTAATGAAACCAATGGATGTATCATTATATTCTGCTTTGTTAATTGCAAAGTCAGAACCATCTTTCTCTAAACGGTTCATGCGGTCTTCCACATGAAGATGACGCTTAATCGCATTACCCGGCATCATAACATTTTTGCCCGGATTTCTCTCATATGGTTTATCTTCCGGCTCCACACGGTCTTCCAATACAACAGGGCCCTGTGAATGTGCCAGTCTTGTCGTCGTACGAAGAATTACCGGTGTGTCATATTCCTCACTGATTCGGTAAGCTTCTTTGACAAAATCTTTTGCTTCCTGGCTGTCGGACGGCTCCAATACCGGTACCAGTGCAGCACGTGCTACACAACGGGTATCCTGCTCGTTCTGGGAACTGTAAAGTCCCGGATCATCCGCTACAACCACCATAAGACCACCGTTTGCTCCAATATAAGAAGCGGTATACAATGGGTCACTCGCCACATTTAACCCTACATGCTTCATCGATGCCATTGCGCGGACACCGCTGATGGATGCACCAATTGCCACCTCAGTAGCAACTTTCTCGTTCGGCGACCATTCGCAGTAAATATCGTCATACTGTACCAGATTCTCGCTAATCTCCGTACTCGGTGTTCCCGGATAAGCAGCCGATACTTTTACCCCGGCTTCATAAGCACCACGGGCAATCGCTTCATTTCCTAACATAATCTTCTGTTTCGCCATGTCTGTTTTCATCCTCCTAGTTGTTTGTCCTTGGTTTAGCTCCTCTGCCAAACCCTAATGATACTATTCTATCACATTTGCTCATAAATGGGAAATTATTTCATTATCTTTTCAGATAAACGTTCTTCTGATTATTACCCACGTTTTCAACCTGAAGTGCGCGGATGGAGTGCACCAGCTTCTGAAACGTTGCATATCCTAATTTCTTCACCTTGAAATTTGGGAAATGGTCATACACTTTTTGTGCCAGCTGTCCAATATCAATTCCTGTGACGCCCGCCTTTTTCACCGTATCAACCATAAATTGTTCCACTTCTTTGGCATCATTTTTCAGAATTACCTGAATACTGGTATGATTTCTCTTCAATTCAAAATTATCCAAATCCTCAATAAATCTCGACAGCGAACTATAACCATAATTTCTCACGTCAAAATCGGAATATTTTTTCACAAGGGCACTTCCAATTTCACCAAGTCCCGTATCTTTTCCATTGTTTTCGTTTGTCGTAATAACTTCCAAAACAGCATCCGAAATTTTCTTTTTGGAAACGGCATTTTTCTTTTCTTTTTTATTTTCCTCTTTGTCGCCCTCAAGTAAAAGCTCAATATTCGTAAATACCGAGCATGCACCACGGAATGATTTCGGCGTCTTGCTCTCGCCCATGCCAATCACTTCCATGCCGGATTCCCGCAGGCGGCTCGCTAATCTTGTAAAGTCACCGTCCGATGACACAATGCAGAATCCTTCTACATTTCCTGCATACAAAATGTCCATCGCATCAATAATCAGTGCCGAATCCGTCGCATTTTTCCCTGTCGTATTGCGAAACTGCTGAATCGGCGTAATCGACCGCTCCGCCAGCTCACTTTTCCATTTGTTCATGTGGTAGTCAGTAAAATCGCCGTAAATACGTCGATACGTTGCCACCCCATGCCTTGTCATTTCGTCCAGAATACTGTCAATATATTTTGCTGATATGTTGTCTGAATCAATCAGCAGCGCAAATCGTTTGTCGCTCATATCCCTCTTTCCTTTCTACTAAAGTGTTGCATTGGATCACGTTACATCTGTATGTGATTCTTTTGTATTAATGTTTCTACCATTTTTGTATCAACAGAATCAACATATATACTTTTATCGCAAAAATTCCAAAGCCGAATCCCCAGCATTTCATCATCTTCCACCGGAACAAATTCTCTTAACGAATCTGCCTCGCCCTTATACATTGCGCGAAAACGATATTCCTTATTTTCTTTATCATAAACCTTAAACAGTCCGCAAAACTTAAGCTTGTCCACAATTTGATGCGTCTCTTCATATAATTCTCTTCTCGCTGCTCCAATTGCTGATTCACCTGATTCTATTTTTCCCGCCGGAAACTCCCATTGTTCACGATATTTATTATATCCTATTAGAAACTGTCCCTGAATTTTTATGATAGCATAAGCACTTGTTGGCATGGTATCGTTATTTTTGTAAAGTTCTTCTTCCTTAATATCATAGTATTCAATAATCACTATGTTGCTGGTATTTTCATCTTGATTCATCTAGTCCCCTCCATCATTTTTATCTTATATTATCACAACATTGCGAGACCTTGCAACATTAGAAAGACTTGAGTTTCCGCAAAGTGCATTAAACAAAGTGGATGACTTTAATTAAAACACTAATCTGCTGGATTTTGAGGACTCAAAAGCCACAGTATCAGGATTAGAGGCACTTTAATAAGCCCCGATTTTCCATCGCGAAAAATAGGTTCTTGCTACTTTGATCACATCCTCTTTGGACTTGATTTCTTTATTTGTGGCAAGCATCATTGGATGTTCTGTGATGCCATAAACCAGTACCAGATAAATATCTTTTCTAGAAGCTGTAATCTGGACTTTGACATGGGAAATGTAAGCCTCATGATTTTTCCCCTTATAAAATACATTGGTTTTAATTTTCCCTTTGCGATTGTTGCGCAGTTCCGTAGCTTCAAAAGTAACGGTATTGGCGGATTTATAACCCTTTTCAGCTGAAGAATGTACTTTTGAAAAGATACTGACCGGATGATTACCGGTAGTAAGGACACAGGCTTCTGTTACATGGTAGCCTTTTTTATAAACATTTTTAGCAGACGTGCTTTCCGAACCATCCCGTACGATGCCGAGCGATTCAAATTTGTAGCCGCCCGATTTTACAACATCACTGTCATCAATGTGAATGACCGGTTCGGAAGGAACCCATTTCTTGATCTGCTGAAGATAAGAAGATGCAGCTTGTGCAGGAACACCTTTATCAAGATGTCTGGAAAGACGATCTACAATATTTATCTTTTGGGAATCTTCATGAAGCTGATCCACAACATCAGTCAGGAGACAGCTTCCGGCAGCAAGCATACCGTAAGTCATATCAGCAGTGAATTTGCGTTCCGGTTTCGAAAGCTGTTTATAACTGCATATGGAAAATGATGCACTTGTGTATAAAACTGCGGAAACTCAAGGAGCCATTATATAGACATTCTCCCTTTTCTGTGTTATAATAATGTGCAATTTGTATATTTACTGATAAAAAAGGGGAAAAGTTTATGTTTCATTATTTTTTACAGTTGAATTTTTCGACGATCTTAATATCCTTTTTTATGCTGATTTTCGTCAATGTAAATCCTGTATTTCAGAGAAAGGTAATTCGGTTGTTTTCCATTGCGATAAGCTCAGTACTGTGTCTGGTTATCGTTGACAGTATAGAATACTGGTGTGCGACACTTCCGTATCCGACAACGCTGCGTGTGGCAGTATCTATTATTGGGTATGCGCTTAGACCAATCAATATATGCTTTGTGATCATTCTTTCCTGTGGTAACAGAGTGTCACAAAAGTTTAAGAAATTTATTGCGCTTCCGGGAATTCTGAATACGTTGATCGCTTCCACTGCGTTATTTTCAGATGTTTGTTTTTCCTACTCGGATAAAAATGAATTTGTGCGGGGGCCACTTGGATATTCGGCATTTGCTGCCTCCGGTTTTTATTTAATTCTGTTGGTTATCCTGACTAATAAGTTATATAAGACGGAGCATACATACGAATCGCTGATCGCAATTTTCATTGCGGTGACGAACACGATAGCTGTCATTCTGGAGGCATTTTTCCATTATGACGGACTCATCAATACCACGGGAGCTGTGAGTATTGCATTTTATTATATGTATTTGACGACACAGCAGTTCAAGCGGGATCCACTTACGCGTGCGCTCAACCGTCGGTATTTTTATCTGGATGCGGATCATTTAATGGAGAGCAAATGTCTGACAGCGGTAATTTCCATTGATTTAAATGATCTGAAGAGGCTCAATGACGAGAATGGCCATGCAGCCGGGGATACGGCTTTATGTACGATTGTAGCGTGCATTCAAAATATACTGCCGAGGGGATGCCACCTGTATCGAACCGGTGGTGATGAGTTTATGATCTTATGTTCACGGGTTTCAAAAGATGATGTCCCTGCTCTGATCGATCATATGCGGAGGGAGCTTTCTAAGACTCTTTATTGCTGCGCCATTGGTTTTGCCACGCCGGATGCAGACGAGGATTTTGAACATATATGTTCTATTGCAGATGCAGCCATGTATGCAAATAAAAAACAATTAAAAGGCGAAGATACGATTCGCTAGTAATTAAAGTAGCAGAAGATAAATACCTTAAATGTTAGATATGGGAGAATTGAATGACCACGCCACTGGGAGATATAGAAATATGCATAGATGGAAAAATCCAAAACACAATCCATTTAACACCACTGCAACCGGAAGATCCCTCCAGCTTACATTCTGATTTTCCAGAACATCTGCGGAAAGTGTTCCCGAGATGATCGGTATCAGGTTATTATTCAGATAATGCAGACATACCGGCACCCAGATATTCTGCGTTTTCATATAGGCATACGCAAAAAAAATTCCAAGCGAAATACAGGTGATCTGCTGTACGAAAATCATCTGTATTCCTGATGTCTGTGTATAATAAAACAGATCATCTGGGATATGCCACAATCCCCATACAACACCAAGTACGATCACGCCCGCTGCCGGATACATCATCTATGCTGTCGGAAATACCGTAAGGTCATAACCCTTTGTACTGCCATACCACATCAGAATTCCCATCAGATAGGTCAGTCCGTAAGCCATCAGCACATAAATAATCAGCCTCGTTTTTGTTATTTCTTTTTGTTCCATTTTCAAACTCCTCCCATTAAATCATGAATGATACTTGTTTATTAATCCAATTCGATTGAATCCGATATATAATAGTGAAACTTATTTTTTCTGCAATACTGTTTAATTTTTCTGATCAGTTTTTTATCTTTCGTGTATTCTAAAAGATAGACTTCCATTCTATCTTTTTTACATTTTTGAACATAATCGGAAAAATATTTGCGTACATCTTTTGGCTGTTTTCCAAACGTGCTCGTTTCAAACCGAATACTGCTCCACACAGATTCCTGATTAACGGCAGTCATGATATCTTTCGCCGATCCGTATTTTTTTCTGTACTTTGTCACAAAAACATCTCCGCCATTGATCATGACACCTTTTCCAAAACGTTTGATATTTTTCAGTATTTTGGCCAGTCCTTTAAAATTTTTCTTTGTCTTTGCATAATCGTAGACATCGCAGTTGTCAATAAAGAAACCATCCACCCCTTTTTTCAGCAGCTTCTTCGACAGTTTTCCCATAAACTTCTGCCAGTCCTTATTCGGAACATCTACCCACTTTTCTTCTTCCCAGTTCTCATAATTTCCGATTGTAAGATATTCATATTTCTTATAATAATAGCGAAAATTCTCGATGGAACCGACATTTAAGTAGGTATATACTTTTACGCCTTTTTTGTGCAGGGTACGGATATCTTTTGCAGAAAAATACTGTGCATCAATGACCACCAGCCTATAACCGTATAACTTTTTTATCTGAGACGAATCAATGCTTAAAAATACGCCATATTCTTTTTTCTCTTTTTGGTTCTTTGCGTCTACCGCACATGGTCCTGCCAGTATGCCAAGAAATAAACTGAACATCCATGTTAAAATCAAAATCTTTTTCCAAAAATATTTCAATTTTTTACTCACTCCTGTTCTCCCCATGACTTCATCTTCTGCCTCTTTTCAAATCATAAAATAGTTGAGCTATTCTGCAAGCATGCAAGCCTATTAACCAACAGTTTACCATTCTTTTCCCAAAAATGCATTATTAAAAAAGTTTTTATATAAAAAAAACGCAACCCCTGATTTCTCAAGGATTGCGGAATACAATCTAAAACATAAAATTTTAAATTATAAATTACTCGATGATTGTAGCAACTCTTCCTGAATGTATTTATGTTTCCATGCACTACCATGCATTATCACACAAATCAGCTTTTTTCAGGCTTTCTTAATATGCACAATGCAGTACCCATATGCATTATCAAGTGCGTATTTGTTGCAAATCTGTTGCAAAAGTACAAATTTGTTGCAAATATATGTGCGTCCATTTCTTGGGACTCTTTCCTAGAAAATCCTTAAGTTTTTTGATAGATTTTCCATTGCCTCTTTTTTCTTCGTCTCTGTCACTTCGGCATAAATATCCATTGTAGTATTTATATCCGCATGCCCCATGACAGTTTGAATCACTTTAACGTTTGTTTCGTTTTCACAAAATCTGGTACAAAAAGTATGTCTAAAGGTGTGACATGAGAAAAAAGGTAACATAATCGGTTCTCTATGCTCTTTTTTCGCCCTAACCTCTTCTTCAGCATTATGATTATTAACAATGCGTCGAATCGAATGGTCAATCGCTGAATGTTTATATAAAGAACCTGCTTTATTGATAAAGATGAAATCCGTCATGCCATCTACCACTAATGGACTAATTCCATTCTTTTTCCGCTCATCGTACAACTCCTTCAACACTTCATACACAGCATCCAACATTGGAATTTTTCGTATCCCAGCTTTCGTCTTTGGTGGACCTGCTTTAAACTCTAATGTATATGGTGCTTTCTTTCCTCTCCGGAAATATGTCATACTATGATTGATATCAATCACATGATTTTCCATATCAACATCTTGCCACCGAAGCCCGCAAATTTCACCTATGCGGCACCCGGTTCCAAGCAAAACAGTAAAAAGAGGACGCCAATAATCATATAGCGGATGTCCAGTCACATAATCCAAGAGTTCTCGCTGTTGCTCAAGTGTCAGTGCGCGCTGCACTTTCATCTTACGTCCCTGCCTCTTTCTTACTTCTGAAAGAACCCCATCACTAGGATTTTTTCTGATAATGTCATCACGTACCGCCATATCAAAAGCCGGATGCAACACACAGTGCAAACTTTCGACACTTTTAACCTTTATACCTTTATCAATTAGAGAAAGATAAAAGTTTAGTACATCCGAATATCGAAGTTCCGTAACTTTTCTTTTTCCGAAACCATCACTACAAAAATGATCATATGTGTAACGATAATTTGCGTAAGTCGAGGAGGCAAGATTATTCTTAGTCGCCATATACCGGTCAACCAAAAAATCCAAATCTGCTTTTCCTGCCACATAAGAATCAATACCATCCAACTGGTCTCGTTTCAATTCATCTTCCTTTTCACGAAGTTCCATCAATGTGTTTGCATAAATGTAACATCGCTTGCCAACTGGATTTGTGTATGTATACACATATCGTCCATCTTGCGACCGCTGGACTTCTCCTTTGCGCAGCGCTCTGCCTTTATTATCTTTTCTTGCTTTTGCCATACATTCTCCTTTCCATTATCTAGAAAAGAGATTTTGTACCTGTACTAATTTCCCTTGAAAAATTGTTCAAGAGCACACTGTACAACTTTTGTAATGGATAGCTTATGCGAAGTTGCATATTGCATTAAGATTTCATATTCCTGATCAGACAAACGAACACCGATTGATTTCTTTTTCGTTATTTTCTGCTTAGGACGTCCCATCTTCGCCATCTGCTCACCTCACATTGTTTACTATCTTCAGTATACTTTTTGTTAAACAATTTGTCAAGACTTTTCGTTAAACAAAATCTCATGTATGTTTTCTAAATTCTAAATGTCTCCAAGTACATTTCAAACAGTTCGCAATTTACAAGTGCCATTTTCCCAACTTTATAAATAGCTCCCGCATCCTTTGCCATATCCTGAAATTTGCGCATACTCATACTATACATTTCAGCTCCTTCTTTATATCTGACAAACTTTTTTTGCCCATCTTTCTTCATTATTGCAGCTTTTCCTTTCTTGTCTCAGTACTCTTTTACTTTCTGAAATGTATGCATCCAAAATTGTTACACACTTTAGATGCATATTTTCAGAATCAGAAAGTTCAAAGTTCTTCCAAAGAATTTCACTTGGCATCTCTGCCAATAACAGCATACCCTCCGGATATGATCTTATTGACAGGGTTGCTTATTGCTCCAGTTGAAATCATCGGTCACTGTGGTCAGCAGCACACTCTGGACTCGCACCATCTCTTATAGACCATAAAGGGAGTATCATTATCATAGAACAGTCGCAACCACGGAATCACCACAATTCCTCTTTTGCATGGATGTTATCGCTCCCGGCATCTCACATCAGGCAGATTGATCGGATTTATATTTCCTCTCCATCAATTCAGCCTTACCGATCCTGGCGCATCTGCGGCACGGCGCAATGCGTAACTGTTCCTTATGTCCGATGAAATCATCATATTCAGTTAATGTGTCCTTATTGTAGACACACTCTTAGTATAAAAAGGGACTTTTGATTTGACTAGACTATTTATTCCGCAGCATTTACCACGGTTTATCGCAAGAAAATATGAAAACTTCTGAAAGCACGAACAAGGCGGCCTGTAAGCCACCTTGACATTTTTCTAAATATTTTTTACTTTTTCTCTAATGTTGTCTGGCAGATCCGATATTGAATCTTCTGATTTATATGTTACTGTAGAATAACTTTTTTCGTTTGTCTGCTTTGAAAAAATGTATTTTACCTCATATAGTTCTTCAAATCTGCTAGTACTGATATCCTCTACTCGGAACGAATAGGGAACCAGACAATCATCAATCAAAGTTCCTGTCTTGTCCCGATTCGGTCCACATAAAAGAACAAATTGAAAATTAGTTACTCCTATTTTATATATAGCCGTTATCGTCACTATTTCTGTCGCAATCATTACATTGGTGCATGTAACCTTATACAAATTCTCCAAATGATTGATTTTCCTTTCCGCCAGATCATACGGATGCGTCTTATCAAACATCACTTCACTTGGTCTTAATCCTTTTTTCTTCTTTGCATGAAGGAAAAAACCTTTTGCTTTTAAATTAGTCTTCACTCCGGTTAAATGTAAGAACGAAGAACTCTTAAAGACGATTTCAGCATATCTGTCCTCATATACATAAAGAAAAGTTCTTCCTGCTAAATGTTTTTGATAATTAATCGCTGCACTATGTATTTTCTTTAATAATTTTGATTTTCCCATCTTTATTCTCTCTTTCTTTCCTTCACTACGCCACAAAAAAAGGGAAGCTCTCGCTTCCCTTAGAATCACCACTGGCAGTTTGCTTAAGCTGTTACCCTCAAGCCAATCGCATATGACCTAATCCTCATATTGGATATGGCATTTTCCTCCAGGATACTGTGCCACGCAGTTTGTTATAACCGAAATTATAACATAGCCACAAATCTTTACATCCTTTGTGTGGATGTCCAGTGCTTTCTATCTATTATATTATGAAGAAATTTCGATTTTGTCAATCAAATTTCTTCATAT
>OBKR01000088.1_pt1 | contig 111893 bp, 93 predicted proteins | sample 1518991 | NCBI WGS metagenome assembly OBKR01 (sample SAMEA2452117, study PRJEB22498) | human gut metagenome | biome: human feces; feature: human gut; material: feces | place: Australia | collected 2012
TGGCGATTATCAAATCGCGCCCATTGCGGCGCGAAGCACCGCAATGGGTAGGTGGCGGCTGACGCCGCCGTGGTATTGGGGGGACGCCGCCTGCGGGCGGGACAGGAGACGAAAGACCCCTCATCCGTCAGCTTCGCTGGCACCTGTCTCCCTGCGGGTCGGTCGGTCCGCGGATCTGACACGCCACCGGCCTGTCATTCAATACCGCGAACCCCCCAGGGGGAAGGCTTGGGAGATAAAAAGAAGCGCCCGGGGGCGCTTCTTTTGGCTTTGTTTATCTCTTTTTGTTTGTTTATCTCTTTTTGGTGGCGCAGGTCAGGCCGGTCAGAGACAGGAGCGACAGGGCGGCGTAGTGGGCTACGCCGGGGTCAGCGGTCTTGGGGCTGCCCTTGGTGTCATCGGTCTTGGTGTCGGTTGTGGGGTAGTAGTAATAGCCGCCGGAGGAGGGATTCTTCTCCCACTTGGCCGTGAGGGTCAACGGGGCATTGACCGGGGTATCGAAGTCATATGGCGCATCGTCCAGATACCAGTCGATAAAGGTGTGGCCACTCTTTTCCGGATCGCTCGTGGGCCGGAGCACCTTGCCGTTCCATGGCACCAGCGTCGGCTCGGGCTTCGTGCCGTCGCCCGTATCAAAGCGCACCGCGAAAGTGCCGCCGGTGACCTGTCCAGGGCCTACCTCATTTACGATCGGACCGTAGAATGTGCCGCCGGTGACGCTTCCAGTAATATTCAAACCCATAGAGTTTTTCTGATTTCTCACTGTGCCGTAAAAAGTACCGCCGATGATCGATCCCGTGTTCTCCACAGTCCCATTATAAGTTCCAGCTTCGATGCAGCGCTTTGTATACTTGGACCCACGCATATATACAGTTTTATTAAAAACGGTTGCGGCATTGGCATTAGTACCATTACTGCGCGTAATCGTACCTTGATTGTTCACCGTGCCATCCACTGTACCGCCATCGGCATATATGACCCCCTCTGCGTTCCAAATCGCATCGTCACTTCCCCCATTCAATGTGCATTTCTCGATCTTAGCCGTTCCGCTCATGTACAGATTCCCGTAAGAAAATATACCGCCACCATAGCTCGCATGGCAATCCGTAATACATCCCCCGGTCATTTTCAATGTTGCGTTATTATCAATGTACACACCGCCGCCATCCACGGCATTACCGCCGGTGATGGTGCCGGTGCCCTCCGCGCTGCTGTCCTGTATGGTCAGGGTCGCACGGTCACTCACCTTGAGCACACTGCCGCTGCCGGTCATCTTGAGCACATAGCCGTTCAGGTCGAGGGTCAGAGAGCTTGAGATTTTCAGTGTTGAGGTGATGCTGATATCAGCCATCAGCTTAACGGATTTGCCGGCGTCTATTTTTTTCTGCAAATCGGTGGCGGTGCTCACCTCAGCCGGTTCAGGCGGCGACGTCGCGTCGGCGGTGGACACCAGGGGATTTGTTACATCCCCCGATGTAACAAAAGCTGCCCATATGGGCAGCGCGCATACCAATACCAGGGTCATCAGAATGGGGAGCAGTCGTCTCTTCATGGCGGTTCCTCCTTCTATGGCTCACATATTTCTCTCCCGGGCCTGTGTGCCGCAAAATTTCTTGTTGGGAAAGTTTTTTGGCGCGCAAGCTCTGTTGTACGACCATCTTACCAGAAAGTGTCGCGAAAGGCAACGGGAATATCCAGATGTTGGCATAATAAATGCAGGTGGGAGGTATAAGGGGAAGTTATGGGCCTTGGCTGGGGACGAAAAAAGACCGGCGGGGCCGGTCTTTTGTGTTCAGGCGTGGTATTGGGGTTCGTTGCCCTGGTAGATGTCCTGCATCTCCCGGTCGATCTCGCTGATGGCGTCGGAGCACAGGCGCAGGCGGGCGGCATCCTGCTGGGTGAATTTGCGGTCGGATTTATACCGCAGCTCGTGCTCCAGACTGGCCCACATATCCATGGCGATGGTGCGGAGCTGGATCTCCACCGGCAGGACCATGGTGCCCTCGCTGATGACGATGGGCACGTTGACGATCAGGTGCAGGCTGCGGTAGCCGGTGTCCTTGGGCTCCTTGATATAGTCCACCTCGCGGAGGACGGTATAGGACTCGCTGCGGGTGAGCAGGGAGCGCAGGTAGTATATATCATCCAGATAGTTGCAGATGACGCGGATACCGGCCACGTCCTGGATGTGGGCGTAGATGTTGTCGATGCTGACCTCCAGGCCCCGGCGGCGCAGCTTGTCGATGATGCTGTCCAGCGTCTTGATACGGTATTCGATGTGGTGGATGGGCGAGTGGTCATACAGACGGGCGAACTCCTCGTCCAGGATCTCCATCTGCGTTACGGCTACCTTCAGCGCACTGCGGTACAGGTGCGTCACCCGCACCATGCCCGCCGCCAGCTCCTGGTCCTTCGGGGAAAGGCCCGCGGCGGTGGGAATGTCCCGCAGGCGGATGGTGCCGCTTTTTTCGATCATCATGGGCAGACGCCCTCCTTTCGGCCGCAGCCCACGTCCGGGGCCGCAGTTTCATCCTACTATACGAATATGACCTGCCTGTGAACAAATCGATATTTCTTTAACAAGTATACCGACAGTTTGCGCGAAATGCAAGAGGGACGCCGTACAAAAAACGCAAAGAAGGCGCCCACGGCGGCAGCCGTGGGCGCTGTGGTCATTTCTTGCAGCGGGCGAGGACGGCGGCGGCCACACGGTCGGCGGCCAGGCCGTCGAAATCGCGGCTCTGGGCAGCGGTGATGGCCTGACGCTGCTGTTCGTCCTCCAGAAAGGCCAGGGCCGACACGGCCATATTGTCCGGCGGGCAGGAGGCCGCCCAGCCGTGGGCGGTGAAGAACGCCTCGTTCCGCGTTTCGCAGCCGCCCACCATATCCGCCAGCAGCAGCGGCACGCCGCGGGTGCCGGCCTCGGTGATGCTGATGCCGCCGGGCTTGCTGACCAGCACGTCCGCGCTGTCCATGTACAGCTGCACCTGAGTGGTAAAGCCCACAGCCTCCACGCGGTACAGGCGGCGCAGCTCCAGGGCATAGCGCATCTGCTTGTTGCTGCCGCACAGCACCGTGGCAAAGTCGCCGTCGGCCATACGCATATCCAGGTCCTCCGCCACGTCGCCCATGGGGCCGCAGCCGATGCTGCCGGACATGAGGACGATGTGGCGGCCGGTCTCCGGCAGGCCCAGAGCTCTCCGTGCCGCGGCCCTGTCACCGCGCTGGCGGAAGGCGGAACGCACGGGAATGCCGGCGGGCAGGAGGGTATCGCGGGCGATGCCGCAGCTGACGAACTCGTCGGCCAGCTCCTGATGGGGAATGACGCAGATATCCGGGGTACAGGCACCCACCGTGGGGCTGCAGGTATAGTCCGTGGCCACGAAGCAGAACACCGGACAGGCGCTCCACGCCTGCTTCAGCGCCGTCATCATCATGGCGGGGATCACGTGGACACAGACAACGGCATCGTAGCCGCCGCTTTGCAGCGTGCGGCCCAGACGGCGGGCACCGCGGGCAATGTAGCGGTACACCGGGCCGTCGCGCCGGTCCATCTCCTTGTCGCCCTCGGCGGACATATAGCCCGCCTTGTAGAGCCTGGGATACCGGCGGTAGAACCGGGTGTGCCACTTGGAAACGAATTTGGATGCCTTTTTAGAGATGAAGCCCAAGCCGTCCATCACGTCGCAGGACGCACCGCAGCGTTGGAGGCTGTCACGCAGGGCGGCGGCTACGGCGTTGTGCCCGCCGCCGGTGTTACAGGTCAGGATCAGTACGCGCATTTTGCTCTCCTTTCCGCTGCGCTCGCTTTCGCAGCAGCGCCGTCAGGCGCATGAGCCGGGGGCGGTTGTAGCGTTGTATCAGAATAAAGGGCAGATTGGCCAGCAGCACCCACACCGCCAGCACGATCGCGCCGCCCCAGCCGGGCCACAGCCACAGAAACGCCAGGCCCAGCAAACAGGAGGCCCCGTGGACCAGCTCCGCGCGGCACGTCTCCTGCACCAGCGCCGCAGCCTGATCCGCCGTCACGGCGCCGCTGCCGGGCAGTTCCTTCTTCACCATGTCCGGCAGGATGCGGCTCATGTCCGGCACCAGCTTCTTCCACTTATCGATGGCCAATTTGGTGTAGATGCGGCCGTTCTGCTCCCATTTCCGGCTGCGGAAGAGCCGCTTCTCCGGGTCAAAGGGGCCGGGGATCGCCTGACCCAGCGGGTGCGCCAGCAGGGCCAGCGCCGCCGCGTACAGGACGCATTTCCAGAAGCCGCTCACGCCTTCTCCACCCCGCAGCTGCGCTCCAGCGCGCGGCGCAGCGTGCCCTCCGTCAGGCGGGTGACGCGCTCCACGAACTGCTCCTCATCGTGCTTCATGCCGTAGTGCAGCCAGCTTTGCAGCAGGCCCACCAGTGTGGCCGTATACAGCGCCGCAATGGACTGCACATCCGTCTCCGCCACCGGCAGGTCCTCCGCCGTGCGGCGCACCAGATCCTCCATGGCACCGTAGACCACCTGGTAATACTCGCGCTCCAGCAGGTCGCGCTGGCTGGACTGGTACAGGTGGTAGACCGCGCGGCGGTTGGCGCGCATGAACGCCGTCACCCGCATCATCAGCTGGTACCAGCTGGTGCAGAGGGGTGGCGCGTTGAGGACGCGGTCCAGCTCCGTCTCCAGCACCTCGCGCACCAGGGCGTAGATGTCGCAGTAGTAGTAATAAAATGTATTCCGGTTCACGCCGCAGTGATCTGCGATGTCCACCACGGAGATCTTATCCAGCGGCCGCTGCTCCAACAGGTCCAGAAAGCCCTTGCGAATGGCGTTTTTTGTGGTCTGTGCCATGTCCATGCTCCTCTCTTTGTGCAAAAACTGCCTTACCACTTATATCATACCAAATTCAGACAGTTTTTGCAAGATGCCCGTACTATGCACTTTAGGCAAAATGCGCGTAAATGTATGAACACAGTGTAAAAAAGCATCCCCGCACGGTGTGCGGGGATGCTTTTGCTTCAAATGGGGTCAGGCCGTCACCACGGGGCCGCCGTGCTTCTTGGCGCTGATCTTCTGGTAGGCGACGACCGCCGCCACCAGCACCAGGCCGACCACGTCGGTGAGCGTGCCGGGGATCATCATGCCCAGGCCGCCGACGGCCAGGACGATACGCAGCACCCAGTGGACCTTCTTATACAGATGGCCGTTCAGGGACGCCGCGATGGCAAAGATGCCCAGCAGAGCGCTGACGCAGATCTGCGCCACCTCCCACCAGCCGGAGATGTTTTCAAACAGCAGGGCCGGACTGTAGGCGAAGATGTACGGCACGATAAAGGCGGCGATGGCCAGCTTGGTGGCGTTGATGCCGGTCTTCATGGGGTCGGACTTGGCGATGGCCGAGCCGGCGTAGGCCGCCAGGGCCACAGGGGGCGTGATATCCGCCACAATACCGAAGTAAAACACAAAGAAGTGGGCGGCCACCAGCGGGAAGCCCAACTGAATGAGGATGGGCGCGCAGGTGGAGGCCATGATGCAGTAGTTGGCCGTGGTGGGCACGCCCATGCCCAGGACGATACAGCACAGCATGGTCAGCACCAGGCCGACGATGGTAGCGTTGCCCGCCAGCTGGACGATGGCGTTGATGAGGATGGAGGCCAGGCCGGTGACGGTGATACAGCCGGCGATGATGCCCGCCATGCTGCAGGCCACGGCCACGGTGATAGCGCCGCGGGAACCGGCTTCCAGAGACTCCACCGCGGAGAAGAAGGAGCGCTTGCCGGCATTACCCAGCGCCTTGCCGGTGGTCATGGGCTGGGTGTCTCCCTCACCGCGCTTGCCCTGCAGGAAGAAATTGACGAAGCCCACGGCAATGGCGGCCAGAATGGAATAGGCCGCGGAGTGGGACATGGTCTTGCTGCCGGAGGACACCAGCCACACCAGCAGGATCAGAGGAATGATCAGGTAGCAGTCACGGACCAGCAGACGCCACGCAGGCAGCTCCTCGCGGGGAACGCCCTTCAGGCCCAGCTTCTTGGCCTCCAGATGGACGGCGATGAAGATCCCGGTGAAGTACAGCAGCGCGGGCAGGATAGCCTTGACGGCCACCTGGGCGTAGGGCAGCTTCATGTACTCGGCCATGAGGAAGGCTGCCGCACCCATGATGGGGGGCATGATCTGGCCGCCGGTGGAGGCCGCGGCCTCGACGGCGCCGGCGAACTCGGGCTTGTAGCCGGTCTTCTTCATCATGGGGATGGTGAAGGAACCGGTGGTGACGGTGTTGCCCACGGAGGAGCCGGACACCATGCCACACAGGGCGGAGCTGATAACAGCCACCTTCGCCGGGCCGCCGCTGGACCAGCCAGCCAGACGGTTGGCAAAGCTGATGAAGAAGTTGGCGATGCCGGTGCGCTCCAGGAACGCGCCGAAGATGATGAACAGAACGATGTAGGTATAGCAGACGTTGATGGGCGTGCCGATGACGCCGGAGGTGGTGTAGAACAGCTTGTAGATGATGGTTTTCAGCGCGTCATACAGGGTGGCACCGTTCACCGCGCCGGCATAGCTCAGCTGGTTGATGAACGCGTACACGATCAGCACGCCGGCCACGCACAGAATAGGCAGACCCACGCAGCGGCGGCACAGCTCCATCAGGATCAGGATACCCACCACGCCGATGATGACGTGGACCGTCTCGATACGGGTGGACAGGCGCACCAGCGTCATGGCGTTCAGCGCGAAGTAGAAGAAGCAGGCCGCGCCCACCACCATCAGCACGATATCGTACCAGGGCAGGTAGTTGACCCTGACGTGGTGCTTGCTGGCGGGGTAGGTCAGGAAGCCGATGATAATGATGCAGCCCACGAACATGGTGAGCCGGATCTCGGGCATGGCCTTGGAAAACAGGGTCATGCCGATGCAGAACAGACCGAACGCGGCCATGAGGATGCGGATGATCAGCTGGGGCGTACCCTCCCACAGGCGGGTGGCGGATTCACGGTCATATTTACGCATGACCGCGTCCAGATCCGGGGCCTCGTCCGCGGCGGTATTGACGCCGTCGGCCGGGCTGGTATCCGGTTTTTTCTTGTCGATGCTCATAGTCGTTTCTCTCCCTGAAGATTACAGAATAGCGCGAGGACTACGGCGGGAAACCCCGCCGTAGCCTCGAAAAGCGTCAATTCTCTGCTAAGGATTTAGTCGCCGAAGTACACGTCCTTGGCGATGACGGTCTCGGTGTAATAGTCGGAGGTCTCCAGCAGCTTGGCGATGTGCTCGCTGTCCAGGCTGACCAGGTAGGTATCCTTGGTGGTGGCCAGGTCGGTCACAGCGGTAGTGGGGGCACCGGCCACGATGAAGGCGGCGTCGATCTGGCCGTTCTTCAGGGCGTCGGCGCTGTCGCTGAAGGACTGGTAGGTGGGCTTGATGTCGTCCTCGGTCAGCCCGTAAGCACCCAGGACGTCAATGGCGTTGAAGTACACGCCGGAGCCGGGAGCGCCGATGGACACGGACTTGCCGGCCAGGTCAGCCACGGTCTTGATGCTGGCGTTGGTGGTGACGATCTGCACCTGCTCCATGTACAGGGCGGCCACAGTGGAGAAGCCCTCCATCTTGCTCTTGAACAGGTTGGTGCCGTTGTAGGCGTAGGCCATTACGTCGGACTGGCAGAACGCGAAGTCAGCGGTGCCGTCCACCAGCTCCTGCACGTTGGCCTGAGAGCCGTTGCCCACCAGACCGACCACGTTGATGCCGGCGTTGTTGGTGGCGTGCTGGGCGATGACGGAGCCGAAGGCGTAGTAGGTGCCGGACTCGCCGCCGGTGACGAAGCGCAGGTTGCGGGAGTCGGTGTTGCCGGCGCCGTCCTTCACGGCGGCGACCTCAAAGCCCTTCTCGGAGAAGTACTTGGCAGCGCCGGGGTGATAGGGCACGGAGGTGATGGAAGCGCCGTACTCCAGACTCAGCTCGCCGTACTTGGCGTGGCTGGTGGTCAGGGACGCGGCGTTGTCGAAGATGTCCGCCACGAACTTGTACACGTCGTCGCTGGACACGTCGTCGCGAGCCAGGATCACAGCACCCACGGCCACGGTGGTGGTGTCGGTATGCTCAGCGGTCACATCGCCGCTGTCGTCCTTCTTGTCGCCGCAGGCGACCAGGCTCAGCGCCATGACCAGCGCCAGAACCAGTGCAAAAAACTTTTTCATGTTCTTTCTCCTTATTGATAGATAAATTGTTTTCCTCTTCCTGAAAAACAGCTTTTTCCGCCGGCCGGTCAGGCACGGCGGTGTTCAACGGTGCCATTATATCGCAGGCGTAAACTTTTTGCAATATCTAAATGCGGAAAATTTCATTTTTCTGCGGAACGATTTTCCCGTCCGTGCGGACATTCCGCTTTTCTTAGTCGGCATTTCTTTCAGCAAATCCGTAGTTTTGTCTGTATCATGGTACTTTTTAGCGGTGGTCTATTCATAATGCTAAATTGTTTTATGCAGGAACACCCCGCATAAACTGCATTTTTTGCCGTGCAATCCTGCAAAATAACAGAGGCGGGGCAAAGCCCCGCCTCTCAGCTTTCTGTCACATTCAACAGCTGCGCCGCAGCAGTTCGCATACCAGTTCATAGGTGCGCTCCGTGGAGGGCACGCTTAGCCGCTCCCGCACGGAGTGTACATCGTGCAGCTCCGGCCCCATGGACACCGCGTCCAGACCGGGGATCTTCTCCATCAGCAATCCGCACTCCAGACCGCCGTGGGTGGCCTCCACCACGCCGTCCTTACCGGTAAGATCCTTATACGCCGCCAGCAGCGTATCCCGGAACTGCGACTCCCTCTTGTACTGCCAGCCGGGGTACACGCCCCGCTCTGCCACAGTGCCGCCCGCCAGCGCCGCCACAGCCCGCACGCGCTGCGCCAGCATCAGCTTCCGGGACGCGATGGACGACCGGATGGAGAACGCGATGTGCAGTCCGTCGCCGCCCAGCTTCACCACGCCCATATTCAGGGATGTCTGCACCAGACCGGGGAAATTCGTGTCCATAGCCTCCACGCCCTGCGGCATGGCCGTCAGCGCCTGCACCAGCGTCACGGTGCGCTCTGCGGACACGGCTTTTGCCGTCTCCGCCGCCGCGCAGGTCAGCGTCACATCGGGGTCGGTGACGGCGTACTCGTTCTTCAGCACCCCCTCAAGCTCCCGAATAAACGCTTCGAACGCCCGGCCGCTGCCCTTGGGCAGCGCCACCGCCGCATCGCAGCGGGAGCAGATCACGTTGTCGAACTGCCCGCCGGAGAAGGCTGCCAGCCGCAGGCCGGGGAACTTCTCCAGCGCTGTGGCCAGTACCCGTCCCATGAGGCGGTTGCCGCTGCCGCGCCCCAGATGGATGTCCGCACCGGAGTGACCGCCCCGCAAGCCGGCCACGGTGATGCCGAAGCCCTCCATGCCCGCCGCATCGGTCAGCGCTGCGGGCAGCAGGCAATCGGAGTGCATGCCGCCTGCGCAGGACACGGTGAACACGCCCTCCAGCTCGGAGTCCAAATTCAGCAGCTTTTTGCCCTTCAGGTCAGAGCAGTCCAGCGCAAAGGCGCCGTCCATGCCCACCTCCTCGTCCACGGTGAACACCGCCTCGATGGGCGGATGTACCAGCGTATCATCCGACAGGATCGCCAGGATCATGGCCACGGCGATGCAGTTGTCGCCGCCCAGCGACGTCTTGTCCGCCCAGATCCACTCCCCGTCGGTCATCAGGTCAAGTCCCTCGCGGGTCATGTCCTTGGTGCAGTCGTCGGTCTTGGCGCACACCATGTCGATGTGTCCCTGCAGGATGATCGGCTCGGCACTCTCATGGCCGGGGGATGCCGGCTTCCAGATCACCACGTTGTTGCACGGCTCCTGCCGGTACTTCAGTCCCAGTTCCTTGGCAAAGTCCACGCACAGATCGCTGATGATCTTCGTGTTGCCGCTGCCGTGGGGCACCGAGCACAGCTTTTCAAAATATGCGAACACCTTTTCTGGCTTCAAGCCTTTCAAAACAGCCATTTTGATACTCCTTTCCCATGCGGCCGCGGTCTCCGCGCCGCCCATTCAGTATAGCATATCCGCCTGCCGCCCGCAAGCGAGTCCCTATGCGCCCACAGCCCATGCTTTCGCATGGGCTGTGTATGCAGCACACATTATCAGAAGTCGCCCAGGCCCATATCGTCCTCGGTGTTGGGCGCTTCCTCGTCGTCCTCCTCGGTGGGAGGCGCGGGGATGAATTCCTCCAGATAGGCCTCCTCCGGCAGACCAGCCATATACGCCGGCAGGTTGATGATGATGCCGTCGATGTTATGGGGCAGTGTCATTTGGTACGTTTCCGTTGTCTCGCTGCCGCCCTTCTGCTGCATGACCTCCACGGTCAGCTCCAGCTTGTCGCCGATGACGGTGGTCAAGCAGCGCTCCTTTTCGTACAGCTTGGAGAGCTGCTCGCCGTTCACATACACAGTGATCTTATAGGGTGCCTCCACAGACTGGCCGCCCTTGTCCACTGCGCGGTTGTCGAAATAGACGGTGTGGCCGCGTCCGATGCGCAGCATCAGCACGGCGATGAGCACCAGCACCAGGATAAAGGCGATACGGATGAGCCACGAGCGTTTCGTCGTTTTCATGCGGTTCTCCCCTCCTCCTCGGCCTTCTGCTCAATGGCCAGCTGCTGACCCAGCGTGCGGTTCTCCTTGCGCTTCTTGGCCTCGTACATGACCAGTGCCACGGTGATAACGGCGTAGGACACGAACACACGGAAGTACTCGCCGATCATGGAGTCGCCGGTGATCTTGGTTCCGGCGGCCGGCGCCACGATGAACATGGTATGGAACAGGAGCACACCCAGGAACACGTTGCCGATGGACGCCTTTTCCACGGAGGCACCGCCCACCAGCAGCGCGGCGATGCAGAACATGCCGACGTTGGTATGCGCCGTATAGGTGGGGAAGTTGCCCATGTTCTGCAGGTAGATGATCATGCCGAAGCCCGCGAACACGGTGGACATGACGATGGAGATCAGGCGGGTGCGGTCCACATTGATGCCGGCGTCCCGCGCCACATTCATGTCCTGTCCCACCGCGCGCATGTCCTGTCCCAGCTTCGTGCGGCGGAACCACACGATGAACAGGCAGGCCAATGCGATGATGATCAGCGTCAGCACGGGGATCTTCACGCCGCCCACATAGACGGCCAGCGCGTTATCCACGCTCTGCCGCATCTGCAGAAGGCTGACTGTGTTGCGGATACCAAAGCCGCGGGGCAGCTTCAGTGTGTTGTGGAGGATGGGGATGATGGGCCCCATCATATACAGCACCACCAGCTGGTACACACCGGTCATACAGTAGGCGATAAAGTAGCTGGTGACCATCTCGCGGCCCTTGGCGCGGTTCAGGATGCTGCCGCACATAAGACCCAGCAGAATGGACAGGGGGATGGACAGGATGGCCGCCAGCACCAGACCGGGGATACCCCAGATCTGCCAGTCCGCCACCAGGATCAGCGCGATCTCGCCGGCCATAGCGCCCAGCGTCATGGCAAAGTTCAGACCCATACCGGCCATAATGGGGATCAGCAGGCTCAGGATCAAAAAGGCGTTGCGCCCCAGACGGGTCATAGCCTCGTTGAGTATGTAGCTCACCGGCAGGCCGGACACGGGAATGAGCACGGCGCAGATGATGATAAACAGGACGGGCACTGAGTTTTTGCCCAGGAATTGCTTTACGTCGAATCTCTTACCCTTCATGTCAGCGCCCCCTTTCCGTCTTTCTGGTCAGGGCATAGAGGATCATGCCGTTGGATACCACGATACGGATGACCTCGCTCATATCCATCTGGAAGGCGGCGCTCATCACGGTGGGGGTCATGGTCACCACGCCCTGATACAGGATCGTACCGATAATCACATTGCCGATGGATGCCTTATTCACCGACGCGCCGCCGATAAGGATGGCGGCCACGGCGGGCATGGCCATCCAGAAGGGGCCGTTGTACAGCTGTATGAAGCCGAAGCCCTGCTCATACACCAGAATACCCACAGCACCCAGCCAGGTGGACATGATCACGGAGATAAGCCGCATCTTGTCCACGTTGATGCCCGCTGCGCGGGCAAAGGCGGGGTTGGAGCCCACAGCGGTCATGGCGGTGCCGGTCTTGGTGTGCAGGAACGCCCACATCAGCACGGCCATCAGCACGAAGAACAGCAGCGTACCGGTGGGGATCACCAGATTGATGCCGATGCTGTTCAGGTCGATGGTCAGAATGTTGGCCAGCGCCTTGTCGTAATAGCCCTCCAACGAAATGACGGTACGCAGACCGCTGGCGGAGAAGCCCCACACCATGGTAGGGTGCTTGTACGGCAGCAGCAGCCACATCATGCACATGAAGGACACGGACGAGAAGCCCACATAGGTGGCGATCATCATCTCGCCGCCCTTGATCTTGTTCAGCAGCCAACCATAGCCGCCGCCGAACAGCAGGGCAAAGGGCGTGGCGATGAGGATGGCCATAAGGAAGCTGGCAAAGCCGGTGTAGCCCAGCTCGATGGACAGCGTGGCACCCAGCAGTCCGGACACGATACCCAGCGGCAGGCCGAAGTTCAGGCCGCAGCCGGAGTGTACCATGGGCACCATGGCCAGCACCATCACGGCGTTCCAGCTGAAACGGGTGATGATATTGGTGATCTGTGTGGGGAAATCCAGCCCCACGCAGGGCGCGGCGATGAGCAGCAGCAGCAGGAAGCACGCGATGATCAGACGCGGCAGGCCGAAGCTGTCCAGCAGCTCTCTGAATTTTGACTTGTTTCCAAGTGTGGTCGTATTGCCCATTTCTTCCTCCTTACTTCACCTGACTGACCATGAGCATACCGAACTCCTCGGAGGAATGGTCAGCAGGCAGGATACCGGCGACCCTGCCGCCGGAGACGATGGCGATGCGGTCGCAGATCTGGCGCAGCTCCTCCAGCTCGGAGGAGATCATCACCACCGTGACGCCGGATTCGCGGTTAAATTTCTTCAGCGCCTCCAGCACCAGCGCCTTGGCGCCCACGTCGATGCCGCGGGTAGGCTCGGACACGAAGAGGAAGCGGGGCTCCAGCGCGAACGCCTTGGCCAGACACACCTTCTGCTGGTTGCCGCCGGACAGCTCTCTGGCCTTCTGGCCGGAGCCGGTACACTTGATCTGCAATTCATCGATATACCGGTTCGTCACCGTGTGGATGGCCTTTTCGTCGCGCCATGTGAAGAAACCCATTCTCTTCAGGAACTTGTTCTGCACCTGCATGGCGGGGAACGCCACGTTCCACTCCAGCGACTCATCCAGCAGCAGACCCACGCCGCGCCGATCCTCGGACACGAAGGCCAGCTGGGAGTCCAGGCACTTCCGGGGACTGTTCAGCGCGATGGGCTTGCCGTCGAACTCCACGGTGCCGCCCGCCTCGTACAGGCCCATCACACCGTTGGGAATACCCAGCTTGCCCTGGCCGGCCAGACCGCCGATGCCCAGGATCTCGCCCTCCTTCACGTCCAGATCCACGTTGCGGACGATCTCGCCGGGCATATCCACCCACAGCTTGCGGATGGACATAATGGTGCGGGCATCGGAGTGGTCGCGGATGTCGTGGGCAGCGCCGCCGGCAGCCACCTCGCGCCCCACCATGTAGTGGGTGATGTCGCGGACATCCGTCTCGCGGGCGGGCACGTCCTTGACCACATAACCGTCCCGCATGATGACCACCTTATCGCACACCGACAGGATCTCCTGCAGGCGGTGGGTGATGAAGATCACGGCGATGCCCCGGGAGGCCATGCCGCGGATGGAGTCCAGCAGGGCCTGTGCCTCCTGCTCGGTGAGCACGGCGGTGGGTTCGTCCAGGATCAGCAGCTTCAGGTTCTCCTTGCTCAGCTCGCGGGCGATCTCCGTAAACTGCTTGTGCCCCACGGGCATGCTGCTGATGACCATCTTCTGGTCGATAGCCACGCCCATCTTCTCAATGGCTTTTGCGGCGCGGTTATCCATTTCCTTATAGTCGAGAGTGTCCAGGCGCGGGCCGAACACTTCTGAAATGACGCTTTTTTTCTTGGGCTCGCGGTTGAGGAGGATGTTCTCCGTGGCAGTAAAGCCGGGGATCAGCGAGAACTCCTGATGCACCATGCCGATGCCGGCCTTCAGCGCATCAAAGGGGGTGTTGAACTGCACTTTTTCTCCGTCGATCAGGACATCCCCCTCGTAGCCGCCCGTCTCACGGATCACGTCCATGCCAAACAGTATTTTCATCAAGGTACTCTTTCCGGCGCCGTTTTCGCCCACCAGACCCAGCACCTCGCCCTCTTTCAAGGTGAAGTTGATGTCTGTGAGCACCTGATTGCCGAAAAAGCCCTTTTTGATATTCCGCATCTCAAGCAGCGGAGCATTGTTCTTTTCCATATTCATCCCTACCTATAGCAGCGGGGAGGGAGGATGCCCTCCCTCCCCGCTTTAATGGTTGCTTCAAAAGCCTGTCGTCAGCTGATGGTAAAGTACTTCTCCGGGATCTCCACGGTAGCGTTGCCCATGAAGTGGCCGGGATCGCCCATGATATAGGTATCCTGATAGATCAGGAACACGTTTTCAGACTTCGCGCCGGTGGTGGCGTTGGTGTAGCTGGCGCCGTTCCAGGCCGCCTTGGGAGAGTAGACCTGCAGCGCGGCAGCCACATCGTCCATGTCCTTCAGCTCGCTCTTGCCGTCCAGCACGTTCTTGGCGTGCAGAGCAAGACCGGCGGACAGGGTGTAGCCGTAGGAGTAAGCCCAGGTACCGAAGTGATCGGCGCCGCCCTTCTCAACGATGGCGGACTCGACCTTGGTCAGGATCTTCTCGAAATCACCGGCTTCCTCGGTCAGATCAATACCCAGCGCGCCGGGATAGCCCATCAGGGGGGAGGGCAGGTCGGCCTCGATGAAGTAGCCGCCGCACTCCAGCAGGCGCTTCAGCAGAGGCTCGGTGTGCGCATCGTTGGTGCAGAAGTAAGCAGCCTTCTGGCCGTACTTCTCGACCCATGCGGGCACCTGCTCCAGAATGTAGGCCTGAGCGCCGGAAACGCCCACGTCAGAGGTGGGATCGGGAGCCGTCTCCAGGACGAACTTCATGCCGAACTCCTCGCAGGCGGCCTTCATGATGGCCACGCGGCGGCTCATGGTCTCATAGGACATGTGGCGGGGGAAGGAGATATGTACGAAGGTGTCGCAGCCCAGCTCGTGCGCGGTGCGGATGATCAGATAGCCGCGGGAGACGAAGTCATTGTTGGTGACCAGGTCGGCAGCGGAGCTGATCTCGGGCAGATCCTCGTGAGCCTCGCCTGCGATGCAGATGATGTCAGGGCGAGTCTCTTTGATCTTGCGGAAAGCCTCGGTGGTGCCGGGGACAGCCTGATTGACAATGATGGCCTTCATCAGGGGATCGGCGGACAGGTTCACGATGGACTGGATGGTGGTCTCAGTCTCCTCGGTGAAGTTGTCGGGATAGATGGCCAGCTGGACCATATCCTCGCCATACTCCTTCTGGAAGGCCTCGGCGCCGCGGCGATCATCCTCGGACTGAGAGACGGAGCCGGTCACGATGCCGATCTTGTAGGGCACGGTGTTATCATCGGTCTCGCCCTTCTTTTCGCCGCAGGCGACCAGGGAGAGCGCCATGATGAGAGCCAGCAGCAGAGAAACTACTTTTTTCATGTTTACCTCCTAATTCCTTTACCATAGTTTGTTGTTTCCTCCGCCAGAAGGAAACAGCGAACAGGGCGCGCCCTGTCCTCTTCTATGCATTCGGGTGCTGCGCACCCATTTGATTTTACCAGATAAGTTCACACTCTGTCAACATATTTGTGTCTCTGAATAGTGTTCAATAGCGCATCTCCTTGTTTTTCATCCACACACTTTCCCACAGTTTTTGACGTATTTGCATCATTTTCATGTATTTTTCATGCGGTTTTCTGTCAGAAGCCTGCTGTTTTGCTATAATAAACTTTTCTTTTGGCGAAATCTGTTTTTTGTCTGACTGCAGCAAAAGAGACAGGCTTCCGCCTGTCTCTCCCGCTTACCTTATGACTTATGGCACTTGTCAGATCTTCTGCTTCTCATCCACGATCTGGCGCAGCTTGGCAGAGAAATCCTCCAGCGTCATGGCGCCCAGGTCCTCGCCCTTGCGGGTACGGACGGAGACGGTGCCGTTCTCCATGTCGCGGTCGCCAACCACCAGCATGAAGGGGATCTTCTCCAGGGTAGCCTCGCGGATCTTCTTGCCGATCTTCTCGTTGCGGCTGTCCACCTCCACGCGGAAGCCCTGCTTGCGCAGCTCCGCAGCCTGCTGCACGCAGTAGTCGGCAGCGCGGTCAGTAATAGGCAGGAAGCGTACCTGCTCGGGCATCATCCAGGTGGGCAGCGCACCGGCGTACTCCTCGATCAGGTAGGCCAGTGTCCGCTCATAGCAGCCCAGAGACGTGCGGTGGATGATATAGGGCAGGGCCTTGTTGCCGTTCTCATCGATATAGTACATGCCGAAGCGCTCCGCCAGCAGCATATCGATCTGGATGGTGACAAGGGTATCCTCCTTGCCGTACACATTCTTGTACTGGATGTCCAGCTTGGGGCCGTAGAACGCGGCCTCGTCAATGCCCACGGTGTAGTCCACGTTCAGATCCTTCAGGATGCGCTCCATGGCGGCCTGGGCGTGGTCCCACTGCTCCGCCGTGCCCTCGTACTTGTTGTTGGGGTTGGCGGGGTCCCACTGGGAGAAGCGGAACGTGCACTTTTCCAACAGGCCCACGGTGCCCAGGCAGTACTTGGCCAGATCCAGGCACTGCTTGAACTCCTCCTCCAGCTGGTCGGGGCGCAGCACCAGATGTCCCTCGGAGATGGTGAACTGGCGGACGCGGATCAGGCCGTGCATCTCACCGGAGTCCTCGTTGCGGAACAGGGTGGATGTCTCGCCCAGACGCATGGGCAGGTCGCGGTAGCTACGGCCGCGGTTCAGGAACACCTGATACTGGAACGGGCAGGTCATGGGACGCAGGGCAAAGCACTCCTTCGTCTCATCCGCGGGATCGCCCATGACGAACATGCCGTCCAGATAATGATCCCAGTGACCGGAGATCTTGTACAGCTCACGCTTGGCCATCAGAGGCGTCTTGGTCAGCAGATAGCCACGCTGCTGCTCGGTGTCCTCCACCCAGCGCTGCAGCAGCTGGATAACGCGGGCACCCTTGGGCAGCAGGATGGGCAAGCCCTGGCCAATGCAGTCCACAGTGGTGAAATATTCCAGCTCGCGTCCCAGCTTATTGTGGTCGCGCTTCACGGCCTCCTCCCGCTCCTTCAGATAGGCATCCAGCTCGTCCTTGCTGGGGAAGGCCACGCCGTAGATACGCTGCAGGGTCTGGCGGTTGGAGTCGCCGCGCCAGTAAGCGGCGTTGCAGGCGGTCAGCTTGATGCCGTTGCCCTTGATGCGGCCGGTGGAGTCCACATGGGGACCGGCGCACAGGTCCACGAACTCGCCCTGCTTGTAGAAGGAGATGTGGGCGTCCTCGGGCAGATCGTTGATGAGTTCCACCTTGTAGGGCTCTTCCTTTTCCTCCATGTACTTGACGGCCTCGGCGCGGGGCAGCTCGAAGCGCTCCAGCTTCAGCTTCTCTTTACAGATCTTACGCATTTCAGCCTCGATCTCGCCCAGGTCGTCCTGGGTGAAGGCGAAGGGCGCGTCCAGATCGTAATAAAAGCCGTTGTCGATGCTGGGGCCGATGGCCAGCTTCACCTCCGGGTGCAGGCGCTTGACAGCCTGGGCCAGGATGTGGGAGCAGGTGTGCCAGTAGGTCTTGCGGTACTGTTCGTTTTCAAACGTAAATTCCTTGTTGACTTCGCTCATAGTCTGTTCCTCCTTGTGATCGGGGCTGGATAAATAAAAATCCCCACCCCTGAATGGTATCAGGGGTGAGGTAATAGGCATTACTCCACGGTTCCACCCTGCTTACGGCCTGCGCAGCATTTTTACTGTCCGCTGCGGATGGCGGGATATCTTTCGTCGAGACAAGGCGCAGGAGCGCAGGAATACGGTCTGTATTTCAAGCTTCTGCAACGCAGTATCGGCGGAAGAGATCCGGCATACGCCGTCGCTTTCGATCGCTGTAACGGGCGATACCCGTCCTGCTCGTCGCAGGCGGCTCGGAAGTGGTACGGGCCGTGTCCTTGGCGGGGTGCTTTCAGCCGGGGGCGCCCCTCTCTTTGGCCGCGGAAAAACAGCTTCTTCTTCGTCACTGCCTTTTTGATGGCAATAAGTATAAACCGTTTGATCGGGTTTGTCAACGGGTGGTTTCACGGGGGAAGGGCAAAATCAGCCGCGTGAAGCAAAAAGAGACATCCTTTCGGATGTCTCTTTTTGCTGGCGCGGAAGGAGGGATTTGAACCCTCGCGCCGCTTTTGACGGCCTACTCCCTTAGCAGGGGAGCCCCTTCGGCCACTTGGGTACTTCCGCATACATATTTATTTTCTGGCGGAGAGAGTGGGATTCGAACCCACGGATGCTTTCACATCGCCGGTTTTCAAGACCGGTGCTTTCGACCACTCAGCCATCTCTCCGTGTGCAAAAGCGTCTCTCGTGCCAAACGCGAGTATTATATTACCATGCGCCGACGCCTTTGTCAACAAAAAGCCTCGGAAGAAATTTGAAAAAAATTCAAAATAGGACTTGCAAACCGCCGAAAACTGTGGTATTCTAAGTGGGCTGTTTGAGGCACAACAGAATATCCGGGTGTGGCGAAGTTTGGTATCGCGCTTGAATGGGGTTCAAGAGGCCTCGAGTTCGAATCTCGACACTCGGACCACGTCGGAGCAGGTTTGTATGCTTGCTCCGACTTATTTTTTACATAGCGGAGAGGGAGATGGTGTTGTCATCTCCCTCTTTTTTGTCCGGCGCAGGACGCGAAAAAGCGCGGCAGCTGCCGCGCTTTTTCCTCTTCCTCCCTGCTCGGTCCTTCCTGAAAGAAGGTCCCCCTCGCTGTTAAGTGAATTCAGTATACCATGAATACGCCCGTTTGTCCATCCTTTTTAGGCGCCGTATCCAGCATTTGCCACTGTTTTTCATGCATATCGCGCTGTCGGGTGGCAAAACTACCGTTGCGATACCCAACAAGGGCATTTGCCCCACAACATGAAAGGAGAACACAACGATGTCTACCAAGAACAGCAACAAGCTGAATGTCCCCGAAGCCAAGGCCGCTATGGATCAGTTCAAGATGGAGGCCGCCTCTGAGGTCGGCGTGAACCTGAAGAACGGTTACAACGGTCACCTGACCAGCCGCGAGGCCGGCTCTGTGGGCGGCCAGATGGTCAAGAAGATGATCGAGTCCTACGAGAAGAACCTGTAAACGGCCCTTCCCGCACGAAAAAAGAACCGCCTTCGGGCGGTTCTTTTTTACGTTCTCACAAGGTGACCTCCGTGCCGTTGTTCACCTCGATGCGGTAGCCGCCGGGGTTGTATACATCCGTTCCGTTGCCCCGGAAGCGGCAGTCATCCAGCGCCGCATAGGAGTTCGGCGGCAGGCACAGAAGCTCCAGCGCCGTGGTGTTGTTCAAAAAGTCGATGCGCCTGATGGTATATGTATAGGAGTTGCTGTACGCGGAGTCGTACCGCGCGCCCACCCCGTTGCCGCCGATATACCCGCCGTGGAGATAGACCCAGCCGCCGTTCACGGCCAGCGCGCCCACGTCCCAGCCGGTTACGCGGCAGTTTTCCAGATAGGTGGGCGCTCTGGCGGTCACGCCGGTTCCGCTCCCATCCCCCTCAAAGCTGACCTCCGAAAAGCGGACGTAGGCGTGGCACCGCTCCGTGTCGCTCAGGGGCGTCACCGTCACCGGCGCGGCAAAGGTGGTGCCGCTGCCCTTCAGCGTGACCGCGCAGCCCACCGACACCGGCGCGTCATAGGTCACGTCCGGCAGCTCCACCGTGATGGACGTGTTCGCGTCGTACTCCTCCGCCAGCCGATCCAGCAGCGCCTGCAGTTCCTGCGCCGTTTCCAGCGGCGCGTCCTCCGGCGTGATGCGCAGCGCCTGCTGCTCCTCAAATTCCACGGTCATGGTCAGGTGCAGCACGTCGCCGCTCTTCATGCGCAGCGTCCAGACCACCTCGTTGTGGGTGCAGGTGGGATCCGCACGCAGCCGCCGGTACAGCAGCGCCGGGGACTCCGGTGTTTCCTCCTCCGCGTCCCACAGCTTCACCCGGCTCACGCCCTCCGGCGCGGTGACGGACACGTCCCAGCTGTCCAGCAGCGCGGCGAAATCCTCCGCTGCGTAGTCCTGGGTCACGGCGTCCTCCACCATGACGGTGGCGGGGAAATCCACCGTTCCGCCCGCCGGGATCAGCTCCGAGCGATACCCCACCGGGTCGGTACGGCCCTCGATGGACGGCGTCACAGCCGTGAACACATGGTACTCCCGCCCGTCCGCGCCGGTGTAGTAGGTCTGGCAGGCCGCCAAATAGGGATCCGGGGCCGGATCGGTCGCAGCGGCCGGATCGGCCGTGCCGTCCGGGCGTTGCGGCTCCGTTTCGGCGGCCGGCCACAGCCAGACCGCCAAAGCGGCCAGTACCGCGGCAAGGCACGCCGCCAGCAGGTGAAGGCGGCAGTACGGGCCGATAAACAGCGGGAACAGGCAGAGAAAAGTGGCAATCGAACACGGCGCACTTTTGACCGGGGAGGTAGGTAAAAAAGTAGATTTTCCTATAGGTTTATGATATGCTGTTCTAAAAAATAAATGGTAAACCGAAATATCATATAAAAGTAGTGGAGAAAAATGATGGATTTGTTGTGGAGGTATATGAAATGAAAAAGATTCTCGTATTATCACTTTGCTTTGTACTTGCACTATGGATGGCAGGTTGCGTCCAGAATAAAAATATCAATTTTGGGGATGTCACGATGAAAGTTGTAGAGGGAAGTGTAACTCCTTCAGGTTTGACAGTTCGCATTTCAAATAACACAGGAATTGATATCAATGGCGGGATCAATTACGATTTTTCTATTGAAAAAAAGGAAGATGATAAATGGTCACCAGTAAAAGAGATCGGCGATAGAACTACTGACACCGAAACATATATTTTTCAAGGAGAAAGAGATTTGAATATCAATTGGTCTGAAATATATGGTTCGCTTTCGGCGGGAGAATACAGAGTCGTTAAGTTCTTTTATCCATCGACAGAAGATGGCTCTTATGGTACAGACGATGGTTTTTACCTATTCGCTGAGTTCAGTATCGAGTAACAAATACGAATTTTATCGGGGAGCAGCAACCTCTGTCGGGGCTGTCAATGGTCGAGATGAACGGCGCACAAGTGCGCCGCCATTGACCGCCCCGCCCGGTCTTGCCCTGCGGTTATCAAGGCGGGCAAGCCCTAGGGGTGCTTGCCCGCCTCCTTTAATTTTGGGCGGAGGTCAGTAGCCGAAATTGGCCTCAAATTGAGGCCAATTTTGGCAGGGGCTTGCAAAGCCTATATCCCTTGCAATCGCAGGCTTTCTGTGATACTATTTTGATACTAAGAAAACGAGGTGTCCTAAATAGCAGGTGAAATATTAACATATTTGCGAAAGTTTTTCTTGTGAAATCACTTCAAATACACCCACATATATTTGAATTTGCCGAGCAGCAATAATCTGGACCGCTTTCTGTCGGAGAACAATGAAAATTTCCGGGACACGCCGCTACAGCTGACGCTGCAGCGGCTCTATACCACCACCGGCCTCTCCAAGGCCGCGCTGGCCAAGCAGTCCGGTATCAGCGAGGTATATCTGCACCAGCTGTTCTCCGGCTGCCGCTTCCCCTCCCGCAACCGCCTGCTGTGCGTATGCTTCGGCCTGGGCGCATCGGTGGAGGACGCCCAGGGCCTGCTGCGGCAGGCGCGGCACGCGCCGCTGTACACCCGTGACCGGCGGGACGCCATCATTCTCTATGGTCTGAGCCACAGCATGACCTTGTTCCAGATCAACGACAAGCTGTTCACCGAAAAGCTAGATACCTTATGCTGACACCGACAGGGGAAACCGGGGAGAAAGCAAGAGGAGCGCCCATGTGGGCGCTCCTCTTGCTTTTCAATCCGGCAGACGGCCCTCCGCCAGCAGCCAGGCGCCGGCGGCCAGCAGCAGCGCCTCCGGCGGAAGCCGCCCCCAGCGCAGGGGCAGGGGGATATCCTGCGGCTCGATGGCCGCGCCGTTCACCGCCGTCAGCCGCCGCTGCACGCACAGCACCGGGCGGGGCGTCAGGCCGGACAGCGTCAGGCTGCATCGGGGCGACAGGCCGCAGCCCACCACCTGCTGCGCCCGCAGAGGCGCGGCGGTGTTCTCCTGGGGCAGCAGCACCGTGCGGCACAGCGGCGCGCGGCCCAACACCGCCAGCCGCGCCGTGCCGGGCCGGTCCAGTACCAACAGCTCCCAGCACCGGCGCAGCAGCACCGCCTCGTCCACCGGCGGTACGGACGGCGGCAGCCAGCGCCCCAGTCCGCCGCGGAAAAATGCCATATCGACCATGTACGTCTCACCTCCCGCGTAGTCTGCCGCGCTTTGCGCCGTCTTATGCCCCGGCGGAAATTTTCCCTGTCCTTTTCGCGCCGGATGTGCTATACTGTCAGGTAGCTTGTTTCAGGAGGTGCCGCCATGCCATTCCGCGCGCATTTACATACCGTCAACCGTCACCGGCGCCTGGTGCGGCACTATTGCTTCAAGCTGGGTCTGGTGTGGCAGGGTCTGACCCACGACCTGAGCAAATACAGCCCCACGGAGTTTTGGCGGGGCGTAAAATACTACCAGGGCTGGCGCAGCCCCAACGACCAAGAGCGCCTGGAAAACGGCGTAAGTCTGGCGTGGCTGCACCACAAGGGGCGCAACCGCCACCACTTTGAGTACTGGATCGACTACTGCCGCCGGGAGGATGGGACCATCTATATCGGCGGATGCAAAATGCCGAAAAAGTATGTGGCGGAGATGTTCTGCGACCGGATCGCCGCCTGCCGGGTCTATCAGGGCGACGCATATACGGACGCCTCCCCCTACGACTACTACCAGCGGAGCAAGGACCTGCGGCGGACGGATGCCAGCCGCTTCATGCATCCGGAGACGGCGGCGCTGCTGGATCGCTGGCTCCTGCTGCTGAAGGAGCGGGGGGAGGAGGCGGCCTTTGCCGCTATTCGCGCCGAATTGGCGGACAGCGCCTACTGACGGCGGAGCGCAGGCGCTTTGTTAAGAAGAAAACAATAGATTTTTGAACATTTCCCTTGCTTTCCATCACTGTTTGTTTTACAATGTTTTGGTACATTTTGATGTGAGGTTGTCAACAACATGGCCCATCCCTATAAAACGCGGGAAGGCGGCGCCACCGTGACGGTGTTCGTACCCTACGACTGCCAGAACAACTGCCCCTTCTGCATCAACAAAAAAGAATACGCGGACTGCTCCGGCTTCAGTCTGGAGAAGATACTGGCAAGCATCCGGGTGATGGACGGCATCACGCCCCGGTGTGATTTTGTGTTCACCGGCGGCGAGCCGCTGGCCGACCTGAACGCACTGCAGCAGATGCTGGACGCCATCCCCGCCACCCACAAGATCTATATCAACACCACCTTCCCCGCCCAGGCCCACACCTCCTTCGAGGAAATGCTGGCCTTTACGGAGAGGAACAAAGACAAGATCACCTGCATGAACATCTCCCGCCACCTGCAGCACTATGTGGAGGAAAGCCCTGACCAGGTGCTGGGAAAGATCGCCTGCCCCACGCGCATCAACTGCGTGCTGTACAAGAACTATCCGGCGGCGAAGCTGGTGGACTATGTGGAGCGCTTCCTGCCCTATCGTATCCCCATCCAGTTCCGGTATGATTATACCGAGACGACACCGGAGAACCTGTACGAAGAGGAACACGACAAGATATTGCAGGACCTGAAGCGCCTGTTCACCTACAAGGGGCTGGACGGCTGCCGGATGCGCAACGGCTTCCACTTCGAATACAAGGGCCTGCACATGACGTACCACAAGACGTTGCCCTACTCCACCATCGAGGAAAAGGGACCGGACGGCGTGACCTACGACATTCTGTACGACATCCTCATCAAGCAGAACGGCGAGATACACAGCGACTGGACGGGCGTGAAGATGGACGTGGACGCCTACCGCAGGGTGGTGTTCGAGCCCTACGACCTGAAGGTACTGAACGGGACCATTGACTTTTGAAAAAGAGACCGCTTTGCGGTCTCTTTTTTTCGGAACCCGCGGCGGGGTCGCTCCGTCATAGGTAGTGAAAGCCTTGGCGGAAAATAAATGGCTTGTTTGTATTTACCCCCTTTTACTTCCGCACGGTTTGTATTATAATGATGTATTGAGCCGGTATCTCATATACCGGCGGGCAAAACAGTCTTGAGTGAATGATAAGGAGCAATTCTATGAAACGTTTTATGACCCTGCTGCTGGCCATGCTGATGGTCCTGTCCCTGGCCGCCTGCGGCGACAAGTCCTCCGCCACGGTGGATGCCGAGGGGCTGGGCAAGGCGCTGACCGAGCGCGTACAGTTTGACAGCACCATGAGCGCTATCGACGCCGGAGACTATCTGGAGCTGCCCGAGGGCAGCAGCGCTGCCGCCTATATGTCTGACGGCAGCACCATGGAGGAGATCTTTGTGGTGTCCTGCAAGGATAAGACGGACGCATCGGCGGTGAAGATCGCCATGCAGGAGCTGCTGGACAGCCAGACGCAGGAGGCCGGGCGCTACCAGCCCGAGGAGGCCGAGCGCCTGAACAACGCCGTTTTCGCCACTTACGGCACCTGCGTGGTGCTGTGCGTCACCTCTGACACCGACACCGCCAATGCGGTCATCAAGGAGTATGTAGGATGAGTCCGCGCTATGAACGGCGGCAGCGGGGCGGAGGCGGCGCGCTGCTGCTTCTGATCGCCGCCGCGGCGCTGGTGGTGGCGGTGCTGGCCATCTTCACCGATGTGTTCAGCGGCAAAAAGGCGCCGGACAAGGATACAGACAGCCCTGCCGTCACCCAGCCCGCGGACGGCGAGCCTGACGGGACCGGCGACGCGGACAACACCGCGAAGGACCCGGAGGGCGATCAAAAGGGTGGTCAAAGCGGAAATGGTGATGGGAACACTGATAAGTCCACCGTGACCACCACGAAGCCGGCAGCCTCCAATGTGATCACCACTGACGCCACGCCTTATCAGTCCGGCGGCGTATACATCGTGGGCAATGCCGGATATGAGATGTACAACTATGTGGGCTCCCTGGCGGAGAAGTACCAGTCCACGGTCAACGCCGTGGCGGACAGCCTCAGCGGCGTGAGCCAGGTGTACGCCATGGCCATCCCCCTGTCCAGCAGCATTACCCTGCCGGACAGCCTGCTCAGCGACATACCCGGCAGCGATCAGGCACAGGCCGAAAAGGATATTCTGGCGGGAATGGGGCAGAATATAAAAACGGTGCCCCTGCATGACGCGCTGAACGCCCATCGGACGGAGTACATCTATTTTCGCACCGACCACCATTGGACGGCGCTGGGCGCCTATTACGCCTATGTACAGTTCTGCAATGTCAAGGGCATTACGCCCCACGACCTCAGCGACTATGAGGTGAGCCAGTACACGGGCTTTTTGGGCTCCTTCTACAACGACGGCGGCAAGCCTCAGGCCATGGCGGATGATCCGGATACGGTGAACGCCTATCATCCCGTCAGCAGCACCGCCGCCATGAAGTACGGCAGCAGCGAGGACAGCGAGCTCACCGGCGGCAAGGTGATCTTCGACGAGTCCACCGCAGCGGCCAGCCTGAAATACGGCGCGTTCATCATGGGCGACAACCCCTTCACCGTGATCGAGAACCCCGAAGTCAGCAATGGGCAGAGCTGCATCGTGGTGAAGGAATCCTTCGGCAACGCCTTTGTACCGTTCCTGGTGGACCACTACCAGACGGTGTATGTGGTGGACTACCGGTATTACGGCGGCAGCGTCAGCGCACTGGCCAAGGCCAAGGGCGTGACGGACGTGTTGTTCGTCAACAACCTGTCCGCCATACGCGGCAGCTATCAGATGGGTAAGCTGGCCGGCGTGAAGTGACATCTGTTTTGAACAGGGCGGGCAAGCCCGCCCTGTTCCTTTTTCTGACTATCCGCAAAGGAGAGCACATCACATGGTATTCAGCAGCACCACATTTTTACTGGCGTTTTTGCCGCTGGTGGCTATTTTATACTATATCTGCCCACGGAAGCTGCGGAACGGGCTACTGCTTATCTTCAGCCTGCTGTTTTACGGCTGGGGTGAGCCGAAATACATTCTGATCATGCTGTTCTCCACGGTGTTCGACTACTGCAACGGTCTGGCCATCGGCCACTTTCGGAGCAAGGGAAGGGCGGGCGGCGCCAAGGCGGTGCTGGTCATCTCTGTGGTGGGAAACCTGGCGATCCTGGGCTTTTTCAAGTACACGGATTTTGCCATCAGCAACCTGAACGGTCTGCTGGGCACAGCCATCCCGGCGCTGGGGCTGCTGCTGCCCATCGGCATCTCCTTCTACACCTTCCAGACCATGAGCTATACCATCGACGTGTACCGGGGGCTGGTGCCGCCCCAGCGGAACATCGTGGACTTCGGCGCGTATGTAACGCTGTTCCCCCAGCTGATCGCGGGGCCTATCGTGCAGTACAAGACGGTGGCCTACGACCTGGAGCACCGGCGGGAGTCGGTGAGCGAGGCCAGCGAGGGTTTGCAGCGGCTGGTGATCGGTCTGGGCAAGAAGGTGCTCATCGCCAACCAGATGGGCGCCATCTGGGAGGACATCGCCGCCATGTCGGACCCCACAGCGGTCACGGCGTGGATCGGCGCCATCGCGTACACGTTCCAGATCTACTTTGACTTCTCCGGCTATTCGGATATGGCCATCGGCCTGGGGCATTTCTTTGGGTTCCATTTCTTGGAGAACTTCAACTATCCCTATGAGTCCCGTTCCGTCACCGAGTTCTGGCGGCGGTGGCACATCAGCCTGTCCACCTGGTTCCGGGAGTACGTCTACATCCCCCTGGGCGGTAACCGCAAGGGCAAGGGGCGGCAGCTCCTGAACATTGCCATCGTCTGGCTGCTGACCGGCCTGTGGCACGGGGCCAGCTGGAATTTTGTCCTGTGGGGCGTATACTACGCCGTACTGCTGCTGCTGGAAAAGACGTTCCTGCTGAAGTGGCTGGACAAGGCGCCCCGGTTCGTAGGGCACGTGTACACCTGCTTCTGCTTCGTCATGGGCTGGGTGCTGTTCGCCATCACAGACCTCGGCGCGCTGGGGGCCTATGTGGGCCATATGTTCTCCGGAACCTTTGCCGACAGCACCACGGCGTACCTGCTGCGGTGCGGCTGGCTGCTGCTGGTCCTGGCCGTCATCGGCTGCACGAGCCTTCCCAAACGGCTGTGGGAAAAGCGGGAACAGGCCCTCTCCCCCGCCCTGTCGGACGGACTGCGAACGGTGTGGGTAGTCGTCGTACTGCTGGTGAGCATGGCGTTTCTGGTGGGCGACAGTTACAACCCGTTTTTGTACTTTAGATTTTAAGGAGGCGGCGCTATGAAGAAACGAAGCGGCATCGCGCCGCTGATCGCCATCGGCGGCATACTGCTGGCGCTGTCTGTCGGCAGCTTTTTCCTGACGCCGGACCGGGCATTCTCGGAGAACGAGAACCGCTATTTGCAGCTGACGCCCAGACTCACCTGGGACCGCATCATGTCCGGCGACTTTATGGAGGACGTGGAGGACTATACCAGCGACCAGATCGTCTTCCGGGACTTCTGGACCGCCGCCCGGTCGGTGCTGCAGCGGGCCGAGGGCAAGGAGGACATCAGCGACACCTATCTGGGCGCGGACGGGAGGTACTTTGCCAAGGTGACCGACGACAGCTTTGACTGGGTAAGGCTGGAGAAGAACGCCGGGTATATCCGGGATTTCTTTGCCGCCAGCGGTAAGCCCTGCACGGCGCTGATCGTGCCCAGCCCGGCCGGAATTCTGAGGGATATGCTGCCGGAGAACGCGCCGTATTTCAACGAGGACAAGGCCTTCGGCCAGCTGGGCGATATTCTTGGCAGCACGCTGCTGGACAGCCGGGAAACGCTATCGGCGGTGGACGATCCCTACTACCACACGGACCACCACTGGACCACCATGGGCGCGCAGGCGGCCTATACACTGTGGGCACAGGCCACGGGGCACACCGCCCGCAGCTATGACCTGACGCTGGCCACGGACAGCTTCCGCGGCACGCTGTACTCCAAGGTGCTGCTGCCGGACAGCGTATACGACAGCGTGTACTACGCGCCGGAGATCACGGTGGAGAGCGTGGTGTGCGACGGGAAAGACGGCGCGCTGTACGACCTGTCCGCCCTGGAGCAGAAGGATAAGTATGAGCTGTTTCTGGGCGGCAACTACGGCCAGTGCGTCATCACCACCGGCACGGAGAACGGGAAGCACTTGCTGCTGGTGAAGGACTCCTTCGCCAATTCCTTCGTACCGTTCCTCACCGGCGACTATGAGACCATCACCATGATCGACCTGCGGTACTACCGGGGCAGCATGGCAGAGCTGGCGGCGGAGGCCGACAACATTCTGGTGTTGACCGAGGTCACGAACCTGGCGGGCTCGGGAGACTATTTCAAGCTGAGTAAGTGAAAACAGGCGTGCGCTTCGCGCACGCCTGTTTTGTCCCCTTTACAAACGGCTGTTTTTTGGTATAATAGTAAGGCTAAGGAAATTTACAGGCACAAGGAGAGACGATATATGGCCGTTATCGAGTACGACGAGTATAAACAGAAACTGCAGGCGCTGGAGCCCACCCTGGGCGAGCTGGAGAAGGCGCTGGGTATCCCCAAGGCCCGTGAGGAGCTGGCCGAGCTGCAGAAGGAGACGGAGCAGGAGGGCTTCTGGAACGATCTGGAGCGCAGCCAACAGGTGAGCCGTCAGGTAAAGCGCCTGGAGAACAAGATCAAGAAGCACGACAAGCTGGTTTCCGAGTGGGAGGACACCCTGACCCTGTGCGAAATGGCCCAGGAGGAGGATGACCCCAGCCAGCTGGAGGAGGTCGTCAGCGGATACGAGACGCTGGAAAAGGAGATCAGCGAGCGCCGGCTGGCGGCGCTGCTCAGCGGCGAATACGACGCCAACAACGCCATTCTGACCTTCCACGCCGGCGCCGGCGGCACCGAGGCCCAGGACTGGACGGAGATGCTGTACCGGATGTACACCCGCTGGGCCGAGCGCCACGGGTACACCTACCAGCTGATGGACTATGAGGCCGGCGACGAGGCGGGCATCAAGTCCGCCACTATCCTCATCGAGGGCGAGAACGCCTATGGCTATCTGAAGAGCGAGAACGGCGTGCACCGGCTGGTGCGCGTGAGCCCCTTTGACGCCAACGCGCGGCGGCAGACCAGCTTTGCCGCGCTGGAGGTCATGCCGGAGCTGGACGACGACAGCGAGATCGAGATCCGGCCGGAGGACATCGAAATGCAGGCCTGCCGCAGCTCCGGCGCAGGCGGTCAGCACATCAACAAGACGTCCTCCGCCGTGCGTCTGACCCACCTGCCCACGGGCATCGTGGTGTTCTGCCAGACGGAGCGCAGCCAGTTCCAGAACCGGGACAACGCCATGAAGATGCTGCGGGCCAAGCTGGCGGAGCTGAAGCTGCAGCAGCACGCGGAGAAGATCAGCGATCTGAAGGGCGTGCAGATGAAGATCGAGTGGGGCAGCCAGATCCGTTCCTATGTGTTCATGCCCTACACCCTGGCCAAGGACACCCGCACCGGCTACGAGATGGGCAACATCCAGGCGGTGATGGACGGCGATATCGATGGGTTCATCAACGCGTACCTGACCGCCGCCGCTAACGGCGAGATCAAGAAATAAAGATTTTGGGAGGCCGCTGCGCGGCCTCCCTGTTTTTTCGGTGTACAAAAAGAAGCGGCTCATAAGAGCCGCTTCTTTTTCATTCAGTTCAGCACTTCTCGAACACGACTGCGGTGCCCATGCCGCCGCCGATGCACAGGGTCGCCAGGCCCTTCTTGGCCTCGGGACGCTTCTGCATCTCATGCAGCAGGGTGACGATGATACGCGCGCCGGAGGCGCCCACGGGATGGCCCAGAGCGATGGCGCCGCCGTTGACGTTGACCTTGCTCATGTCAAAGTGCAGCTCGCGGGCCACAGCGATGGACTGGGCGGCAAAGGCCTCGTTGGCCTCGATCAGGTCGATGTCGTCGATGGTGACGCCGGCCTTCTTCATAGCGTTGCGGGAAGCGACCACGGGGCCGACGCCCATGATCTTGGGATCCACGCCGCCCTGGCCCCAGCCGATCAGCTTGGCCATGGGCTTCAGACCGTACTTGGCCACAGCCTCGCCGGAGGCCAGCACGATGGCGGCAGCGCCGTCGTTGATGCCGGAGGCGTTGGCGGCGGTAACGCGCTGGGTGCCCTTATCGGGAGCATCCTGGCAGCCGGTGGGCTCGAAAGTGTTGACCACCACGGGGTTGGGGGACTCGGGGCCCACGGGGAACGCGCCCTTCAGCTTGGCGATGCTGTCCGCGGTGACACCGGCCTTGGGATACTCATCCTTGGCGAAGGGAACCATTTCCTTCTTGACCTTGATCATCACGGGGACGATCTCGTCATCGAACCTGCCGGCGGCCTGGGCGGCCTCAGTCTTCTGCTGGGAGGCGGCGGCGAACTCGTCCTGCTCGCGGCGGGTGATACCCCAGATGTCGTTGATATTCTCGGCAGTGGTACCCATGTGATAGTTGTTATAGGCGTCCCACAGGCCGTCCTTGATCATGGTGTCCACCAGCTTCTTGTCACCCATGCGGGCACCCCAGCGGGCGTCCATGGAGGCAAAGGGAGCGGCGCTCATGTTCTCGGTACCGCCGCAGACCACGATGTCGGAGTCACCGGCCAGGATGGAACGGGCACCCTCGATGACGGACTTCATGCCGGAACCGCAGACCATGCCCACGGTATAGGCGGGGACGGAATAGGGGATACCAGCCTTGATGGAGACCTGACGGGCCACATTCTGGCCCTGGGCAGAGGTCAGGATGCAGCCGAACATCAGCTCATCCACATTCTCGGGAGCCACGTTTGCGCGCTTCAGAGCCTCCTTGACCACCACGGCGCCCATTTCGGCGGCAGGGGTGTTCTTCAGGGAGCCGCCAAAGGAACCGATGGCGGTACGGCAGCAGTTGACAACATACAGGTCTTTCATGAAAGTTACCTCCTATAAAATATGTTGAAGATAGTATACAACAAAGTCTCACGCCTGTCTATCCCTAATGATAGTCACAATTTTAACAATAGTCAATCCCAAATTGCAACTTCGTTAAAAAATCGTCAAATCGGGCATATCAAATGGCGGTTTCCCGTCATTTTGACGAAATGACGCATCCTCATGCCGCCGGTTCGGCGTCAGCTCCGGTATCGGCAGTGTCCTCCCCCGCCGTGTCGGTACCGGCGTCGGCGCTGTGGTCATGGCCATCATCGGCGGTATGACCACCAGCCTCCGCCATGGCGGCCTGCATCTCCGCGCGGAGCTCCGTCATCCGGTCATAGAAGGCTCCCACGTCCAGGCTGCTGTACAGCTTGGCATTGGACACCACGGAGGCGTTGGCCAGCCGGTCGCTCTGGACCTGCTGGAAATAGGCGTCCGCAGCCACGGACAGGTCCAGATCGGTACGCAGGATCACATAGCAGGAGCCATCGCCGTAGGGATCAATGACGGCGGTCAGCTCCTCCAGCTCCAGCGCCATGATAGCGTCACTGAGGGGATCGCCCTCAGCGGCGGTCAGGGTAACGGCGCCCACAGCCTCCTGCTGCAGCTCCTCGCACATGGCGGCGTACTCCGCCGCCTTGTCCTCCGCCTTCTGCCAGCGCTCCAGCAGATCGGCGGCCATGGTCTCGGCATTTTCGCCGGTGAGGGTCAGCACATAGACGCTGGCATAGCCCTGCTCCTGGGCGTAGGCGCGGACGGCATCCTCGTCATACAGGCTGCCGCCGGGGCCATAGGCCGTCTGCAGGCTGCTGTTCAGGTACTGGGCGGCCAGCATACCGTCGAAGGTCTCCTCGCTGATGCCCATCAGGGCCAGCTGCTGCTGATAGCCCTCCTCGCCGTAAAGGGACACCAGCTTCTGCCGCTGGAGAGCCAGGGCGGCCATGTCTCCGTCGGTGAGGGCGATGCCCTCCTGCTCTGCCCAGGCGCGGGTGACGGCAAAGCGCTTGGCGGCGTTCACCGCCTCCAGCTTTACATAGTCGCCGTAGGTGATGCCGCCCTCGGACACGGCGGCGTTCCAGTCCACGTCCGGCAGCTGGCTCGCCAGATAGGTACAGACGTAGTCCACCCAATAGAGGTACTCCTCACAGGTGACGATCTGACCGTCGACGACCAGCATCTCGCCGTCCGGGTGAAGGCCGCTAGCCTGATACAGCAGGCCCTCGGTGCTCTTACCGCCCTTCATGCCGCCGGTGAGGGCAAACGCGCCCACCAGCATGACGGACACCAGCGCGCCCGCCAAAAAACGGATCCAGTTATTCTTCATGTTTTGCCTCCTCAGGGGACTGCGCCCCGTTCATTTGTTGTGTATCTGTCTGATGGAGCCGCAGGGCATCCACCAGCGCGCCGGCGGCGGCCAGCGGTTCCTCCCCGGGCTGCATATACAGTGTCAGGCGGGGCGCTGCCCCGGCGGATAGCTGCGCGCGGCTGCGGTAGGCCGCCATGGTGCACACCGCCAGCAGTGCGGCGGGGTCCACCCGATCGTCAAAGCTGAACACCAGCTGGCGGCCCTTCTGGGTGATATCGGTGACGCCGCAGTCCATAGCGGCGGCACGGAGCAGCGCCACCCGCAGCAGCGCCGTCACCGGCGGCGGCACGTCGCCGTAGCGGTCCAGCAGCTCGTCGGTGAGCTCGGACTCGTCCTCCGGCGTGCGGAGGGCCGCGATGCGGCGGTAGAGGTCCATGCGCTGCCGGGCGGCGGGAACGTAAGACTCCGGGATATAGGCCGCCACGGTGATGTCAGCGGAACACTCCACCCGGGTGGGGGCGGTCTTGCCCTGCTGCTCCAGCACCGCGTCGTTCAGCAGCTTCAGGTACATATCATAGCCCACGGACATCATGTAACCGGACTGCTCCGGGCCCAGCAGATTGCCCGCGCCGCGGATCTCCAGGTCGCGCATGGCGATCTTGAAGCCGGAGCCAAACTCTACATACTCGCGGATGGCGGTCAGACGCTTGGCGGCCACCTCGGTGAGCACCTTGCCGGCCCGGTAGGTCAGATAGGCGTAGGCCCGGCGGGGACTGCGGCCGATGCGGCCCCTCAGCTGGTGCAGCTGGCTCAGCCCCATGTTGTCCGCGTCCTCGATGATCAGCGTGTTTACATTGGGGATATCGATGCCGGTCTCGATAATGGTGGTGCAGACCAGCACGTCGATCTCACCCTCGGACATACGGGCCATCACGTCGCTGAGCTGACCCTCGGCCATCTTGCCGTGGGCCGTCTCAATGGCAACGTCCTCGCCCAGCAGGTCACGGAGACGGGCGGCGGTGGCATCGATGCTGTCCACCCGATTGTGCAGGTAATACACCTGTCCGCCCCGGCCCAGCTCCCGGCGGATGGCATCCGCCAGAAGGCCCCAGTCGTGCTCCAGCACATAGGTCTGGACGCTCTGGCGGTCCTGGGGCGGCTGCTCGATGGTGCTCATGTCGCGGATGCCGGACATGGCCATGTTCAGCGTCCGGGGAATAGGCGTGGCAGAGAGGGTCAGGGTGTCCACCTGCCGGGCCACCTGACGCAGACGCTCCTTGTGCGTGACGCCGAAGCGCTGCTCCTCATCGATGATGAGCAGCCCCAGGTCCTTGAACTGCACGCCCTTGCCCAGCAGCTTATGGGTGCCGATGAGCAGGTCCACACGGCCGTCCTTCACCCGTTCCAGCACATCCTTGACCTGCTTGGGGGTGCGGAAGCGGGACAGGACCTCCACCGTGACCGGGAAGGCCCGGAACCGGGCGGCGGCGGTGGCATAGTGCTGCTGCGCCAGCACGGTGGTGGGCACCAGCAGCGCCACCTGCTTGCCGTCCAGGATGCACTTCATGGCGGCACGGAGGGCCACCTCCGTCTTGCCGTAGCCCACGTCGCCGCAGAGCAGCCGGTCCATGGGCACGGGTTTCTCCATATCGACCTTGATCTCCCGGATGGCGGTCAGTTGATCGTCGGTCTCCGTATAGTCGAAGGCCTCCTCAAACTCCTGCTGCCAGGGGGTATCCGGTGAAAAGGCGTGGCCGCCTAAGCGTTGGCGCTGGGCGTACAGCTTGATGAGCCCGTCGGCCAGGTCCTTGGCCGCGGCCTTGGCACGGCGGGTGGTCTTGGTCCACTGGTCACCGGAGAGCTTGTTGAGCTTCACCTTTTCGGTGTCATCCCCGCCGCCGATATACTTGCTGACCAGGTCCAGTGAGGTGGCGGGGACGTACAGGCAGTCACTCCCGGCGTACTGTATCTTGATGTAGTCCTTCTCCACGCCGTCCACCGGCAGGCGGATCATCCCGGCAAAGCGGCCGATTCCGTGGTGGATATGGACCACCAGGTCTCCCACCTCCAGGTCGGCGTAGCTCAGCAGCCGCTGGCGGCTGTCGGACTTGGGTTGGCGGGGCTTTTTGGCCTTTCCGGACAGGGCGCGGGTCAGCTGCCCTTCCGTCAGGACAGCCAGCTTCAGGGCAGGCCACTCACTGCCGGCGGACAGCGCCCCCACGGAGACGAGCGTCTGGCCCGGGGCGGGGACGGCATCGCCCTCCAGCGCCAGAGCGGCGGGGATATGGCGCCGCTGGAGGAACTCCTGCATATTACGGCAGCGGACCGCGCCGCCGCAGAGCACCAGCACGCCGAAGCCGGCGGTCAGATAGTGGGTGATGTCGGTGGCGGCGGCATCCAGGCTGCCGCCGTAGCCGGAGAGCTGCTTGGCGCTGACGTCCAGCAGCAGGCGGGGCGGCAGCAGATAGCGGCTGGTGGGCAGGCTCTCCAGCTGGCAGAGGGCAAAGCGGGAGAGCACCGTCTCCAGCTCCGGCTCCGTAAGGGTCAGGTCGCCGAAGGCGCCGGCCATGAGACCGGCCTCCACGGCGGCGGTAACATCCTGACGGGTCTGGAACAGAAAGGCCCGGAGCGTCTCCTGCACCCGGCCGGCCTCGCCGGCACAGAGGATGGTGTCCTGGGCCAGATAGTCAAACGCGGTGGTCTTGTCCGGGCAGACGGCGGCCATATAGCGGTCCGCGCCGGGTGGCGCGATCCCCTGGCGCAGCAGTTCGGCATCGTCCAGCAGACGCTGACGAATGGCGGCGTGCTCCTTCTTCAGGCGGCGGGCGGCATCCTCCATGCGCCCGGCGGCGTCGGCGGCGGTGGTCTCTTCGGCAAAGGGCAGCAGCTCAGATGCCGGCAGAATACACACCTGGCGGCGGTTCAGCACGCGGCGCTGTGTGGCTGTCTCGAATTCGCCCAGGCTATCCAGCTCGTCGTCGAAAAACTCACAACGCAGCGGGCGCTCCTCTCCGGGGGAGAACACGTCCAGAATACCGCCCCGCAGGGCAAACTGACCGGGCCCCTCCACCTGATCGGTGCGGGTGTATCCGGCGGCGGTCAGGCGGCGGCAGAGGTCCTGCACGTCGTACCGCGCGCCCACCTCCAGAGAAAAAGCGGCGGCGAGCAGCACCTCCCGGGACAGACAGCGCTGCACCAGAGCGGCGGCGGTGGTCACCACAACGGGGGCGTCGCCCCGGGCCATACGGTACAAGGCGGACAGCCGGGCATTCTCCCACTGGCGGCTGTAAGCGGCGGGGCGCAGCTGCAATTCGCGCTCCGGCAAGCACACCGGCTCCACGCCCAGCAGAACGCGGATATCCGCCGCCTGACGCTGAACGTCCTTCTCATCGGCACACAGGAGCAGCAGCGGACGCTTCGTCTCTGCCGCCAGCGCGGCGGAGAACATGGCCCGGTGGACGGGGGCAAGCCCCGTCACGGCAGCGCAGCAGGTAACGGCGCTGCTGTGCAGCGCCGCCAGCAGCTCCTGAAGCTGCGGCAGAGCAGATAACTTGTCTAACAATCCGGTCACGGGGCATCCCTCCTTTCCCCTCCGGCGGCACTTCGTGCCGGTCCCTCTCCGCACGGAGAGGGACTTCGGCCGGTCAGTTAAATCTGTTCATAGCCCGGTCCGGGCCTTCATCAATGACGGACAAGGCGGCATCGGCGGCGCGGTCCAGGGCGGCGCGGAGGGTCTTGGCCTCCTCGCCCTGGGGCTTGCCGATGACCCAGTCGATCATCTCGTGGTCCGGGTGGTCGGGCATCCCCACACCCACCTTGATGCGGGGAAAGGCATCGGTGCCCAGGTGCTGAATGATGTTCTTCAGCCCATTGTGACCGCCGGCGGAGCCGCTTTTGCGGATACGCAGCTTGCCCACCGGCAGGGACACGTCGTCGGAGATGACCAGCACATGGTCGGCGGGTACCTTGTAAAACCGCGCGGCCTCGCCCACGGACTCGCCGGAGAGGTTCATGTAGGTCTGGGGCTTCATCACCAGTATTTTATGTCCCTTGTAGTCCAGCATACCGGTCCATGCCTTGAAGCGGAGCTTATTCAGGGCGAATTTCTCCTTTTCCATCAGGCTGTCCAGGGCCAGCCAGCCCATATTGTGGCGGGTGGACTCATACTTGCTGCCAGGATTACCCAGGCCCACCAGCAGCCACTCCACACCGCCGCTGCCGTTCCGATTAAAAAACAAGGCTGTCGCCTCCTTGCATGCACAAAATAAGAGGACTGCAGACGCAGTCCTCTTATTATAGCACCGTTTTTCGGGTTTGGAAAGTATTTTAGTTGAACAGCTTGGCGATGGAGATCTCCTGATAGATGCGCTCGATGGCCTCGGCGAACATGGGGGCCACGGAGATATACTTGATCTTGTCGCAGCCCTCGCCCATAGACTCGGGAATGGTGTTCAGCAGGGCGACCTCCTTGATGACGCTGTTGTTCAGGCGCTCCAGCGCGGGGCCGGACAGCACGCCGTGGCTGGCGCAGGCATATACGCTGTTGGCTCCGCCCACCTCCACAATGGCCTTGGCGGCGTTGCAGATGGAACCAGCGGTGTCGATCATATCGTCGAAGAGGATGCAGTCCTTGCCCTCCACGTCGCCGATGACGTTCATGACCTCGCACTGGTTGGCCTTCTGGCGGCGCTTGTCCACGATGGCCAGGCCCATGTGCAGCTTCTGGGCGAAGGTGCGGGCGCGGGCCACAGAGCCCACATCGGGAGAGACGACCACCATGTCCTCGCACTTTTCGCCGAACTTCTTGGCGTAATAGTCCACGAACACGGGGTTGCCCAGCAGGTTATCCACGGGGATATCGAAGAAACCCTGGATCTGGCTGGCGTGCAGGTCCATGGTCAGCACGCGGTCGGCGCCGGAGGCGGTGAGCATATTGGCCACCAGCTTGGCGGAGATAGGATCGCGGGACTTGGCCTTACGGTCCTGACGGGCATAGCCGAAATAGGGGATCACGGCGGTGACACGGCCGGCGCTGGCACGCTTGCAGGCGTCGATCATGATGAGCAGCTCCATCAGGCTGTCGTTGACGGGTTTGCAGGTGGAGTTGATGAGGAACACATCGCTGCCGCGGACGGTCTCGTACAGGGAGACGGACGCCTCGCCGTCGGCGAAGCTCTTGACCTCTGCCTCGCCCAGCTTGATGCCGATGAGCTTGCAGATCTCCTGTGCCAGCGCGGGATTGGCGTTGCCTGTAAAGATCTTCATATCCTTGCCGTGAGAAATCATGGTGCGTACTCTCGCTTTCTATCCGAATTTTTATAGGTACAGATATATTGCAAACAGCTGCGCTGTTCCGCACTTGTTAAAAAGAAAACAAAAATGCCGCCCACTGACAGTGCGCTTTACAGCGCGGCGTACAGCGTGGACGGCACGGCACCCGAAAGGCGGGCGCGGTCATGGACGATATTGCACTTGTCGGCGCGAATGCGGCCCATTGGCACTCACCTCTTTCTGCATTGTTCTCTGCCCCTATTATAACAGGTCCTGCGGGAAAATCCAGTATTTTTCCCGTTTTTTTCGGCAATAATTTTTTCGGCGGCGGTCCGCGGGCGTTCGTCTGTCTTTTGGCGGGGCAAACAGAAAGTATTTTGAATGTTTCGGAGAAATATCGCCTGCTTTTGGTATTTTATAGTTGCATTTCCCATTACATTGTTTTACAATAGTTGTCGCTTATGTAACAGGAGTGTGATACGGTCATGCTGCACATCGTACTGGTCGAACCGGAAATACCCCAGAATTGCGGCAATATCGCCCGCACCTGCGCCGCCACCGGCAGCCAGCTGCACCTGGTGCGGCCCCTGGGCTTTGATATTTCCGACCGGGCGGTGAAGCGCGCCGGACTGGATTACTGGCACCTGGTGAACGTACAGGACTACGACGGGTTGGAGGCGCTGTTTGCGCGGCACCCGGAGGCGGCCGCCGATCTGTGGCTGGCCACCACCAAGGCGCCGCAGGACTACACCCGGGCACGGTTCTCGCCGGATTGCTGGCTGTTCTTCGGCAAGGAGACAGCCGGGCTGCCGGAGGACTTCCGCAGGACCCACTATGACCGGTGCATACGGCTGCCCATGCGCCCGGAGGCGCGGAGCCTGAACCTGAGCAACTCCGTGGCGATCCTCACCTATGAGGCGCTGCGGCAGAATGGCTTTCCCGGTCTCGCCGGAACCGGCGAGATGGCAAATATATGAATTTCACGTGAGAGGAGCGTATTCCATGAATTACAATAAAAAAACAGTACAGGATGTAGACGTCAAGGGCAAGAAGGTCCTGCTGCGCTGCGACTTCAACGTGCCCCAGGACAAGGAAACGGGCGCGATCACCAGCGACAAGCGCATCGTGGCGGCACTGCCCACCATCAAGTATCTGCTGGACAACGGCGCGGCGGTCATCGCCTGCTCCCACCTGGGCAAGCCCAAGGGCGAGTGGAAGATGAAGCTGACGCTGGCGCCCGTGGCGGAGCGTTTGAGCCAACTGCTGGGCCGGGAGGTCATCTTCGCCAAGGATATCGTGGGTGAAGATGCCAAAGTCAAGGCCGCTGCCCTGCAGCCCGGCCAGATCATGCTGCTGGAGAACCTGCGGTTCGATATCCGCGAGGAGAAGAACGACCCCGGCTTCGCCAAGGAGCTGGCGGACATGGCGGAGCTGTATGTGTCCGACGCCTTCGGCACCGTGCACCGTGCCCACGCCTCCACCGTCGGTGTGGCGGCATACCTGCCGGCGGTGTCCGGCTTCCTGGTGGCCAGAGAGCTGTCCGTCATGGGCAAGGCCCTGGACGACCCCAAGCGGCCCTTTGTGGCGGTGCTGGGCGGCGCCAAGGTCAGCGACAAGATCGCGGTCATCAACAACCTGCTGAACAAGGCGGACACCATCATCATCGGCGGCGGCATGGCGTATACCTTTGCCAAGGCCCAGGGCGGCAGCATCGGCAAGAGCCTGTGCGAGCCGGATAAGCTGGATTACGCCCTGGAAATGATCGAAAAGGCCAAAAAGAACGGCGTGAAGCTTCTGCTGCCCACAGACACCGTGGCGGCGGATGACTTCTCCAATGACGCCAAGCGCCAGGTGGTCAGCACCATGGCCATTCCCGAGAGCTGGGAGGGCATGGATATCGGTCCCGACACCATCAAGACCTTCTGCGGCGCCGTGAAGGGCGCGGGCACCGTGGTGTGGAACGGCCCCATGGGCGTGTTTGAGTTTGACAACTTCGCCGCCGGCACCCGGGCCATGGCCCAGGCGCTGGCTGACAGCGGCGCCGTGACCATCGTGGGCGGCGGCGACAGCGCGGCGGCGGTGGAGCAGCTGGGCTTTGCCGACAAGATCACTCACATCAGCACCGGCGGCGGCGCGTCGCTGGAGTTCCTGGAGGGTAAGGAGCTGCCCGGCGTGGCCTGCCTGCTGGACAAGTAAGGTCCGGCATCTTCGCCGCGGCCAGCGGAGCGGATCGGCCGCGCAGGCTTTGGCGAAAACCGTTTTATTTTGTGTGCATATCCCCATTTCTATATAAGAGTAAAAGACGAGGAGTTAGTTTGTTATGAATCGCAGATATCGCAAGACCATTATCGCCGGCAACTGGAAGATGAACAAGACCGCCAGCGAGACGAAGAAGTTTGCCGAGGAACTGAAGGCCCTGCTGCCCAAGGCCAAATGGTGCGACATTGTGGTGTGCGTGCCCTCCGTAGATATCGCCGCCGCCATCAAGGGCTTCAAGGATGCCCGCGTGTCCGTGGGCGCACAGAATGTGTTTTATGAGAAGAACGGCGCGTACACCGGCGAAGTCTCCGCCGATATGCTGAAGGACCTGGGCGTAAAGTACGTCATCATCGGTCACTCTGAGCGCCGCCAGTATTTCGGCGAGACGGATCTCACCGTCAACCGCAAGGTGCTCTCCGCGCTGGAGGCGGGTCTGCACCCCATCATCTGCGTGGGTGAGACGCTGGAGCAGCGGGAGCTGGGCATCACCATGGAGCTGATCGCGCTGCAGGTCAAGTCCGCCCTGGCCGGCGTGCCCGCGGAGAAGCTGCGGAAGTGCGTGATCGCCTATGAGCCTGTGTGGGCCATCGGCACCGGCAAGACCGCTACCGCCGAGCAGGCCGCTGAGGTCTGCACCTTCATCCGCACCACCGTGCGTCACCTGTACGGCGCCCGTATCGCCCGCAGCATCACCATCCAGTACGGCGGCTCCATGAAGCCCGCCAACGCGGCGGAGCTGCTGGCCCAGCCGGACATCGACGGCGGCCTTATCGGCGGCGCCTCTCTGAACCCTGAGGACTTTATCGCCATCATCAATGCTGCCAACCAAGGCTGAGCATTTCCAAGGAGGAACGGCATGAATAAGACCCCTACCACCCTCATCATCATGGACGGCTTCGGCATTGCGCCCCCCGCGGACGACAATGCCGTCACTCTGGCCAAGACGCCGGTGCTGGATAAGCTGTTTCAGGAATACGCCCACACCACGCTGTCCGCCAGCGGACTGGACGTGGGTCTGCCCGCCGGGCAGATGGGCAACAGCGAGGTAGGCCACACCAACATCGGCGGCGGCCGCGTGGTGTTTCAGGACCTGCCCCGCATCAGCCGCGCTATCGAGGACGGCAGCTTCTTTAAGAACGAGGCCTATAACCAGGCGATGGACAACTGCCTGGAGAAGGGCACCAGTCTGCACCTGTGCGGCCTGCTGTCGGACGGCGGCGTACACTCCCACATCGAGCACCTGTTCGCCCTGCTGCAAATGGCTAAGGACAAGGGGCTGACCAAGGTGTACGTCCATTGCTTCCTGGATGGCCGGGACGTGTCCCCCACCAGCGGCAAGGGCTTCGTGCAGGCGCTCGCCGACAAGTGCGCCCAGCTGGGCGTCGGCAAGATCGCCACGGTGATGGGCCGCTACTACGCCATGGACCGCGACAAGCGGTGGGAGCGCGTACAGATGGCCTATGACGCTATGGTGTACGGCGAGGGCCGCCGCAGTGATGACCCGGTGGCCGCCGTGGCGGAGAGCTATGCCAACAACATCACCGACGAGTTCATGGAGCCGGTGGTGGTGGACGGCGACGGCACCATCAGCGACAATGACAGCATCATCTTCTTCAACTACCGGCCCGACCGGGCCCGGGAGATCACCCGGGCCATCGTGGACCCGGACTTTGACGGCTTTGCCCGGGAGTTCTTCCCCACCACCTATGTGTGCAACACGGAGTACGACGCCTCCATGCCCAATGTGCTGGTGGCGTGGCCCCGCATCGCCGTGAAGAACGGGCTGGGTGAGTACCTCAGCCGCATGGGCATGACCCAGCTGCGGATCGCCGAGACGGAGAAGTATGCCCATGTGACGTTCTTCTTCAACGGCGGCGTGGAGACGCAGTACCCCGGCGAGGACCGGGCGCTGGTGCCCTCTCCCAAGGTGGCCACCTATGATCTCCAGCCGGAGATGAGCGCCTTTGAGGTGTGCGACAAGTGTGTGGAGCGCATCGAGTCAGGCGCCTATGACGTCATCATCCTGAACTTCGCCAACTGCGACATGGTGGGGCACACCGGCGTGCTGGAGGCCGCCATCAAGGCCGTAGAGACTGTGGACACCTGCGTGGGCAAGGTGGTGGACGCCACGCTGAAGATGGGCGGCATCGCCATGGTGACCGCCGACCACGGCAACGCCGAGGATATGAAGCAGCCCGATGGCAGCCCCATGACCGCCCACACCACCAATCTGGTACCCTTCATCCTGTGCGGCGCCGGCACAGAGCTGCGGCCCGGACGGCTGGCGGATATCGCGCCCACCATTCTGGACGTGATGGGTCTGGCCTGCCCGGAGGAGATGGACGGCAAGACGCTGATCGTGAAGTAAAGTGAACGATCCGCTTTTACGCGAAGTCCCGAAGCGCGGCTTCGGGACTTCCTTATAAGGAGACAAACCCATGAACATATTTGTCATCGGCTGCGGGCGGTGGGGTTCCCTCATCACCTGGTATCTGGATCACATCGGCCATCATGTGACGCTGTACGGGCGGCAGAGCTCGCCCCGTATGCAGTCCTTTCTGGCCACCCGGCAGAACGATCTGCTGACGCTGCCAGACTCCGTGGGGCTGACCACCGACCTGCGGGACGTGGAGCAGGCGGAGACGGTCATCATCTCCATCGGCTCCCAGAGCCTGCGTTCTCTGCTGGCAGAGGCCCCCATGCAGGCCCTGCGAAACAAGACGGTGGTGCTGTGCATGAAGGGCCTGGAGATGGGCACCGGCGAACGGCTCAGCGTTATCGCCGGATCGCTGCTGCATGAGAGCAACACCGTGGCGGTCTGGCTGGGGCCGGGCCATGTGCAGGAGTTCTACCGGGGCATCCCCAATTGCATGGTCATCGACAGCGGGAACGACGCTGTAAAGCGCCGACTGGTACAGGAATTCTCCAGCGACCTGATCCGTTTCTACTATGGCGGCGACATGATCGGCAACGAGGTAGGCGCCGCGGCCAAGAACGTGGTAGGCATTGCGGCGGGCTTTCTGGACGGCGTGGAGATGTCCAGCCTGAAGGGCGCGCTGATGAGCCGGGGTACCCGGGAGGTGGCGCGGCTGATCAAGGCTATGGGCGGCAATGAGCTGTCAGCCTACGGGCTGTGCCATCTGGGGGACTACGAGGCCACGGTGTTCTCGCCCTACAGCCATAACCGACAGTTCGGCGAGTCCTTCATCCGCCATCAGGACTACCACCGGCTGGCGGAGGGCTATTACACAGTGGAGGCACTGATGGTGCTCCGCGAAAAGTACGGCGTGGAGCTGCCGATATGCATGGCAGTACACAACATCCTGTACGAAAGCGCCGATCCCCGGGCAGAGCTGAGTGCCCTGCTGCGGCGGGGCCTGCGGGCGGAATTCGACGACTGAATATGAATAAAACATCCTCTGTCCGGCGACAATACGGGCAGAGGATGTTTTATTTCGGCGTGCCGCCCGCCGGAAGGGGCGGCGGCGGGACTTCCCGCCAGGAAAGGGACACGCATATGAAGGACTCCCGAAACGAACGGCTGCGGGCCATGTTCGCCGGGCGGGGCTATTACATAGCCATCGCCCTGTGCCTTGTGGCCGCAGGAACGATCGGCTATTTTGCCCTGAGAGAGCGCCCGGTGACCGTGGAGCAGACGGACACGCCGCCGGTGCTGGATATCCAGCCCGTCACCCCCACCCAGCCGGTAGTAAAGCCTGCGCCGGTGGTCATCCCCGACCCGGTGGATGAGGCGGAGATCACCGAGCCGGCAGAGTTGCTGCCCCAGGTGGTATCCCCTCTGGACGGCACCACAGTGACGGTGTTCAGCATGACGGAGCTGCTGTATGACCCCACTATGGCCGACTGGCGCACCCACGACGGCATTGACGTGCAGGCTGACGAGGGCGCGGCGGTGAAGACCGCCGCCGCAGGGACCGTGCAGTCCGTTACCGACGACGAGCTGATGGGCACCACGGTGGTCATTCAGCACGACGGCGGGTACGCCACCCAGTACAGCAGCTTACAGGAAAATACGCCTGTGGCGCAGGGCCAGACCGTGGCCGCCGGGGAGGTCATCGGCTATGTGGGCAGCACCTCCGCCGCCGAGAGCCGCATGGGGCCGCACCTGCACTTCTCTGTCAGCCGGGACGGGGCGGTCATCGACCCCCACGACTATGTGAACGGCGGCGAATAAGCGAAAAGAACGCCCTGTCGGGCGTTCTTTTCGCTTATTCCATAGAGGTGACGGTGCCCATGAACAGGGGCACGCAGGCGTGGGTGTCCACGACCATGTAGAGGAAGGGGCGATCCAGCGTGACGGTCTTGACGTCGGTGGGCTGCGCGCTGCCGCCGTTCACCTGCACTGACGTGGCCGCGGCGGCCTTGGTGCCGTTTTCGTCCAGCGACAGATACGTCTTGTGCAGCACGGAGGAGACGTACAGATTATTGCCGCTGGGCGCGCTGCCCATGGCCCGCAGATCAGCTCTGGACACGTCAAACAGGTCCGTGATACCCATAGCCGTCAGCGCCTTCTCCAGCTCCAACTCCGTTTGGGCGGTAAACCGCGGGATGGACGCCTGCACATCGGCGTATTGGTGACCGGTGATCAGCTGATACAGATGCTCGCCGGTGAGGTCCTTCAGGTAGTCCTCCAGCGTCACGCCCTCGTCGGGCAGCAGCGCTACGAACGCATATTTCCCGCCGTCATAGGGCTTCAGGAAGCCGGTAACGTTGTTGCCGGACAGATAGATGCTCTCGCTGCTGGTCAGGTAATCCGCCGTCTGGCGCGCACCGGAAGCGGCGGTGAAGGTCCCGCCCTCGCGGATATCCGACGCTTCGTAGGGCGTCTCCCACCGGGCGTCAAAGCAGGCGGCGTTGACCAGATACAGCATGGTGGCCTCGCCGGGCGCCTGCTCCAGCAGTCTGTCGATCAGGCCGTCTGTCTCCTTGCTGACCCAGCGGTTCAGGTCGGTGACCAGACCGCCGTCGAACGCGGAACGATAGACCTCCGCATTGTAGTAGTTGACGCAGGCGCGCAGGAAGCTGTCCTCCACCCGGAAGGTATCCCGCACCCACGCGGAGTTGGCCAACGAAACGGCGCAGCTCTTGTACGCAGCAGGCAGGCTCATGCGGTAGGTGTACAGAAATTCATTCAGCTGGTTCAGACTCATGCCCGCCGCCGTTTCCATCTGCTTCAGGGTAGTTCCACCGGCGCCGTTGGCCGTCATGCCCAGTGCGTTCAGGATGGACACCGGTGACAGCAGCACACCCGTCTCTCCCGCCCGTTCACTGCGAAGCAGTGACAGGGCGAAGGCCGACACCGCCTCGCCTCCGGCAGTCAGGTCGGTAGTCGTGTCCAGTGCCTGGGGCACGATATCCTTGGTCAGTGCCTGCGCCTTGATGCCGCAGCCGGGCAGGGCCAGCAGCATCAGCAGCGCCAGCACCAGCGCCGCCGCACGTTTTTTCATAGGATCCGCCTCCTTTCAAAAGGCTCATCTGCTATATAGACGCAATTCCTTCGGAAAAGGTTTCCCGCCCGCAGAAAAAGCGCCGCCATCGGCGGGGATGGCGGCGTGATATGTCACTTGCAGTATTTCTCGATGTAGGCATCCTGGCACTTGATGATGATATCCACCGCCGCCTGACGGCCCAGCACGTCGCTGACCACGGTCTCCTTGCCCTCCAGGCTCTTATAGACCCGGAAGAAGTGCTTGATCTCGCTGGCCACGTGGGCAGGCAGCTCGGAAATATCCGTATACAGATGATAGGTGGGGTCCTCGAAGGGGATGGCGATGATCTTCTCATCCAGGTCGCCGCCGTCCTCCATGGTGATGACGCCGATGGGGAAGCAGCGCACCAGGCTCATGGGGCGGATGGACTCGCTGCACAGCACCAGCACATCCAGGGGATCGCCGTCGTCGGCCCAGGTGCGGGGAATGAAGCCGTAGTTGGCGGGGTAGTGGGTAGAGGTGTAGAGGATACGGTCCAGCCGCAGCATACCGGTGTCCTTGTCCATCTCGTACTTGTTCTTGGAGCCCTTTTCGATCTCGATGACCGCCCAGAAATCCTCGGGCTTTACCCGCGCAGGCGCGATATCATGCCAAATATTCATAGGATGTTCCTCCTGTTCCAGTTTGTTCCGTGGACACATTATAGCGCAGAAAAGCGCGGCGCGCAACGGGATTTTGCGACTTTGTCGAAATGTTTTTTCGAAAGGTGTTGACACAGGCCGGGCGGTGTGGTATCCTAATAAATGCCTGATCCGCCGGTGTGGTGGAATGGTAGACACAGGAGACTTAAAATCTCCCGGCAGCAATGCCGTACCGGTTCGAGTCCGGTCACCGGCACCACCCGGTACAGTACAATATCGCGGAGTAGAGCAGTTGGTAGCTCGTCGGGCTCATAACCCGGAGGTCGGGGGTTCAAGTCCTCCCTCCGCAACCAGAAAGTCCTGATTTCGCAAGAAATCAGGACTTTTTCCGCACTTTTCTGCCCAATAACTTACTTGTCGTTTTTTTCTGACCCAAACGCTGACCCCAACGGGAGCGGATAGCGGAAAGCACTATACCGCGCCAGAGAGAAGGCTGCCCATTGTTTTTGCCGCTTCACGCTTGGCTGAGGTCGTTACATGCGCGTAGGTGTCCAGCGTGAAGCCTGCTGAAAAATGCCCCAGCATGCCAGACACGGTTTTGATGTCCACACCGTTTTGCAGAGCCAGCGTTGCGAAGGTGTGGCGCAGGTCATGGAAACGCACCTTCGGCAACCCTGCCCGCTTTAGAACGCGGTGCAGCATGTGCAGCACGCTGTCCGGTGACATGGGGCCTCCGGTGGGCGAGGGAAACACCCACTCACTGTTCCCAACTTTGCATTTCTGCATTTTCAGAACGCTTATCGCGTCTGCCGACAGGGGCAGGGTGCGGTAGGCGTTTTTCGTTTTCAGCGGCATCTCAATGATTTTGCCGTCGATGCGCCCGATCTGCCGTTGAACCCGAAGGTCTCCTTTTTCCAAATCAATGTCCGACCATTTTAATCCGAGCAACTCGCCCCGCCGCAGGCCAGTAGTCAGGTCGATGTAGTACAGGGCGAACACGCCGCTGTCTTTTGCCTCGCGGAGGAAAGACGTCAGCTGCTCAACAGGAAGCGTCTGCATTTCCTTGCGCTCCGCCTTCGGCAACGCGCAGCCGTCTGCCGGATTGCGGGCGATCAGCCGCTGCTCAACTGCCAGCTTCAGGGCAGAGGAAATGATTTGATGGATGTTGCGTACTGTTTTGGCGCTCAGTCCCTTGGGCTGCTTCTGTGATTCGATTCGCTCTACCCGCCCTTCTGCCAACAGTTTCTTGTAGAACTGTTGCAGATGCAGCGTCGTCAGATCATTCAACGGGATCTTTCCGAGCTGCGGCTTGATGTGGTTTTCGATGTAGCCATGATAGGTCAGGTAGGTGGATGGGCGCATCTTGATTTTGGCATAGTTCTCGTACCACACTTCTAACCAGTTACCCACGGTGTAGGTCTTGGCCCGCCCGTAGTCGATACCCACGTTTTCCTCAATGGCTTTCTTCAACTTCTCCTTTACCTCAGCCTGCGTCTTACCGAGGACATTTTTGATGATGGCTTTGCCGGTTTCCGGATCGTGACCGACAGTGTACCGACCCTCCCAGCGTCCGTCCTTTCGTTTGCGGATATTTCCCTCGCCGTTTGCTCGTCGTTTTGGCATAAAATCAGCCTCCTTTGTAACGGCACACAATACCGTAAAAGGCAGAGAAAAGCTATGGGGAAGCCACACTATTATCAGAAAGTTATCAATTCTCAACCGCCGCTTATCTTTGTTTATGGCGTAGCAAGATTTGAGCTGCTACGGAGACTTCCGCCGACTACAACGGTATAAAGCGTACCGATTTTCTATCAAAGCGCCGCCGCAAACCGTTGTGACACGGGGCTTTGCGGCGACTTTTCCCAAATTTAGCGTCAAACCGTTCTGGGAACCTCGAAAAAAGCGTCAATTTCCAAAACCCGCAAACCCTTGCGGCAGCTCGCACTGCGGGCTGCTGTGAATAGGCATTGGCGCGAAAAGCGCCAATGCCTTTCTCCTGCTTTCCAATCCTTTCATCCGAAATCTCCGAAATCAGTATGGAAAGCAACTCCAGCTTATGCGGGAAGCTCCTCGCCAATGAACAGCGGAAGCTCGTCTGCTTCTGTATCCAGGTCACGGTAAATCTCCGGGTTGTCCAGGCTCAGCAGATGATACTCGTTGTTGGAGTAGCCGTAGGGATTGCGGTGCTTGTACATGGCAATCAGCTTCCGCTTGACCAGAACCTTGATGGCTTTCTGGAGAGAAGACTTTTTGATGCCGGTATCCTGAATGATTTTCTTGTGCGTGGGCCAGCAGTATTCCTTACTGCCGGAGCAGCAGACCAGATACGCATACAGTTTGAACTGGGTGGCATCCAGCGGCACATGGAAGATGCTGTTGGGCAGACGAAAGAATTCTTTTGCGGGCGGTTCATACAATCTCATCCATCCACCTCCGTTTGCTGGTCAATCCACTGGATAAACTTGTCTTTTGGAACAAGAATCCGTGTGCCGATTCTGATGTGAGGGAATCCTTTCGAACGAACCAACTCGTAGGCCGCCGCTCTGGAGATTCCCAGCACTTCTCCTACCTCCGGCGCGGTCAGCGTCAGCGGCAGGGCATCATAGTTTTTGAATTTGCTTTCTCTCATTTTCATTTCCTCCTGTATTGTTTTCGCGCAGTCTGCTCTCGCAATCACAGATTTCTCACTCCTTCCGATGGCCGGGCAAACAAAAAACGCATACCAACGAACACCGAACAGGAATCGGTTTTGATTCCCCTGCGGTGTCAGTTATGTATGCGCGATATTTTGATATGTTGTGCCGGCGGCACTATGTATGTAGTAGAATTATAACAGAATAATCCAAATTTTTCAAGTGCAGGGCGTGAACGGAATGTGAACGGAGCGCTTTCTTATGTTTGTGGTTCACTTTATAGGACACGCACAGAAGATTTGTAAACCGGGTTTCGAGAAAAATTTGCGAAAAATACGGAGCCTCATCTTCCATGAGACTCCGCAGGAGGTCAAGTATTTTCCGCAGCCGTTTTGAAATCGCCATTTTGCTTATACCAAATTCCTTGCCGATCTGTTCCAATGTATAGAACCGAAAGTAGTAAAACCGAAGCAGTTTCTGGTCATCATCAGGCAGAGTTGGAAAGATCTTCCGGAGTTTGTGCTTCCGCAAAAGAAGGAATGCTTGCTCAAAGGTTGGATCGGTTGGCTCGTCTGTGAACAGACCGGGCATTGTGTAAATTTCATTCCCAACGAAATCCAGGTGACGCTGGTCACTTCTTCGTTGAGCACTTTCCCGTAAACGATCCTGCTCCAAAAACTCCGCGACTTCATCGGATACAGTAATCTTTTGACCGTAGTAGTTGATGTTTTTCATCTTTACCGCCTGTCCAGTACGAAAGGTCGGCAGATGTTGACCGACACAGCCATCACGCTGCATCCCTTCCACCCTGGAGCGGAATGGTTGGGATGAGGTCGAACATCTGCCGACCTCATCGGTACTTTTCAATAGTTTAGTTCATAAGTTGGGTGCCTGACGATGGATTTATTATATCAGGCGGCAAGAGAATAATCGGGAACATTTGTGCGAATTATGTCGAACGGTTTGAAATACAAGGGATTCTATTTGTTTATTGTGTTTTGTTAGCGACCACTTGACGGTGCAACCGACGGCCGCCAAGCAATAATTTGGCACTAATGACAGTTGCAATTTTGAGGAAGTCAAGGTAACATCACCAAAACATTTTTGGAGGTGTTACATTTGAAGTCCATTTCTGAAGCAATGAAAGCCTATATGCTAACTCATCCCTTTGACTCTGGCAATTCGGATTGTCAGACGGTACTGGATCAGCTCTACCATGCCTATGCAGAATCCCATGAGCACGATCCCCAAGAGATTGGTGATGGATTCAAGGAGCTGGAGGAGTATCTGTGTGTACTGCCATTGGATAATAACAACGCAGTTTTCAATCTGTGTTGTCGCCTGTGCAGTGCATATGAACGCAAGGCCTTTCTGGACGGCCTGCAATACGGCGCTGAACTGATGCTGGAACTGGGAAAGGAGTCTGACCGATGAAAGAATTCCTTGAGAAATTAAGACAACAGGTAGCTGAAAATCCTCCCAATTATGGGGATGCGGATTCTGTCCTGGGATTACTGTATGAATGCTTCAACGAAAACAACCCCTATGACAGTGAGCAGATAAAGGCGGATTTCGAAGAACTGTACCGGCAGATGAACGGGATGCCCCTCCGGGAGATGGACAGAATCGTCTATCCGGTTTGCAAGCTCTGCCGGGATCATGAGAGGGCAGGGGTTGTGGAGGGAATCAAAATTGGCGTTAGATTACTACAAGAGTTAGGATAGTACATCCATAGTTTACTCGTCTCGTCAAAAAACTTGATGAGATGAGTAAATTTATCTTGATATTGTTCTTGATAGAGAATATAATATGCGAGTAAGGAGAGATGAATATGGGATACATTTCTGCACAGCAAGCTGCGACAAAGTGGGGCATTTCTAAACGACGTGTTCAAGTGCTTTGTACTGAAAATAGAATTAAGAATGCAACTCGTATCGGAAATATGTGGGTGGTGCCAGAGGATGCTTTGAAGCCGGCAGACGGTCGAGTTCAAACTCACCATACAGTTGAATCGCCCACAGCGCGAGCAGCTAGGACAGCACTAAAGAAGCTGACGGTAAATGCTTATCAGGAAATAAACGGAAAGCTTAATAACCCCAGCACATCCAAAATGGTGTTTGTTAGCTTACTTGCTACAACTATTTTCTGTGATATCCAGAACGATGAATCATCTAATGAGAAAGATGATGTGTTTTTGATGATCAGTTCGGAACTGCTTGAGATTGAGTTCAAGGAGTCGAGCCGCAGATCCTTCTGGGAAATGTTTTCGTCCTTGGTTTCGGATTTTGAAAAATACATTTATCGCTATGCAGACTATGTTGATGATATTTTATCGTGGGCTTATCAGTATGTGAACAAACTTAGCCTGGATTCTGGGTTAGAAAGTACCCAGTTCTTTACGGAAGAATACATGATTGAGTATCTTACAAAAGGTATTCCTAGAACAACGACTGCTAGTTCTGTATATTTAGATCCAGCTTGCGGTGGTGGTAATTTCCTTTCCCATATCTTGAACCAGTTGTTTGTTTTAAGGTATAGAGAATTAGATAATCCTATCGCTTGCATTGAGAATATTTTCAATGCTTTATATGGATATGAATTGGATCCCAATCTGGCAGCGGTCGCATCAGTGAACCTGAAGCTTAAAGCATTGATGTTGTTGGCTAAAGTACAGCAGGTATCTACTGTTGATTGGAGACTATTTTGCCCCAATATTTTTACATCCGTTGAACCAAATGGATTTGGCTTCCTGGAGGCAGACTTTTCAACGCACAGAATCAGAAGAGTGGCGGATGGCAAGCGTGAGAATTTAGAAAGCATGACCGCTGTCGCTACAGAGATCTATACGAACCCGCCATTCCAAACCGTTAAAGGTATGGCTAGTTCTATGAAGGAACATCTCAAGAAGCATTTCCCTAACGCCAAGTGCGATCTGTGCAATGCGTTTATTTTACAGTGCATCGATAAAATTCAAACAGGTGGAACGATTGGACTTGTTACGCAAAGCAGCTGGATGTATTTAGACAGTTTCGAGAATTTGCGAAGAGAACTTATCACCAATAATACGATAGAATCAATTGCAGACTTAGGTTCTGGAGCATTCTATGATCTAAGTGGAGAAAAGGCAAATGTAGCGCTGGTCAGGGTTACGAAAACACCGTATGCGAATGCATGTGTCAAAGTGTTGACATTGAGAGATATTCCGCTTAAAGAAAAAGCTGCAGTACTGGGAAAGGCCTCCGATTCGGTGCTGCTTATGCAACAGACGCAGCTTTTTGGTGGTGAACACATGGCTTTCTCTTTAAGCCAAACCACCCCCAATACTGTACATGCTATGCCAGGGAAATACGGAGATTACGGAATCCCGATGCAGGGCACTTCAACGGGTGATGCAGCTAGACTAATAGGCTATTACTGGGAACATTTAAATGATCCAGAGTGGGTTCCTGTTAGTAAAGGCGGCAGTTATTCTCGCTGGTGTGGACTTAATAGCTATGTCTTAAAATGGGGCGCTGACGGCGAATATATTCGTGCGACTAAGGGTTCGGCTCTGCGCAACACAAAGTATTTCGATAGAACATCGCTGGTCTATAGCGATACTGGTACATCCGGCTTCAACGCTCGTCTGCTGGAAGAAGGTCAGCTGTTTGTGGCATCTGGACCGGGGATTAGAGATGTTCAGGGAAGTCCTTACGCGCATCTTTCACTGTTGAACTCTAGAGTGTTTTCCTATTATTTAAGAGCGCTTTCGCCAAAGCTTACGGTTGCAGCCGGATACATTTCAAGAGTTCCGGTTCCTACTGGTTTGCTTGATCGAATTGAGCTGAATAGCTTAGGACGAGAATGTTATGACAGAAAAAGAGAGCAGCTCAAAGTGCGACCTAATAATTTGGAATGGCAAGTACCGGTTATTGAATTCGCGTCTTTGGATGCTTTTGTATGGCAGCTTTTCCTGAAAGAAATGCAAGACGAGTTAGTGAAATTAAGCTGCGAAAAGAAACTTGATGACATTATTCTTGAGGCATATGCGCTTGATAAAGCAGAGCTTTCGAAACTGAATGAAACTGTTGGAGTACCTGCTATAGACATAACCGGAACGTCGATCGCGAACAAATTGGATAAAGTAATGGCCCAGGCGTTAGATGCGAATTGTCAGATTGTTCGAACCAGAGTGAATAAACAATCCTTGGGTTGTGATGGCTTGTTGGAGTTTATCGCACGTAAGGAACAGGTTAGTCCAGAACTAATTGTTGAGTTGATTTCGTCTTCTCCTGAGACGTTCGAAGAATGCAAGGCCAAGTACAAGAACTTGGTATTGCACAACATTGTTCTAGCAATTCTTGGTTTTAGAGTGGAGACTCGCGATGAAATGCAGATGTTACAACTGTGCCAGAAGTTCTATGAGATGTATCCTGGGTTGAAAAACGAATGGGATACAGTAGAAGAATGGATTGCGATGCAGTTCAATTCTATTCATACACAGACCTTCAGTAATCGTCCGTACTATCATTATGAGGGCGGAATGTTCACAAGAAAGATTTGAGGATGGTGAAGCATGAGCAACCAGATACATATAATTCAAAATGCAATTACGACCACCATCTCGGAAATTTTTCGTGGTGACTTTAGGCGTATATGCGAAGTCAAAAAAGCGGTATTGCATCTCGAGGCGATTTACTTTTGCCATGGCACTTGCTATCTTCTCAAGCGCGAGAATATGCCAATTAAAGATCAATTAGCGCTCTATCAAAGAATTGAGTTAATCCCACAGAGCACGACAGAGTTCTTTGAGAATAACCGCGAATGCATTATTAACAATTGGCCAGAAGAAAGCGCACTTGCAGCAAAACCAGAAATCCTGTATGATGCACTTTTGGCAAGCGAGTTTTGCGTACAGCCTGAGAGAGTTGGATATAAAATCGATAAAGTTAGCCGAGATATTGCGGGGGCATATTATACTTCTTCTGACTTTTCTGCGCAAATTACTTATCGTGCGCTAGAGAGCTACATGGATCGAAAGCGGAGGCGTGCGATAGATTCAGACTCTTTTGCTTGCTGCAATGAGTATGAGAATATAACCTTCCTGGACTATTCTTGTGGATGCGGAGAATTTCTGTTAGCGGTAATCCAGTATTTTGATAATTATGTATTGGGTTATTCCAGAAAGAAGCTGGCAACTCAGTTGAGGGGTGTAGATGTCAACCCAATAGCACTGATGATCACCATTGCGCGGATTGTTTCTGCAGTTGAAGCTGAAGATGATGAAAATTTGCTTCGTGAGGTCGCAAAGAACTTTATTGTAGGCAATCCATTGCTTCATAGCGATAAAATTGCACCGCTAGAAGTGAGGTTTGATAATTTTGCGCTTAACAGATTGTATGCTGAGACAGAAGGAATCAATTGCTTGGAACTGGAACAACAAAACCTGGTCGTGTTAGGAAATCCGCCATGGGAAAAGCTCCGCTTTGAAGAACAGGCATTTTTTAGACCGGTTTGTCCTGCAATTTCAGCAATCTCGCAGAAAAACAAGCGCGAAAAGGAAATTAAAAAACTTGCGGTTAATTGGCTAGAACTGTTGGAGTACTACCAGCTTCTGCAAGATGATTATGCTTCGGTGAAAAAAGAAATCCCTAAACATCCGCTCCTGAAAGTATCGTTGGTTGGGGAGCTGAACACATATGCAATGTTTGCTGAGCTAGCTTCTCGATTGACAGAAAAAGATGGTTTTGCAGCGATTATAGTGAAAAGTGCGCTGGTTACATCAACTTGCTATTCGTCTTGCTTCCGACATTTTGTTAATCAGGGATCACTTTCAGAGGTGTTTCTCTTTGATAATCGGGAGAAGCTTTTCCAAATTGACAGCCGCGAGAAATTCTGTGTACTCTTCTTCGGAGGAGAACATGCCGGTGGCATAAAGGTACATTATGGACTGACTAAGCAAGAACAGATATTGTCGTCTGTGCCAATCAATGTTACGAGCGAGGAGCTGGAACTTATCAATCCGGAAACAGGACTGCTTCCGAATGTGGCAGATTCGAAGGAGTTCTCGTTCTTACTTCGAACACACAGATCGCTGTCAGTGTTTGCAAAAGAATTTCCAAAGTGTCATTTTGGTAGGTTGGTACACCTTACTGCGCATGCAGAACACATTTCTACAAAGTCGGAAAAAACACGAGTCCCAATCTATGAGGGAAAATTCATCGAACAATATGATAATCGTTTTTCCACATTTGCAGGAATGAGTGCTGATGAACGTTATCAAGCAAAGGCATCTGCTAGACGGCAACCGGGTGATAGTTTTGTTGCCCCAAAGCCTGCTCCGGAGTGCAGATACTTTATTGATAAGAAATTTTGGGAATCATTTCTTGATAGGTATGATCAACCGTATTCTCTGTGCTGGAGAAGTCTTACCTCTCCCACCAATCAACGGACTATGATTGCATCGATCATACCGTCAATGCCAACTTGCCAATCCGTTCAATTGCTCCAGACAACACCAGTTGAGGATCTTTTGATGATACTGGCGCTGTTTAATTCCAAGGTGTTTGATTTTTTTGTACGGTTGAAAATGGGGGGTATTGATCTGACGCAGAGTGTTGTACGGCAGATTCCTGTTCCTTTCCGAGAGGCATGGAACAGCATGGTTACTTTACATGGTGTAGATTATACGGCATTGGATGCGGTCAGAGCCTTGGAACGGCTACTATACCGGAATGAGCCGGACTTGTGTGGTTTGTGGGATGGTGTTCCGGAAATAAAGAATGCGGATAACTACTACAAAACCGCTGCAGATGTACGGGAGGAAATCGACAAGATTATTTTCCAGATGTATGGTCTTACAAGTGCAGAAGAGAAAATGGTTCGCAACTCCTTTAAGGCATAGTAAAAGACGCAGGCTTTCGGGCCTGCGTCTTATCTATTGGGATTATCCAATTCTGATCTTACCAAATGCCTTGGAAGACTTATTAATGCCGTTGGTTGCCCAGAATTCGCTGTTTGCTTTCAGTGCGTCCAGTTCGCTTTCGGCCATGGTTTCAAGAATGTAGTGGTCAGAGGTTACACGATGGAAAACGAGAATGTGATAGGCAAAGTCTGTTTTGCCATACTGAGAAAGGGATTCGTCGCCGGTCTCCGCATCTCCCTTGAGCTGGATTCGCCAGGATGCATTATTGGGTGCAAATTTGATGGTGCTGGGATAGTAGGAAATACCGTTATAGACGATAGTGACATTCTTCTCCACATCACGAGCCATGGGATCCAAACCGAAAAAGGCCACACTACCGGGGATAGATCCGTTTTCTACATTGGGGTGGGTGCCGCTCTGAAGCTTAGCGGAAGAAGAAAGATCGAGAATGTTTCTAGAGCCGCCGGTGCTTGCGCGCATTTCGAACCAGTAGGTTGCCTGTACATCACTGGATGCTTCCAAAGAAAGAAAAGATGCTGCGGTGACTTCAGAATCATGCAAAGGTGCGGTAGGTTGCTGTGTGGCGGCACTTTCGTTGTTGCCTGTCCTAGAATTGGAAGATGTGCCTGCAAACAAATTGGCGGGGACGGGAATCTTTACCGATGCGGTGGGGAGATTGGAAACTGCACGGTGGCCAAAGTGTGTATTCGCACTGAAGCTACTGCGCTTGGTAGAGTTTTGTCGGCTCTGCTGCTCGGTAACAATCAGACCATTACGCAGAAGTTCTTGGATGTCCTCAACAGAAGAAATCCTTTTTACCAGATTAGACTCCTGATACAGGGTGAATGCTTCCGTCAGATTCTCGTAAGATCTGTGATCCAGCGTATCGTTCAGATTCAGAAACTGAGTGTTGCAGGTTTCGTAATTGGTACACAAACCACCACGAGTCAGATTGTTGGAACCCACAGCGACCCATGCCTGATCCGCATTCCGGACGATGAAAATCTTAGGATGGTATGTCTGAGCAAATGCGCTATCATGGACTACATAGAGTTCGTCGCAGAGCTTTGTGAGTTTGTATAGGGCTTCAGCGGTCGTGTTTTTCTGATCAATACCAGCGAGTACACGGAGGTGTCCGCCTGCGCTGCGGAAGGTCTGGAGTGCCGCTGTCAGCAGATCGACGCCACTGCTTTTAGCATAGGCAACATGGATATTCAGCTCACCATTTTTAACTGTGGTCAATTGCTCCACCAAGGGTGTATAGAGGTTTCCGCTGGTGGGCTGCATGATGTAGGTACTTTGGTGCGCTACACCGGAAGAGAACAGGTCGGGCACCTTGAGTCCCAGTGCAGATGCAATGCGAGCGAGTCCCTCTAATGTGGGGTTTGTAGCACCTTTCTCGATATCAACGATAGTCGTGCGCGTCAATCCGGAATTCGCTGCTAGTGCCTCCTGCGTTAGGCTTGCTGCAGTTCTCAAAAGCTGAATGCGCTTCCCTAGCGCATCCTTAAAAACGGAATAGTCATTAGTGTTGGATGTATTCATATAAAACTCCTTTCATCCAAAATTTAGAAATTGATGGAAATAATATACAACACTGAAAGGGATTTGTCAATAGGGGAATGAAAAATATTCTGTACAAAATATAAATTTTGGTTGAGCCAAATAACGAGCCTGCTGACTGGCGTATTTGTGGGAAACGAAGTGACAGTTGCTCTTTTGGTTTGCCACAGGCTGCAATATAGCACAAGCCCTCCCTGTTGGATGGCTGATAACTGCAGATTATTGCAAGTCTACAAAACAACTATTTTTGTGTTTTCCTAAATTGATGCTATAAATTGGACAAATTCCATGATAGAATACAAATACAGAAGTATAACCTCGGTGACAGATATAGACAGTTGGGGGTATTCAAATGATTCTTAAGCTTAGTGTAAACAATCAGAGTGTAGAGAGTTCGGGTATTACGAAGGACTACAAGGATGCCCTGTGCGAATATGTATGGAACAGCTTTGAGGCCAATGCAACCGCTGTTGCAATTGATTGTATTCCCAATGAGCTGACAGGAAGTGCAGAGATTGTTATCACTGACAACGGAGATGGAATCGCCTATGATTCCCTTGAACGCACATTTGGTGCATTCCTCGATTCTCAAAAGAACAGCCGATCCCTGCAAATCAAAACAAAGGCAAACAAGGGCAAAGGACGATTCTCGTGTTTTTCCTTTGCATCCTTGGCTGAATGGTCGACGGTAACGGCAACACCAGATGGCAATATCGCGTATACAATCAGCTTGGAGAATGCTGATAAAAACCAATGCGATGTTTCTGATCCGGCACCAACAACGAGATCAACGGGCACGAGACTGATCATCAGTGGCATTGATGGTATATGTGAAGATGATGTAAGCTTTGCGCAGTTAGAAGATACTATGCTCAAAGCCTTTGCATGGTATCTGTACCTCAATAAGGATAAGAAAATCGTACTAACCATCAATGGTACAGAGTTGGATTATCGAAAGTACATTAATACTGATGCAAGTGTTGAAAAGGAAATCCTAATATCCAGAATCCCGTTCAAAATTGCGTTGATTGTTTGGAATGAGAAAATTACAGAGAATTTCTCTGTGTATTTCCTGGATGAAGAGGGTGTTGTTAGGTCGAAGGATACGACAACATTTAACCGTAATACGGTGAATTTTAACCACAGTGTATTTGTCACTTCGCCGTTCTTTTTGGGGAGAGACGGAATTACATTAAAGGGCAAAAGAGTAGAACTTGATGGGCAAACTGCGCTGAATGAGTATGATGAAGACAAGAAGGTTCTAAAAGAGTTAAGCAAAGAAATTCAGGATGTTATAGAAGAAAGCTTGCATAAGCACATGGCGGCACAAGTGGATAAAGCCATTGCGCGAATGGAGGCCAGAGATTCTTTCCCTACATTCCCGAATGACTTTTACGGGGCCTTACGTAAAAAGGATTTGGTGCAAGTCACAAAGGAGATTTATCGAATTCAGCCTAGGATATTCCATAACCTGAAGCCGATTCAGGAAAAATCTTTACTGGGTTTTTTGAATTTGTTGCTCAGCTCCGAAGAAAGGGAAAATGTTCTTTCCATTATCGATGAAATTGTTCAACTGTCGCCAAAGCAGCGTGAAGAATTTGCATCTGTGTTAAAGCGGACACATCTGGAGAATATTATAGCAACCATTCGTTTTATTGAAGACCGGTATAAGGTCATCGAGGTTCTCAAGACAATCGTCTTTGACTATGCAGGATATGCGAATGAACGTGACCACGTTCAAAAGATTGTGGAGCAGCATTACTGGCTGTTCGGAGAACAGTATCACCTGGTAACGGCAGACAAGCGAATGCAAAAGGCGCTTGAAGAGTATCTGTACTTGCTCTATGGTGATAAGGCTCCAAATCCAGTGTTGACACCAGATGAAGAAGAGCTTCGCCGGATGGATATTTTTGCTTGTGCTGCAAGAAATACTGAGGATGCAAATGGTAGTGCGATTCAGGAAAATCTGGTCGTTGAGCTGAAAGCACCCAAAGTAGTGCTCACCAAAGCGGTTTTACGTCAAATTGAAGACTATATGGATTACGTCCGAAAACAACCGTTGTTTAATAGCCAGTACCGCAGATGGAAGTTTATTGCTGTATGTAGCGCTGTTGATGACGATGTCAAGGCACGATACGATTCCCAGAAGTCTAAAGGCAAAAAGGGCTTGGTTGCTGAAATTGACAACTATGAAGTCTATGCTTTGACATGGGATGATGTGTTCCAAAGCTTTGATTTGAGGCATGCTTTCCTGCTGGATAAGCTGAAGATGGATGAAGAGGCGATAGCTGCTGAGATCGCACAGACTGCTGGTGACGAGAAATCTAAGGACACAGCGGATGCTCTGACTGCATTGGTAGCAAATTGATTTGTTAGCAGAGTAAGATTTCCACTTATTTGATTACTTCGTATTGTTAGCTGCCGCCGGGTGGTATCGGTTGATACCATCCGGCGGCAGTTTCTTTTGGGAAGAAAAGACTTGCAATTTCTAAAAGCTATGGTACAATCACGACACCTTGGGATGGGAGTTGGTTTCTGCCTTGGGAGAGGAAAACCGCCCGACCCATGTTTTTGACCCATGTTGGAACTAGGGCGGGAGATTACTGGCAGAGTAAGAAAAGCTTCCGGTATTGGCGGTTGGCTCGAAAACAGGGGATGAAAAATCTCTTGAAAACCCGGGCAGCGTAACCATCGGAAAAGTGAATCCAAAGTGGTCTTGAATGTGTCGTAAGTCCAAATTTGGCAGTGAAAGCTGCCTGCTTGGCTGACCCATTTTTAAGACCACATTTTGACCCATATTTTGACCCATACGGGGTTAGCACACAGTGGATTGGGCAGATTTCAGTGGATTCGGAGCGTTGGAAAAAGCCGTCAATATGTGCCAAACCCCTGAATAATCGCCGCAAAAGTATTCCTGACTGCAGCTCATAACCCGGAGGTCGGAGGTTCAAGTCCTCCCTCCGCAACCAGAAAAGACCCGAAACCTTACGGTTTCGGGTCTTTTTGTTTGCATAAGTTGTTGTTTTCTCCCGCTGCTTTTTCCTGACCCAAACGCTGACCCCAACGGGAGCGGGTATAGACGCTCCGTCAGTTCTCTATAGCGGACAATGGTCGAGTGCTTTATACCCCGCTGCTCCTTTAGGCCGATCACATAGTTGCAGTATTCTTCAAATCTCAGACGGCTGTCGGAGGTCACACCCTCCCGGCACTCTTTTTCAAAAGTCGCCGTCCACGGCTTGAGCTGCTTACCGTCAGCACCACGGCCACGGTGGACGCGGATGGAGTAGGAGATCAGCTTGCCGGATTTGTCCCGGCGTTCTTGAAGGTTAGCCATCTCACATCCTCCATTCATTTTTGAGCAGTTCAACCTTAAACAATGAAAACGCACAAATTTCTAACAAGGTATTTTCTATTGTCTGAATACTTCCGTTCCAAATAACATCATCGCCCCGTCTAATTTCTACACTTCGATCTTCAAACACAAACCCTCTTGTCTTACGAGACCCTTGATATGCTCTACCGCAGCGAGAGCGGCGACCCGATCCTGCTGTTCGTCTCCAACGATCTGGGGACTGTCCCCACCGATACCACGGAGCTGCTCTTGACCGACAGTCACCCCGATACCCTGAGCTGGTATCCCATTCCCGGAATCGTGGCGCTGCCCTACGACTCCGAGAACGAACGGAGGCTGGCCTACGACTTCACCTTTTACTCACAGGAGGGGAACGACGGCTTCGGCAGCGACATCGGCTGGACGTGTCCCTCCGGCTCCCAGCTGACGCAGGAGATATGGGCGTGGCAGGGTCATACGGATAAGCCCGCTCTGGCCACTCTGGAGCTGCACGCCAACAGCAGTCAGGAGGACTATTGGGGCGCGGCGACCTTCACCTGGTGGTACGAAAGTGACTTCGTCACACCGGAGGAGGTCTATGAAGGCGAATGGGGGCTGACCGCCAACGGGGAATATTCCGGCGTACTGATGCTGGATATGACCCGCACCGGCGGCAAGAGATACACGCCCGGCGAGACGGAACGGATCATCCACGATGGCTTCATCGTGCAGGTTCCCATGGCTTTTGAGGACTACACCTATCTGTCCGTTGACAAGGGACAGCACGGCTCCTATCTGCCCATTCAGATGGAGCCGGACACGGTGATCTACTTCTATCCCTGGTAGGGCATATAAGCGACAAAGCGATCTGGCGGCGGACAGTATCTGTCCGCCGCCCTTTGTATCCTGAAAGCCACTCACTGGGCGAGTGGTTTTCGATATACAAAAAGGGAAGGCCCGTACGGGCCTTCCCTTGCTTTTCATTGATCGGTACGCGGGCAGACTGCTGCCCGCGGGACGGTCATTTGCGTTTGGCGGAGTCCACCACCACCGCCTGGGCGGCGGCCAGCTTCAGGTCGTGGCGCAGGCGCAGGGGCGGCAGCTGCTGGCGCAGCAGCTCCACGGACAGGCCATACTGCTTGGACAGCTCGGCGTACTTGGCGTCCACGTCCGCCTCGGAAATGTCGATTCCCTCCCGGCGTGCGATCTCGGTCATGGCCAGCTCATAGCGCGCCGCCGCGGCGGCCTGCTCGCGGGCGTGGTCACGCAGCTGCTCCATCGTGGTGTTCCCCATCTCCAGATACTGCTCCAGGGACACGCCCTGGGCCTGCAGGTGTCCGCGCAGCTCGTTGATCAGCCCGTCCAGCTGGTTCTCCACCATGGCAGCGGGAATGGTAACGGTCATGGCCTCCGTCACCTGGCGGATCAGGTCATTGGCGAACTGCTCGGCGGCCTGGGCCTGCTTTTTCTGCACCGCCGTCTCCATGACGGCCCGGCGCAGGGCAGAGACATCGTCAAAACCCTGCCGGCGGGCGAAATCATCGTCCCACTCCGGCATGGCCCGCCGGGTGATCTGGTGGACCTTGATATGGAACACCGCGTCCTTGCCGGCCAGCTCCGGGACGTACTCCGTGGGGAAGGTGACCTTTACGTCGCGCTCCTCGCCCACGGCGGCGCCGGCCACCTGCTCCTCAAAGCCGGGAATGAAGTAGCCGCTGCCCAGCAGCAGGGGATACTGCTCGCCCTTGCCGCCCTCAAAGGGCACGCCGTCCACAAAGCCCTCGAAGTCCAGCGTCACCTCGTCGCCCATGGCGGCTCTTTCCGGATGCTGCACATCGGGGTTGGCCCGGGCGTACTCGTCCAGGGCGGCCTCGGTATCGTCATTGCTCAGCTCCACCTGGGGATAGACGGCGGACAGGCCCTTGTACTGGCCCAGCTCCACCTCCGGGTACAGATCGATAACGGCGGCGAAGGTGTAGCCGTCGGGGCCGATGGTCTCTACCGACAGGGTGGGGGTCCCGGCGATCTGGATATCGCTCTGACTGATGGCCTCCACCAGCGCCTGGGGATAGGTGTCGTTGACGGCCTCCTGGTACAAAAACTCGGGGCCGTAGGCCTGTTCCAGGTTTTCACGGGTAGGCTCGCCGGCCACGGGGCAGACGGACTTGACGCCCTGGTAGCATTTGGCCAGGGACGCCTGCCAGGTGTCCTTGTCCACGGCGATAGTCAGGCGCACCTGGCGCTGTTCGGGAAGCTCCTCCCGCTTGATGATCTGCATGGCAGTTCCTCCTGTGTCTGTATTGGAGACAGTATACTATACGCCGCCCCGGTTTGTCCAGTCCGTTCAACACCTGCGGTGATTTGCCTGAGTTGTAAAAATTCTGTGATATTTGCGGGGCGGGGGTTGCCTTTTCCGGGGCGGTTCTGGTACAATACGGGATACGAAATCATCAAGTCTGTCGGAGGGATCGTATGCAGGCGATCAAGCAATTCTTCAAAACCCATCCCCACGCCTGGTGGGGCGCGTATCTGCCGGTCTATCTGGCGATGTTTTTTACCATCGAGCACTTTATTACCGATAACTACTGGGCCACACAGACGGTGCTGGACACCTATATCCCCTTCTGCGAGTGGTTCATCTTCCCCTATGTGTCCTGGAGCCCGCTGCTGGTGGTGCTGGGCATCTATCTGATCCTGAAGGACGCCGAGGGCTTCCGCCGGTATATGTGGTTCATCATGGTGACGTTCACCACGGCGGTGGTGTTCTGCATTCTGGTGCCCAACGGGCAGGATCTGCGTCCGGCGGTGATGGCGCACCACAATGCCGCCACCTGGCTGGTGGAGTACACCTATTCCATCGACACCAACACCAACGTCTTCCCCAGCGTGCATATTCTGGGCTGCATGGCGGCGGTGGCGGCGGTGTGGCACACGCCGGGACTGCGGAAGCCCGGCTGGCGCTGGGGCGTAACGCTGTACGCTATCCTCATCATGGCGGCCACCGTGTTCGTCAAGCAGCACGCGGCCATCGATGTGCTGGCCGGACTGCTGACCGGCGCCATCGCCTATGTGTTCGTGTATGTCATCGTTGGCCGGCGCCGCGACAGGCGGCTGGGCCGGGATTGCTGAAAAAGCGCCCTGCGGGGCGCTTTTTTGCGGCCTTTTTGCGGCGGCAACTTGACAAGTCACATGGCGGCGGGTAAAATGTGAAGTTGGCACACACCCTATATACTAACAAAGGAATGGTATAAAGCTATGGCTAAGGATCAGAGAAATGTAGAGGCGATCACCCCCATGGAGGAGGATTTCGCCAAGTGGTATACGGATATCTGCCTGAAGGCGGAGCTGGTGGACTACGCCAGCGTCAAGGGCTTTCTGATCCTTCGACCTTACGGCTATGCCATTTGGGAGAATATCCAGAAGTACATGGACGCGGAGTTCAAGAAGACCGGTCACGTGAACGTGGCCATGCCGGTTCTCATCCCCGAGAGCCTGCTGAAGAAGGAGGGTGAGCTGGTGGCCGGCTTCGCCCCGGAGGTGGCCTGGGTCACCCATGGCGGCAGCGAACAGCTGGAGGAGCGTCTGGCCTTCCGCCCCACGTCCGAGACTATGTTCTGCGACCACTGGAGCCATGTGCTGCACAGCTACCGTGAGCTGCCCATGCTGTACAACCAGTGGTGCTCCGTCATCCGCTGGGAGAAGACCACCCGCCCGTTCCTGCGGAGCCGCGAGTTCTGGTGGCAGGAGGGTCACACCATCCACGAGACGGCCGCCGAGGCCGAGGCCGAGACGGAGCAGCAGCTGAACTGCTACGCCGACGTGTGCAAAAACGCGCTGGCCATGCCCGTGGTGAAGGGCCGCAAGACCGACAAGGAGAAATTCGCCGGTGCCGAGGCCACCTATACCATCGAGTGCATGATGAAGGACCACAAGGCCCTGCAGTCCGGCACCAGCCACTTCTTCGGTGACAAGTTCTCCCGCGCCTACGACGTGACCTTCACCGGCCGGGACAATACCCTGCAATATCCCTTCCAGACCAGCTGGGGCGCGTCTACCCGCCTGATCGGCGCCATCATTATGACCCACAGCGACAACCACGGCCTGGTGCTGCCCCCGGTGATCGCTCCCACCCAGGTGGTGGTGATCCCCATCGCCCAGCACAAGGAGGGCGTGCTGGAGGCTGCCGCCGGTCTGCGCGACCGCCTGACCGCCGCCGGTATCCGCGTCAGCATGGATGACAGCGACCAGTCCGCCGGCTGGAAGTTCGCCCAGTATGAGATGAAGGGCGTGCCCCTGCGTGTGGAGATCGGCCCCAAGGACATGGAGAAGGGTCAGTGCTGCATCGCCCGCCGCGACACCGGTGAAAAGGCCTTCGTCCCCCTGACGGAGCTGGAGAGCGCCGTGCAGCAGCTGCTGCAGGATGTGCACGACAACCTGTACGCCATGGCGGAGAAGAACCTGGAGGACAACACCTTCGATATGACCTCCTGGGAGGAGGTCAAGGAGATGGCCCAGGGCAAGGGCGGCTTCGCCCGTACCAAGTGGTGCGGCAGCCTGGAGTGCGAGCTGGCCATGAAGGAGAAGGCCGGCGTGTCCAGCCGCTGCATGCCGCTGAAGCAATCCGGCACCACCGGCAAGTGCGTGGTGTGCGGCAAGGAATGCACCACCGACATCTACTGGGGCGTGGCGTACTAAGAAGAATCAAAAAAGAACAGTCGAAAGGCCGCCTGACACAAGAAAACACACGGTTTTGCCTGTGTCTATCCGGCTGAAATCGACCGAAAAACGCCCACATGCGTCAGCATGCGGGCGTTTTTGCAGCCAATTTCAGTTCGAATTTACTTTGGCAAAACTGCTTCGCACCGAAAAAGAGCGCGTTTTGTGCAGAGCCGAGGCGCGCCGCCGCAGGCATACTGGATGTCTGTCAAGGCGGCGCAACGATGGGGCTGCGCGAAACGCGCCTTTTGCGGCGTATGTTTTCTTATGCCAGGCGGCCTAAAGGGACTGTTCTTTTTTTGCTATGCTTTCTCCCATTCCGCGGTGAGGGTGACAGGGACGGTGGTACGCCAGTCCGTTTCGCCGTCGGCGGTTTTGGCAAAGAAGGCGGAGGCGGGCAGAAGGTCCACCCTCTCCCCTGCCGCGTTCAGCCAGCCGGCGAAGCGATAGCCATCGCGCACCGGCTGCGGGTAGGCGCACAGGTACACGTCGCCGCCGGAGGCCATAGGCACCGCCGCGTCATAGGTAACGGCATTAACGCCGTCGTCCAGGGTCAGGGACCAGGGATAGCGGCTCTGCTCTGTCTGCCGCCAGGCGGCGCGGAGCACGATCGACCTCTCCCCTGTATCTCCGGGTCTGATGGACGCCGCAAAGTCCGCCGTCAGCGGGTCCGGCACCGTCGTCCAGACCTTTCCGCCGGCGGTGTCATACCGGCCCGCCCAGGAACGCATAGCCGCCGTTGGACGGCGTCTCCGGCTGGGGCAGCGCCAGGGGCGTATCGGACAGCGCGGCCATGTCCACGGTACCCTCGGCCAGGATCAGGGGCACGCCGCTGTCGTCGAAGGTATCGTTGTATATGGTATAGTGCAGAACACCGGCAAGGGGCTCCGGCTCCGGTTCCGGCGGAACATACGGCTCCTGCTGGACCGGCGGGGTGTCCGGCGTTGCGGGGACGGGATCCTCCGCTGTGCCGCCGCCGGTGACGGCCACCGCCGTCATGGCCGACAGGCCCACCAGCATAATGGCGATCTTTTTCCACTTGGCGGTCTTCTTTTTCAGCGCGGCGGCACTTTCCGCGGCGGAGGCCTCGCCGGGAAGGACGGTGTCCGGCGGCAGGACCTCCGGCGGGAGGGCAGCGCACTCCGGTGGAGGGGCGGCGTGCTCCTGCGCCAGGGTGAACTCCTTGTTCTTCTCTTCCATGGCTTATTTCATGTGTACGTCCATCTGAGGGAAGGGGCACTCCACACCCAGACGGCGGAAGCCCAGCAGCAGCTCACGGTTCAGGGCGCGGGCGCCGGCGTAGATGTTCTTCTCCGCCACCTTCACCCAGAAGCGCAGGACGATGCCGGAGGCGTCCAGCGTCTGGACGCCCAGGTACTGGGGCACATCCAGCATCACGTCGCCCCGGGCGCGGAAAATCTCCTCCAGCAGGGTGGGCAGCTGCGCCTCCAGCTTCTCCAGGTCTGTCTCATAGGGGATGGAGATATCGCTGACAGACCAGGAGTTGTTATCGGAACGGTTGAGGATATTCTTCATCTCCGAGTTGTTGATGATCTTCACATTGCCGCCGCCGTCGGTGATGGAGGTGGTGCGGATTCCGATCTTGGTGACCACGCCCCGGAAACCGTTGACCTCCACGATGTCGCCCACGTTGTACTGGTTCTCCAGCAGCATGAAGGCGCCGATGACCACGTCAGCGATGAGACTCTCGGCGCTGAAGCCGACCACCAGGGCCAGCACGCCGACGCTGGCGATGATGGTGCCCACGTTAACGCCCAGCAGGGACAGACTCTGGCAGACGATGATGATGCCGGCCACATATTTGACCAGGCTGCTCAGCAGCGACAGCACAGACCCGCCGCGGTGGGTGCGGGGCTTGATACCGTGCAGAATGAAGATGACCAGGTTGGACACCAGCAGCACCAGCAGGACCATGACAGCCAGCTTCAGCAGGGCGGTGAGCTTCAGAGAAAAAACAGCCTTCAGCTCCGTGAAGTCAACGATGTCGGTGAAATAGCCCAGGGCCACCACCGCCGCGAGAAGCAGCAGGTAGACAAGCATACGCACAGGTGACTTTTTTGTGCCATCGGATCTCATATCAAGTGACCTCCCCGTTTCATTTGTGTCAATGGTATCTTACCACAAAGTGACAGAAAGTGCAACGAAATACCGGTTGTGTCCACTGGTAAAAAGCGGAAATACGCCGCAAAATGCACGGAAAACGGCGGCGCGGTACCGGGAATGACCGGTGGACGGATTTTTTACAAAAGAGCTCTTGACAACAGCGCCGCAAGGTATTATAATCGGCGCTCTGAGAGAGATAATTGTCTATACTACACAAAAGGAGGGAGCGATTTCTGTGAAAACAGCACATAAAAGAAGGGAGCCCATCGACCTGACCCAGGGGCCGTGCTGGAAGGTGATCCTCCTGTTTTCTCTGCCGGTGATCCTGTCCTACCTTTTGCAGCAGGTGTACTCCATCAGCGACGCGGCCATCGTTGGTCAGACGCTGACCGCCGCCGAGGTGGCCGGCGTCAACGATACCAATTCTCTGGTGTTCATCTTTTTGCAGTTCGCCTTCGGCGTCAGCGCGGGCTTCTGCGTCATCACGTCCTACTATGTGGGCATGCACGACGAACGGGGCGTGCGCCGCTCGCTGGCCACGCAGCTGCTGCTGTCCGCCGCGCTGACGGTGGTGCTGACGGCGCTGGCGCTGGTGCTGCTGGATCCCATGCTGGCGTGGATCAACGTGACGCCCGCCCACCACGAGGTATACACCGCGGCGTACACCTACTGCGCCATCATCTTCGCGGGCATCGGCGCGCAGCTGTTCTATAACTTTATCTGCTCGTTCCTGCGGGCCATGGGCGATTCCGTGACACCGCTGCTGTTCCTGCTGTTCTCCACGGTGCTGAACGTGGGGCTGGATCTGGCGTTCATTCTGGTGTTCCGCCGGGGCGTGGCCGGTGCGGCCGGCGCCACGGTGCTGGCGCAGCTGGTCAGCACCATCGGCTGCTTTATCTACGCCTTTATCCGCTACCCGGTGCTGCGTCTGCACCGGGAGGACTGGCGCATCACCCTCATGGACGTGAAGCGCCATCTGGCGCGGGGCATCCCGCTGGGACTGCAATTCTCCGTGCTGGCCATTGGCATCATCGTCATGCAGGGCGGCGTGGTGAAGTTTGACATGCGGGACGGCGTGATGGTGTCCAACGCGGCGCAGAACGGCTTCGGTGCGGCCAACCGGCTGTTCAATCTGGTGGCCACGCCCATGAACGCGCTGGGCGGCGCCATGACCAGCTTCACGGCGCAGAATCTGGGCGCAGGTCAGTACGACCGCATTCGCCGGGGTACGCTGCAGGCGCTGGGCATGGTGTCCATTCTGGCGATTCTGGCGGCGGGCACGGGTCTGCTGCTGACAAGGGGCGACTTCTGCTACCATGTGTTCCTCAGCGCCGACAAAGTGACGCCGGACGCGGTGCGCTACGGCAACTCGCTGCTGTATGTGGACTTCTCCATGTACCTGTTTCTGGGCTTCGTCTTTGTGGTGCGCAACTGCGTGCAGGGCATCGGGCGCAGCGGCTTCGTGCTGGGCGCAGGCGCGGCAGAGCTGGTGGCGCGTATCACCGTGTGTCTGGTGCTGCCGGGGCTGTTTGCCGGCGGCGCCGTCAGCGCCGATGCACCGGCCATGGCCTTCTACGCCCTCTGCGCCGCCGACCCCATGGCGTGGATCGCGGCGGATACGGTGCTGTGCATCCCCTTCTTCCGCAACATACTCAAGAAGAACTATGGCTACCTGCGCAGTGGCCGCGCATAAGAGCATAAGAACCTAAAAGGGAGCACCGCTGCGGCGGTGCTCTTTTTTGATGGCCGCGGATCGGGACGCCGCGGGACGCCATTTCCTGCGCAGGCAGTCTTCGGACGTTTCCCTTTAAGAAACTTTCACGCTTTAAATCTATCGTTTTGTGCTGTAAATAACGTTAAAAACCAGGCAATTTACGATAATTTCCTCTTATGAAAACAATCTTTTTTCTTATGTTGACTTTTGGTGGATTTTGTGTCATTCTTTTGTTTAACTTATAATTTCCAAGCGCCGCGCGGACACGCTTCCGCGCGGCGCAGACGGAAGGAGTGACCCCCTTGAGCAGACTCGACATCAAGAACCCAAGCCGCGCCCAGACGGTGGTGGATAATCTCTACCGGGACGTGGAGCGCCGCATCGCCGCCAGTCCTCCGGGCCTCTGTCCGGTGGATATGTCCCTGTCGTTTTTGCAGCTGTGCCACGCCCAGTCCTGCGGCAAGTGCGTGCCCTGCCGTATCGGTCTGGGGCAGCTGAGCAAGCTCATCGCCACCGTGCTGGACGGCACCGCCGACATGGGCACCCTGGCCATTATCGAGAAAACGGCGAGGACCGTGGTGAACACCGCCGACTGCGCCATCGGGCGCGACGCCGCCCGACTGGTGCTGGACGGGCTGGAGGGCTTCCGGGATGACTACGAGGAACACATCCTGCACCACCGCTGTCTGGCGGGCTTGCAGCTGCCGGTGCCCTGCGTGGCCCTGTGTCCCGCCGGTGTGGACGTACCCGGCTATATGGCCCTGATAGGCGAGGGACGCTGCGCCGATGCGGTGCGGCTGATCCGCAAGGATAACCCCTTCCCCGTGGCCTGTGCTTACATCTGCGAGCACCCCTGCGAGGCGCGGTGCCGCCGGAACATGATCGACGACGCCATCAACATCCGCGGGCTGAAGCGCTACGCCGTGGACACTGCCGGAGACGTGCCCCAGCCCCCCTGCGCGCCGCCCACCGGCAAGAAGGTGGCCATTATCGGCGGCGGGCCCAGCGGCCTGAGCTGCGCCTATTACCTGGCCCTGATGGGTCACAAGGTGACAGTATTCGAGGAACGGGAGAAGCTGGGCGGTATGCTGCGCTACGGCATCCCCAACTACCGCTTCCCCCGGCACCTGCTGGATGCGGAGATCGCCTCCATCCTCTCTTTGGGCATTGAGGCACACACCGGCGTGACCGTGGGCACCCAGCTGTGGATAGAGGACCTGCTGAAGGAGTATGACTGCCTGTACATCGCCATCGGCGCGCATCAGGACAAGAAGGTGGGCATCCCCGGCGAGGACAGCCGCAATGTCATGTCCGCAGTGGAGATGCTGCGCTCCATCGGTGACGACGTGATGCCGGACTTCTCCGGCAAGCGGGTGGTGGTCATCGGCGGCGGCAATGTGGCCATGGACGTGACCCGCAGCTCCATCCGCCTGGGGGCGGAGAAGGTGACATGCGTGTACCGCCGCCGCATTGAGGACATGACAGCTCTGCCGGATGAGATAACGGGTGCTATGGCCGAGGGCGCGGAGATCGCCGCCCTGATGGCCCCCTCCCACATCGAGGCCGACGAGAACGGCAATGCCGCCGCGCTGTGGGTACAGCCACAGATCATCGGCGAGGCGGACAAGTCCGGCCGACCCCGGCCCAACAAGGCCGACCTTCCGGAGGTACGCATCCCGGCGGACATCATCGTGGTGGCCATCGGCCAGGGCATCGAGATCCAGGGCTTCGAGCAGGCGGGCGTACCCATCAAGCGCGGCACGTTCGTAGCGGGACTGTCCGGTCAGGTGGGCGACATGGATAACGTATTCGCCGGCGGCGACTGCGTCACCGGACCCGCCAGCGCCATCCGCGCCATTGCCGCCGGCAAGGTGGCGGCGGCCAACATCGACGAGCACCTGGGCTTCCGGCATGAGATCAAGGTGGAGCTGGACATCCCGGCACCGCGGCTGAACAACCGCGCACCCCACGGACGCATCAACACCACGGAACGCGAGGCCTGCGAGCGCCGGTGCGACTTTGAGGATATCGAGTGCGGGCTCACCGAGGAGGGCGCGCGAACCGAGGCGTCCCGCTGCCTGCGGTGCGACCACTACGGCTACGGCATTTTCCGGGGAGGGAGGAACGAAAAATGGTAACTCTGACCATCGACGGGCGGACCGTATCGGTGCCGGAAGGCACCACCATTCTGGAGGCGGCCCAGACCCTGCGGATCAGCATCCCCACCCTGTGCTATCTGAAGGACATCAACGAGATCGGCGCGTGCCGCATCTGCATGGTGGAGGTGGAGGGCTATGCACGGCTGGTGCCCTCCTGCGACAGCGCTGTCAGCGAGGGCATGGTGGTGTACACCAGCTCACCCCGTGTCCGCGAGGCCCGGCGAGTCAATCTGCGGCTGCTGCTGAGCCAGCATGAGACGAAGTGCACCAAGTGCACCCGCAGCGGCAACTGCAAGCTCCAGCAGCTGACCAACGACTATAACCTACTGGGCGACCACTATATCGACGACCTGAAGAACATCCCCACGGACTACTCCAATCCGGTGGTGCGTATCGAAAACCGCTGCGTGAAGTGTATGCGGTGCATCCAGGTATGCGAAAAGATCCAGGGCATGGGCATCTGGGACCTGATGGGCACCGGTACTCGCACCACCGTGGGCGTGGCCCACACCAGGACCCTGGGCGAGAGCGACTGCACCTTCTGTGGCCAGTGCATCACCCACTGTCCCGTGGGCGGTCTGCAGGAGCACGACGACACCGGCAAGGTGTTCGACGCGCTGGCGAACAAGGACCGGATCACCGTGGTGCAGGTCGCACCGGCGGTGCGGGCGGCCTGGGCAGAGTTTTATCATCTGGACCCCAAGTTTGCCACGGCGGAGCGCATGGTGACGGCGCTGAAGACCATGGGCTTCGACTATGTATTCGACACAGACTTCGCCGCCGACCTGACCATCATGGAGGAGGGCAGTGAGTTCATCGAGCGCTTTACCCACCGGAACAAATATCACTGGCCCATGTTCACCAGCTGCTGTCCCGGCTGGGTGCGGTTCCTGAAGGGACAATTCCCGTCATATACGGAAAACCTGTCCACCGCCAAGAGCCCCCAGCAGATGTTCGGTGCCGTCGCCAAGAGCTACTTTGCCCAGAAGATCGGCGTGGACCCCAAGAAGCTGTTTGTGGTGTCCATCATGCCCTGCACCGCCAAGAAGGCAGAGTGTGCGCTGCCCACCATGAAGGACGACGAGCAGGGCGACCAGGACGTGGATGTGGTGCTGACCACCCGCGAGATCGTGCGGATGCTGCGGGGCGAACAGATCAATCCCGCGGTGCTGCCGGAAACACCCTTTGACAGTCCGCTGGGCACCGGCACCGGCGCGGCGGTGGTCTTCGGCGCCACCGGCGGCGTGATGGACGCGGCTCTGCGGAGCGCGTACTATCTCATTACCGGCAAGGAACCGAAGCCGGACGCCTTCTCCGCCGTACGCGGTATGGACAGCTGGAAGGAGGCCGTATTCACCATCCCCGGCGCGGGCAACGTCCGCGTGGCAGTGGTCAGCGGACTGGGCAACACCCGTAAGCTGATGCACGCCATCGACGAGGGCGATGTGGATTACGACTTCGTTGAGGTGATGGCTTGTCCCGGCGGGTGCGCCGGCGGCGGCGGGCAGCCCATACATGACGGGCAGGAGCTGGCGGCATATCGCGGCGATATCCTGTGGAGCATCGACAAGAGTGCCAAGGTGCGGTTCTCCCACCGGAACAAGGACGTGCAGGCGCTGTACCGGGAATTCCTGAAAGCTCCGCTGGGCGAAAAGTCCCACCATCTGCTGCACACCGACCACAACGGCTGGAAGATGCCCAACGAAAAGTAAAAGGAAGGCCCTCGCGGGCCTTCCTTTTTATGAAGCGCTTGCAAAAGAGGACCGCCGACGGCGGTCCTCTTTTTTCTGTATTTTACTCGCCCATGGGCGCGCCGCAGTGGGGGCAGAACTTGCTGTCGCTGGCGGCGCCGCAGACGGGGCAGACCTTGAAGGTCACCTCAGACTCGTCCACCGCCGGCTCGTCCTTCCGGGGCTTGCTGGCCTCCAGCTGGGCGATACGCTCCTTGCTGGCGTTGACGGCAGCCACCACGTCCTTGACGGCGTCGGGGACGTCGCTCTGGTGCTCCGCCACGAACCACTCGCCGATGGCGCGGTAGTTCTTCTCCAGCTCGCGCTGCTCGTTCATAATAGCCATATTGGTCTTGGCGGTGTCACTGAGGGTCTGAGCCTTGTCCGCGGCCACTTCGGCCAGGTCCTTGGCCTTGTCCACGGCGATGCCGGCGTACTCCTGCGCCTTCTTGCTGATGTCATTGAGAATACCCATAGATAATAGCTCCTTTCCATATCTCCCGGCTCTCCCGCCGCGTACACACGCGGGACAGTGCACGGCATATATTCCTGTTAACGCCAGTATAGCGCGTTTTTTCAGCGGTTGCAAGCGCTATATGGCGAAATTTACACACTGTTTACTTAATGCTCTATCCAGTCAGCGGCCCGGGAAACAGCCCGTTTCCACAGACGGTAATAGGCGTCGCAGTCCGCCTGTGGGCGCTCCGGCAGGAACATCCTCTGGCTGCGGCGCAGGGCGGCGATCTCATCCATATCCCGCCAGAAGCCGCAGCTCAGCCCCGCCAGCGCCGCCGCGCCGAAGGCGGTGGTCTCCACCATCTCCGGCCGATCCACAGGGATACGCAACAGGTCTGCCTGCATTTGCAGCAGCACATCAGAAACGCTGGCCCCGCCGTCCGCCCGCAGAAGGGCAATATCGCAGCCGGCATCCTGACGCATGGCCAGCATCAGGTCTGTGACCTGGGCAGCGATACAGCTGAGCACCGCCCGGGCGATGTGCGCCCGTCCTGTGCCCCGGGTGACGCCCAGAATAGCGCCCCGGGCGTACATATCCCAGTAAGGCGCACCCAGGCCCGTGAAGGCCGGTACCACCACCACGCCGCCGCTGTCCGGCACTGTGGCGGCCAGCATGTCGATCTCCGGCGCCGAGGAAATGATACCCAGCTCATCCCGCAGCCACTGGATGGTGCTGCCGGCGTTGAACACACTGCCCTCCAGGGCATAGGTGGTCTTTCCGTCCACCTGCCAGGCCACGGAGGTCAACAGTCCGGCGCGGGAGCGCACAGGCTTTTCACCCACGTTCATCAGGGTGAAGCAGCCGGTGCCGTAGGTATTCTTGGCTTCGCCGGGAGCGAAGCATGTCTGGCCGAACAGGGCGGACTGCTGATCGCCCGCCGCGCCGCAGACCGGGACGCCCGCCAGGGACTCCAGCCCCGGGATACTGGGCTGCACCGTGCCGTAGACGGCGCTGTTGGGCACGGGCTGCGGCAGCATGGCCGTAGGGACCCCCAGAATGCCGCACAGCTCCTCATCCCAGGCCAGGCGGTGGATATCAAAAAGCATGGTGCGGCTGGCGTTGGCGTAGTCGGTGACATGCCGGCCGGTGAGCTTCCAGATCAACCAGCTCTCCACGGTACCGAACAGCACCTCGCCCCGTTCGGCCCGGCGGCGGACGCCGGGCACATTGTCCAGTATCCAGCGGATCTTGCTGCCGGAGAAGTAGGCGTCGATCAGCAGCCCCGTGGCCGAGCGGATGCGCTCCTCCAGCCCCCGGCGCTTCAGCTCCTCACACAGCTCCGCCGTCCGGCGGCACTGCCAGACGATGGCGTTGTACACCGGTTCACCGGTGGCCTTATCCCAGAGGATCGTCGTCTCCCGTTGGTTGGTGACGCCGATGCCTGCCACGCTGCCCTCCGGCAGCCGGGCGATGACCTCCGCCGCGGCGCGGCGCTGGGTGTCCCATATCTCCAGGGGGTCGTGCTCCACCCACCCCGCCTGGGGATAGTGCTGGGGCAGGGACTGCTGGCTTAGGGCGGCGATATTCCCCGACCGGTCAAAGGCGATGGCGCGGGAGCTGGTGGTGCCCTGATCCAGCGCCAATATGTACTGCGACATGGCGAACCCTCTTTTCATTTCCGGATTTTTGTGGTACACTGTATGATGATAAGAATTATACCATGAAAGGAGCGGATACACCATGACAAATTTGAGTGAATTCACGTTTCTGTCCAGCGACGGCAAGACCCAGCTCCACGGGATGCTGTGGGAGCCGGAGGGCGTGGCCGTCCGCGCTGTACTGCAGATCTGTCACGGCGTGGCCGAGCATATCGCCCGGTACGACGGCTTTGCCCGCGCCCTGAATGAACAGGGCATCGTTGTGGCCGGACACGACCACTTAGGCCACGGCAAGTCGCTGCCGGAGGGCGGAACGCCGGTGTATTTCGGTCAGGGCAGCACATGGAATACGGTGGTGGACGATATCTATATCCTGCACCAGCGGCTGAAGCAGCGCTATCCTGATGTGCCGCTGTGCATCATGGGCCACAGCATGGGCTCCTTCCTGACCAGGACATACCTGATCCGCTATCCCGGCACGGTGAAGGCGGCGGTCATCATGGGCACCGGCTGGCAGCCCCAGGCAGCCATCACCGGCGGGCTGGCGCTGGCCAATGCCATCGCCGCCGTCAGCGGCGAGAACGCCACCAGCGAGCTGGTGACGGAGCTGGCCTTCGGCAGCTACAACAAGCTGTTCGCCCCCAACCGCACGAAGGTGGACTGGCTCTCCGCCGACGAGAGCAACGTGGACGACTACATCGCCGACCCCCTCTGCGGCGCGGACGCCACGGTGGGCCTGTTCCGCCAGATGCTGCACGGCATACGCTTCAACCAGCGGCAGAGCCATCTGCGGCAGATGGACAGGGAAATGCCGGTGCTGTTCGTAGCCGGCGACAAGGACCCGGTGGGCAGTTGCGGCAAGGGCGTGCGCCAGACCTATGACGCCTTCCGGGCTGCCGGTATGCGGGACTGCACACTGAAGCTGTATCCGGGCCTGCGGCATGAGATACTCAACGAAAAGGCATACACTGCGGATATTACGAAGAACATTGAAGCGTGGCTGCTGTCCAGATTGGAAAAGTAAGCCCGTTCGCAGAGAGATAAAGGAGAAACGACTATGACCGAGTGGGAAGCCCTGCGGCAGGAATGTCTGCGCTGTCACGCCTGTACACTGGCGGAAACGCGCACCAACGTGGTCTTCGGCGTGGGCCGGGAGGATGCGGAGATCATGATCATCGGCGAAGCCCCCGGCGCTAACGAGGACAAGCAGGGCGAGCCCTTCGTGGGCCGGGGCGGCAAGTTGCTGGACGATATGCTGAAGATGATCGGGCTGGACCGCAGCCGCCTGTATATCACCAACTCCGTTAAGTGCCGCCCGCCGGAGAACCGGGACCCCATGAACACGGAGAAGGACGCCTGCAAGGGCTACCTCCAGCGGCAGCGGGCATTGATGCAGCCTAAGATCATCGTGTGTCTGGGCCGCGTCAGCGCCATGGAGATCATCCGCCCGGACTTTAAGATCAGTCAGGAGCACGGTCAGTTTTTCGAGAAGGATGGCTGCCTGATGATGGCGCTGTATCACCCCGCCGCCCTGCTGCGGGACCCCCGGAAAAAGCCGGAGACCTTCGAGGATCTGAAACGCCTGCAGGCCAAGATCAAGGAGGTCTGCACCCGCACGGAGCTGGATTTTTGAGACATGAGGCAAAGGAAAAGAGCGCCCACAGGGCGCTCTTTTTTATTTGCTCTCCTCCGCCCGCTTCGTCCAGGTCAGGGGCACGCGGAGCAGCTCCTGCTCCTGTTCCGTCAGCTGGCTGCTGAGCTCACCCTGCGCGTCGGTCCAGGTCATGGTCCCATCGGAAAGGGTATAGCTCAGGCAGTCCGCCGTCTCGGCCAGTTCGGCGGCGGTATCCGCCAGGTACAGCTGTCCGCCCTCCGCCCTGCAATAGCCGGTGATCGCGGCGCTGCGGCCGGTGAGCAGGGAGAGCAGCTCCTCCTCGTCCACCCCGGCGAAAATGGCCGCCACCATATCGTCCATGGTGATGCCGGCCTTCTCCATGGCCGCGTCGTATTCCTCACGGGAGAGGCCCTGCTCCTCCGCAGCGGCATAGACGCTCTCCACCGCCGCCGGGTGCAGCGCCGCGGCATAGGCATCCAACGCCGTGCGGGCGGCGTCGCTGTCGTAGCGGAGGGTATAGGCGCCGTCCTCGGTCACGGTGAGGACCAGCTGCAGCGGCATCTTCGCCGCGCCGTCCGCCGCGGACAGACCCAGCGCCTGCTCCGCCGCCGCGTTCATGCGGTCAGTCACATCGATCGTACACGTCCAGGTGCCCGCCAGCTTCTTTGTCTCGACCCCGCTGCCGCAGGCCGCCAGTGACAGGACCAGCAGGGCCGCCAACAGGACGGTGATAACTCGTTTCATAGTACGCCTCCTATATAGAGCAATATATACGGTATATCACCGGCGATTATACACGATGGGCCGTATATCTGTCAATTCTATTTACAGGGGACGCGGTTTTTGGTATAGTAAAGGCAAGAAACGGCGGGAAAGGGGCGCGGCGCGATGACACTGCTGCAAATGAGCTACATATTGGAGGTGGACCGCTGCGGGTCCATGAACCGGGCGGCGCGGAACCTGTTTCTGTCTCAGTCGGCCCTGTCGGCGGCCATCGCCGAGGTGGAACGGGAGCTGGGCGTGACCATCTTTCTGCGGACCAACCGGGGCGTGACGCTGACGGAGGAGGGCCGAGAGCTGACGGCGCAGATCGCACCGCTGGTGGAGCGCAGCCGGAAGCTGGAGCGCTATTACAGTGAGCGCCGGGCTGCCGACCGGGTATCCCTGTCGGTAGCATCACAGCGCTATCCCTTCTGCGCCAAGGCATTCGTGGAGTTCCTGCACCTGCTGGACGAGCCGCATATCCAGGTGAGCTTCAAGGAGATGGAGATGGCGGCGGTCATCGACGAGGTGACGGCGCGGCGCAGCGCCTTCGGCGTCATCTTCGTGTCGGACATGACAGAGCATTTCATCGGCCGTATCCTGCGGGAGAAGAACCTGACGTTCCAGCCTTTGGTGGACATCCGCCCCCGGGTGTTTCTGCGGAAGGGCCACCCCCTGTCCGGCGAACGCGCCGTGCGGCTGGAGCAGCTGTATGCCTACCCCTACGCGGTATTTACCCAGTCGGACAGCAACTACCACTTCGCCGAGGAGGCGGTGGTAGGCACCGGCGCGGAGTTTGACCGGGTAGTGTCCGTCAGCGACCGCGCCACGGCCTACAATGTCATGGCCCACACGGACTGCGTTTCCACCGGCAGCGGCGTACTGCCGGACGGCTACGGCGACGACCGGCTGATGACGCTGCCGCTGATCGGCGACGTGCCGGATATGCGCCTTGGGGTCATACGGCCCCGGGACGTACCACTGACGGACTACGGCGAGAAGTTCATCGCCATTCTGAAGGATATCGTCTCGGAATTGAACCAGGAGGCATAAAGAGAGCCGCCCCTAAGGGGCGGCTCTCTTTATTTGCCGGATTCTTTACTTCACGCAGATGGTTTCGATCTCCACCAGCGCGCCCCGGGGCAGCGCACCGACCTCCACGGCGCTGCGGGCAGGGTACTGCCCCTCAGTGAAGAACTCAGCGTAGACCGCGTTCATGGCGGCGAAGTCGCCCATGCTCTGCAGGAATACGGTGGTCTTGACCACATTGTCCATGGTCAGACCGGCGGCTTCAAGGATGGCCTTGATGTTGGTGAGTACCTGACGGGTCTGCTCGGTAATGCCGCCGGGAACGAACTCGCCGGTAGCCGGGTCAAAGGGCACCTGGCCGGACGTGACCAGGAAGCTGCCGCAGTCGATGGCCTGGGAATAGGGACCGATGGCGGCGGGGGCATTGGTGGTGGCAATGATCTTCTTCATGGTGATGACCTCCTGTAAGCTGCATGTACCCGGCGGACACCGGGCGCACTCTCTGTCTCTCTTATACCACATTCCGGCGGAAATGGCAACCGTTTCCCGCAAATCGCGCCCATCGTTATCTGTTTCATTTATCATGTTCCCCGACAAAAATCCGCCGCCATTTTGCCGTATTTTTCGGCACGATGTCTAATTTCCGCTAAAACTTTTTGCGTTTTCCCCGCAATACAGCATTCTGCACAAAAATATATTCCGAAATTATCTGTTTTAGCTACAATTCCAATTGATAGCGAGCTGGCGCATTTTGCCGCTACCACCGTCGGGTTCAGATATGTTACCCTTATGGCAAAGGGCCGTATGGTCCTGTACACTTTATTGTTACATTATAGTGCAAGGAGGACGACCCATGCTGAACAAGGATTGCGGCTTCGGTACAAAAGCCATTCACGCCGGAAACGTGAAGGACACCCAGTACGGCGCACTGACCACCCCTATTTTCCAGACCTCCACCTTCGTATTTGACAGCTGTGAGCAGGGCGGGCGCCGCTTCGCCGGTGAAGAAGCGGGCTATATCTACACCCGCCTGTCCAACCCCACCACCTCGGTGCTGGAGGCCAAGGTCGCTGCCCTGGAAAGCGGTGAGGCCTGCGTGGCCGCCGCCTCCGGCATGGGTGCCATCTCCTCCGCGCTGTGGACCGTAGCCGGCGCCGGCAAGCATATCGTGGCCGACGGCACCCTGTACGGCTGCACCTTCGCCCTTCTGAACCACGGCATGACCCGCTACGGCGTGGAGGTCAGCTTTGTGGACACCTCCGACCTGGATGCCGTGCGCAAGGCGCTGAAGCCCAACACCTGCGCGGTGTATCTGGAGACGCCCGCCAACCCCAACCTGAAGATCGCGGACATCTCTGCCGTGGCGGCACTGGCCCACGGCTACAACAAGGACATCAAGGTCATCTGCGACAACACCTTCGCTTCCCCGTACCTCCAGCGGCCGCTGGAGCTGGGCGCAGACGTGGTGGTGCACTCCGCCACCAAGTACCTGAACGGCCACGGCGACGTGATCGCGGGCTTTGTGGTGGGCTCCGCCGAATTCTGCAATGAGGTACGTATGTTCGGCCTGAAGGATATGACCGGCGCAGTGATGGATCCCTTCTGCGCCTTCCTGATCCTCCGCGGCCTGAAAACCCTGGAGATCCGTATGCAGAAGCACTGCGCCAACGCCAAGGCCGTGGCGGAATTCCTGTATGATCACCCCGCCGTGGAGAAGGTCTACTATCCCGGCCTGATCGACCATCCCGGCCATGACATCGCCCGCCGCCAGATGCGCGACTTCGGCGGTATGCTGTCCTTCGAGGTCAAGGGCGGCCGTGCCGCCGGCGTGAAGCTGGTGAACGCCCTGCACCTGGTGACGGTGGCTGTGTCTCTGGGCGACGCCGAGACGCTGATCGAGCACCCCGCCTCCATGACGCACTCCACCTACACCGAGGAGGAACTGGCCGCCTCCGGCATCGCCGCCGGCCTGATTCGCCTATCCGTGGGTCTGGAGAACGCCGAGGACCTCATCGCCGACCTGAAGCAGGCACTTGACACCCTGTAAACCTTCTCTCCGCGCGAAGAAGCAATAGGACAAAAAAGGAACGCCCTTGGGCCATTGCCCAAGGGCGTTCCTTTTTGTTTACTTCTCCGCAGGAACAGCGGCCGTCTCGGCGGGCGCTATCGCCGCAGGCGCAGCTTCAGCAGGAACCGCCTCGCTGTCGATGACCACCTTGCCATCCCGCAGACGGACATGGGCGGTATCGCCGGACTTCAGCTTACCCTCCAGCATCAACTCCGCTACGGCATCCTCCACCTGGTTCTGGATGGCCCGGCGCAGAGGACGGGCACCGTACTGGGGATCAAAGCCGTCACGGGCCAACTCGGCCACGGCGTCATCGTCGGAGATCAGGGTGATCCCCTGCTGGGCCATACGCTTGCCGGTAACGGTGAGCATACGGCGGGCGATCTCCACGATGTTCTCCTGGGTCAGCTGACGGAACACGATGATCTCGTCGATACGGTTCAGGAACTCGGGGCGGAAGGTATGCTTCAGGTCGGTCATGACCGCCTCGCGGATACGGGCGAAGCGAGCCTCCTCAGTTTCCTTCCCGCCCTTTTCGTCGCCGTCAAAGCCCAGCTTGGCGGCGGCATCGGTGATGTTCCGGGCGCCCACGTTGGATGTCATGACGATGACGGTGTTCTTGAAGTCCACCCGGCGGCCCTGGGAATCGGTGACAACGCCGTCCTCCAGGATCTGCAGCAGGATGTTCCACACATCCTCATGGGCCTTCTCGATCTCGTCGAACAGCACCACGGAATAGGGCTTACGGCGCACCTTCTCGGTCAGCTGGCCGCCCTCCTCGTGGCCCACATAGCCGGGAGGCGAGCCGATCAGGCGAGACACCGTGTGCTTCTCCATGTACTCGGACATATCGATACGCACCATGGCGTTCTCGTCGCCGAACATGGACTCCGCCAGAGTCTTGCACAGCTCGGTCTTGCCCACGCCGGTGGGGCCCAGGAACAGGAAGGAGCCGATGGGCCGCTTGGGGTCCTTCAGACCCACACGGCTGCGGCGGATAGCCTTGGCCACGGCGGTCACGGCATCGTCCTGACCCACCACACGCTGGTGGAGCTTCTCCTCCAGCTTCAGCAGGCGCATGGACTCATCCTCGGTCAGGCGGGTGACGGGAATACCGGTCCAGCCGGCCACCACCTTGGCGATATCGTCCGCGGTGACGGTGCCCCGATTCTGGGACAGGCTCTTGCGCCACTTGTCGCGCTCGATGTCCACCTGCTCCTGGTAGTCCTTCTCGATATCGCGCAGCTGCGCGGCCTTCTCGAAGTCCTGGGCGGCGATGGCATCGTTCTTCTCCCGGTGCAGGGCGGTGATCTTCTCCTCCAGGGCCTTCAGGTCCGGAGAGGAACTCTCGGCGGTCATGCGGACCTGCGAAGCGGCCTCGTCCATCAGGTCGATGGCCTTGTCCGGCAGGAACCGATCGCCGATATACCGCTTGGACAGCTGCACTGCGGCATCCAGCGCCTCATCGGTGATGGTCAGCTTGTGGTGCGCCTCATAGCGGTCGCGCAGGCCCTTCAGGATCTCCAGCGTGGCCTCGGGGGTGGGCTCGCCCACGGTGACGGGCTGGAAGCGGCGCTCCAGCGCGGCATCCTTCTCGATGTACTTGCGGTACTCGTTCAGGGTGGTGGCGCCGATAACGCGGATCTCGCCGCGGCTCAGGGCGGGCTTCAGAATGTTGGCGGCGTCCACGGCGCCCTCAGCAGAGCCTGCGCCCACGATGGTGTGCAGCTCGTCGATGAACAGGATGACGTTGCCGTCTTTCTTCACCTCATTCAGGGTGTTCTTGATGCGCTCCTCGAACTCGCCGCGGTACTTGGTTCCGGCCACCATGCCGCTGAGGTCCAGTGACAGGATGCGCTTGTCCAGCAGCTCCTCGGGCACATCGCCGGCGGCAATGCGCTCGGCCAGTCCCTCGGCGATGGCAGTCTTGCCTACGCCGGGCTCGCCGATGAGCACAGGGTTGTTCTTACTGCGGCGGGACAAAATCTGGATGACCCGCTGTATCTCGGTATCCCGGCCGATAACGGGGTCCAGCTTGCCGCTGCGGGCGGCCTCGGTCAGATCGCGGGTGTACTCAGCCAGCGTCTTGTTCTTCTTGTCCGCCTCGCGGTTAGGGGCGGAGGCGCCGCCAGCGGCAGCCCGGGGCATATCGTTGAGCTTCTTCAGCACAGCGCTGTACATCTTATTGGGGTCCACGCCCACGGTACGCAGGATACGCAGGCCCATGTTGCCGCCCTCGCGGAGCAAGCCCATCAGCAGATGGGCGGTGCCGATGGCGCTGCTTCCCATGCGGGACGCCTCGGACACAGCCAGCTCCACCACGCTCTTGGCGCGGGGCGTCAGGCCCTGGCTGGGCGCGGCGCCGGAAACGCCCTTGCCCACGCTGCGCTGCAGCACGGAGCAGACCATTTCATCGGTGACGCCGAACTCACTGAGCACGCGGTGGGCGATGCCCTCCTCCTCACGGATCAGGCCCAGCAGCAGATGCTCGGAGCCAACATAGCCGTGGCCCAGATCCTCGGCAGCCTCCTGGCTCAAACGCAGAACTTCCTCTGCACGGGGGGTAAATTTATTCTCAGACATAAAGGAACACTTCCCTTCGATTTGTTATTTTAACATAGCGGAACGGCGTCAGGACGCCTTGCCGCCCAGAGCCTTCAGCTCGTCACGCAGGCGGGCGGCGTCCTCATAACGCTCCTCCGCCACCGCGTTGTGCAGCTGTGTCTCCAGCGCGTTGCGCTTACGCTCCAGCGCCAGAGACATAGCCTCGTCCTTCGGCAGCAGCTCCTCGGCGGCGCTGCTCTCCGGGTCGGCGCTCTGCGCCTGCTCCAGCACGTCCACCGGCTGGGGGAACTCCGTCAGCATCCGGCTGCCAAAGCCGCCGAAAAACGGCTCCAGCATACGGAAGGGCCGGTCGAACCAATCGTCATCGAACCAGCTGCTCATGCGGCGCTCTACGGATCCGGCATAGCCCATGGCCCGGGCACAGTCGGGGCAGAGGTGCGCCTCGGTCACTCTGCCGTTGATATTGGTCTTATAGTAGAACGTAGCCTCGTTCTTACCGCAGCGATCACATTTCATAATCATAACCTCCTTGCTCCGTCGTCAGACGGAATGGATCAGAATTTGCTTGAATATATCGGCGCGCAGCGCGTCGCGGTTCTCCGGCGGCGCCGCCTGCAAGGCTCGTGCGCCGGTGGCGGACAGCAGCGCCTGTCCCAGCTCGTGGCTGACAGCCTCGGACTGGACCAGGTTCTGGGCGATCGCCCGTGCGCTGGCCGCGTCCAGCCTGTCGCCGATGCTGTTGATAACGTGCATCAGCAGCGTCTGGCGGTCCACCTGCACCCGCGTGATGCGAATGTAGCCGCCGCCGCCCCGCCGGGACTCCACGATGTAGCCATGCTCCGGCGAGAACCGGGTGGACATCACGTAGTTGATCTGGCTGGGCACGCAGTTGAACCGCTGCGCCAGGTCGGCTCGCTGTAGCTCCAGTGCACCGCCCGCCTGGTCTAACTCCTGCTGGATAAATCCAGCGATAATATCGGAAATACCCAAATCCTCGCCGCCTTTCGTTTGCATCTCTCGGTCAAGTTCGGCTCATTTGACTTTGCCTTTCTTTGACCTTGAGCATATATTACACCGTCCTTCCTACTTTGTCAATAGGGTAATTTGACTTTCTTTGACTTTAATTGTAAACATTTTGTGAACAGCCAAATGCATCTCTCTGCGGCAATTTTGCCGTTTGCAACCTGAAGTTGCTATACAAACGAAGATGCATCGGTTATAATAGCACCAACAGGCATATCAACAGAGAAAGGAACCGTCTATGAAGAATACAAATTGGAACGACCCCAACTTTCAGGGCTTCGGCCGCCAGCCCCGCCCGAAAAAGGAACGCAAAGCCGTGGGCACGCCCCTGGGCCGCACGCTGCTGAACATCGCCGTCACATTGGTGTTCGCCGCGGTGTATTTCTATATCGTTCTGCCGCCTATCAGTCTCAAGAGCGAGGATTTCTACGTCTTTGTACTGCTGGTGTGCGCCGTGTACGGTGGCTGTGCCATACTGACCTCCGGTTTTCAGGGCACCGGTGCCAAGGGCTACTTCACCTTTTTGAAAAAGCAGTGCACCGTGCCCCTTATCGCGGCCGCCGCGCTGATCGCCACGGCGCTGGTGGGCGCGGTGATCGGCTGGCAGCTGTTCCGTGCCGGGGACTACCGCGACCTGCTGACCGTTACCGACGGCGACTTTGCCGCGGAGGTGGAGGAGATCAGCTATGACCAGATCCCCATGCTGGATGCCAACTCCGCCACAAAGCTGGGCAACCGCAAATTGGGTGAGCTGGCGGACATGGTCTCCCAGTTCGAGGTGGCCGACGACTATACCCAGATCAACTACCAGGGCCGCCCTGTCCGCGTCACGCCCCTGCGCTACGGCGATATCATCAAGTGGCTGAACAACCGTGCCGACGGCCTGCCCGCCTATCTGCTTATCGACATGGTGACTCAGAACGTGGAGGTCATCCGTCTGGACGAGGGCATCCACTACACCACCGCCGAGCACTTCAGCCGCAATCTGTACCGCCATCTGCGCTTCCACTACCCCACCTATATGTTCGACGAACCGGCCTTCGAGATCGACGAGAACGGCGACCCGTGGTGGGTCTGCCCCCGTGTCAGCCACACCATCGGCCTGTTCGGCGGCCGTGATATCATCGGTGCCGTGCTGGTGAACGCCGTCACCGGCGAGAGCGCCTACTACAAGACCGGCGACGTGCCCAACTGGGTGGATCACGTCTACACCGCCGAGCTGATCATGCAGCAGTACGACTACCACGGCGCGTATGTCAACGGCTTTATCAACTCCCTGTTCGGCCAGCGGGACGTGACCGTCACCACCGAGGGCTATAACTACATCGCCATCGGTGACGATGTGTATATGTACACCGGTGTCACCTCCGTGGTGTCCGACGAGTCCAACATTGGCTTCATTCTCTCCAACCAGCGCACGAAGGAAACGCGGTTCTATCTGGTGGCCGGCGCCAAGGAGTACTCCGCTATGGATAGCGCCCAGGGTCAGGTCCAGCAGATGAAGTACACGGCCACCTTCCCCCTGCTGCTGAATATCTCCGACCAGCCCACCTACTTCATGGCGCTGAAGGACGCCGCCGAGCTGGTGAAGATGTACGCCATGGTCAACGTCAGCCAGTACCAGATCGTGGCCACCGGCGACACGGTGGCCCAGTGTGAGGCCAACTACCGCCGCATCCTGGCGGAGAAGGGTCTGGTATCCGCCGATGACGCCGATCTGCCCCTGACGGGCCAGAACGAAGTCACCGGTGTGCTGGAGGATATCCGCTCCGCCGTGGTGGACGGCAATACCCTCTACTACCTGCACCTGACCGGTGACGAGCACTACTACGTCATCTCCGCCGCCGACCAGCCAGAGGTGGTCATCTACAACACCGGCGACCGTGTCACCATCCGCTTCGCCGACGGCGAGGGCACCATCCTCACCGCCGACAGCGTCACCCGCACCGCCGCGCAGACCGCTCCCGCACTCGGTACAGATACAGAAAGAGAACCAGCCGCATAACGTCAAAACAAAAAAAGAAAGCCCATATGGGCTTTCTTTTTTTGCTCTTTTTTCATCACTTGATCTCCACGACCTCGTAACCGGCGTCGGTGACAGCCTTCTTCAGCGCCTCGTCACTGGCGTTGCCGGTGACGACGGCGGTCCCGGACGCCAGATCCACGTCCGCCTGTACGCCCAAGGCGGTCAGCGCCTTCTCCACGTGGGAGACGCAGTGGGCACACATCATGCCCTTGATAGTGATGGTCTTTTTCATAGCGGTATCCTCCTTACTGCTTTCGTTATTATTTATATTTTGCACCGGCTGCGGCTCTTTTGCAGTCGGCGTTCCCTCCCGTCTGCGGCCCATCCAGCCCCGCAGACGCAGGGCGTTGCTGACCACGCACACGCTGCTCAGGCTCATGGCCGCGGCGGCGATCATGGGGTTCAGGGTGATCCCAAAGGCCGGATACAGCACACCCGCCGCCACCGGGATGCCCACAGAATTATAGAAAAACGCCCAAAACAGGTTCTGACGGATGTTCCGCAGGGTAGCCCGGGACAGGGCCGCCGCGTCGGCGATATCCATAAGGCTGCTCTTCATCAGCACGATGTCCGCCGACTCGATGGCCACATCCGTGCCCGCGCCGATGGCCAGGCCCACATCCGCCGTCACCAGCGCCGGGGCGTCGTTGATGCCGTCGCCCACCATGGCTACCTTCTTGCCCTCGGCCTGCAATTCCTGCACCACCCGGGCCTTATCCTGTGGCAGCACCTGGGCGATGACCCGGCTGACGCCCACCTGCCGGGCAATGGCGTCCGCCGTGCGCTGGTTGTCGCCGGTGAGCAGCACCACGTCGCAGCCCATCTCCCGCAGGGCGGCGATGGCGGCGGCGCTGTCCGCCTTGACCACGTCCGCCACAGCGATGACCCCCAGCAGCGATGTACCTGCGGCGATGAACAGCGGCGTTTTACCGTCCTCCGCCAGTCTGGCCGCGCCGGACTTCATCTCCTCGCTGACGGCCACGCCGGACGTCTCCATAAATGCCTCATTGCCCGCCAGCAGCACGATACCCTCCGCCCGGGCGGTGACGCCTCCGCCGGCCACGGCGGCAAACCCGGACACCGGCCGCAGGACCAAACCGCGCTTTTCCGCCTCGGCCACAATGGCCCCGGCCAGCGGGTGCTCGGAAGGCTTTTCCAGCGACGCGGCGGCGGACAGCAGCGTATCCTCGGTCATGCCGCCGGCGCACAGCAGATCCGTCACCCGGGGCTTACCCTCGGTGACGGTACCGGTCTTGTCCAGCACCACCGTATCCACCCGGCCCATCAGTTCCAGGCTGGCAGCGGACTTTACCAGAATACCCTGCTCCGCCGCCTTGCCCGTGGCCACAGTGATCGCCACCGGCGTGGCCAGGCCCAGAGCGCAGGGGCAGGAGATCACCAACACGGCGATGGCGATGGACAGGCAGAAGCGCACACCCATGCCGCCCACCGCAGCCCACAGGATAGCCGCCAGCAGCGCGATGGAAATGACCACCGGCACGAACACGGCACTGATCTTATCCGCCAGACGGCTGATAGGTGCCTTGCCGCTGGCGGCCTGCTCCATCAGCTGAATGATCTGGGACAGAGTGGTATCCGCACCTACCCGGTCCGCCGTCAGCTCCAGATAGCCGCCGGTGAGGATGGTGGCGGACACCGCCTTGCCGCCCACAGTCTTCTCCACCGGCATACTCTCGCCGGTAAGGGCGGACTCGTCCACGGTGCCGCTGCCCGCCGTCACGGTACCGTCCACGGGGATACGCCCCCCCTGCCGGACGATGACCGTCTCGCCGGCCTTGATGTCCTCGGTGGGGACGGTGACCTCCTTGCCGTCCCTACGCACCACGGCGGACTCCGGCGCCAGCGCCAGCAGGGCGGTGATGGCCCCGGTCGTCTTGCCCTTGGAGCGCTCCTCCATGTACTTGCCCACCGTCACCAGCGCCAATATCATGCCCGCCGACTCGAAGTACAGGTCCGGCATACCCGTGACCTTTCCCGCCGCCAGCAGGCCCATCTCGATCAGGCTGTACACCAGCCCCGCCGCCGCGCCCAGCGCCACCAGCGAGTCCATATTGGGCGCACCCTTGAACAGCCGGGAAAATCCCACGGTGAAATAACTGCGGTTCAAAATCAGTATGGGCACCGTCAGCGTCAGCAGCACAAAGGCCGACAGCAAGGGCTGTGTGTGCATGAACATGGGCACCGGCAGCCCCATCATGTGCCCCATGCTCAGGTAAAACAGCGGCACCAGACACACCACCGACCACAGCAGCCGGCGGCCCATGGCCTTTACCGCCGCGTCCTGCTCCGCGTGCAGGTCCCGCCGGGCCTCGCTCTCCGGCGCCGCGCCGTAGCCCGCCGCCGTCACGGCGGCCACAATGGCGGCGGGATCCACATTTTCGTCCCCGTCGCACACCAGGGAGCCCAGCATCAGATTTACCGACGCGCTGTGTACGCCGGGCACCGAAGCCGCGGCCCTTTCCACATGGGCGGCGCAGGCGGCGCAGGTCATGCCGGTGATGACGAATTTCTCTGTCATACTGCCATCTCCTTATTTCATCAGCTTTTGCAGCGTGGTCACCAGCTCGTCGATGACCTCGTCGTCCCCCTGTCGGATACCGTCCGCCACGCAGGTGCGGATGTGGGTAGCCAGCAGCTCTTTACTAAAGCTGTTCAGTGCCGCGCCCACGGCGGATACCTGTATCAGAATGTCGGGACAGTAGGCGTCCTTCTGCAGCATCTCCTGCAGGCCCCGCACCTGCCCCTCAATGCGGCACAGGCGGTTCAGGAGTTTTTTCTGCTCCTCTGGCGTGCGGTGCTTGGTCTTTCCCTGGCAGCAGCAACAAGTATTTTCCACAGTCGTATACCTCCTGGGGGTATTTTTGATCACGGTCGCATTATATACCCCCACCGGGTATTTGTCAACGTTTTTCTTTGGCCCGCACCAGCAGCGCCGCCAACAGGGAAAACACCACCGCCGCGGCGATACCTCCGGAGGTGGCGGTCAGTCCGCCAGTGAGCACCCCCAGCAGGCCGTCCTCCGCCACCGCTTTGGCCACGCCCTTCGCCAGGGAGTAGCCAAAGCCCGTCAGGGGCACGGTGGCCCCGGCGCCGCCCCAGTCCACGATATACTGATACACACCCACAGCCTGCAGCAGCACACCTGCCACCACATAGCCCGTCAGAATACGGGCCGGGGTCAGGCTTGTCTTGTCCAGAATGATCTGGCCCACGGCGCACAGCAGCCCGCCGCAGAGAAAGGCATTGAGATACTCCATCACGCATCCTCCTTCGTCCGGTCCAGCACCACCGCGTGGCAGATGCCCGGTATGCTCTCCCCTTGAAATGAACTGGTGGGGCTCAGCAGCGCCCCGGTGGGGGCGAACAGCACCCGCCGCCACCGGCCCCGGCGCATCTCCGGCAGCAGATAGCCGCAGAGCACCGCCGCAGAGCAGCCGCATCCGCTGCCGCCGGCGTGCATATCCTGTCTCTTCCGGTCATAGAGCAGCAGTCCGCAGTCGGTGTAATTCTCCAGCGCCACGCCTTCCCGGGCGAACAGCTCCAGCACGATGCGGCTTCCCACATCGCCCAGGTCGCCGGTGAGGATCAGGTCATAGTCCCCGGGTACGGTGTCGGTGTCCCGGAACACTGCCTGCAGGGTGTCGAAGGCCGCCGGTGCCATGGCCGCGCCCATGTTGGTCATGTCCGTCACACCCAGATCCACGATGCGTCCCCGGGTCACATGGGTGATATACGGTCCCTCCGCCTGGGCCCCCAGAATGCAGCACCCCGCCGCCGTGGCCGTCCACTGGGCAGTAGGAGAACGCTGGCTGCCGTAGGGCAGAGGCATCCGATACTGCCTCTCCGCCGTGCAGAAGTGGGAGGAGGTCTGCGCCGCCGCCATACGGACCGCGCCGGAGGCCACGGCCATAGCGGCCAGCGACAGTGTCTCCCCCATAGTAGAGCAGGCCCCATATACCCCATAGAAGGGAATATTGAAATCCCGCAGGGCAAACGTGGCCCCAATGTTCTGGTTCAGCAGATCCCCGGCGAAGGCGCAGTCCACGTCCTCCGCCGCCAACCCGCCCTTTTGCAGGGCCAGACGCAGGGCATCCGCCTGCATCTGTGCCTCGCCCTGTTCCCAGGTCTTTTTCCCACAGAAGGCGTCCGTCCCCACAGCGTCGAAGCAGCCGCCCAGCGGCCCCTCGCCCTCCAGCTTTCCCGCCACCGCCGCAAAGCTGACCACTCCCGGCGGCTGCAAAAACCGGCAGGTCTGCCGGCTCAAGCGCTTCACATCCATGATACGCACCTCGCAAACATAGCATTGACCGTAGTGTGCGCTGTTTGCGGGAAAATATGAAAGCGCCGTCCCGAGGGACGGCGCTTTCGCAGATCTTCAAAACACCAGCTGTACCAGCAGCATATAGCAGGCGGTGCCCGCCAGGATGGACAGCAGCGTGTTCCGCCGCCACAGGTGCAGCCCGGCTGTCACCGCCACGGCGATGGCCTCCGGAATGCCGTGGCTGCCGCCCAGAAGGTCGGTGCTGCGCAGGCTATACACCACCAGCAGGCCCATCATGGCCGGCGGCAGCAGCCTGCCCAGGTCCTCCACCACCTTCGGCAGCTTCTTGTCCCCAGAGAACAGCAGGAACGGCGTCCATCGGGTGATCTGGGTGGCCAGCGCCACCATCGCCACGATGATCAGGGAATGTATCGTGTCTAGGCGCATAGCTTCCTCCTTCCCAGCAGCAGGACCGCCAAGGTCAGCACCATGGCCGGGATGACCATGTTGTCCGCGCCGAAAACGGCCAGACCCGCCACAGCGCACACCAGACCGGCAGCGCCGGGGGCACGGTTCTCTTTCTTGACGACCTGCTCGATGAACAGCACCACGAACAGCGCCGTCAGGGCAAAGTCGATGCCGGTGATGTCAAAGGTGATCAGCCCGCCCAGCAGGCCACCCAGCATGGAGAACGCCACCCAGTACAGCCAGGTCAGGAAGCTCATGGCAAAGTAGAACAGCGTGGGGTCCGTGTCCTCCGGCGGCTCCACCGAGGAGGAGAGGGAAAAGTTCTCGTCGCTGAGGGTGTAGATCATAAAATACCGCAGCCTGCCCAGTCCCCGGTACTTGGGCAGCAGCGCCAGCGAGAAAAACAGGTGCCGTGCGTTGACCATCAGGCTCAGCACAAAGGCCTGCAGGGGGTCGAAGGCCGTGGTCAGCAGCGTGATCGCCACATACTGCATACTGCCGCAGAAGGCAAAGGCACTGACAAAGCCCGCCCACAGAAAGCTGTAGCCCTTGGAGGCCATCAGCACGCCGTAGGCCATGCCTACGGCCAGATAGCCGGTCATAATGGGGATGGTATGGGGAAACGCCGCCTTCACCGCCGCGGCAAAGCTCCTGTTCTGCACGGTATCACATCCTTTGAAGCGTGGGATAACGGCGCCATTATAATGTAAAACTCTTTTTCCCGCAATACTGGAAAACAGCGAATAAATGGTATATAATACAGGAACTTGTTGTGACTTTTGGTTGACAAAGGAGCGTATGTCATGGAAGAAATGCGTAGCTTTGGATATATCTGTCCGGCCTGCGGCAAGGCCGTGCTGCACAGCCGCAGTGTTTTCGCCCTGAACGCCGCCGCGGCGCGGATGGAATGCGAATGCGGCAAAGAAGCTCTGACCGCTGAGACGGACGGCCTGCGCTTCCGGCTTCAGGTGCCCTGCGGCGTGTGCGGTGGGCACCACCAGGCGGAGTGCGACGCCGGCGCGGTGCTGCACGGCCGGGGCATCGGCCTGGCCTGCCCGGCAAAGCAGGAGCTGTGCTGCTACATCGGCGAGGAGGCCCAGGTGCGAAAGGCCATGGAGGGTCTGGCCCTGCGCGTGGCCAAGGAAAAAGCGTCCCCCGATGAGGCCTTCACCGACAACGTCATCATGTACGAGGTGCTGTCCGAGCTGAAGGATATCGCCGCCCGGGGCGGTATCGCCTGCGCCTGCGGCAGCCACGAATATACCATGCAGGTGCGCCGCGGCGCGGTGGACCTGACCTGTGCCAAATGCGGGGGACGCCTGCGCCTTCCCGCCGCCACCGACAGCGACCTGGATGATCTGTGCTGCCGCATGACGCTGACCATCCCGGGGAGGTAACATGGGCGCTGTCTTCTGTTTTCTGCTGTTTCTGGCCGCAGTGGGTCTCTGCATCCTTTTGGGTCAGTCCCTGATCCTTGCGATATGGGTGGGCATAGCAGCCTTCGCCGCCCTGGGCCTGCGCCGCGGAATGACCGTGCGGGCCATGTGGGACGCCGCCTGGGCGCAGGGCCGCAAAATGTGCTGCGTGATCGTGATCTACATGCTCATCGGCGCCATCACCGCCCTGTGGCGCAGCGCCGGGACCATCGCCTTTTTCATCTATCACGGGCTGCGCATCATCACGCCGCAGCTGTTCCTGCTGGTGACGTTCCTGCTGACCAGCTTCATCTCCTACGCCCTGGGCACGTCCTTCGGCGTGGTGGGCACCCTGGGCGTGATCCTGATGGCCTTGGCCCGCTCCGGCGGCGTCAGCGTGGCCATCACGGCGGGGACCATCGTGGCCGGCGCCTACTTCGGCGACCGCTGCTCGCCAGCCTCCTCCAGCGCCACGCTGGTGGCCGCCGCCACCGATACCAAGCTCTATGACAACCTGCACATGATGCACCGCACCGGCTGGCTGCCCTATCTGGTCAGCCTCGCGGCCTACGCCGCCCTGTCCGTAACGCACCCGCTGGCCATGGTGGACAGCGGTGTGCTGGACCAGCTGTCCGGCACCTTCAGCCTCAGCTGGTGGACGGCCATCCCGGCGCTGCTGATCCTGATCCTGCCGCTGTGCAAGGTCCCCATCCGGCCCACCATGGCCGTCAGTGCGCTGACGGCGCTGCTGGTGACGGTGTTCGCCCAGGGCCGCGCTCTGCTGCCCACCCTGCGGGATGCGGTGCTGGGCTACCTCCCCGCCCCCGGCGCGCTGCACGACGTGCTCTCCGGCGGCGGCATGATGTCCATGGTCTCGGCCACCATCATGGCCGTCAGCGCCGGGCTGTACGCCGGGCTGCTGGGCGGCATGGGCGTGCTGAACGGCGCGGCGCATCTGGCCCAGCGCCTGGCCCGGAGAGCCGGGCGGTTCCCCGCCTGCGCGGCGATCTCCGTGGTGTGCAGCATGGTGTTCTGCAACCAGTCCACCTGCGCGGTGGTGTGCAACCAGCTGCTGGAGGACGACTACACCAAGCGCGGCCACGGCAGGGGCGAGATGGCCCTTGACATCGAGAACTCCGGCATCGTCCTCTCGCCGCTGATCCCCTGGAACATCTCCGTGTCCATCCCGCTGGCCATGCTGGGCGCGGACATATCCGCCATCCCCTACGAGATACTGCTGTACGCCATCCCTCTGTGCTATTGGCTGACAAAGCGCCGGGTCTACCCGCCGAAAGGAGACGACTGCTATGATACGATTGCTGAGCCGCTGGCTCATTCCTGACCGGGACAACGTGTCCTCCCCCGCCGTCCGCCGCGCCTACGGCACCCTGTGCGGCGCTGTGGGCATCGCACTGAATATTCTGCTGTTCATCGGCAAATTCTTCGCCGGACAGCTGTCCGGTTCCATCGCCGTCACGGCGGATGCCTTCAACAACCTGTCCGACGCCGGCTCCTCGGCGGTGACGCTGCTGGGCTTCCGTCTGGCGGGCAAAAAGCCGGACACCGACCACCCCTTTGGCCACGGCCGCATCGAGTACATATCCGGCCTGATCGTAGCGGGCCTGATCCTGCTGATGGGCGTAGAGCTGGCCAAGTCCTCCTTTGACAAGATCCTCCATCCGGAGGCCGTCACCTTTTCCCTGATGGCTATCGCCATCATGGCCGCCTCCGTGTGCGTGAAGGTCTATATGTGGCTGTACAACCGGGCCGTCGGCCGGAAGATCAAGTCCGCCGCCATGGAGGCCACCGCCACGGACAGCCTTTCCGACACCGTCTCCACCCTGGCGGTGCTCCTTGCCATGCTCATCGGCAAATGGACCGGTCTGGCGGTGGACGGCTATGTGGGCCTGGTGGTGGCGCTGTTCATCCTGTTCTCCGCCTACAAGGCCGCAAAAGAGACCCTGTCCCCCCTGCTGGGGCAGGCGCCCGACCCGGCGCTGGTGCAGCAGATACGGGATATCGTCCTCTCCAACGACACAGTGCTGGGCGTACACGATCTGGTGGTCCACGACTACGGCCCCGGCCGTCTGATGATCACCCTCCACGCGGAGGTCCCCGCCCACGGGGACATCATGGCCATGCACGATGTGATCGACAACATCGAAAAGGAGCTGATGGAGAAGCTCCACTGTCACGCGGTCATCCACATGGATCCCGTGGACACGGACGACGCGTCCATCGCCCGCCTGCGGGAGCAGGTGGCGGAGCTGGTGAAGCAGGTGGAACCGTCCCTGACCATCCACGACTTCCGCGTGGTCCGGGGCACCACACACGATAACCTGATCTTCGACGCGGTGCTGCCCTTCTCCAGCAGCAAGACCCCGGCCCAGGCAGCGCAGGAGATACGCGCTCTGGTCCGCGCCATGGACGGCAATTACTACGCCGTGGTCACGGTGGAGCACAGCTACACGGACTAAGGGCAACACCGCACAGTGAAAGCCGCGGTGCTGCCCGAAAAAAACCGTGCGCCTGCGGCGCACGGATGAGCGTCCTTATTCCTATTCCCACGTCTGCCATATCTCCGGGCAATAGCCCACGGTGGCCTGCTTCCCGTTGCGGACAATGGGCGCGGCGAACAGCTCCGGGTATTCCAGCAGCTTTTCCTCCGCCGCCTGAGGCGTGATGTAGGCCATGTACAGCGCCTCATACGCCCGGCAGTCCTTGTCCACCAGCGCGTCGAAGCTGCCCACGGCCGCCCGGATGGAACGGTACTCCCCCGGCGATACACCCTTGCTCACAAGGTCGATGTACTGGTACTTGATGCGGCGCTCCTTGAACCAGCGCTCCGCCTTTTTCGTGTCGAAGGACTTGCTTTTTCCGAAGATCTGAATATTCATAGCGTATGCTCCTTACAAAAGAAATGGAGGGACAGTATGGACGACACCATCCGCAGACTGAAAGAACTGACAGACGCCAGTGACAACATCGTGTTTTTCGGCGGCGCCGGCGTGTCCACCGAGTCCGGGATACCGGACTTCCGCAGTGTGGACGGCCTGTATCACCAGAAATTCAAATACCCGCCGGAGACCATGCTCAGCCACACATTTTACGAGACGCACACCGAGGAATTCTACGACTTCTACCGGGCCAAAATGCTGGCCCTGGACGCCCAGCCCAACGCCGCCCACCGCAAGCTGGCGGAATGGGAGCAGCAGGGGAAGCTGAAGGCCGTCATCACCCAGAACATCGACGGCCTGCACCAGAAGGCCGGCAGCCAGGAGGTCCTTGAGCTCCACGGCAGCGTGCTGCGGAACCACTGTACCCGCTGCGGGAAATTCTACGGTGTGGAGCGCATCGCGGAGAGCCGCGGCATTCCCCGCTGCACCTGCGGCGGCATCATTAAGCCGGACGTGGTGCTGTATGAGGAGTCCCTGGACGAGGATGTGATGGCCCGCGCCATCCACTATATCCGGCAGGCGGACGTGCTCATCATCGGCGGCACGTCGCTGGTGGTCTATCCCGCCGCCGGGCTGATACAGTACTACCGCGGCCATAAGCTGGCGGTCATCAACAAGGGCGGGGCCGGCAGCGGTCTTGGCGCCGCCGTCACCATCGACGGCCCTATCGGCCAGGTCATGGCCCAATTATAACACGCAGCGCCCCGACACGCAAGCCGGGGCGCTGCGTGCTATTGCGAACGCCGTGCCGATGTGCTATACTATATGTTCAAAAAACACCGAGTGAGGCATAGCATGACCACGAAAGATTATCAGACCCGCAGCCCCCTGCGGATATTCCTCTCCTACTTCAAACCCCACCGGCGGCTCTTCGCCCTGGACCTGTCCTGCGCGTTCCTCATCGCCTGCATCGACCTGGCGTTCCCGCTGGTGTCCCGCGCCGCCATGTATACCTGGCTGCCCCAGCGGCAGTTCCGGGTATTCTTCATCGTCATGGCGGTGGTGGTGGTCGCCTATGTGCTGCGCTCGGCGCTGTACTTCGTGGTGGCCTACTGGGGCCACACCTTCGGCATCCGGGTGGAGGCGGACATCCGCCGCGACCTGTACCACCACATTCAGGAGCTGGGCTTCGACTTCTACGACCGCAACCGCACCGGCCAGCTGATGAGCCGCCTGACCAGTGACCTGTTTGAACTGACGGAGCTGGCCCACCACGGGCCGGAGGATCTGTTCATCTCCCTGGTGACCATCGTGGGCGCGCTGGCGGTGATGTTCACCCTGCGCTGGGAGCTGGCGCTGGTACTGCTGGTGCTGCTGCCTGTCCTGCTGACCATGGCCCTGCGCCGCCGCCGGCAGATGAGCGCCGCCTCCCGGGCTGCCAAGGTCAAGACCGGCACCATCAACGCCGCCATCGAGTCCGGCCTGTCCGGCGTGCGGACCACCAAGGCCTTTGCCAACGAAGAAGCCCAGCAGCAGCGGTTCGACGAGGCCAACGAGGTGTTCAAGACCGCCAAGCGTGGCTTTCACAAGGAGATGGGCCGCTTCAACGCGGTGATGGAGTTCTGCACCGGCATATTGCCGGTGGCGGTGATCGCCGTGGGCGGCTGGCTCATCATGGGGGAGAAAATGGACTATGTGGATCTGATCACCTTCTCCCTATACGTCACCGCCTTCGTCAGTCCCATCCGCAAGCTGGCCAACTTCGCCGAGATGTTCTCCAACGGCTTCGCGGGCCTGCACCGCTTCATTGAGCTGATGGCCACCGAGCCGTCCATTCAGGACGCGCCGGACGCGCAGCCCCTCGAACATGTACAGGGCCGCGTGGACGTGAACGACGTCTCCTTTGCCTACGGCGAAAAGGCCGAGGTGCTGCACAACGTGACGCTGCACATCCCCGCCGGCGAGACGGTGGCCCTGGTAGGGCCCTCCGGCGGCGGCAAGACCACCCTGTGCCAGCTGCTGCCCCGATTCTACGACGTGGACAGCGGCAGTATCACCGTCGACGGCCACGATGTCCGCGCCGTCACCCAGCGCTCCCTGCGCCGGGCCATCGGCATCGTACAGCAGGATGTGTTCCTGTTTGCCGACACCATCCGCGAGAATATTCGCTATGGCCGCCCCGACGCCACCGATGCCGAGGTAGAGCAGGCGGCGCGGCAGGCGGAGATCTACGACGATATCTGCGCCATGCCCGACGGGTTCGACACCTATGTGGGTGAGCGGGGCGCGCTGCTCTCCGGCGGGCAGAAGCAGCGGGTGGCCATCGCCCGGGTGTTTCTGAAGGCCCCGCCCATTCTGATACTGGATGAGGCCACCTCCGCGCTGGACAGCGTGACGGAAGCCCGCATCCAGGGCGCCTTTGACCGTCTGGCCCGAGGCCGCACGACACTGATCATCGCCCACCGGCTGTCCACCATTCGTTCGGCCGACCGGATACTGGTGATACAGGACGGTGTCGTCGCCGAACAGGGCTCCCACCAGGAACTCCTGGCGAAGAACGGCGTGTACGCCACACTGTACCGCACGCAGAATTTGGGGGCATAACATGGACAGACGAGAACTGCTGGACAGAGCCGCCCACAGCCCGGAGGAACGGCTGCTGCTGAGCCGCGTGTGGGATAAGTGTGAGCAGTGCCGCACGCGGAACATTCCCACGGCCACAGGCTTTCTCTCCCCTGCGGAGCAGGCTGCAGCGCAGGGCTTTCTGGTGCTGCTGGGCGCGCGGGAGTCCGGCATTTTCTGGGGCGGCTATGACGGCGCGGAGCGAAAGCGGCTGCTGTTTCTGCCGGAGTGGATGGCGGAGCCGGACGGCACGGAGATCGCGGCGGTGCGGGCCGCGTGCCGCAGCGGCGGCGACCTGACCCACCGGGATTTTTTGGGCAGTTTGATGGCTCTGGGATTGACCCGGGAGAAGATAGGCGATATACTTGTGGAAAAGGGCGGCTGTCAGGTGCTGCTGGACCCGTCCATGACGGATTTCCTGCTGCAGAACTGGGACAGCGCCGGCCGGGAGAAGCTCACCGTAACACCGCTGCCGCTTTCGGCGCTGGCGGTCCCCCATGCGGCGGTGAAGGAAATAAAGGACACGGTGTCATCCCTGCGGCTGGACAACGTGCTGGCGGCGGGATTTTCTCTCAGCCGGGGCCGGGCGGCGGAGGCCGTGGAAAAGGGGTCCGTACAGGTGAACTACGTCACCTGTGTGAAGCCGGACAAGCCCGTGTCGGCGGGGGATACCATCACCTGCCGCGGTCTGGGAAACTGCGTATTGGACAGCGTGGGCGCTCCCACGAAAAAGGGCCGCCTGCCGGTGGACATACGGCGATACATATAAGGGAGAAACAGCTATGGACGAGAAGAAGATAGCACGCATCAACGAGCTGGCCCGCAAGGCCAAGGCCGAGGGGCTGACAGACGCGGAGATCGAGGAGCGCGCTGCACTGCGGCAGGAGTACCTGAACGCGGTAATGGCCAATGCCCGCAGCGTGCTGGAGAATACCTATATCGTGGACGAAAAGGGCAACAAGCGAAAGCTGCAGGGAAAGGGAGAAGGGGAAGCATGAGCTACGAATACGACGAGAACAACGGTCTTCAGCCGAAGCCTCCGAAAAAGAACAATAATGACCTGGGTTCGTGGATATTCATCGCGGTGATGTTTGCCGTGGCCTGGCCTGTGGGCCTGATCCTGCTGCTGAGCAAGCTCAGCGAGGGCGGCGGCAGGAAAATGCGCCAGCAGGCGCGGGATGCGTGGCAGCGGACGGCGGCGGGCAGCGCCGAGGCGAAGCCTGCGCAGGCGCGCGCCTCCGCGGCGAAGAACACCGTCCGCAAGGTCACAGAGACGCCGAACTACTCCGACAAGGGCGCCAAAACCATGAAGATCATCGGCGCGGTGCTGGGTATTCTGGGCGTGTTTTTCCTGGTGCAGCAGGTGGACTACTTTGAACTGCGCTACGCCATCAAATGGCATGAATGGATGGACCTGCTGCGGCAGCTGTTCTATCCCCTGGGCATGATGGCCGGCGGCGCGTCCCTGCTGCTGGGCAGCGGCGCCATGAAGCGCCGCCAGCGGCGCTTTGCCACCTACCTCCGCACCGTCGGGCAGAAGCAGGCCGTGCCCCTGGACTATCTGGCCCGGGCCGCCGACGTGTCCCGCCGCCGGGTGGAGAAGGACGTGAACCTGATGCTGGAAAAGGGCCTCTGGGGTGACGAGGCCTATATCGACATGGGCAGCGGTATGCTCTTCAAGTCCCAGGCCGCCGCCACGGCGTACTTTGATGCCGCCCACCGCGCCAAGGCGGAGCAGGGTCAGCCCGCACAGACCGCGCCCGCGCCGGCGGGCTACGCCGCCATCCTGGCCCAGATCCGCGAGCTGAACGACCGCATCGCCGACGAGGCCATCAGCGCCAAGCTGGACCGCATGGAGCAGGTGTCCGGCCGTATTTTCAAACTCATTGAAGAGGACGAGGCCAAGCGTGACGCCGCCGGCACGTTCCTGAACTACTACCTGCCCACCACCCTGAAGCTGCTGGAAAACTACGCCAGCTTCGAGGAGGCCGGCGTCAGCGGCGAGAACCTGAGCCAGGCCAAGGCCAAGATCGAAAAGACCATGGACAGCATCGTGGCGGGCTTCGAGCACCAGCTGGACGAGCTGTACCGCACCGATGCCATGGATATCGACAGCGATATCCGGGTGATGGAGACCATGCTGCGCCGGGACACCGCCAGCGTGGCGGACGACTTCGGCCTGAACGGCAGCAGCGCCGTGCAGCAGCGGGATGAGTAAACGAAAAGGGAAACGCAGCGCGCCTGCGTTTCCCTTTTGTGCTTGCGGCCCTTTTCCGCCCCCGCCGCGGCACAAAAAGCGCCTTGTTTGTTGACGGGACGGGAAAAATGGGGTACAATGTCGGTAACGTTACCAGCGACCTGTTTCGCGCCCTTTGACGGAACAGGCGTGCTACCATAGAGCAGACGAGCAGAGTGAGAGAAAAGGAGCTGAGCACATGACGCGGCACCCGGCCCACGACATCTACACCTACCTCGGCGCGCACCCGGCGGAGCAGGGCTTCACCTTCCGCGTGTGGGCGCCCAACGCCCGCGCCGTAGCGCTGGCCGGGGACTTCAACGGCTGGCAGCCCCGGCCCATGACCCGGCTGGATACCGGCGTGTGGGAAACGGCGGCGGAGAACGCCAAGGTCTACGACGCCTACAAATATGTGGTCACCGGCGCGGACGGCCGGGTGGTGTGGAAGGCCGATCCCTGCGCCTTCCACGCGGCCACCCGTCCCGGGACAGACAGCAAGGTCTACGACCTGTCCGGATACCGGTGGCGGGACGATGACTGGCGGCGGCAGCGGCTGGAAAAGCCGCCGGTGAACGGCGAGCTGCTGATCTACGAGGTACATCTGGGCTCGTGGAAGCGCCACGAGGACGGCTCTCCCCTGAGCTATGTGGAGCTGGCAAAGGAGCTGCCCTCCTATGTAAAGGCCATGGGCTACAACTTCGTAGAGCTGCTGCCGGTGACGGAATACCCCCTGGACGACAGCTGGGGCTACCAGTGCACCGGCTACTTCGCCCCCACCAGCCGCTACGGCACGCCCCACGACTTCATGGCCCTGGTGGATGCCCTGCACCGGGCGGGGCTGGGCGTGATACTGGACTGGGTGCCCGCCCACTTCTGTAAGGACAGCCACGGGCTTATCGAATTTGACGGCACCTGCCTCTACGAGTACGGCGACCCCCTGAAATGGGAGCACGCCGGCTGGGGCACCCGTGTATTCGACTTCGGCAAGCCGGAGGTCCGGGAATTCCTGCTGTCCTCCGCCGTCTACTGGTTGAAGGAATACCACATCGACGGGCTGCGGGTAGATGCGGTGGCGTCCATGCTGTATCTGGACTATGACCGGCAGGGCGGCGCGTGGCGTCCCAACAAGGACGGCGGCCGGGAGAACCTGGAGGCCATCGAGTTCCTGCGTGAGCTGAACCGGGCGGCCTTTGCCGCCGACCCGGCGGCGCTGATGGTGGCGGAGGAGTCCACCGCGTGGCCGCTGGTCACCTATCCGCCGGAGCAGGGCGGTCTGGGCTTCAACCTGAAGTGGAACATGGGCTGGATGAACGACCTGTGCCACTATCTGAAGATGGACCCCTACTTCCGCCAGTTCCACCACCGGGACGTGACGTTCTCCATGGTCTACGCCTTCTCGGAAAACTACGTCCTGCCCCTGTCCCACGACGAGGTGGTCCACATGAAGGGCTCTCTCCGGGGCAAGATGCCCGGCGACGACTGGCGGCAGCTGGCCGGTGTAAGGAGTTTCTGGGCCTATATGCTGTGCCACCCCGGCAAAAAGCTGCTGTTCATGGGCAGCGAGCTGCCCCAGTGGCACGAGTGGGACTTCCGCGGCCAGCTGGACTGGTATCTGCTGGACGATCCCGCCTGCCGGGCCAGCCATGAGTGCCTGCGGCAGCTGAACCGGCTGTATAAGCGCAACCGGTGCCTGTGGGAAAATGACCGGGACTGGGACGGCTTTACATGGCTGGTGGCCGATGATAACCACAACAACGTGCTGGTGTTTCTGCGGCGGGACCGCAGGGGCCACGAGCTGATCTGCGCGGTGAACTTTGCGCCGGTGCCCTGGGACAACTACCGCTTCGGCGTGCCGGCGGCGGCGCGGTACGAGGTACTGTTCAACACAGACGACGCCTGCTGGGGCGGCAGCGGCTGCGCCCTTCCGGCGGGCAGCCGGATCGACGTGGACGAGATCCCCTCCCACGGGCGGGAGACTTCCCTTTCCCTGACCATTCCGCCCCTGGGCGCGGTGCTGCTGCGCCGGGAGGGAAAACGCCCCCGGAAAAAACAGAACACAGGAGGTACGCAAGGATGAAAAAAGAGTGTGTGGCGATGCTGCTGGCCGGCGGCCAGGGCAGCCGCCTGTACGTGCTCACCGGCAGCATGGCCAAGCCCGCCGTGCCCTTCGGCGGCAAATTCCGCATCATCGACTTTCCCCTGTCCAACTGTACCAACTCCGGCATCGACACCGTGGGCGTGCTGACCCAGTACCGGCCGCTGGAGCTGAACACCTACATCGGCAGCGGCCAGCCCTGGGAGCTGGACCGTGTCAACGGCGGCGTACATATCCTGCCGCCCTACCAGAGCGCCGGCGGCGCCGTCTGGTACAAGGGCACCGCCAACGCCATCTACCAGAACATCGGCTTCGTGGATCTGTACGACCCGGAGTACGTACTGGTGCTCTCCGGCGACCACATCTATAAGATGGACTACTCCCTGATGCTGCGCCGCCACAAGGCCACCGGCGCCGACTGCACCATCTCCGTCATGGAGGTCCCCTGGGAGGAGGCCAGCCGCTTCGGTATCATGGCCGTGGACGGCGAGGACAACATCACCGAGTTCGCCGAGAAGCCCAAGGAACCGAAAAGCAACCTGGCCTCCATGGGCATCTATATCTTCACCTGGAAAAAGCTGCGCCAGTACCTCATCGATGATGAGACTGACCCCCGCAGCGACAACGACTTCGGAAAAAACATCATCCCCGCTATGCTGCGAAACGGTGAGAAGATGTCCGCCTACCGCTTCGAGGGCTACTGGAAGGACGTGGGCACGCTGGACTCCCTGTGGGACGCCAACATGGATATGCTCTCCCCCGGCTCCGGGCTGAACCTGCTGGACAAGAAGTGGCGCATCTACGGCCGCACGCCCACCTGCCCGCCCACCTACATCGGTAAAACGGGCGATGTGGGCAACAGCGCCGTGGCCAAGGGCTGCACCGTGCTGGGCGAGGTAAAGAACGCCGTCCTCAGCACCGGCACCACCGTGGCCGAGGGCGCGTCCGTCTCCTATTCCGTGGTCATGCCCGGCGCCGTCATCGAGGCAGGCGCGAAGGTGTCCTACGCCATCGTGGGCGAGGGCTGCCGCGTAGGCAGAAACGCCGTGGTGGGCGGCGCCCCGGGCAGCGTCCCCTTTGAGGACTGGGGCATCGCCGTGCTGGGGCCCCGGACCTCCGTGGCGGACGGCGCGGTCATCGAACCGAAAATGATGCTGGGCGAAAACGGCAAGGAGGTGCGGCCATGAACGGAATGCACGGGATCATCTTCTCCTACGACAAGGAAAACGGCCTGCGGGAGCTCATCGAAAATCGCGTCCACGGCTCCATCCCCTTCGGCGGTGACTACCGCATCATCGACTTCATCCTCTCCAGCATGGTGAACGCCGGTGTCACGGACGTGGGCGTCATCATGCACGGCAAGTGCCAGTCGCTGCTGGACCACCTGGGCAGCGGCAAGAGCTGGGACCTGAGCCGCAACTTCGGTGGTCTGACGCTGCTGCCGGCCTTCGCCTATAATGAGCAGCACCGCGGCGACGGCCAGTTCCGCGGCCGCGTGGATGCCCTGGGCAGCGTGATGAACTACCTGAAGAGCATCCGCCAGGACTACGTGGTGCTGTCCGACAGCGACACGGTCATCAACGCGCCCCTGGAGGACGTGCTCCGCCGCCATATCGACACCGGCGCGGACATCACCGCCGTCTGCACCGCCGTCCCCGGCGACGGGCAGGATACCTATTTCCGGCTGGACGCCCGGGGCCGCATCACCGACACGGCCTACGGCCTGCACACGCCGGAGGGCTATCGCTGCCTGAACATCTTTGTCCTGCGGACCGAGCTGCTCATCCAGCTGGTGACGGAGTGCCTGAGCCACAACCGTTACAGCCTGCGGCGGGATGTCCTTCAGGGCATGAGCAGCCGCCTCCGCCTGCAAAGCTACGTCTACGACGGCTACGCCGCCCATATCAGCACCCTGCAGAACTACTACGACCGCAGCATGGAGCTGCTGGATACCGGCACCCGCAGCGCCCTGTTCTGCCCGGACCGCCCGGTATACGGCAAGGAAAACGACTCCCCCTCCAGCTACATCGACCCGGAGGGCGGCTGCGTCAACTCCCTGGCCGCCGACGGCTGCGACATCCAGGGCAGCGTAAAAAACTGCGTGCTGTTCCGCAACGTGCGTATTGAAAAGGGTGCCAGCGTGGAAAACTGTATCCTGTTCAAGGACACGGTGGTCAAGCGCGGTGCCATACTGCGGGGCGTGATCACCGACAAATACGTCACCGTCAGCGAGAATGTGACCCTGATGGGCCACGAGCGCTATCCCATCGTCATCGCCAAGGGCGCGACGGTGTAAGAGAAAGGAGCCTGCCATGAAGCTGCTGTATGTGACCAGCGAGGCCTATCCCTTCTGCAAGACCGGCGGCCTGGCCGATGTGGCCGGCAGCCTCCCCCCCGCCCTGGCGGCGGAGGGTGTCGAGACCGCCGTCATTCTGCCCCTGTACGACAAGATCGGCCCCCAGTGGCGGGAGAAAATGACCTTCCGCCGGTATATCTACGTGGACCTGGGCTGGCGGCATGAGTACTGCGGCCTGTTCTCCCTCTATGACCGGGGTGTGACCTGGTACTTCGTGGACAACGAAAAATACTTCCGCCGCGGCCGCCTGTACGGCGAGTTTGACGACGGCGAGCGCTTCGCCTTTTTCAGCAAGGCCGTCGTCGACCTGCTGCCCAGCCTGGACTGGATGCCGGACATCCTCCACTGCAACGACTGGCAGACGGCGCTGGTACCCATCTATCTCAAGGACGCGGCCACCCGCTGGTGGGAGATACGCCATATCCGCACGGTGTTCACCATTCACAACATTGAGTATCAGGGCCGCTACGGCAGCGACAGCGTAGACCAGCTCTTCGGTCTGGACCGGGGCTGGTACGACGACGGCACTCTCCGCATGGACGGCGACGTGAACCTGATGAAGGGTGCCATGCTCATGGCGGACGCCGTCACCACCGTCAGTCCCACCTACGCCGCCCAACTCCATGACCCGGCCTATGCCGAGGGGCTGGAGAGCGTGGTGGACGCCATCGGCTGGAAAATGCACGGCGTGGTCAACGGCATTGACACCGTCACCTACGACCCGGCGTCCGACCCGGCGCTTCCGGCGCATTACACGGCGGCAGACCCGGCCGGCAAGGCCGTGTGCAAGGCATCCCTGCAGGCTGCCCTCGGACTTGCCCAGGAGCCGGACACGCCGCTGATCGCCATGGTGACGCGGCTGGTGGGCCACAAGGGGCTTGATCTCGTGCAGCAGGCCATGGACGGCATCATGGCCGCCGGCTGCCAGTTCGTGGTGTTGGGCACCGGCGACGGGCAGTATGAGGATTTCTTCCGCTGGAAGGCGGGGCAGTACCCCGGACGCCTGTCGGCGCAGATCCTGTACGCCGAGGACCTGTCCAGGCGCATTTATGCCGCCGCGGACCTGTTCCTGATGCCCTCCCGCAGCGAGCCCTGCGGCCTGAGCCAGATGATCGCCATGCGCTACGGCGCGGTGCCCATCGTGCGGAGCACCGGCGGTCTGGCGGACACCGTGCGCTCCTGCCAGGTGGGGCAGGAGGACGGCACCGGCTACCTGTTCGGCGACTATGACACCGGGGCCATGCTCTCCGTCATCGGTCAGGCCACCGGCCTGTACCGGGGCGACCGGACAGGCTTCGACACCGTTCGATACCGTGGCATGACCGCGGACTTCAGCTGGGGCCGCAGTGCGGCGGCCTACCGGCACATTTATGAGAATCTTTGACCCAAGGAGGAGTTACCCGATATGACCTACAACAAAGAGACCCTGAAAGAGGCCATCGTGCAGAAGCTGCGCCTCAACTACGGCTGCACCGAGCAGCAGGCCACCGACGGCGAGATGATGAAGGCCTGCGCCATGGTCCTGCGGGACATCATGGCCGAGCACGGCGTACAGACCCGCGAGGAGACGGCTCACGAGGAAAAGCGCAAGGTCCACTACCTGTCGCTGGAGTTCCTGATGGGCCGCAGCCTGATGAAAAACGCCTTCAATCTGGCGCTGCTGGAGCCCCTGACCGCCGCCATCGGCGAGCTGGGCTTCAAAGCGGCGGACATCTTCGACATGGAGCCGGACGCCGGTCTTGGCAACGGCGGTCTGGGCCGCCTGGCCGCCTGCTATCTGGACAGCATGACCACCCTGGAGATCCCGGCGACGGGCTACTCCATCTGCTATGAGCTGGGCATTTTCAAGCAGAAGATCGTGGAGGGCCAGCAGGTGGAGCTGCCCGACGACTGGATGCAGCTGGGCGACGCGTGGCTGCTGCCCAAGCTGCAGGAGGCCGAGGAGGTCCGCTTCGGCGGCAAGGTCCGCACCCGCTGGGACAACAACCACCTGATGGTGGTCCATGAGGACTACACCCGTGTGCTGGCCATCCCCTGCGACATGGAGATCGCCGGCTACGACACCGACCATGTGAACACCCTGCGTCTGTGGCAGGCCCGCAGCCCCAAGCCCATCGACATGAAGCTCTTCAGCGAGGGCCAGTACCTCCATGCCGCCGAGGAGCGCGCTATGGCTGACGCCATCAGTCAGGTGCTCTACCCCGAGGACAACCACTACGAGGGCAAGTCCCTGCGGCTGAAGCAGCAGTATTTCTTCGTGTCCGCCACCATTCAGTCCATCACCCGCAAGCACATCCAGCAGTACGGTACCCTCAGGAACTTCCATGAGAAGAATGTCATCCAGATCAACGATACCCACCCCACGCTGGTGATCCCGGAGCTGATGCGTATCCTCATCGACGATGCCGGCATGGGCTGGGACGAGGCCTGGCACATCACCACCCACTGCGTGGCCTACACCAATCACACCGTGCTTTCCGAGGCCCTTGAGGTCTGGCCGCAGCAGCTGTTCGAAACGCTGCTGCCCCGCGTGTGGCAGATATTGCAGGAGATCTCCCGCCGCTGGCAGCAGCAGGTGGAGGACTTCTTCCACGATCCCGCCAAGACCGCCAAGCTGGCCATTATCTGGGACGGCGGCGTCCGCATGGCCAACCTGTGCATCGCCGGCAGCATGGCCGTCAACGGCGTCAGCGCCCTGCACTCCGAGATTTTGCGGAAGGACCTGTTCAAGGACGCCTGCCAGATGATGCCAGACAAGTTCAAGAACGTCACCAACGGCATCGACCACCGCCGCTGGGTGCCCCAGATCAACCCCGGTCTGGACGGACTGCTCCGTGACCTGATCGGCGAGGGCTATCTCACCCATCCGCAGGAACTGAAAAAGCTGGAGGCCTACGCCGGTGACAAGGCGGTCCTTCAGCGTCTGGAGGACATCAAGCATCAGAACAAGCTTGCCTTTGCTGCCTTCGCCAGGAAGCACCAGGGTGTGGTGCTGAACACCGACGCCATCTTCGATGTGCAGGTAAAGCGCCTGCACGAGTACAAGCGCCAGCTGCTGAACGCCCTGCAGATCATCTACCTGTACCAGCGCCTGCAGGATGACCCCAGCCTGGACCTCCCGCCCCAGACGTTCCTGTTCGGCGCCAAGGCCGCCCCGGGCTACGCCGTGGCCAAGCGCATCATCCACCTCATCAACTCCCTGGCCGACCAGATCAACAGCGACCCGCTGTGCAAAGATCGGCTCCAGGTGGTGTTCCTGGAGAACTACCGCGTCTCCCTGGCCGAGGTCCTCATGCCCGCCAGCGAGGTCAGTCAGCAGATCTCCACCGCCGGCAAGGAGGCCAGCGGCACCGGCAACATGAAGTTTATGATGAACGGCGCGCTGACCGTCGGCACCCTGGACGGTGCCAACGTGGAAATGCACGACCTGCTGGGCGACGACAATATGTTCCTCTTCGGCCTTCATGCCGATGAGGTGGAGCACCTGCGCCACACCTACGACCCCAACCTGCTCTACCAGCGCGACCCGGTGCTGCGCCGCGTGCTGGACCAGCTGAAGGTAGGCTTCCGGGACGGCGTTACCTACGAGGACCTGTTCCAGCGGCTGGTCACCGGCATGGACGGTCAGGCGGACCAGTACATGGTCCTGGCCGACTTCGCCGCCTACTGCGAGGCCGAATCCCGGATGCGCCACACCTACCGCGACCGGGAGACGTGGAACCGCATGAGCCTCACCAACATCGCCCGCAGCGGCGTCTTCGCTGCCGACCGGGCCATCTCCCAGTACGCCGACACCATCTGGCACGTGCCCTACAAGCAGTAACGCACAAGGGAGCGCCCCGCGGGGCGCTCCCTTTCTTCGCCGCGCCTCCAAAGCCGCGCGGGAAACCTGCCCATATGCCGCCCCGGTAAAATCTCTATTGTAATCCCGGAGAAAGTAGTATATAATACTCCATATTATCGTGTGTTATTATGCCATTTCCGCAGAAAGGAAGTCCGCTATGATAAAAGTCCCCACCGAAAACGGCGAGATCACCATCAGCGACGCCGTGTTCACCACCATCACCGGCGCGGCCGCCACCAACTGCTTCGGCGTCAAGGGCATGGCCCAGCGCAGCATGACTGACGGGCTGGTGCATCTCCTGCGGCCCGAGGCCATGAGCAAGGGTGTCAAGGTCACATACAATGATGACGGCACCGTGTCCATCGAGCTGCACATCGTCGTGGAAAACGGCGTCAACATCGCCACAGTCTGCCGATCCATTATGGGCGAGGTCAAGTATGTGGTCAACCTCAACACCGGCGTCACCGTCAAAGCGGTGAATGTCTGCGTGGATTCCGTCACCGTGTGACGCGCCCGGAAGGAGAACAGACATGACAGAAAAGATCAGCGGCGGCGCCTTCAAGCAGATGGTCGCCTTCGGCGCCGCCTGCATCACCGCGCAGAAACAGGCCATCAACGACCTGAACGTATTTCCGGTGCCCGACGGCGACACCGGCACCAATATGTCCCTGACCATCCAGACGGCGGTGAACGAGCTCCGCAAGGCCGAGCCCGCCACCGTGGACGAGGCCGCCAAGCTGACGGCCTCCGGCCTGCTCCGGGGCGCCAGGGGCAACTCCGGCGTCATTTTGTCCCTGCTGTTCCGCGGCATGAGCAAGGTCCTCAAGGGCCACGACACCGCCGACGGCGTCCTGCTGGCCGAGGCCATGCAGGAGGGCGTTTCCACTGCCTACGGCGCGGTGATGAAGCCCGCCGAGGGCACGGTCCTCACCGTCTCCCGCCTGGCCGCCCAGCGTGCGCTGGAGGCCGCCGGCGAGAAGAACGACGCCGAGTTCGTACTGGATGAGGCCATCAAGACCGGCTACACCACCCTGGCGGAGACCATCGAGATGAACCCCGTGCTGAAAAAGGCCGGCGTGGTGGACGCCGGCGGCAAGGGCTACCTCATCATCCTGGAGGGTATGCTCCGCGCCCTGCGGGGCGAGCCCGTGCCTGAGGTGGCCGATACTGCCGAGGAGAAGGCGGACTTCGCCGCCATCGGCGACGAGGATATCACCTTCGCCTTCGACACCGTGTTCATCGTCCGCAAGACCTCCGACAAGCCCCTGGACGGCCTGCGTGCCTATCTGAACAGCATCGGCGACAGCCTGGTCATTGGCGAGGATGACGAGGCCTTCAAGGTCCACGTCCACACCGACACCCCCGGCGACGCCCTGAACGAGGCCCAGAAATACGGCACGCTGGAGCTGGCCAAGATCGAGAATATGCGTACCCAGGCCGCCGACCTGGCCGCCGGCAAGAAGGCCCAGTCCACCGACGATCTGGACGCCGTCGAGGCCGAGCTGGAGCGCGGCGAGACCGCTGTGGCCGCGCCGGAAAAGCGCTACGGCTTCCTGGCCGTCTGCGCCGGCGAGGGCCTCGAGGCCGTGTTCCGCGACCTGACCGTGGACCGCATCGTCTCCGGCGGGCAGACCATGAACCCCTCCACCGAGGCCATCCTGCAGGAGGTCAACCGCACCCCCAGCGAGATCGTGTTCATCCTGCCCAACAACAAGAACATCATCATGGCCGCCCAGCAGTGCGTGGGCCTGACGGAAAAGCAGGTCATCGTGGTGCCCACCGCCACCGTGCCCCAGGGCATCTCCGCCATGATGGCCGTGGACCCGGACAACGACGATCCCCAGGCCATCCTGGCCGCCATGACCGAGGCCGCCGCCAACGTCACCACCGCCCAGATCACCTACGCCGCCCGCAACTCCGACTTCGACGGCTTCGCCATCAACGAGGGCGACTATCTGGCCCTGTGCGACGGCAAGCTCCTGGGCACCGACCGCAGCCTGGACGTGCTGCTGGATAAGCTGGCTCACGTAGCCGCTGATAAGAACGCCGAGTTCGTCACCGTCTACTCCGGCCAGGGTGTCACCGAGGATGACGCCGCCCGCGCCGCCGAGGTGTTCGAGACGATCTGCCCCGACGCCGAGGTCGCCGCCCTCCCTGGCGGCCAGCCGGTGTACTACTACATCATCGCCATCGAATAACATACAGGGAAGCACCCGCCCGGGTGCTTCCTTTTTTCTCCCCCTGCACCCCGTCAGCCTTCCCCCCGAGGGCGCACCCCCGTAAGCCTTCCCCTTGGGGGGTCCGCAGTGTTGAATGACAGGCCGGTGGCCTGTCAGATCCGCGGACCGACCGACCCGCAGGGAGACAGGTGCCCCCGAAGGGGGCGGATAAGGTGTAGCCGCGCAGCGGCGTAAAATCCCTCCGCCCCTCCACAATATCCCACAACTCTCCGTATAATCTGCGAAAAAGAACACCCTGTGTATTCACGCAGGGTGTTCTTTTCGATGTATACGCTCAGGCCAGCGTCTCCATCTCCTGGTTGACGCTCTCCTCGCAGCTGCGCATAGCCAGGATGGTTTTTTCCATCAGCTCCTCGATGGTCCAGCCCAGGCGCTCCGCGCCGGTGTTGATCACGTCCCGGGAGCAGCCGGCGGCGAACTTCTTGTCCTTATACTTCTTCTTCAGGCTGCTGACCTCCATGTCCATCACGCTCTTGCTGGGGCGCATACGGGCGGCCGCGCCGACCAGGCCCGTCAGCTCGTCGGCGGCGAACAGCACCTTCTCCATCTCGTGGGTGGGCTCCACATCGCAGCACAGGCCGTAGCCATGGGAACAGACGGCGTGGATGAACTCGTCGGAGCACCCCGCCTTCTTCAGCAGCTCCGGTGCCTTCCGGCAGTGCTGCTCCGGCCACATCTCAAAGTCGATGTCGTGCAGCAGGCCCACCGTGGCCCAGAAATCCGCGTCCTCGCCATAGCCCAGCTCATTGGCGTACCAGCGCATAACGCCCTCCACCGTCAAACCGTGGAGAATGTGGAACGGCTCCTTGTTGTACGTTTTCAGCGCCGCCAGCGCCGCCTCGCGGGAGATACATTCTTTCATGGGTAAAGCCTCCTTTGTATACCAGAGACGGGCGCCGCCCGCCCCCTTGATGCTCTTCCGGAATTTGGCACGCCCGGTGCGGCGCGCCCCTTTTCCTATTTGCCTACCATTTTAGCAGGTTATTCTCCGTTGTCAAGGCTTTTTCCAACAAGTTTGCCAGCCGTTTTCCCCGTTCCGCCGCGCGATCCGCCTCCGCCGCCAGCAGCTGCCGCAGACAGCCGTCCTCCATGCGCGCCGCCAGATCGGCGCAGCCCCGCTGCACCACCGCCTCGCCCACATACACCCGCCGCAGGGCCGCCAGCCACGTCT